>ERZ859738.573-NODE-573-length-23613-cov-6.458358_pt1 | contig 23613 bp, 21 predicted proteins | sample MGYA00510122_ERZ859738 | MGnify/ENA primary metagenome ERZ859738 (study PRJEB30046, sample SAMN00715139) | human gut metagenome | study: EMG produced TPA metagenomics assembly of the A metagenome-wide association study of gut microbiota in type 2...
TGCGGACCGTGCAGGAGCCGAGGTACATCGCAAAAAGCGCCGCGACCGGCGGCAGCCCCGCCTGCGCGGAGAGAAGCTTGGGCTCGAGCGTGTTGCGCGTGATGAGCGTGCAGAGGTAGAGCGCGAGGAGCACGATGGCCTTGGGCGGGAAGCCGAACAGCAGCGTGAAGACCGCCCACGGCACGAGCGCCGTGCCCGTGCCGAAGACCGGCAGCGCGTCGAGCAGTGTGATGAGAAAGGCGAGCAGCAGGGAATAGCTCTGGCGCATGAGGAGAAAGCCGATAAGAAGCTCTGAAAACGTGATGAGCGACAGCGTTGCCTGCGCGCGCAGCCACCGCGCAAGCGAGCGCATTACGCCGCCGCGAAAGAGCCGCAGCTTTGCCATCGCTTCTTCCGGCACGGCGTGTTCGAGTGCCGCGCAGAGCTCGGGGTACGACGCGGAGGTGAAGAAGATCGCAAGCACACCCGTCGCGATGGCGAGCACGCCGCCCGGCAGCGCCGCGGCGGCAGAGCCGAGCCACGCCATCGCGCGCGAAGACAGCGAGCGCAGCAGGCTGTCCGCGTCCGTGACGGCCCTGAAAAGCTGCTCGTGCAGATAGCCGCTGAGCCATTCGGGACTCGACGCGCTGAACTGCTCCAATCGGGAGAGCAGATCGTCCGCTGCGGCGGGGATCGCGTCGAAAAACGCGGGCGCGGCGGCGAGCAGCGCGTTCGTCTGAGAAAGCAGCGTAGACCACAGGAGCGACAGCAGCCCGCCGAGCAGAAACAGCAGCGTCAGTGTCAGGATCAGCGCGGAAAAGCCACGTTGAAAGTGAAATTTCCGCCGCAGATACAAAACGACCGGTTCCAGCAGCGCCGCGACGAGCAGCGCGAGCAGAAACGGCAAACACCACGGCAGCACATAGCGAAAGCAGACATAAAAGAGAGATGCACCCATGAAAAGCGCGAGCGATAAAGTGAGGAAGCGTCTCAGCCGTTCTTCATTCAAATTTTGCAGACCTCCCACCGAAAAAAGTGTTGCAATATGCGTTAAGATATGCTAAAATCCTGCCATATAAAGACAGATGACCGTGAAGGAGAAACATTATGGCGCCTGCAACGAAATTTTATTTGGTCTCGTCAGAGGCCCTTCCGGAAATTTTTATCAAGGTGGCGGAGGCGAAGCGCATGCTCCAGTCCGGCGAGGTGCGCACCGCGGGCGACGCCGCCCGCACCGTCGGCATCAGCCGCAGCGCATTTTATAAGTACCGCGATGCGGTGCGCCCCTTCAACGACATGAAGACCGGCCGCATCATCACGTTCTACACGATGCTCAAGAACAACCCCGGCGTATTGTCCGACGTCCTTTCTATTTTTGCCGGTTCGGGCGCGAATATTCTGACCATCAACCAGAGTATTCCCACCAACGGCTGTGCCGCGGTGACGATCTCGGCCGAGACGTCCGAAATGCAGGAGTCGATCGAAGAGATGATGGCGCGGGCGCTCGCGCTTGAGGGCGTGGTGCGCTTCGATATCCTCGCGGCCTGAGTCACGCGGGCTTGTACAAGTTCATACGATGGATTGGCAGCGGCTGAGATGAGCGCTGTCAATCCATTTTTTGTTGGAAGTGGTTCTTATGAGCCTGATCGTACAGAAATTCGGCGGCAGCTCCGTGCGCGACTATGCGCATCTTCTGCGCATGGCGCGCATCGTCAAATCGCGGGTGGACGAAGGCGACGACGTGGTCGTCGTTCTCTCCGCGCAGGGCGACACGACGGACGGCCTGCTGCAAAAGGCAAAGGAGATCAGCGAGCGGCCTTCGCCGCGCGAGCTCGACATGCTGCTCTCCGCGGGCGAGCAGATGAGCGCCGCGCTCGGCGCGATGACGCTGCGGTCCATCGGCGTGGAGGCGGTATCCCTCTGCGCATGGCAGATCCCCATCGAAACGGACGGTACACATGGGAACGCGGAGATCGAACTGATCGACACCGCGCGTATCCGGAAGGAGCTGGCCGAGGGCCACGTTGTGGTCGCGGCGGGCTTTCAGGGCGTCGACGAGCGGGGCGACGTCACGGCGCTCGGACGCGGCGGCTCGGACACGAGTGCAGTGGCGCTCGCCGCGGCGCTGAAGGCCGCTGAGCTTGTCATCTACACAGACGTGGACGGGATATTTTCCTCTGACCCGCGCATCTGCAAGAACGCTGTGCGGCGCGAGGTGATCTCGTATGACGACATGCTGCTGCTCGCGCAGAAGGGCGCACAGGTGCTTCACGACCGCAGCGTGGCGCTCGCACAGGCGGGCGGCGTGCCCATCACCGTGCGCTCGTGCAGGGAAGGCGGCGCGGGCAGCATCGTTTGCGAAACGGATGAAGACGCAAGCGTCGTCGGCGTGACGCAGAAAAAGAGCGGGCGGAGCCGCCTTGCGGCCATCACGGCGGTCGGCGGCGCGCTGCCGAGCATCGAGAAAGAGAAGATAGCCGTCACGGCGCTCGAACGGGCGGAGATCACCGTCTTCGCCGTTGCGGCGGGGGAGCGGTTCATGAGCTTTTACGTCCTGCGCGACGACGCAGAGCGCGCCTTGCAGCTCGTGCACGACGCGCTGATCGCCGCGAAAGAATGAAAAAAGACCCGCTGGAGCATCCAACGGGTCTTGCCTTTTGCAAGCTGCTTATTCTTCGGCGTAGCGCTTTTTCGCCTTTTCGATCTTGGTCGAATAGCGGTCCTCTTCAGAGAAGATGCAGCCGCAGTATTTCTGCATGTAGAGGCCCATCTCGCGCGCCTTGGCCTGCCCCTCGCGAAAACCGGGGCGGAAGTCACGGTAGTAGAATTCGACGCCGTACTTCTTGCCCATCGTCTCGCCCACGGCCTTTAAGAGCTCGTGGTTCTGATACGGAGAGATGAGCAGGGACGATGTGAACGCGTCGTAGCCGTGGTCGGCGGCGTATTTGGCCGCCGTGCCGAGGCGGATGGTGTAGCAGTGCGCGCAGCGGTGGTCGATATCCGCACTCACGGCGCGGACAAAGTCGCGCAGGCCGTAATCCTCTAAAATATGCACTTCTACATGCTCTTTTTCCCCGTATTCGAGCAGCGTGCGGCGGCGCGCGTCATACTCCGTCCAGGGGTGAATGTTCGGGTTGAACCAGAGTGACGTGGGCTCGATCCTGTCGGCGCGCAGCGTGTCCACGCAGTAGACCGAGCAGGGGGCGCAGCAGGAGTGCAGCAGCAGTTTATCCATCAAAAAAGACCAGCTTTCCTTGTGTCGTTTCTGCCAGCATACCACAAGCGCGCGGCAAAGTCCACGGGAAAAGAAAATTAAGCGAATGGCGCAGGATCGTTCACGATTTATACATTGACTATTCAATCGAATGCGTAGTATAATACATTGATTATTATGAACAAGTATGCCCATGCGGCAAAGGAGAAAATGTATGTGGATCGCGGACGGTTGGGAAGATTATGAGCTGCTGGACTGCGGCGGCGGAGAAAAGCTCGAACGCTGGGGAAAGCAAATTCTGGTGCGGCCTGACCCTCAGGCGATCTGGGAGACGCCGCGCACGAACCGCGGCTGGCGCAACGCGCAGGGCCGCTATTACCGTTCGTCCTCGGGCGGCGGACATTGGGACAAGGAGAAGCTGCCCGAGAGCTGGACGGTAAATTACAAGGATCTCAAATTCCAGGTCAAGCCCATGAATTTTAAGCACACGGGACTGTTCCCCGAGCAGGCCGTCAACTGGGATTTTGCGCGCGAGAAGATCAAAAACGCGGGCCGGCCCATCCGCGTGCTGAACCTCTTCGCCTACACCGGCGGCGCGACGGTCGCGTGTGCGGCGGCAGGCGCTCAGGTCTGCCACGTGGATGCGGCAAAGGGCATGGTCAACTGGGCGCGCGAGAACGCGCGTGTCAGCGGCCTTTCCGATGCGCCGGTGCGCTGGATCATCGACGACTGCGCGAAATTTGTCGAGCGTGAGATCCGCCGCGGCAAGGTGTATGACGCCATCATCATGGATCCGCCGAGCTACGGCCGCGGCCCCGGAGGAGAGGTCTGGAAGTTGGAGGACAATCTTTTCCCGTTCTTGAAGCTCTGCGCGCAGGTCTTATCGGACAAGCCGCTTTTTGTCATCATCAACTCGTATACGACGGGGCTCGCTCCCTCGGTGCTCGGCTACATGCTGCACCTGCTCGTTGCGGAAAAGTACGGCGGCAAGGTCACGTGGGACGAGCTGGGCCTGCCCGTGACGGAGACGGGGCTCGCGCTGCCCTGCGGCGCGACGGGCCGCTGGTTCTCGGAATAAAGGAACCCACCGCTTTGCGGCGATGAATCCCCGAAAGGCTCTTTCGGGATAACGATTAAGGAACGCAACTTTTATGGAAATGATCAAGACCCAAGACCTGGCCTTCACCTATCCGGGCACGGAAGACCAGATGAACACCCGCGCGCTGCGCGGGGTGGATGTGACCATCGAGCGCGGCAGCTTTGTCGTGATCCTCGGCCACAACGGCAGCGGAAAATCGACGCTTGCCAAGACCTTCAACGCAGTCCTGCTGCCAAGCGGCGGCAAGGTCTATGTCGAGGGCATGGACACGATGGACGAATCGCTCCTGCTTGAAATTCGCAGGCGCGTGGGCATGGTGTTCCAGAATCCGGACAACCAGATCGTGGCGAATGTCGTCGAAGAGGATGTCGCGTTCGCTCCCGAGAATTTGGGCGTGCCGAGCGCCGAGATCAGAAAGCGCGTGGACGACGCGCTCGAGGCCGTCGGTATGACGCAGTTCGTCAAGCACGCGCCGCACCTGCTCTCCGGCGGACAGAAGCAGCGCATCGCCATCGCGGGCGTGCTGGCGATGAAACCCGAGTGCATTGTGCTCGACGAGGCGACCGCCATGCTCGACCCCCTCGGCCGGCGCGAGGTGCTCGCGGCCGTCGAAAAGCTCAACCGCGAGCAGGGCATCACGGTCGTCCTCATCACCCACCACATGAACGAAGCCGAGCACGCCGACCGCGTGATCGTGATGAACGACGGCCTTGTCGTCATGGACGGCAAGCCGCGCGAGGTCTTCACCCGCAAAAAGGAGCTGGAGGACATCGGCCTTGCCGTGCCGGACACGGTCTCGCTGCTCTTTTCCCTGCGCGAGGCGGGGATGGACGTCCCCGTGGATGCCATCACCGTAGAGGAATGCGCAGACGTCATTGCGAAAAATTTTACCTAAGAGGACTGTAACCTTGGAAGAGATCATTCGTGTAGAAAACCTGACGCACACCTACGGGGAGGGCACGCCGTTCTGCCGCAGTGCGGTACAGGATATGTCGCTCGCGATCTATCGCGGCGAATTTTTGGGCATCATCGGCCACACGGGCAGCGGCAAGTCGACGCTGATCCAGCACTTGAACGGCCTGCTCAAGCCGACCTCCGGCCGGATACTTCTCGGTGGAGAAGACATCTGGTCGGACCCGAAGAAAATTCGGGACGTAAGATTCCGCGTGGGCCTCGTGTTCCAGTATCCGGAATACCAGCTCTTTGAAGAGACTGTTTACCGCGATATCGCGTTCGGCCCGACGAACATGGGCTTATCCAAAGACGAGATCGACCGCCGCGTGCGTGAATCCGCGCACTTTGCGGGGCTTACCGACGATCTGCTGGAAAAATCGCCGTTCGCCCTCTCCGGCGGACAGAAGCGCCGCGTGGCCATCGCGGGCGTTATTGCGATGGAGCCCGAGGTGCTCGTGCTCGACGAGCCGAGCGCGGGCCTTGACCCGCAGGGCAGGGAAGAGCTGCTTTCAAACATCCGCGAATTCCACCGCGCGCGCGGCACGACCGTCGTGCTCGTGAGCCACAGCATGGAGGAGATCGCGAAAAACGTCGACCGCATCGTTGTCCTGTCGGACAGCCACGTGCTCATGAGCGGCACGCCGCGCGAGGTCTTCGCCCGCGGCGACGAGCTGATGACCGCGGGCCTCGACGTGCCGCAGGTCACGCGCGTCGCGATGGCGCTGCGCGATAAAGGCATTGCCATCAACCCCGCCGTTTACACCGTCGATGAGCTCAGCAAAGAGCTTGTCGCGCTCAAGAGAGGGGGCGGCAAAAAATGCTGAAGGATATCACGCTCGGTCAGTTTTTCCCGGGCGACACGCTCGCCCATAAGCTCGACCCGCGCACAAAGCTCCTCGTCACGGTGCTCTACGTCGTGGCGCTCTTTACGGCGAAGAGCTACATTGCCTACGGCGTTCTCATTCTGACGCTGATTGTCGCCGTGCGCATCTCGCGCGTGGGCGCGAAGGCGCTTTTCAAGGGATTAAAGCCGGTGCTGTTCATTATCGCGTTCACGGCGCTTTTGAACCTCTTTTACACCCCCGGCACGGAGCTGTGCCATTTTTGGATCTTCCGCATCACGATCGAGGGTGTGCGCGCCGCCATCACGATGATGCTGCGCATCACGCTTTTGATCATGGGAACGTTCCTGCTCACGTATACGACCTCTCCCATCCGCCTGACGGACGGTCTGGAGAGCCTGCTGGGCCCGCTCAAGAAGATCAAGGTCCCTGTGCATGAGCTCGCGATGATGATGTCGATCGCGCTTCGCTTCATCCCGACGCTCATCGAAGAGACGGATAAGATCATGTCCGCGCAGAAGGCGCGCGGCGCCGACTTTGAGACCGGAAGCCTTATGCAGCGCGCCAAGGCGCTCGTGCCGCTGCTTGTGCCGCTGTTTGTCAGCGCGTTCCGCCGCGCCGACGAACTGGCGACGGCCATGGAATGCCGCTGCTACCACGGCGACGAAGGCCGCACGAAGCTCAATGTGCTGCACTACCAGACGCGCGACTATCTGGTGCTCGGCTATTATGCCGTGCTCGTGGCCGCGGTCATCGCGCTGCGATAAGAAGAAAGGACGCTTTTATGCGAAACATCGCCCTCAAGCTCATGTATAACGGCACGGCCTATCACGGCTGGCAGGTGCAGAAGACAGTCTCAAGCGTCTGCGAGACGATGGAAAAGGGCCTCTCAAAGGTCTGCGGCGGGAACGTCAAGCTCGTCGGCTGCGGCCGCACGGACGCGGGCGTGCACGCCGAGCGCTACATCGCCAATTTCCATACCGAGTCGCGCATTCCAGTCGAGCGCCTGCCGTTTGCCATCAACACGCACACGCCGGAGGATATCGTCGTGCGCGAAGCGCTTGAGGTGGCGGAGGATTTCAACGCGATCCTCTCGTGTCAAAAAAAGGAATACACCTATCGCATCTATAATTCCCGCATCAAAAACCCGTTCTATGTCAATCGGGCGTACTTTTACCCCAAGCACCTCGACGAAGAGGTGATGGACCGCGCGGCGCGCGCCTTTGAGGGCACGCACGATTTCCGCGCCGTCCGCTCTGTCGGCACGGAGACGAAGACCACCGTGCGCACCGTGTACTACTGCCGCGTGTCGCGCTCGGGTGATCTTTTGGAGCTCAAGGTCTGCGCGGACGGGTTCCTGTATAACATGGTACGGGCGATCACCGGCACGGTGCTCTACGCCGCCGAGGGGAAGCTCACGCCAGAGGACATCCCCGAGATCCTGGCCTCCGGCGACCGCTCGCTCGCCGGCCCCACGGTGCCGCCGGGCGGACTGTACATGACGAGACTTTGGTATGAGGATGAACGGCTCAATGAATGATCTCAAAGAGGAAAAGGGAACACGCGAGGAGCTGAGGCGCTCGCAGGCTGCCCCGCGCCGCTCCGGCGGCGGGCTCAAGCGGGCGCTGATGGTGATTCTGGCGCTTGTGGTCGTGCTGGCCGTGGTCGTCGCCGCGGCGTGGAAGGACCTGAGCAGCCTTGACAGTGTGCGCCGCCTTTTCTCCTACAATAAGGTCACGCAGGATGAGCAGGGCAAGGTAGAGTTGTGTTCGTTCAGCAACGACCGCAGCAACACCTTTGCGCTGCTCGGCGACCATCTGATCGTCGCTTCGACGACGGGCGTGTCGATCTACAGCAGCAGCGGCAGCGTGGTGGACAGCATGAGTGTGAAGCTCACGAATCCCGCCATCGCTGTCGGCGGCCAGACCGCCGCGGTCTATGATATCGGCGGGCAGACGCTTCTTATTTACTCTGCAAGCGGCCTTGTGCGCGATATGAGCGGCGAGTGCAGCGGCAATATCCTGTCGGTCAGCGTCAATTCCTCGGACTATCTGGCGCTCAACGCCGAAAAGAGCGGCTACAAGTCCGCTGTTACGGTGTACGACGCTTCGGGCGAGAAGACGTTTGCCTTCAACTCCTCGGAGCACTATGTCATCGACGCGGTCGTCATGCGCGACTGCAAGCGCATGGCGGCGGTGACGCTCGGCGAGTCGGACGGCACATTCGCCGACACGGTGAGCATCTATTCCCTCGGCAGCGATAAGGCGGACTCGGTCAACACACTCACGGGCTCGCTCCTGCTATCGCTCGACAGCGTGGCCGGTACGCTCTCGTGCCTGACGGACGAGAGCTTGACGCTCTTTTCATCGGACGGTACGCTTTCCGGCAGCTATCGCTACGAATACCCGTATCTGCGCGGTTCGAGCATGGGCGGCGACAACTACGCGGCGCTGCTGCTGAGCCGCTACCGCTCGGGCAGCACCATGAAGCTCGTGACTGTCTCGTCCGACGGTACAGAGATGGCAAGTCTCGACAGCAGTCAGGAGGTTCTGTCCATGTCCGCGGCGGGGAAGTATATCGCCGTGCTGTACAGCGACAGTCTGGTGCTCTACACGCCGCAGCTGCAGGAATACGCGCGGCTGGACGGCACGGAGTACGCGCGCTCTGTCATCATGCGCGAGGATGGTACGGCGGTGCTGATCGGCTCGTCGTCCGCCTGGCTTTATATTCCGTAATTTCTGTAAAACGCTAAAAATGTTACAATTTATGACTTGAAAGGAGCGCGGGAAACGTGAATAATGGTCTTATGATCGATGCAGTCTTCGCGCTCGTGCTCATTTTAGGTGTCGTGTTCGGCGCCAAGCGGGGGCTGTTCCGCAGCTTTATGGCGCTGGCGGCGATCGTGCTCGCGCTGATCGGCGCGTCGCTCCTGACTGACGCTTTGACCGAGCCCGTGACCGACATGCTGATGCCGCGCCTTGAAAAGAGCGTGGAGGAGTGGTTTGATACCGAATCGCAGACACCGCAGGGGGATATCCCGCAGATCGAGGGGGAGACCCCGGCGGAGAGCGACGTCTCGGGTGAAACGCCAAACGGCGACGCCGCGCAGGACGCGGAAAACGTTTGGCAGGACGATTCGCCGCTCGCGGTGACAGGCCTTCTCAAAAAGCTGCTGCGCTTCGATTTCGACGGCGCGGTGCGTCAGTCGCTTCGAAATGCCGCGCGCGACGCGGCGCTTGCCGCCGTGCGGACGCTGCTCGGCAGCGTGGTGAGGACACTCGTGTTCGTGCTGTGCTTTTTGGTGCTCACGCTGCTGCTCCGCTTAGTGACGGGAGGCATTGACAAGGTGTTAGACTTGCCAGTGCTGAACGCGCTCAACACCATCGGCGGCGGCGCGCTGGGGCTGATCGAGGGCGCACTTTTGCTGTTTCTCGTCTGCGATGTCGCACCGAAGCTCGGCGTCAAGGCCTTTGCCGACTACGAGGGCACGTATCTGTTATCGTTTTTTATGAGTCATACTCCGCGCGGGCTTGTCGCCGCGCTGTTACCCTGATCTTTACCCCAAGGAGGAAATACTATGCAGCCGCAACTTTGTTCCAGATGTAAAAAGAATATCGCCGTTGTGTTCATCACCCGTCAGGAAAACGGGCAGAACGTCAACGAAGGACTTTGCCTCAAGTGCGCGAAAAATCTCGGACTGCCGCAGGTGGACGAGATGATGCGCCGCATGGGCATCACGGATGAGGACCTTGACAATATCTCCAATGAAATGATGGGCGCCTTCGGCGGCGCGGAAAACCTCGAAGGTCTGACCGACGCCGACGATCCGGACGCCGATAACGAGGACGAGGACGGCAAGACCGCCACGTTCCCGTTCCTGAGCCGCTTTTTCGGCGGAAATCCCGCTGCGAACGACGCACAAAATGGCAACGAGGCCGAGCAGACGCAGAGCCCGCGCAGCAACAAGAAGGTCGAAAAGGGGAGCAAGCACAAATTCCTCGACTCCTACTGCATCAATCTCTCCCAGCGCGCACGCGACGGCAAGCTCGACGCGGTCATCGGCCGCGAGGAGGAGATCGAACGCGTTATCCAGATTTTGAACCGCCGCCAGAAGAACAATCCCTGCCTGATCGGTGAGCCGGGCGTCGGCAAGACGGCCATTGCCGAGGGCCTCGCCCAGCGCATCGTCGCGGGTGACGTGCCCTTCAAGCTCAGAAGCAAGGAGGTCTATCTTCTTGACCTGACCGCGCTCGTCGCGGGCACGCAGTTCCGCGGCCAGTTCGAGAGCCGCATGAAGGGCCTCATCGAGGAGATCCGCAAGATGGGCAACGTCATCCTTGTCATCGACGAGGTGCACAACATCGTCGGCGCGGGCGACGCCGAGGGCAGCATGAACGCCGCCAACATCTTGAAGCCTGCGCTCTCCCGAGGCGAAATTCAGGTCATCGGCGCGACGACGTTCACCGAGTATCGCAAGCACATTGAAAAGGACACCGCGCTCGAGCGCCGCTTCCAGCCGGTCACGGTCAACGAGCCGAACATGGAGGACACGCTCAAAATTTTGAAGGGCACCGCCCACTACTACGAGCAGTTCCACGGCGTCAAAATTCCCGAGGGCATTCTGCGTCAGGCGGTGCTGCTGTCCGAGCGCTACATTACCGACCGTTTCCTGCCCGACAAGGCCATCGACCTCATCGACGAGGCATGCTCGGATCTGAACCTGCACGACAAGAACATCAACCGCCGCATGGAGCTGCGCCGCGAGATCGAGGATTACGACAAGGAGCGCGAGCTGTTGCAGGGCGCGGAAGAACCCGACTTCGAGCGTCTGGCCGAGCTCAAGAGCCTTACCATCAAGGCGCAGACCGAGCTCGACGAGCTCTGCGCGCAGGGTGACCCGCAGCTCACGATGGACAACCTCGCCCGCGTGATCGAGCTCTGGACGAAGATTCCCGCCTCGCGTATCCGTGAAGACGAGTTCCGCCGTCTGAGCGAGCTTGACAAGCGCTTAAAAGAGCACATTGTCGGTCAGGACGAGGCTGTCGAGGCTGTCGCCGCGGCGATACGCCGCAACCGCGTGGGCATCTCGCCCAAGCACAAGCCGGTGAGCTTCATCTTTGTCGGCCCCACGGGCGTCGGCAAGACCGAGCTTGTCAAGCAGCTGGCGCAGGACCTCTTCAATTCGCCCGATGCGCTGATCCGTTTCGACATGTCCGAGTTTATGGAAAAGCACTCGGTCTCCCGCATCGTCGGCTCGCCCCCGGGCTATGTCGGCTATGATGAAGCCGGCCAGCTGACCGAAAAGATTCGCCGCAAGCCCTACGCCGTCATCCTTTTCGACGAGATCGAAAAGGCGCATCCCGACGTGATGAACGTCCTGCTGCAAATTCTCGACGACGGCGAGATCACCGACTCCCACGGCCGCAAGGTCAACTTTGAAAACACCGTCATCGTGATGACGTCCAACGCGGGCAGCGAGCGCAAGGAGGGCACTGTCGGCTTCGGCCACACGGTGAACGAGCAGAACCGCGACCGCGCTATGAAGGCGCTCGGCGAGTTCCTGCGCCCCGAATTCCTGAACCGTGTGGACGAGGTCATCTGCTTCAACCGCCTTGACGAGAAGAACTTCGCCGGCATCGCCCGCATCATGCTCGATGAGCTGCAAAAGAGCCTTGAGGACAAGGGCCTGCACTTTACGTGGGACGAGGATGTTGAGGACTACCTCGTCAAGAAGTCCTACTCCGCGACCTACGGCGCGCGCAATCTGCGCCGCACCATTCAGAAAGAGCTCGAAGACGTCATGGCCGCGCAGATCATCGACTCCTACGAGCACCCCGTCACGCAGATCCATGCGTCGATGGAGGACGGCAAGCTCGTCGTCCGCAGCCTGTAAAAGAAAGGGGAGGGAGACCATGTTCCATCTGTTCCGCAAAGACATTGAAAAGCACTGCGCCTACTGCAAGAGCGGATCTGTCATCAACGAAGGGCAGGTCATCTGCTCCCGCCGCCCGGCGGGGGGGGGTCTCCCCCCCCCCCCCCCCCCCCCCCCCCCCCGCGCCGGCGGCGAGAGGGGGCGGGGGGCGGCGCGCGCGCCGGCCATTTCTGCTACGATCCGCTCAAGCGTGTGCCGCCCCGTCCCGCCACGCTGAACGACAAGTACACGTCCGAGGATTTTTCCCTGTAAGGCCGGGCAGCGCCCCGAACAATAAAGAAAGAAGGCCGATTCCCATGAACGTTTCTCAGGTTTACGCAGTCTATTTCAGCGCCACCGGCAACACCAGAAAGGTGACCACCACGCTTGCCAACGCGCTTGCCGTCAGCTTTGACGTGCCGCTCGAGGTACGCGATTTCACGCTGCCCGCCGCGCGCGAGGAAGCGTATGAGTTTGCCGAGGGCGACCTTGTCATCTTCGGTATGCCGACCTATGCGGGAAAGCTTCCAAATAAGCTGCTCGACTTTGTGAAGTCCGGCTTCCGCGGAAACGGCGCGCTGGCCGTGCCGGTCGTGACGTTCGGCAACCGCAGCTTCGACAATTCGCTTGCCGAGCTCTGCGCCTGCCTCGAAGGGGACGGCTTCCACACCATCGGCGCGGGCGCCTTTGCCTGCCGCCACGCCTTTACCGACGCGCTTGCCAACGGCAGACCCGATTCCGACGATATGGCGGAGCTTGCAAAGCTCGGCTCGGCGGTCGTGGGCCGCATCGTGCGGATGACCGAGTATCCCGCGCCCGTCACGGTCGACGGTGACGCCGACGCGCCGTATTACCGCCCGCTGGGCCTCGATGGCGAACCGAAGGTGTTTCTGAAGGCGAAGCCCAAGACCGACCTCGACAAGTGTATCCACTGCGGCGTGTGCGCCTCCCTCTGCCCGATGGGCTCGATCAATCCCGATGATGTCACCGAGGTCGTGGGCGTGTGCATCAAATGCCACTCCTGCGTGCGCAACTGCCCGATGGGTGCGAAGTATTTCGACGATCCCGCGTTCCTCTCGCACCGCGCGATGCTCGAACGCGACTACACGCGCAGAGCGGAGGACAAGATCTTCACGGCGTAAGAAAGTACATAAAAAGGCTCTGTTTGGGAATCCCAAACGGAGCTTTTTTCATTCCTGAATGACGGAACGCTGCTGCCTTACAAACAAAATTTGGGAAGGGCGGGAAGCGGGGACAGCCACGCACGCATACGCTATGGAGAAAGCACCAATTTTGGGAGGGATCTTATGAAACCGGTGTACTTTTTCCTCGGCGCAAACAGCGAAGAGGGCTTTTTCTCGCTCTATGACCAGCTTTTGGGCGGTCGGCTCGACGATCTGATGATTCTGAAAGGCGGCCCGGGCTGCGGCAAGTCGACCTTCATGCGCCGCATGGGCGCGGCGATGGAGCGCGCGGGCGAGCGCATCGTATACATCAACTGCTCGGGTGACCCCGATTCGCTCGACGGCGCGATCTTTCTGGACCGAAACGCTGCTATCGTGGACGGTACCAGCCCGCATGGCACAGCACCATTAGGACACCGCACGAAAAAAGTCAATATTTGCAAGGCTTTGCGGAGACGAAAATACTATGGTTCCAGCACCCGTCATGGCACCAATAGGACACTTTTACAGGACAAGCTATTTGAAGTAAGGCGTAACTGCTCAATAAAAAAATCAACCCGCTACAGATTGGGTGTGTTGACAAAGTCCAATCTTCTAAAAATCGCCTGATTATTTGCAGGAAACTGTGTGAATAACCATTGAGTTTTCTTCAAAATTCAAACTTTTTAGAACGCTGTTTTTTCAAAACGAGACTTTGTCAACGGCTCCAGATTGTAACGAGTTGACAAATCAAAATGGGAGTCTGTCCATAGTCACCACAGTATCGGCGGTGGGATTCGAACCCTCACGGTTTCGCTCGTAACGGATTTTGAGTCCGGCGCGTTTAACGTTCCGAAAAAAGCGACCGCGAAGGGTGTGGTTGTGGCGGTATTTTACAGCACGACAGGCAGTCAGTCAAAAAAATAATTCTGGCGTAGAGAAATAAAACGGATGCAAAGAAAGGAGAATGACATCATGGTATCTGGACATTTACAGCTGAAGAAAGGGAACTGGTATATCGTTTTGAATCTGCACGATGAAACAGGAAAGCGAGCCCCCAAGTGGATCGCAACGCATCTGCCCGTCCAGGGCAACAAGCGGCGCGCTGAGGAGATGCTCCTGCAGACCAGACAGCAGTATACGGATATCTATGGTAAACCAGGCCCTTCCGGCCCTCTTTTCGCAGACTATATGCTGCAGTGGCTTGCCAGGATGAAAGGTAAGGTTTCCCCCACCACTTACCGCAATTATAAATATGTAATTGAAAATAGTATTTGCCCGTATTTTCGGGAGCGGGGTATTCCTTTGCGTGGTCTGCGTGCCATAGACCTGGAAGAATACTATGCCTACTTGCAGGAACAAGGAGTATCGCCCAACACCGCCATTCATCACCATGCCAATATCCATAAGGCGCTGAAAGATGCTGTCCGGCTGGACCTGGTAGACCGCAATGTGGCCGAAATCGCAGACCGGCCGCAGAAACAAAAGTATTTGCCGGCTCATTACTCTGCCAGTGAAGTTAACCAGCTGCTGGACAAGCTGCGTGGGCATTGGATGTATGTGCCGGTTGTATTGTCTGTATTCTATGGGCTGCGCCGGAGCGAAGTCCTGGGATTGCAGTGGGAAAGTGTGGATTTTGAAAACAAGACCATCACGATCCAGCATACCCGCATCTATGGCGATTCTGATGAAACAGATGCTGTCATAGAGCGGGATATCCTGAAACGAAAATCCAGCTATCGGACCCTTCCGATACCGGAGACAGTGTGGACCTTGCTTCACAATTTGAAGATGGTTCGATACGGGGAAAATCCAGCCCCTAACGATGCATGTGTCTGTCTGAATCGGGAAGGCAAGCCTGTTGCACCCAACTATTTCACCCAGTGCTTCAAACAGTTTTTACGGGACAATGACCTGCGGGAGATCCGTCTGCACGATTTGAGACATACCTGCGCCTCGGTTCTGATTCAAAATCGCGTTCCATTGATCGAAGTACAGCAATGGCTGGGACACAGCACCTTGGAAACCACAGCGGACCTGTATGCCCATCTGGAATATGAAACCAAATTGGCCAGCGCAGAGACGCTGAAAAAAATTTAACTGGAGGAATGACATATGACGATCAACAAGTATTTGCAGCAGCTTTCACCCGAAGACCTGGCGTATGTCAAGCAATATCATCACGAGATCCAGCCTTTCCGGGTCCTTCCCAGCTCTACGCTGGAATTTGACGGCCAGTTCAACGGTGATGGTGAAACCATTTTTGCAGAGATCGATCTCAACGAGGACCATACCGTTGATGATGTGTTCTGCACCTGTGGCGCGGGTGGCCTGTGCGTCCATCTGACTGCCATGATGTATGATATGGTCGAGAGGGATACGATCCGTCTGTCGGAACTGGAGAACGAATGAACCAACCACACAAAAAGTTAAGTCAAGAAAAATCGTATTTCAACATATTTTTCTTGACTTAACTTTCCTTCGTGGATAAACTATATCCATGAGGTGATGGTAATGAAGCGTAAAATTGAAGAACAGCTTTTAGCTTGGAAGAATAAAACCGCTGACCGCCTGCCGCTGGTCGTCAATGGCGCCCGCCAGGTGGGAAAGACCTATATCCTCCGCAAATTTGGCGAGGAGCAGTTCAAAAATGTGGTCTATATCAATCTGGAGACGAATCTGACGATTGCCTCCTATTTCAACGACAATATCGCACCGGAACACCTCCTGCGGTATCTGGAGGCGTCCACCGGTGAGCGCATTATTCCCGGTGAAACACTGATCATTTTCGATGAGATCCAATCCTGCGAGCGTGCACTGACCGCGCTGAAATACTTCTGTGAGGAAACACCGGAGTTCCATATTGCGGCCGCGGGAAGCCTGCTGGGTGTGGCGATCAACCGTCAGCAGTATTCCTTTCCGGTGGGCAAGGTGGAAACAATCACCCTTTATCCGCTGGATTTCGAGGAGTATCTCTGGGCCAGAGGCAAGGAATTTCTCTGCGGAGAAATCCGTACAGCCTATGAAACGATGGAACCGCTGCCCGATGCCCTGCATCAGGAGGCTATCGAGCTGTATCGGGAATATCTGATCATTGGCGGAATGCCTGCCTGTATCAATGCCTTTTTGAAAAGCGGTAGCTTTCTGGATGTTCCGTTGGTGCAGAGTGAGATCCTGGACAACTATATTGCGGACATGGCGAAGTATGCCAGCAATACGGACAGCGTGAAGATCCGTGCCTGCTACAATTCCATTCCGGCGCAGTTGGCTAAGGACAACAAGAAGTTCCAGTATAAGGTCGTCCAGAAAGGCGGCAGCGCGACACTGTTTGGTGCATCCATCGAATGGCTGAACCTGGCCGGTGTTGTGCTGAAATGCCAGCGCATCAATCAGGCCTTTGAGCCGATAGCTGTTTATGCTGATCTGTCAGCGTTCAAGCTCTATATGGGCGATGTGGGTCTGCTGACTATGAAATCCGGCCTCTCTCAGCAGACGGTGCTCTCCGGCGAGGGCAATACCTTTATGGGGGCTGTCACAGAAAACTATGTGGCCCAGCAACTTGCTGCCAAAAGCTATGACCTTTACTATTGGGAGAGCAGCAGCACAGCAGAACTGGATTTTGTGCTGCAAAAAGGCAATCAGATCATCGGTATTGAAGTCAAGAAAGGGGAACATGTCCGCTCTCGCAGCCTCGGCGTCTTTGCAGATAGCTATAAGCCGGCCTATTCGATTCGACTGTCACTCAAGAATTTCGGGGAGAAAGATGGATTGAAGTCTGTTCCGCTATATGCGGCATTTTGTATTTAAAAATGGAGAGATATAGAAGGCGAGGCATCCTGAAAACAGGAAACCTCGCCTTCTATAGTTGAACTAAGCTCATAGGATTACTAGCCGAGGAGAAATCCCTAAGGTAGTGTATTCACCATTTGTATTTGGCTAAAACTTGCAAAAAATTGCTAAGACTATGTATTTCAACTCCTATGTGTACACCTCATTTTTGCCTAAGTATAATGGTGAAATACTTGAGATATAGAGTTGTTTTTTCGGGGGCTAATTCCGAAGATTCTTTTTTAAAATAACATCTCCCAATTGCGAAGCATTTATTTTGCCATCATGATACTCTGCAAGATGCTGACTATAATTAATTCTAGGTAATGGTGTTATGATTCTCCCTACAAAGCCAAACTCTTGCCTTAAAGGCTCAAAACCATTATTCAGTTTCTGTAGCATATAATCTAAAAATCTATACTGCAACATATCAGCATATGCGGCTCTATATAGCAGATAACTTTCACTCAAATGTTGATTTGAGTAATTTCTACCATTCCAAAATATTTTCCGTGTACAATTTAGAAACTGAAACTCCAATTGCTTTTGATGTTCAGTAAAGTTATAAATTCCTTCGAGACTTTTATCAAGCGCTAAATTAGTAGTTCCGAGCGTGTCAAATCGAGAAAATTTATTAAGAAGTTGCCGAAAATACGTCTTCTTGAAACCCAAGTCTTTCAAGTAAAAGGAAACAACACTTTGATTATTCACCTTAAACATAATTCGACTTTGTCTATCGGGAGTTTTTGCGAAAAATCGATATACTTTTTTTGCTTTGATACCTTTGGAAACGCAAATTGGAACAAGTTCTATTCCCTGAAGGGTTCCTCTCGAGTCAACCCACTTTACAATTTCTAAATATGCCGTTCCATTCAATATCAAATGATACATGAGCGTGTCCAATAATTTATCAAAAGAATATCTGAAGAAAGAATAGTCATCAAATATGAGAAGTTTTTTCAACAAATCATCGGCGGGACTTACATCATAGAATTCATCATGCTGCTCGATTGGGGCAAGCTTAATCGAAAATGACCTACAAAAATCTTCTACAAACATATGTGAATGCATTCCACGTTTATATTTGTAATCATGGTGAAGATATGCTCTAGGTGTTTGTTGCGAGGAGATAAGTTCATTGTGTATCTGTCTCATGCAAATTCTTCTCCCATTTAGACCGACTTTCATATTGTTTCTCGGAAGGAACATACTGATTAAGGCAAAGGATTAAATACAAATCCTCAACATTATCTGCAAATCCAAGATTTTCAAACGATGTTCCACAAAAAGCTTTTAATAAAGTACTTTCTGTTTTCAGGACTTTGATTCCCCAGTCCTTATATTCGTAATGACAAAGACCACTCACTCGAATCGAATTAGTAATCCTTTGCACCCAGTTTGTCTGAATCAGGTCGCGGTTTCCAATTCCAAGCATATGGCCTTTTCTGTAAGATAGCATTTCAATTATTTTCGTCAGTATTTCTCTTTTCTTTTCATCTTTGCTTACAAATTCGCTTAACTCTGCATCGACTAGCTCCTTCCATTGTCTATTCTCAGAAAACTCACCCCACAATATTGCTAATCCACTAATAATTGCATATTCTATAAGAGGCGCAGTAACAACATGGAATACGGCGCTTTGTTTATGTAGTTCTTTAATTTTTACTACATCTGATCTCACGTATTCGTGGTATAGCAGAACTACCCCAAAGAACCCTGAATATGCAGATTTAAACGATTCGAAATCATCATCCTCAATTGCCACAACCAAATATTCACATAGCTGGTTGTAACAAAAACCCAAGGAATCAGGAAAATCCTCTCGATCCCTCCAATGAGCAAGTGTCGTCTCACCACAACATTTTACCAAATACGGAGGAAATCTTTTTTCTATTTCTTTTCTTCTGGTTAAAAATTGCTTCAAATGGCATTCGTCCCATACGACCGTTGGCTCAAAATGCAGTGCTTCAAGTTTTGGGAAAAAAGTGTTCAGGCTTGTCAAAGCCATAGATGCTTTTGAAGACAACTCAAACAAGCGTGAAAGCACTGTTGCTCCTTGCAGATAGCATTTATTTTCGGTCAAGCGTTTTCCTACGGAGAAAACATTATTATAAATTTTATCCATTGCGTCAACAACATCATTTAAGTCCTGATAAACCGTATATGCAACAGCTTGTTTTATGTACCAGTCAGGAGTTACCCGTTTTGATTCGAGCTTGAGTTCTGCAAAAATGCAATTAAATAAATGCTCTACGGAATGATTGTTGTAGTATCTGTTGTTCGGTTTTAATTGCTCATAAGAATATGCTTCTGTTGCACAGTTTAACAAAGAGTCAATATTTAATTCTCTAAGATATTTATTTATTCCAATGATGATATTTATATATATCCCAATAAATACATCTGCAATTGCAGCGGCCAATATAACGTGATTTTTGTCATCACTTTTAGCACATGCAATACATGCAGGTAGAATTTTTTCTTGCAGATCAACAACACTTTTTGTCCAAAACAATAGGCAGCCACTTTCCATTGCTTGGCTCGATAACTGGGCGACAATATTTAGATATGAATAAAGTGTATTCAGGTCATTCTCCGCACACAGCTTTTCAACACAAATATTGTTGATGCGAAGTAAATCTTGCTCAAACCACCATCTGTTTTTTATTACGCTCATTGCCTGAAGTGATACTCCCGTATTTAGTGCCAGACTTATTTCGGTATCTGTTGCAGTATGCCATTTTTTATACTGTGTCTCTGATCGATACCAAAAAGAATCATAATGAATTTTTTCTTTAACGCCCCAGTAAACACTTATAAGCGCCAAATTGTTATTTATGAAAGAGAGCATAGCGGGGTTTTGGTTAATAGGGTTATCTTTGTTATATGCAGCAATGTCCTGTAGAATCTTAAATTGCTTTGTGCAAATTTTTTGATAGTGGTTTTGAAAATTGGGGTCGTTTGAAAAGTGATTATTCGCTGATATTTTTCGAATAGCAGAATATATTTCGGGATAAAGATTATCAGAAATGTTAAATGTATTGGATAGCTGATACATTCGGTTTCCAGTAATACTAAATGTGATGATCATTCGGATGGTTAAAAAGAGTAGAGCAATAATTGAGACATAAGAAAAAGAAATTCCTATAAGGCACCCAAACAGAATAATGACACAAAAGATAATGTATCCTGTTATTTGCTTGATGCAACGGTTAGTTACCACATCTCTTTGGAATGCTGAAGATATTGTTGCTGGTGCATTTGTGTATTTAGATGAATACACCGAGGTCATATTTGAACAGTACAAACCAAGAATTACACCGGCAACACCTATACCACCGATTACGATATCAACTAGAATACTCTCTGACAATGCAGCTATTAATGGATCTGTTTGAGTTTTTGCAAATATCTCCATAGCAGACAACAACAACTTGTCACCAACGTATAATACGGCAACTAAGACGAGATTTATAGCAACCTGGACTAACAACGTTCGTATTACTATTCTTGAAAAAGAAGATAACCGTTCTGACGATTCTTTTCTCTCATTCAGTCTAAAAGCAGCTTTCTTAATTTGAAACTTTAAGTTCCTGTATTTTTGGCGAATAAGCCAATACCATTTAGAATTCATAACACGCCTCCGAACTACGGATTCTTACTTGAAATATACCACATTTTAGTATTCCACACAATGGAATGACCAAATTCGTTTCTTTAGCTGGAACTGCAATGAAGTCTATATGTATTAGTTCAACTTTGCCTAATTACTATATTCGGAAAGTAGATGTACATCTCGTACATCTACTTTTTCATATCCTACACCATTATTTCATAGATTTCCTTGGAGGCGATTCTATGCAAAACTCAACCTTGATCCTGACCGAGCAGCGACCATCCCACGACAAGTCCACAACCGGCGCTATTATCCAACAAGCCATCACAACATGGCTCACAAAAGAACTGTCCAAATGATCCCTGCGCTGCGTTTTAGCGGCGCAGGGATTTCAAATAATTTCTTGCCGAATAGCTGCTCATGTGCTACGATTCAAGTGAGCAGTTATGCCTTGAAGGAGGTGTAACTATCCTTTGTGCGATTTATACACGACTGAGTAAGGAGGACGAAGACAAAAGGCAGCCTGAATCTGAAAGCATCCAGAATCAGAAATCTTTGCTCATCAGTTACGCCGTAGAGCGGGGGTGGGACGTCTACCACATTTACTGCGATGAGGATTACTCCGGCGCGGACAGTCTGCGGCCGGACTTCAACCGCATGATTGAAGCGGCGAAAGAAAAGAAGTTCCAAATTATCCTCTGCAAGAGCCAGTCCCGCTTTACCCGCGACATGGAACTGGTAGAAAAGTACATCCACACGCTGTTTCCCATCTGGGGCATTCGTTTTATTGCGGTAGCGGACAACGCCGATACCGAGGTCAAGGGCAACAAAAAAGCCCGCCAGATCAACGGACTCATCAATGAGTGGTATTTGGAGGATCTGTCCGAGAACATCCGCATGGTCTTTGACATGAAGCGGAGACAGGGGCAGTACATCGGCGGCTTTCCGGTCTACGGCTATCAGAAAGATCCGAACGACAAACATCATCTCATTGTGGAGCCGGAGGCGGCGGGAGTGGTGCGGCAGATCTTTCAGTGGGCGTTGGACGGGCACGGCAAGCAGAGCATCACCTTCATGCTGAATACGCAAGGCGTTGTGAACCCGACCCGCTACAAGGCAGAGCGGGGATGGAGTTGCAACCATCCCATAAAAAATGACTATGGCCTATGGAACAAGAACACGGTATGGCGGATCCTGCATAACGAGATGTACATTGGCAACATGGTGCAGGGCCGGACAAAAAAGGTGAGCTACAAATCCAAGACACTGATCACGATGCCGGAGGAACAATGGTTTCGGGTGAAGGGGACGCATGAGGCTATCATCGACGAGGAAACCTTCCGAACGGTGCAGAGACTGATGGCAGTACGTACCCGGGAGGACGGATCGGGAACGATCCATCCTCTGGCGGGACTGGTAAAGTGCATGGATTGCGGAAGCACTATGAGTAAAACCAGCAATGGCAGAAAGGGCGCAAAGCGAGTCAGCTATCTTCGGTGCAAGCTATACGCCGACAGCGGGGAACAAAAGCTCTGTACCCGTCATTCCATCCGCTTAGATCAACTGATTGAGCTGGTGTTGGAACGGCTGAGGTATCATGTGCAGACCTACTACACACCGGAGGAACTCAACCTGCCAACGCCGGAAAACACCCGGCGGGAGGTGCTGCTTCAGGAGCAGAAAACACTGCTGTCCCAACTGGAAAAGCGCAGCGCGGCTTTGAAGAATCTGTATCTGGATAAGGTCTCCGGCGTTTTGAGCGAGGGACAGTTTGTGGATTTGAACCATGACTTTCTTGCTGAGAAAAGCCGGCTGGAACGGCGGCTGGCGCAAATTGATGAAGAATTGTCGGAATCAGCACAGCCGCAGGAACAGGCAGATCTGATGGAACGGGCGCAGGAACTTTTGGAACTGAAAACCCTGCCGAGGGAACTGGCGGTGGCGCTGATCGAACGGATCGAGATCGGTGAGCGAGATGCGGAAACGGGCGAGCAAAAGGTAAATATCGTGTGGAAATTCTGAGTTCAGGTACCATGACCACGGAATTGTGCCGTCTAACACTCGTGGCGACGCGGTGTCCTTATGTTACACTGCCCATGTGCTCGAGCCGACCTATGCGGTCGCGAGCGAGCGCTATGTCGACCTGACACGCTTCTACGATGTGGACGCGGCTAAGGCACGCCGCGCGGAGATCGTCGCGCTGAGCGACGAATATCGCGCACACTACCGCAGCGCCTATCGTGCACTGCGCGCGATGGGCGAGGTGGAGAGCGAGCGCCGCGTGGCAATGCACGCGCAGATGGATTTTTCGAAGCTCCGCCGCCGCACCGACGGCATCCTCGCACGCGAGCTGCGCGGTGAGGGAGGCGGCAGCGGGCGCGTCGACCGCGCGTTTTTGGGCGGTGTGACGCATCGGGGCGAGATTTGCCGGTTCGACACCGTCGAAGCCCTCTGCCCGCGCATCTATGCCATCATCGACAGTGCGGGGCTGGGAAACGAAATGCTTGAGACCGTCGTGCAGGCGGCACAGGCGAAGCATTTCGACATCATCGCCTGCCCAAACCCAGACCGGCCGCGGGAGCTCCATCACGTATTGATCCCGGAAAAAGGGCTGGCGTTTATCACAACGAACGCGCGCAACCCATACGACGGGAAGCCCTACCGCCGCCTGCGTCTCGACGCGATGGCGGAGGAGAAGCTCACGCGCGCGCAGAAGGCGAAGCTGCGCTTTACCCGCCGCGTGGAAGCGTCGCTCTTAGACGAGGCAGTGAGCGCGCTGTCGAATGCCAAGAAGGCGCACGACGCGCTGGAATCCGCATATCATCCCTGCGTGGATTTCGAGGGGGCCACTGCGCTCGCAGAGAAAGAAATTAAAAGACTATTAAAGCAATAGCGCTTTACAGATTCTTGCTGCCTGAAGGCAGCAATGGGATTCCCTGCGCGGCGCAGGGAATGCGGGAAAGGGGGGGGGTGTGTCTCTGAGCGTGCATCGGTGGGGTTGTGGGGT
>ERZ859738.578-NODE-578-length-23369-cov-2.735524_pt1 | contig 23369 bp, 20 predicted proteins | sample MGYA00510122_ERZ859738 | MGnify/ENA primary metagenome ERZ859738 (study PRJEB30046, sample SAMN00715139) | human gut metagenome | study: EMG produced TPA metagenomics assembly of the A metagenome-wide association study of gut microbiota in type 2...
GCGCGCGCCGCCGTTGATTCCCTGGAAGCTGTAATAGCCGCCGATCATCATCAGCGCCCCCCCGCCGGCCACGTAATCATGCAGGAGCGTTAAACGGTTGGCGGTTCGGCGGCTCTTCAGCCAGGTGTCCGGATGCAGCAGCAGCGTATTGGCGCCAATGTCCGAGAGAATAATCGCATCCCACTCCTGCAGCGCTTCCAGCGTCAGCGGAAAGTCGGTCGCCGCCGCGTGGGCGGGCATATAGGTAATGGCATAGGGACTTTCGGCGAGCGCGGCCAGAAAGTCCGTTGCGCCGGTGTGCCAGGTGGCGGTGGCAAACTGGTCGAAGCCTTTAACGTGCGTTGACGTGCTGGTCCAGGACTCACCGACCAGTAAGATTTTTTTCTGCATGATGACGTTTCCTTTTATCCGCCAAAGACCCGCTGGGGGTTTCCAATCATTAAGGTTTCAAGTTGTTCGCCGCTGACGCCGTGGCGCCGCAGACGGGGAACAAAATGCTTGAGTATGTAGCCATAACCGTGGCCGCCGTAGCGGGTGAGCATGGTTTTCAGGAAGACGTCCTGCGACAGCAGAATTTGCTGGATGTAGCCGTCGTCAATCAGCTCGCGGATCGCGCGGGCGTTCTCCTCGTCGGAGGGCGACTGCGCCGACTCGTCGGCGTAGTAATAGCTCATGCCAATCATGTCGTATTCGAGAAACGCCCCGCGCTGCGCCAGTTCGCGCTGGTAGCGCTTATCGGCAAAGCTGGGATTCATATGGCACAGCACGGTATGGCGTAAATCGGCGCCTTCCTGCTCGAGAATATCCAGCACCCGATGGCCCAGCCGCTCCCAGCCGGGCAGATGGACCTCGATCGGCACGCCGGTCGCGGCGCTGGCCCGACCCGCAGCGCGCAGGGATTTCTCCTCATCCGGCGTAAAGCGGCTGGAGATACCGATTTCGCCGATGAGCCCGGCGAGCACCTCCGGTTTCTCCTCCGCGCCGCCAAGATCGTAAATCAGCCGTTCGGTCAGCTGTTCGACGCTGCTGATTTTTACCCACTCAGGGTGCGAAGGTTCCAGATAGAGCCCGGTACCCATAATGATGTTCAGACCGGTCAGCCGCGCGATGCGCGCCAGCGCTTTCGGATCGCGGCCAATGCCGATATTGGTCGGGTCGACTACCGTTTCTCCGCCAAGGGCGCGATATTTAGTCAGCTCGTCAATCGCAACGTCGGCATCAAACAGCTGACAGTTATCGCGGCTCATCAGCGGGTTGAGCGACAGTTCGCCAAGGTTTTCCATTTTCACCGGCATTTCGGCAAGATGGCGATCGCTGCAGCAGCAGGGCGGCACCCATTTGCCGGAGGCATCCAGCAGAATATGCTCATGCATCAGAGTAACGCCCATTTCGTTAATCGGCAGTGGGCCAAGCACAGTCATTACATAACCGCTGCTAACGCCAACCGGCAGCGGGGAGGGATGGCGAAAAATTGATCCTTTCATCAGCTATCCTTTTGCCGCGGAGCGCGTCGGGTTGAGAATGCGGGTGTTCAGCCAGATAGCCAGCAGGATAATGGTGCCGGTGGCTATCTGGGTGTAAAACGGCGAAATATGCGACAGGATCAGCCCGTTCTGAATGACCGCAATCGACAGTGCGCCCAGCAGCGTGCCAATAATAGTTCCGAAGCCGCCAAACAGACTGGTGCTGCCTAGCACAACGGCAGCAATGACCTGCAGTTCAAAGCCTTCGCCCTGGTTGGAGGAGCCGCTGCCGAGGCGTGCGGTAATGATCATCCCCGCCAGCGCGGCGGCCATTCCGCTGATGATATAGACCTTCATGGTGACCGCTTTGGTGTTAATGCCGCTGCGCCGCGCGCCTTCGGCGTTAGCGCCGATGGCGGTCACGTAGCGGCCAAAGCGCATATGGTTGAGAACGATATGCCCGATCAGCAGAATCAGAATGCCGAGCAGTGCGGGCATGGGGATCCCGACGACCCACGCGCGTCCGATAAAGGTAAACAGGCTGTCAGCCGGCACCGGAATCGAGTAGCCCTGGGTGACCAGCAGCGCGATGCCGCGAACTACGGCCAGGGTGGCGAGCGTGACGATAAACGCCGGAATGCCTTCATAGGCAATAAAGAAGCCGTTGATGGCGCCAACGAATCCGCCTAGCAGCAAGCCGCCGAGGAGTACCACCGGCCACGGCAGACCCCAGCTATTCAGGGCGATAGCGGAGAGCGCGCCGACCAGCGCCAGGGTGGAGCCTACCGACAGATCGATACCGCCGGTGGTAATGACCAGAGTCATTGCCGTCGCGACGATCAGCAGCGGGGCGCTCTGACGGATAATGTTGAGCCAGTTGGTGCCGGTGAGAAAGTTGCTGGTGATCAGCGAAAACACCACGCAGCAGAAGACGAAAAAGAGCGCGATGCTGACTACGCCTGAATGGTTATGCAGCAGGCGGCGCGGCAGCGAATGCTGGATCATGCGTGAGCTGCTTAAATTCATGATACTCATCCTGTTACCTCAATGTGCTGCCGCAGAGCGGGCGGTGAATTTTTCGCCCACAATCAGGTTAACGATATCGCTCAGGCTGGTGTCGGACACCCGTCTGTCGGCGACGTTGGTACCTTCATACATCACCATGATCCGGTCGCAGACCAGGAACAGGTCCTGCAGGCGGTGGGTAATCAGAATCACGCTCACCCCGCGAGCGGAAACGCGGCGAATGAGCTCCAGAACCGCTTCAACTTCCGCGACGGCCAGCGCGGCGGTGGGTTCATCCATAATCAGCACTTTCGGGTCAAAGGCCGCGGCGCGGGCGATGGCTATAGCCTGGCGCTGGCCGCCGGAGAGATTTCGCACCAGCAGCCGGGTATCCGGAATGGAGATCCCGAGCCCTTTAAGCATCTCTCTGGCATCGGCGTGCATTTTGGCCTCGTCGAGAAAGGGGATGCCGAGGACCGATTTCATCGGCTCACGGCCCATAAACAGATTGCCCGCGACATCGACCGTGTCACAGAGCGACAGATCCTGGTAGACCATCTCGATATGGCAACGGCGTGAATCGGCCGGATTCGTAAACTGTTGCTGTTCACCGTCGATACGAATCGTGCCGCTGGAGGGGATCACCGCGCCAGAGAGCACTTTGGTCAAGGTGGATTTCCCCGCGCCGTTATCGCCCACTAAGCCCAGCACTTCGCCCGGGGCCAGCTCAAGGTTGACTCCGCGCAATGAGCGTATCGACCCGTAGGTCTTGGTGATATTGATCATCTCTACCCTTGGCGGGGTAGTTTGTGGCTGCTGCATCTGATAACTCCCATCGCTGTGGCCGGGAAAATGTTCGCCATCCTGCGGGAGAGACTCTATCCGACACGGTTTACAACCTAGTAAACCGGTTTACCTGCGGACCAGAGCACTCGCCAGTGCAGTCAGGACAAACGCTATGTAAGATATTTGTTCGCCAGTAAGAACATTGCAGCATCCGTGCCAGGGCAGTAACCACACAGCAGCCCTGTAACTTAACCTTATGTATTCAATACACTTAATTGAATACAATCCGGTAAACCGGTTTACTGATTATAGTGAATAAATTGTTAATTGATCGTTTTTTGCGCCAAAAGCGGGCGCTTTTGCGCCATTTTGGGACGGGCTTAACAAATCTTGATCGAGTCGCGGCCAATCCATTCAACCGGCAGGCGGGTTTCCGCAGGGATATCCGGATCGTCGTTTAGCAGGCGCATCATGATGTTCACCGCAGTGCGGCCCAGTTCGCGGGCGGGCTGACGGATAGTGGAGATCCGCGGCTGGGTAAAATCGGCATAGTTGGCGTCATCGAAGCCCACTAACGATAGCGCCTCTGGCGCCTGGAGCCCACTGGCGCGCAAGCCGTCGAGCAGACCGAGCACCAGATAGTCGCTGGCAGCGAAGACGGCGGTAGGGCGAACCTGTTGGCTGAACAGGTACCGCAACGCTTGCTGGCCAAACTCGCGCTGGTAGTCGCCATACATCACCCATTCGGGCGGCCAGCTCAGGCCCGCTTGCTCCATCGCGGTGCAAAAGCCCTGATAGCGCTCGCGGACGCTCATCAGCTTGTCCGGGCCACCGACGAAAGCGATATGGCGATGCCCGGCGGCGATCAGTTTTTCGGTGGCGATCCGCCCACCCTGGACGTTATCGGCAAACACTTTCGGTACCTTACTGCCGGGAATATCTTCATCCAGCAGGACAATCCGTTCGTGACGCTGGACTTCCTTGCGCAGCAGGCCATTATCGGGGCGGTTGGTGGTGAACAGCAGACCGTCGACCTGGCAGGTATCCAGCCAGCGAATGAACTGGCACTCTTTTTCCGGGTTGTTGCGGGTGATACACAGCACCAGGCTGTAGCCGCTGGCAGAAGCGGCCTCTTCGGCTGCGTCGGCCAGTTCGGCAAAGAAGGGGTTGGTAATATCGGGAAGCACCAGGCCAAGCGTTTCGCTGCCGCCTTTGCTAAGACGGCGTGCCAGGCTATTGCCGCGATAGTCCAGTTCGCGAATGGCGGTTTCGATGCGGTCGATGGTGTCCTGCGGCAGCACAATACTGTTGTTCATATAGCGCGACAGGGTCGCCTTCGACAGCCCGGCCAGCTTTGCCACATCGGATAACAATACACGTTTTATACTCATTTCCTGCGCCATTTCTGCCAGAATCGGCTATCTGTAACATAGTTAAGCGCGGTGGATACAGCAATTTCTCTGCGAACAATCACCAAAAATAAATGCTTGACAAATTTTAATCAGCGGAGAATTGTATAGGCAGTTTACCGCATCATTCGGGAAGTCATTCCCAACCCCGTTTAAGTTATTCCAGTCGCGCACCGACACGGACCGGTTGCCGGGATGACATTAAGCAGGTATCCGCCGAACGTTCAATGATTGTTCTGGCGATATAGACGATATTTGCCCGCCAAAAAAATAATCCTTCTGCGTTCGCATGCGGCGCGGAACTCTGCTGGCTATCAACTATTCCCGACGAGGATACTGATGATGTTATTTCACACCGGAAAACTGCGTTTACTTGCTGTCGCCACGACCATGCTGGCATCAATGAGTTTTATTTCTGCCGCCAGCGCTGCCGGTCCGACTTATGCGCTGGTACAAATCAACCAACAGGCGCTGTTCTTTAATCTGATGAATAAAGGCGCACAAGATGCGGCCAAAGCCAGTGGCAAGGATTTAGTTATTTTTAACTCTAACGATAATCCCGTGGCGCAAAACGACGCGATAGAAAACTATATTCAGCAAGGCGTTAAAGGCATTCTGGTTGCTGCTATCGACGTTAACGGGATCATGCCAGCGGTTAAAGAAGCCGCCGCCGCAAACATTCCGGTGATTGCGATTGATGCCGTATTACCGGCCGGGCCACAGGCAGCTCAGGTCGGCGTTGATAATATTGAAGGCGGCAGAATTATCGGTCAATACTTCGTGGACTACGTGCAGAAAGAGATGGGCGGCCAGGCGCGACTGGGTATAGTCGGCGCGCTGAATTCGGCCATTCAGAACCAGCGGCAGAAAGGGTTCGAAGAGACGCTGAAAAGCAATCCGAAGATTACTATCGCTAACGTGGTCGACGGGCAGAATGTGCAGGATAAAGCGATGACCGCGGCGGAAAACCTGATCACCGGTAATCCGGATCTGACAGCGATTTATGCCACCGGCGAACCCGCGCTGCTCGGCGCTATCGCCGCCGTAGAAAACCAGGGGCGGCAGAAGGATATTAAAGTCTTTGGCTGGGATCTGACGGCGAAGGCGATTTCCGGTATTGACGGCGGCTACGTCACCGCCGTACTGCAGCAGGACCCGGAAAAGATGGGCGCCGAAGCCCTGAATGCGCTGAACAGCATCACGTCGGGTAAAACCGTGCCGAAAACCATTCTGGTTCCGGCGACGGTGGTAACCAAAGCGAACGTCGATTCATACCGTCCGCTGTTTAAGTAGGTCAGCGCGCCCCGTCCGTGGTTAACAGGGCGGCGAGCTCACGGCTGCCGGGAAACGCGCTGAGCGTCCCCCGGCGGCTAACCGTAATGGCGGCAGCGCGACTGGCATGCGCCAGCGCCAGCGCATCCGGCGCGACGCCGCGCAGCAGGGCGGAGGCCAACATGACGGCGAGGAACGTGTCGCCCGCGCCGGTAGTATCAAGCGCCTCGGCGGGCACGGCGGGACAAAACTGACGCTGGCCCTCCTGGACCAGCCAGGCGCCTGCGGCGCCCTGGGTAATCACTAAGGTTTTCACCCCGTATGGCTGGAGCAGCTCGGCCTCGGATTCATTGACCACAGCGATGTCGATGAGGGGCCACAGATGGCAAAAGTCAGGATTGACAGGTGAGGGGTTGAATACCGTCGTCATGCCGCGGCTTCTGGCGTACTGGAACAGCGCCCGCGTTTTATCGAGGGAGAAATTGCCCTGCTGTAGCAGAATATCGCCAGCGACGGCATCCGCCATATGCGGAATCATTTCATCCAGGCTGAATGTATCGGCCGCTGCCGTAGTGGTAATGATGGCGTTGTCGCCATCAGCGCTATTTAAAATAATCGAGGTATCGCTATGTTGATTGAAATGGCCGTCGGGTAGTAGCGTCAGTGGTTCATTTTTTATCTGCTGGCGGATCCACGCGCCGTTGCTGTCATTTCCCGTGGCGGCAATTAAACGCGTCTCTATTCCGCAGCGGGATAATATAATCGCCTGGTTCGCGCCTTTACCGCCGATATCCTGCGACACTTTAACGCCGTGAATGGAGGCTCCTTTTTTCGGTATATCCGGAATGGACCAGGTTTCATCTACGGTAATATTACCAGTAACGTAAACACGCATAGTGTTCCCTTAACAGGATGGATAAGATGGTTGCTATCTCAGCAGAAAAAACGAATGCAATACAAGCTATTTTTTCACGAAGCAAGGCTGTTATTGGTGTTATTCATTGCGACCCATTTCCTGGCTCGCCAAAATATCGAGGAAAATCAGTCTCGGATATTGTTGAACGTGCGCTTCGCGATGCTGAAAATTATATTTCAGGCGGTGTTCATGGTCTGATTATTGAAAATCATGGCGATATTCCTTTCTCTAAACCTGAGGATATCGGCCATGAAACCTCAGCGCTGATGGCGGTCATTACCGAGAAAGTTCGTGAACGTTTTGCTGTGCCGCTGGGCATTAACGTTCTGGCTAACGCGGCGATCCCGGCAATGGCGATCGCCCTGGCGGGAGGCGCCGATTTCGTCCGCGTAAACCAGTGGGCCAACGCCTATATCGCCAACGAAGGATTTATAGAAGGGGCGGCCGCTAAGACGCTGCGCTACCGCAGTATGCTGCGCGCTGAACATATTCGCGTTTTTGCCGATAGCCACGTTAAGCACGGTAGCCATGCCATTGTCGCCGATCGTTCGATTCAGGAACTGACGCGCGATGTCGATTTCTTCGAGGCTGACGCGGTGATCGCCACCGGCCAGCGTACGGGCGATAGCGCCACGATGGCGGAAATTGACGAGATCCGCGCGGCGACGGAACTACCGCTCCTGGTGGGCTCCGGGGTGACACCGGCTAACGTGAAGCAGATCCTCGGGCGGACTCAGGGGGTCATTGTGGCCAGTACAATGAAGGTCGATGGCGTCTGGTGGAACGATGTTGAGCTGGCCCGGGTGAAACATTTTATGTCGGTCGCGCAGGCCGCGCTGGAGGAAGCTTAATGGAAGCGTTTAGCGAACGCCTGCTGCGCGAACATCAACCGGCGTGGCAGGCGATGCAGCAGCACCCGTTTGTGACTGATATCGAACAGGATCGTCTGCCGACAGTCGTCTTCAACCGCTATCTGGTGTTTGAGGGCAACTTTGTCGCGACGGCAATCGCGATTTTTGCCCTCGGGGTCAGCAAAGCGCCGGGTATTCAACAGCAGCGCTGGCTGATTGGCGTGCTGAATGCCCTGGTTGATATACAGATCGCGTGGTTTGAACAGGTGTTGTCAGCGCGGCAGATCGATCCCGCTGAGTACCCGGATGATTTGCCCGGGGTACGGCGCTTTCGCGACGGTATGCTGCGGACCGCCCACGAGGGCAGCTATGAGCAGATTGTGACCCTGATGTTCGGTGCGGAATGGATGTACTATTTTTGGTGCCGACGGGCGAGCGAACATTATCAGAGCGATGCTGATTTACGACGCTGGGTGGAAATGCACGCGGAGGACGAATTTTATCAGCAGGCTCTCTGGCTAAAAAACGAACTCGACCGCTGCGCCATGGCGCTGAGTGAAGACGAAAAGCAGGCGTTATCGGCGCTTTACGGCGAGGTGCTGCAGTGGGAAATTGATTTCCATCACGCGGCGTACGAGGAGTAGCCGCGAGGTGAAGAACAGGAGGCGCCGGAAGCGGCGTCTCCTGAAATATTGCTCAGGTCGTCCGCCTCTTATCCGGGCAATGTCTCTCCAGCCATTGTGCGACGAGGGGCCATAATTTCTCCGCATTCCGGGTACGAAAGAAGCCCATATGACCAATGGATGAAAGTCCGTAATCCGCCCGCCGTATTTCACGGCGTTCTATTTTTGCGTTTTGCGCTGGAGCAAGCAGGCGTGAGATGGCTTCTGTATTAGCCCAAGGGTCGTCATCAAAACCCAACACCAGAATAGGTAAGGTTATCTTTCCTGCCCGCTGACGCGCATCCCACTCCGGGTCGTCATAGAAATATTCAGGCATCGCGCTCCAGCGTCCCCACTGAAGCATCGCCGGAGCCGGTAAATCTTCACCCAGCCCGAGACGTCTGGCTGGCATATACCAAAAGAGCCGGCAAAGTGCCGGCCCCAAAACGCGCAGTAAGCACCATACTCGCAGCTTTTCCTTCGTTTGGCTGATAGTGCTTGTCACGCCTGCGTGTGAGGCAACCATGACGGCGGCTCGCAGGTCGGTGGAGGCGGAAGATAACAGCACGGCATGCCCGCCAATACTGTGCCCAATCGCCAGCAGGGTAAGGCCAGGGGCTCGGGCTTTCGCCCACGCGGTGATGCATCCGACGTCCTGCTCGATCCAGTCGGACATGGTGTTTTTGTTGTGACGGACTCTCCCGGACTTCGAAAGACCAGTGCCCCGGTAATCATAAGTAATGACACTAAACCCCCTTTTATAAAGGTATCCAGCGAATCCTTTATAAAATCCCTGTACAACGGCCGTCGCCGGGTGAACGATCACCAATGCTTTGGCTTTGTGTCTTTGCCAGAGCGTGGCGGCGACAAAGCCGCCCTGGCTTACGGGGATGATGACAGATTCCATGAGTCTCGCCTTGTGTGGTCATACCAGTTTAACCTGGATTTACTGTAGCTGCTGCGGCAGAAATCAGCGAATGTTTTTGAGACGATCTCAGTAAGAAAAACGTCTTGAAAGCATTGGCGACCAGAATCAGGAGCCCTCAGGCGGGGTGCCAACTCCCAGCCTGCCATTTAAGGTCTCATATCCTTTCACAATCAATCAGCCTCTGCGCCAGGTGCCTTGTGTTCGGGGGGATAATGTCCGCTTTAGTTTCGTGTCGCCTTGCCGGAATACAGACTTTCCTGCCATACCATGGCAAATTTCCTGCACTTTGACGCTCATTGATTATACTTTGATGGCAGCTTGTGCTGCCTCAAGCAGTTGTCGCGATGGTGGATATCAAAACCAATATCCCGAACATTGGGTCAACGGGGCCGAGGAACATGTGTTCATGTAACAGTCGTGGAGGTATGGAAAGATGGGATTATTAAATTTTGTGAAAGAAGCTGGCGAGAAAATATGGGACGCCGTCTCCGGCGACAGTAAAGAAGATCGGGCCGAAAAGCTGAAAAAACATATCGATGGACTTAATCTGCCTGGCGCCGAAAAGGTCAATATTGATGTTGCGGAAGATGGCACCGCAACGGTCACTGGTGATGTCGCTTCGCAGGAGGATAAGGAAAAAATTCTGGTTGCGGTCGGGAATGTCACTGGCGTAGGCCAGGTCAGTGACGGCGTTAAGGTGACGCAAAGCGGGGCGGAAAGTCGTTTTTACACGGTCAAATCCGGTGACACTCTGAGCGCAATCTCAAAAGCGATGTATGGCTCGGCCAATGATTATCAACGTATTTTTGAAGCCAATAAACCGATGCTGACCCATCCCGACAAAATCTATCCGGGTCAGGTGCTGATTATCCCGGCGAAGTAGGCCACTCAGCAGCAACATCAGTGATGGCAGGAAAACTTGCTTTATACCGCTGTCGGAAGCCGCCGCGGACATCTATTCCTCTATCAACGACAAAAGAGCCAGCAAGCTGGCTCTTTGTTCCCCCGGGTTCAGGCGCTTACTGTGCGTCAGCCAGTGCCAGTCGGGCCTCTTCCTGCTCGGTGTTTTTACGCTGTTGCTCAAGTTCCAGCGCGCCGCGATGAGAGAGGTAGCAGAAGAGTATGCAGCAGACGATCCCGCCCATCAGCAGATAGAACCCGCCGTGCCAGCCCATTTTATCGACCATTACGCCGAACAGGCTGGTGCCTAACGATGCGCCAAAGATATAGCTCATAAATCCGCGCAGACCCACGGCTGAACCGACGGCGAAGCTGGGGACGATTTCCATGGTCTGGACCGAGGCCAGAAACTGCGGGACATAAATAAGGCAGCCCACAATTGCCGCGAATACCGTGACCATCAGTAGCGATTCGCTTTTCCAGTAGCCGATCAGACAGATGAAGATTAGCGTCATACAGATTATGGCTAACGGCATCCGGCGCCCTTTAAACAGCTTGTCGGAGAGCCAGCCGGCCAGCAGAGTAGACGGAATTGCCGCCCACTCAAAAAACAGGAATGCGACGCTCATTTGTTCTTTGGAAAAATGTTTCACCGTCAGCAGGTAAATTGGCAGCCAGCTGATCATGCCGAAACGCACCATATAGACAAACACATCCACAAAGGAGACATACCAGGCGTTTTTGTTACGCAGTACGTAGGTACAGAAGATCTGAAATGAGCTCATGTTCTCCGGCGCTTTCTGGCCGTGTTTGGTCTTCAGCACCACTTTCTCTTCCGGCATCATCTCCGCCAGCGAAGGCAGACCTTCCTCGCGCGGCGAACCCTTACCCAGCACCAGTACGCTAATGGCGAATACCACCGCCACGCAGGCCGGTACAATGTAGCTGGCGCTCTGCCAGTGCTCGGTGCCGAGAATGGCGAATGCGGCGCCGACGATCGGGGCGACAATTCCGCCGCCGACGTTATGGGAAATGTTCCAGAACGCCCCTACGCGGCCACGCTCACGGCGCGGGAACCAGTTCGCAATAGTAATAAAAGAGGGGCCGACCCCCATACCCTGAAACAGGCCGTTCAGGACAACCAGCGCAGCGAAGACCCAGAATGCGGTACTGAATCCTAATCCGACGTTGACGATGGCGCACAGCACCAGGCCACAGGCCATAAAGACTTTCGGGCTGGCTTTATCCGCGAGGCTGCTCATTACGCCTTTACTGATCCCGTAGGCGATGAGCATACAGCTGCTGAGCAAACCGATCTGCGTGGCGCTGAGGTCTAACTGTTCTTTCAGATAGGGCGTGGATAAGGTGAAGTTATTGCGCACGATATAGTACGCCAGGTATCCCAGAAATACGCTTAGCAGCGCCTGCATACGGTATCGACCATAGGTTGCCTGAATTTTCTCAGCAGGAACTTTATTCGCCGACGGGCCTTTTTTTAATAATGATAACATGTCGTCACCTGTATTTATATTGATATGAACATCAGGAGTAATTACCCCGAAGGGTGAAATAAGCGGCTAAAAAATTCAAATCGTCGAAATGAGTCAAAATTGACTCAAAATAATGCAGGGACGGGTTGTTTTTGACCCCTCTGGCATGAGCGAGATTTTGCGCAATTAATTTTGCGCTGGTTTTATGTCCGGCTTGTGCGGACACTAACAAATTGCCTAATCATTATCTGGTAATCTTTCCCGATATTCCCGGACGCCCGTTTGACTATTTTTCCGCTCGCGGCGATTAATTCACCAGATGTCATAAACGGGTAAGTTTTGTCTCAACGCGGTTTTTACGATATTTCAATATTTATGAACGGGATCACAAACATATTTCTTCGTGGGGTCAGGATAATGGGCAAAATGTTCGCGCTGCTGCTGCTGACCGCATGGCTGAGACCCTGTGCGGCGCAAGGCAATGAGCTGGTGATGGCGACGACATTTTCTCCCAGCGCCACCGTGTGGATTATCGATCGCTGGCAGAAAGAGCCGGGGTCGGTGATGATAAGGACGCTCAACCGCACCAGCGCCTCGCTGGAACAGTTGCTTGATACGGCAAATGCCGAAAATGTCGATCTGATCCTGACTTCGTCGCCGATGCTGCTGCAGCATCTTCAGGAGCATCAAAAACTGGCGCCGTTCAGCGATGCGCCGGCAGTCAGCCAACATCTGGTGCCGGAATCCATTCGCTCCACCTCCGTGGCCGTGGCGATCTCCGGGTTCGGTTTGCTGATGAATCGCTCGGCACTGATGACCCGGCATCTGCCTGCGCCAGCGGACTGGGATGACCTGACCGATCCCCGTTATCAGGGGGCGCTGCTGATGAGCAGTCCGTCGCGTTCGGATACCAACCATCTGATGGTGGAGTCGCTGCTGCAACAAAAAGGCTGGATTAAAGGATGGGAAACGCTGTTGACGACAGCGGGAAACCTCGTGACCATTTCATCCCGTAGCTTTGGGGTGGCAGATAAGATTAAAAGCGGCCTGGGCGTGGCTGGTCCGGTGATTGATAATTACGCCAATCTGCTGCTGAACGATCCGCACCTGGCTTTTAGCTATTTCCCCCAGTCGGCGGTTTCGCCGACCTATGTCGCAGTGCTTAAAAACAGCCAGCACGCCAGCGAAGCGCGGCGGTTTATTCGCTATCTGTTAAGTCCGGAGGGCCAGACGATCCTCGCCGACGCTAATACCGGGAAGTATCCGGTAACACCGCTGGCGCCAGGCAATCCACGGGCGGCGCAGCAGGCGATGCTGATGAATCAACCGCCATTAAACTATCGATTGATCCTCAAACGTCAGCGTTTGGTTCAGCGGATGTTTGATACGGCGATTAGCTTTCGTCTTGCCCAGCTCAAAGACGCCTGGCGAGCGCTGCATAGCGCGGAGGTCCGTCTTAAGCGTCCGCTGCCCGAGATACGGGCGCTGCTCACCCGTGTCCCGGTGGATCCGGCCAGCAGCGAGGATGAAGCCTGGCTGGCTCAGTTCGACAACAAAAGTTTTGCGGAACAGCAGATGATGGAGTGGCAGCTCTGGTTTCTCAACAACCAGCGACAGGCGATTACTAAACTGGAAGAACTGAAATGACGGACAGGTCCATGCTGCAACGCCTGCGGCAAATCAGTATCAGTAGCAGTCTGCGCGGGGCATTTCTGACGGGGGCGCTGCTTACGCTGATTGTCAGCAGCGTAAGCCTCTATTCCTGGCATGAACAAAGTTCGCAGATCCGCTATTCGCTGGATGAGTATTTTCCGCGCATCCATGCGGCTTTTCTGATTGAAGGGAATCTCAACCTGGTGGTCGATCAGCTCAATGAATTTCTGCTGGCGCCAAATACCACGGTACGACTGCAGCTGCGCAACCAGATTATCCAGCATCTGGACAAAATAGAACGGCTAAGTCAGGGGTTGTCGCCGGCAGAACGCCAGCAGTTGGGGGTGATATTGCAGGACAGCCGCGCGCTGCTGGCGGAACTGGATCGCGTGCTCTACAACATGTTTCTGGTTCGTGAAAAGGTGGGAGAGCTTGCGGCGCGGATCGACTGGCTGCTCGATGATTTCACCACCGAGCTAAATTCGCTGGTGCAGGATTTTACCTGGCAACAGGGAACGCTGCTCGATCAGATTGAAGCCCGACAGGGGGATGCGAGGCAGTATCTGAAACGCGCCCGGGAAGTGCAGAATGAACAGCAGCAGGTCTATACCCTGGCTCGTATTGAAAATCAGATCGTTGACGACCTGCGCGACAGGCTCAATGAACTGAAATCCGGGAATGATGACGGCATGCTGGTGGAGACGCATATCCGCTATCTTGAAAACCTGAAAAAAACGGCGGATGAAAATATCCGTGCGCTGGATGACTGGCCGAGCACCATTACCCTGCGACAAACGATTGATGAGCTGCTGGAAATTGGCATGGTGAAAAATAATATGCCGGATACCATGCGCGACTATGTTAGCGCGCAAAAAGCGCTCGTGGAAGCCAGCCGGTCCAGAGAAGCGACGCTGGGGCGCTTCAGAACGCTGCTGGAAGCCCAGCTTGGCAGCAGTCACCAGCAGATGCAGATGTTTAATCAGCGTATGGCGCAGATTGTCCGGGTCAGCGGCGGGTTAATCCTGGTGGCGACGTTGCTGGCGCTGCTGCTGGCATGGGGGCTGAACCATTATTTTATTCGCTCGCGGCTGGTGAAACGCTTTACCGCGCTGAATCAGGCGGTGGTGCAGATTGGTCTGGGCCGGACCGAGGCGACCATTCCGGTTTACGGGCGCGACGAGCTGGGACGTATTGCCGGTTTGCTTCGTCATACCCTGGGTCAGCTTAATGCGCAAAAACAGCAGCTGGAACAGGAGATTGGCGAGCGAAAAGCGATTGAGGCCGATCTGCGCGCCACGCAGGACGAGCTGATCCAGACCGCTAAACTGGCGGTGGTGGGGCAGACGATGACCACCCTGGCGCATGAGATTAATCAGCCGCTGAACGCGCTGTCGATGTATCTTTTTACGGCGGGAAGGGCGATCGAACAGGGACAGGCGGAGCAGGCGCGGACGACGTTAAGCAAAGCAGAAGGGCTGATCAACCGCATTGACGCGATTATCCGCTCCCTGCGCCAGTTTACCCGCCGCGCAGAACTGGAAACGCCGCTGCATCCGGTCGGTTTGCGTCAGACGTTTACCGTGGCGTGGGAACTGCTGGCGATGCGTCATAAGCCTCAGCAGGGGACGCTGGTGATACCGGATGACACTGTCTGGATCCAGGGGGACGAAGTGCGCGTCCATCAGGTGCTGGTGAACGTGCTGTCCAATGCCCTCGACGCCTGCCCGCACGCCGCGCAAATCACCGTGAGCTGGCAAATCCAGGGCGGAAGGCTGTGCGTGTTGATTGCCGATAACGGCCCTGGCTGGCCTGCGGCCTTACTCCCTTCGCTGTTAAAGCCGTTCACTACCAGTAAAACCGTGGGGCTCGGAATAGGGCTTTCGATATGTGTTTCGCTGATGACGCAAATGGAAGGGGCGTTGCGCCTGGCGTCGACGTTTACACGCAGTGCCTGCGTGGTGCTGGAATTCAATTTGACGGATGTAAAAGATGTTGAGTAATAACTGTTCGATTCTGCTGATTGACGATGATGCCGATGTGCTGGATGCCTATACGCAGCTGCTTGAGCAAGCGGGGTATCATGTCAGTGCCTGTAATAATCCGTTTGATGCGCGGGAGCAGGTGCCGAAGGACTGGCCCGGCATTGTTTTAAGCGATGTCTGCATGCCCGGCTGCTCCGGTATCGATTTAATGACGTTGTTTCATCAGGAGGACGATCTGCTGCCGATTCTGCTTATCACCGGTCACGGCGATGTGCCGATGGCGGTGGAGGCGGTGAAAAAAGGGGCCTGGGATTTCCTGCAAAAGCCGATCGATCCGGGCAAGCTGCTCACGCTGGTGGACGCCGCGCTGCGTCAGAGGCAATCGGTTATCGCCCGTCGCCAGTATTGTCAGCAAAAATTACAGGTTGAGCTTATTGGCCGCAGCCAATGGACGGTTCGGTATCGCCAGCGCCTTCAGCAGCTGGCAGAAACGGATATTGCGGTATGGCTTTACGGCGAGCCGGGAACCGGCCGCATGACCGGCGCGCGTTACCTGCACCAGTTAGGACGGCACGCTGAAGGTCCGTTTATCGCCTGCGAGCTGACTCCGGCTAACGCCCATACGCTTAATGAACTGATCGCCCAGGCCCAGGGCGGAACGCTGGTCTTAAGTCACCCCGAGCATCTGACTCACGAGCAACAGCATCAGTTGGTACAGCTGCAGAGTCATGAGAAGCGGCCTTTTCGCCTGATTGGTATCGGTAGCGCTTCGCTGGTGGAGTTGGCCGCCAGCAGCCAGATAGTGGCGGAACTCTATTACTGCTTCGCGATGACGCAAATTGGCTGCCAGCCTCTGTCAAAGCGACCTGATGATATCGAGCCGCTGTTTCATCACTATTTGCAAAAAACCTGTCAACGGCTGAATCATCCCGTCCCGGAGGTGGATGCTGGTCTGTTGAAGGGGATGATGCGCCGGGTGTGGCCAAATAACGTTCGCGAACTGGCGAACGCCGCCGAGCTGTTTGCAGTGGGGGTATTACCACTTGCAGAAACGGTTAATCCGCTGATGCACATCGGCGAGCCGACGCCGCTGGATCAGCGGGTTGAGGACGTCGAACGGCAGATCATCACCGAAGCGCTGAATATCCACCAGGGACGTATTAATGAGGTGGCGGAGTATCTGCTGATACCGCGTAAAAAACTTTATCTCAGAATGAAGAAGTATGGTCTGAATAAAGAGCACTACAAAGGGGTTTAGGGCATCTTGTCAGACGATGGTTGAAAATTATGAGGACAGATACAGATTATAAATGCCTTCAAGTCAGCAGAGGCGATTTATGTTATTGTGACTGTTTAAATTTCCTTAAAAGGTGTGACTGTTGAACATGCGAATATTGACTGTGGTTGATTATGATGAGATGTGGCCGACTTTATTTGAGAACGAGCGTACTCTGTTGTGTCCATCTCAGGCCAGGGCCGCGTCATGGTCTTCAACCGCAACGGACTGCCTATTGGGCAAATTGTGCTGCCTGACCGCGACAAAGGCCGTAACCTTAAATCGACAAGCCTGGCGATCCGCCCCGGGCATCGCGAGTTGTTTATTGTCGCTAACAGCGGGACCGAACCTGGTGGCGCGATGATTTTTCGATCGGGCGCATTCGCGCCGGCACCGTTACCCTTTTCACATCAGTGACCGGGAATGTGTGGTCTGGGAGACCCGGCAACGCCGGGCCAGGGCAGGGTGTTAATAGTTCTGGAACGCTGAAGGCGGCGTGAGGGAAGGCGGCGTATCCGGAAGCGGGGGAATGATCCCGTCAACGGGGTGCGGCAGATAGCGAGCTTCCAGTTCCGTAATTTCGGCATCGCTAAGTGAAAAGTCCAGCGCGCTGATAGCCGTGGAAAGATGTTCTGGTTTCGTTGCGCCAATGATCGGTGCTGTGATGACGGATTTTGATAACAGCCAGGCAATTGCAACATGAGCTCTTGGCACAGCGTGCTTTTCGGCAATGCTGGCAACAACATCAATAACGGGCTTATCCAGAAGGGCTGCGTTCTCATACATTTTTAACGCAAAGGCATCGTTTTGCGTTCGTCGGGACGTGACACTCCAGTCGCGCGTGAGCCTGCCGCGTGCCATCGGACTCCAGGGGATCACCCCAACGCCCTGGTCTTCACACAGGGGCAGCATCTCGCGCTCTTCTTCCCGGTAAAGCAGGTTGTATTGCGGTTGCATCGTGATAAATCGGGTCCAGCCGTTACGCTCAGCGGTATGCTGCATTTTTGCAAAGCGCCAGGCTTCCATAGAAGATGCGCCGATATAACGCGCTTTTCCTGCTTTAACGAGGTCATGCAGAGCCTCCATGGTCTCTTCAACAGGCGTGGAGTAGTCAAAGCGTTGAATCTGAAAGAGATCCACATAATCCATGCCTAAGCGCATCAGGCTATCGTCAATAGACTGAAAAATGGCCTTGCGGGAAAGAAACCCGGTATTGGGTGAGTTGCGCCACGGAAAGAAGGTCTTTGTCGCTACAACGATCTCGTCGCGTCTGGCCATCTCTCTCAGCGCTTTTCCTGTAATTTCTTCTGAACTACCGCCCGAGTAGATATTCGCGGTATCAAAAAAATTAATGCCGGCTTCAAGCGCCTGACGAATGAGCGGTCGTGACGCCTTTTCATCCAGGGACCAGGGTTGAGGCAAACGTTCAGGTTCGCCATAACTCATACAACCGAGACAAAGACGGGAGACTTTCAACCCGCTACGACCCAGATTCACATACTTCATTCGGTGTTCCTTCTTTTATTGCCAGCAATTATGTATGTGACAGGGTATTGCACTGGTATGAAGGGAACCAGCATGCGCCATTGAATGGTGTTATGAGTTTTTTTCACAAGTAGACAACATTCTCATACGCCAGCCTAGGTCCAAAGTCGGTATAGCATTCGCGGATAATATTGAGTGCGTACCGGGCAAGACCATCAGGCAGCTGGTTATTGCTGGGTAATCCACGACGGCGGTTAGGCATACTCAGTGGGCCTGATTGATTGTAACGCGAGAGAAGGCATCGGCACTGACGATCGGGAATACCCAGGCGCTGCGCGGCCATCTGAGTGGTCAGACGCCGGTCGACAACGTCATGAATGATTTAGAGTCGGTTAACTTCATCCAAAGTAAAAATGCCGGTGCATGATCCGTCATCAGAATCCTTTGATTGGGAAACTATCTTTAAAAGCAGTGATCGCTGTGGTGAGACTGTAGCGCGGACATGTCTAATTTGGTCAGAGACGGACATCTCAATTTAGCTACTACAACATGAGTGCGCATAATGTATATTATGTTAAATGCAATGTCGTACTCAATAACGTCATCTTTGATAGCTGCCTCTTCCCACATCAACACTATGACCGTCATTCCTTTCATGCACGTGAATGTTGCGCTATAAGGCAAAATGTTCGAGGTGATAAATCAAGCATGGCTTTTAACAATCACTTCGCCCACTACAGCCTGTTCTCCTACAGTAAAAGCCAGGGAAATTCATTCAGCCACACCTGCTGCTTGTACTGTCCGGCATATCTTACTGCTGTTGCATTTTCTGACCGAACGCGTCACGGGATGCCAGATGAAATGCTCATTTGATAGCGCGCCGCCTGCAGTGTGTATCAACCGGGCTTGATCAGCCACAGACGTGATTATCAAAAAGATGCCAGCTTCGTTTTCCGCACTCAAATGGCGAGTGCCATCGCGACCATAAACAGAACCGCCAGCTGAAGTTGAATGGTGTACTGAAGCCCAACGCAGCCGGCTTCCATGTTGACAGGCTCTGCCTCACCTCCCCCTTCCCTTGTATCTGGTGATTTCGCGGACTCATGGCGACTTTTTCCGCCAGCTTATCTACGCTGAGGTCGGCGGTGAGGTTTTCGAGCAACCACGCCAGCAGATCGTTAATCGGGCCCTGGGTGGCGGTCTGCTGAAGGTTATAGCGGCTAAACTGCAGCTGGCCTCCCGGGCGACGCAGATACATGACGAAGTCCTGGGCGATATCGCGCGCCAGGCTGAAGCCATAGTCTTCTTCAACCAGCGCCAGCGTAAGATCAAAGCCGGAACTGACCCCGCCAGAGGTCCAGATATGTTCGTCCTGAATATAGAGCGGCCCGCCCTCGACGCGGATCTGCGGGAATTCCGCCTGCATGGTTTCCAGCAGCTTCCAGTGGGTAGTGGCCCGTCTGCCGTCCAGCAGTCCGGTTTGCGCCAGCAGCATCGCACCGCCGCAAATGGAGACTATGCGGCGGGCATGGGGAGCGGCAAGGCGCAACCAGTCAACCACCGCCATCCCCTCCTGCGGGTTTTGACCTCTGCCGGTAATCATGATGGTATCGAGGGGCTCGCGAGGGTCAATCTCATGCAGACGATGGTCGGCCAGCAGATTTAAACCTGACTGACCATGGATAACCTGATGCGGTTGAGTTGTCGCTAGCTTGACCTGGTAGCAGATTTCCCGGGCACCTCCCGGGTGCAGGCGGTTGGCCTGCATCAGAATGTCAGCAATACCGGCGGATTCAAACAGCATGCCGCCATCGGGTACAATAATAAGTATCTTTTTCATGTCCTGAAAAGTAATCTTTTTACAGAATAAGTCAACTAAAGGATGTAAAAACCTGAAGGCTCGTAAAGAGTGGTTTCATACGTGCCTTCAGTTTCAGGGAGATGAACGTTAAACAGGTAGATTTTGCCTCACAGTACAGGCAGCATCACTTTGACAGGACATCACGAAGATACGGCGCCTGCCCCCAATCCGTGAGTCGATATTCAACTTTCGGTGGTACCTGCGGGTAAACATAATACCGTCGGCTTCCAATTGTCTCAGCTGTTGTGCCAGCATTTTTTGCGAAGGAAGATACACATCAGCGGCCAGTGTAATCACCATCCTGCTCCGCGATAACGTCTCGCAGGCCTGGCGTAATCTCATGGCAAATTTTAATTCCTGAGTTCTTCTCGGAAAGTTTTTTCTTGCTAATCGGGAACCGCCCTTGTTTCACTAATGCCCCATCCAAATATTTTTTATAGAAGCAATTACGTGTAAAACTGATAGTCATTGTTTCAGGGCAAATAATCATTATCCCTGCATCAAACAAGCGGTGTAAGCCTACGGATAACAGGACACCATTATCCAGTGAGTTATCGAAGTAATTTGCATGTGTTTGAATATGACAAGCTTCAACAGCTACTTCGTCCCCAGTTATTGCACAGCGATGATTATAGTTCATGCTGACAGCTTTACGAAAAGCAGCTTGCTCCTGACTATCTCGGCCAACGGTGTGGATAGCTTTTTTCACCCCTTTCACACTCGATAAATGTAGCTCCTTAATTAGTTCAACAGATTCGGAAAGTTCTTTACCACAAACAGTTGTTTCCTGTATTTGTGGTTTCTTTTTGATTGGTTTAACAACTTCGAGAAAACTTTTTATCTCTGACTTACTGATGTGTTTACTTTCCGAAGTACGCCTAAAAGCTTGTACCATTGCCACGGTGTAACCTTTTTCGCTAAACAGGCGCAACCAGTGTTCAAAGAAGTGTTCCTCAATCTCTTCAAATTTACCACCTCGTATACGTTCACAAGATGACTCAAGTGCCTGCTTCCCGGTCCCGGGCAGGGACCAATGAGAAATAAATCCTTCTTGGTTCAATTCACCCACACCTGAAATTTCAAGCTCTTGTATTTGGATGTCAATACCATGAACTTTCTTATAATGTTTATTCAGATTAGAAGATTTTAAGGGTGTTTTACAGATCAGGCAGGAAATGTCCTGGGTCGCTTTAAATTTAGCTTTTCTAATTTCTGCTTTATGCTTTGGTAATTGTTTGCCCTCATAGAGCGCTCTTAGTTCAGCACCTGTACGATTAATTTTATCTGCCCAACCGCTAACACTCTTCTCTGCATTATCTCTTAAAACAGCAGAAGATTTGACTGCATTTTTTTTAATCTCGATGACCGGAGGCTTCATCTTTCTGGGCGACCTGACCGGTTGGGGAGGATGGGGGATTTTGGGCATCATTAATGGATTTACTTCATGTTTAGCTAGATGTTTTTCAAGATTAGCAGCCCTGACTTGGATGTTGCACTTAGGACAAAAGACATGTTTTGTTAATCTTTTTAAACTGCTGTTAACATGGTTCTCTTTTGCTTTACGTATGTCATTATAAATATTCATTTGATTTGGATTTATAGCATTAGACACAACAAACATCTCCAATAACATACTAAGCACTAGCATTACATATCAACGACTAAATTTTCATAAATATATTCTAATGAAGAGAGCTTTTAAATTAAAAAATCATTACAGCAGGTAAATATGTATAGTGAGTTCATAAAGTTAAAAATAGTCCTAAGCATCATTAGCTTATCAAATGCATTTAAAAACAAATGGTTAATTGAAAGCACCCCAATGTGCAATATTTTCTACCAGAATAATTTCCATTGGCCACAAAGGTAATCTGCGACTCATACCATGCCTGGTCTTCGATATCCCCCCGACACGTGAGTCTAATACCCAAAACTTTACCCCGCCCTGATGGACGGGATTTTACGACGCGCTGGTTAGTGACAACGTCACAGCAGCGCGCTAAAGATACTCCTCTTCATCCAGCGAGATCACCTGAATGCCGGCATTACGATACGCCTGAACATCATCAGGCAGACGATCCACCACCACCGTGTCAATTCGATCTGCGGCGGTAAATTGGGCAAGCGAGGTGTTATTCAGCTTGCTGTAGTCGCAGACAATAATCACCTGACTGGCGTGTTCCACCATGCCTCGTTTCGTTTCTGCCAGCATGATATCGGCCACGCAGGCGCCGTGTTTCAGCGACAGCGAATTGGTGCCCATAAATGCTTTATCGACGTTCAGCGTGTCGAGTATGGAACGCCCGTTAATTGCCACCACGCAGTGGTATCCCTTCTTAACGATCCCCCCGAGCAGAATCGTTTGAATCGAGGGACTGGCCTCAAGCTCTCGGGCGATTTGGTAATCATTGGTAACCACCGTGACGTTCTGTCTGTCACGAATATTGCGCGCGATATGTAGCGTCGTGGTACCGGTATCCAGCACGATAATGTCGCCATCCTCAACCAGCGCCGCCGCGCGCTGGCCGATCCGCTCTTTCGCGCTGAGATTGACAATTTCGCGATCGTCCGACGCCTGTTCAAAGCTTGCCCGGGTACGAAGAACGGCTCCGCCGTGGGTTCGGGTCAGCAGCCCCTCCTCTTCCAGCTGGCGGAGATCGGCACGAATGGTGGCGCCCGATACATTAAAGACGTCACACATCTCAGAAACAGCAACTTTGCGTTTTTCCCTGAGAATACCGAGTAACTTCTCCTGTCTTTCTTCTGCAAACATTCTGCCTCTCTCTTTTTTACGGCACGTTACGGCTTACCTTTGCGTATCAGTCGGGCCCCACGCTGAGCGCATCCAGCCTGTCGTATAAGGCGGCGGATTGCCGGTACAGCGTATCAAAAAGCTCGCTGCAGGCGTGGTAATAATCCCGCAGACGGGGATCCGGTGAGATCACTTTGTCGAACTGCACCGTTTGCCGCACGCCGCTGGCAAAATCGGCGTACAGCCCTGCGCCAACCCCGGCGATAATACCGCATCCGGTGACGCCATTCTCCTGATTGCGCGTAGATAATATCGGAAGATTGTACGCCGCGGCTTTGATTTCAAGCCACAGCGGGCTGCGCGCGCCGCCACCGGAAGCGATCATTTGTTGCGGATATTGCCCGCACTTTTGCAGCTGGCGAAGATTACGCCAGGACGCAAAGGCCACCCCTTCAAGAACGGCGCGGAATAAATGTCCGCGGCGATGCTTGCGCTGCAGGCCAAAAAACTGCGCCCGCGAGTTGGTGTGTTCGGCCAGGCGTTCGCCCGTCAGATAGGGAAGAAAGAGCAGCCCTTCTGCCCCCGCCGGCACCGCTGCGGCTTCCTGCAAAAGCTGTGGATGCGTAATCTGGTTATCGGCAAGCGCCAGCCGCGCCCAGCGGACGGCATCGCGGCCTG
>ERZ859738.594-NODE-594-length-22955-cov-7.345153_pt1 | contig 22955 bp, 23 predicted proteins | sample MGYA00510122_ERZ859738 | MGnify/ENA primary metagenome ERZ859738 (study PRJEB30046, sample SAMN00715139) | human gut metagenome | study: EMG produced TPA metagenomics assembly of the A metagenome-wide association study of gut microbiota in type 2...
ATCGCGGACAGCTTGCACTGAACTCGCTGCCGCTCTGCTGCGCGCTCGACCGCAGATAGTTGGCGCGCGTGAAAGATTTCTATGGATTCACGGATCGGTCGGATGGTGTAGCGCAGGTTGCCGTTCTTTTTGATCCTGGATTTTGTCAGGACAGAGGTTGGCTCTGTGGAGATGAGTCCTTTCTCCGAGAGCGCGTCGACATACTGCATGACCGTATTTTTAGTACGGCCAATAGCTTTTCCGATCGTTGAGTAGCTGGGCCAGCACTGGTAGGTGCTGGGGTTTTCAAGACAGCGGAGGTAGGCGTAGACCGCGATCTCACCTGCGCTCAGCCCCAGCGAAAAAATTTCGTTCGGCAGTGTAAAATAGTTTTTACTGGGAAATTGATTCATGGTGTGTCCTCCTGTTCGTCGGGGTGGAAGAGTTGAATGAACTCCTTTGCGGAATGGACGATGCCAAGCTCCTTGAGCTGCTGATAGCGGATCAGGTCGCAGAGGGTACGCAGACTGATCTCCGCGTATTCCAGCAGCTTATCGGTCGCCAGCATTTGCTGGTAGGTGTCCAGTTCGGTCGGTTCGTCCGGCGATTGGAAGAAGGCGAACAGTTCTTCTTCGGTTGGAATGCTGTCCGGTGCGTCATGCTGCATTTCCTGCCGGATGTAGTCAATGACCTCCTGTTCAGCGTTGGAGGTCAAATAGTGCAGCAGTTGCTGCCTGCTTTGTTCAAATGGATTCATGGTCATACACGCTCCTTGTGTTCAGGTGAGACGCTCATGACTGCGGCCAACTCAGTCGGAAAATTTGTCTCTCACCTATAAGGACACTCAGAGCGCGTTTGTAAACCAGAGAACAGAAATTTTTTCAAAAAAGCTGGGAAGCCCTGTCATGAGACAGAGCTTCCCAGCTTTTCATGCAGCTTTTTCAGTCGCTTTGATACCGCCATTTTGGAGATGCCGTAGATCTGACCGATCTCCTCCATTGTCAGCGAGCAAGCCACCCTCCACGGGACGCTTGACGCACTCCAAACCGGACAGCACCGTTTCAAACTCACTTTTACTCAGGTGCCTTGCGTCCTGTTTGTCCTGCGCCTGCTGCCGCTTCCGATCCTGCTCAAGGAGGTCCGCGACCTCCTTTGGCACCGATACTTGCTCACCATTGTAGACGATAACGACGTTGTCGTTCATTTGTGTCCTTTCCGCTTTCGACGGAAGGGTACACACCCGCGCTGCCGGTACAGCGCCAAAAACTGTCGACCTTCATGGAACTTCCTGCGTACAGGGTGGTCATAATGCCCTACGGGGTCCATGAATGCCTGAGGCCACACTTACGATGTGGACCTCACCGGAAAGCTGCGAGATTAGGTACCGATATAAAGTGAACGCGGAGGATTGTCAAGGTAAGGCCTACAGCACAAAACATAGCAGGTCGATAAAATGACCGACCATGTGATAGAATGCCGTGATCTCAGGAAAGTATATTAAATATTTTGGAGAGGGCACTACCTACTTTTGCACACATGCGATTAAAGTAAAAAGAAGTATCTATGGTACTCCTTTTACTTTAAAATTCCTCGTTGAGGTCTATCAGATGACGCACTGTTTTCTGATGCAACCATCTACATAATATCTATATCCATAATCGTCAGGGCAAGCTGTTCAAGTACTGCGCCTATTCTAGGGGCCTATATGCGCAATCGGAGAAATTATTTACTCGATTGTGAGGTGTCAACCCTCCAACGTCCCTTTCGGGGGGGCAGGTCATGCCAACAGCTTACTGGTGGTTATGATTTGCGTAACTGCCAAATAGCTCTCCGGCGATGGTGAACCCTGTATCATTATTTAGACTTATAAAGGCGACTGTGCCATTGTCATCCGGCAAAACCATAAGGGTAATCTTAACCTCCGCCTTGTCCACACTGTCACCAATGGAGAAGACCAAAGTATTGTCGTAGGAACCGCCGACCGACCATGTCTTCAATTCCTCAAGCACATATCTCTTGAGGGAGGCGGCAGTGTATTCCGCGTATTCCGCCTTTTTGCCCGCGCCATCAAAGGCCTCAGCATAGACCGGTCCTCAAAACATCTTTTCTTAAAACCTTTGCCAGAATCTTTTCGGAGACATGGTTAAGATGCTGCTTATTCAGGAACTTCCTATAAATGAAAGTGCCGCGATTATTAATTTTCACAATGTGTTCTCTGCCTTGGCCGACTGAGCGGGCAGATCTTTGCACGTGGCGGGATGATCCCCTTATCTTACGGAAAAAAATCGCCGTGCGCAAGATGAATCAGCTTGGTATGATCGGTGATTCGAATATGCCCCTGCTTCCGCTCGATGATGCCCTCCTGCGCCATGGCCTGAAAAGCCTTAGTTACAGTTACCCGGCTGATGTGGAGCAGATTGGCAACATCCTGATGACTGAAGCGGATCGGGATCTCATAGCCACTTTCGGTTTCCACCTCGTAAGATTGTGCCATATCAAGAAGAGTCTGCGCGATGCGCTGCAGGGAGTCGGAGGAGGACTGTGAGAGCAAGCGACCAACCAGAAGGGAATTCTTTTTGCACACAATTTGCAGGACAGCTTGGCTGAGCTGAAAGTCCTGTTCCAACTGGGCAAAAAATGTTGCCGCCGGAATGGCATACACTGAGGAGTCGACAATGGAGATAGCCGTGGCCATGTGAGTTTCCTTTAGCAGACATGACCGCTCGCCGAAGAGGGCACCTTGCTCGGCGATATACAGTTGCTGCTCTACACCGACAGGGGAATAGGTTGTAATGCACACGCGCCCCTCTTTTACAACATACACGGTTGTGGGTGTATCCCCCTGATAGAAGATCGGCTGCTTTTTCCGTAAACGCACAACGGGAGACCCACTGATCAATGCGTGAAGAAGTTCTGGATCAAGACGGAGCCATGAAGAAAAACTAGCTGATTGCATGAGAACCCCTCCACCACTTACAAGTATATAGAATAAGCACTGCACTTAGTGTTTTAATTGTACACGGTTTTCATAACGTTTGCAAGCCTTTGCATTTTTGCAAAAAATCACCAACTGGGGAGGCCGAATAAAAAACATGGTGGGATGGAAGATAACTTACTTTGGTGGGTATTTCCTTATCTCTGCTTGATCTATTTGATGAGATGCAAAACTGAACGAAACTGGAAAAAGCGTTGAAATTTTTTTGGATAAAAAAGCGAAAACTGTATACTGCTTTACAGAAAAAACAAGTCTGACCGGCTACAATATAAATATAAAAACAAGAAGAGAAATGGAGAGCGGAAAAACATACACCGCGATGTTTTGAAGCACCAAAATATCAAAGGAGGATTACCGGTTATGCCTGTCAATTTTGAAGAAATAAGAAAGCGCGAGTGGCCTGTTCTGGAGACCATGACTTTCCTTGACGCCGCGTGCGTCAGTTTCGCGCCCCAACGCTCCGTGCACGCGCTAAAGGAACTGGCTGATTTCTCGGCTCGTCAGGACGAGGCGAATTCCAGCGCACACCACATCGCCATGGACAGCAAGCGCCATAAGGCGTATGATGAGGCATGCAAGTTGCTCAACGCAGATCCCGAAGAGATCGCGCTGGTCGAAAGTACTTCTCACGGTCTGAACATTGCGGCAAACGGCATTGAGCTCCAGAATGGCGACAACATCATCACCACGAACCTCGAGTTTATTCAGGTCGCGCTTCCGTGGTGTGTGATGCGCAAGGAGAAGAATATCGAGATCCGCGTTGCAAAGACAAAGGATACCCGCTTTACCGCAGATGACTTTGCCAAGCTGTGTGATGAGCGTACCAAGATTATTGTCATCTCCACGGTCGAGTGGTGCAACGGTTGGCGCATGGATCTCAAGGAAATTGGCGACTTCTGTAAGTCCAAGGGTATTTTCCTTGTCGTGGATGCGGTGCAGGAGCTTGGCATCAACAAGCTCGACACGAAGACCTTTCATGTTGACATTCTCACAGCCGGCGGCCACAAGTGGCTCAACTCTCCCTTCGGCACCGGCGTGCTGTACATCAACAAGGAAACGCTGCCGAAGCTCAAAAGTGTTTATCACGGGTATCTGAACACGAAGGAACCGCCGGAAGGTTGGGGCGGCTACTGGGAAAACCCTGCGGCCGCTTCCGTCAACGATTGGGAGTTCGACATGACAGCCAGAAAGTTCGAGATCGGTGGTACGTCTAATTATCCCGGCGCCGTTGCATTGGGCGAGACGCTGGAGCTGGTCAACGAGATCGGCATCGAGAATATTCAGAGCCGTGTGGAAGAGCTGAGCGCTTACTGCATGGAGCAGCTTGAAAGTATCGGTGCGACCATTATCACCCATAAGGATCCGGGCCGCCGCGCCGGAATTGTGATTGCTCGCATCTATGAGGATCTGAACACGGAGCGAGCAATCCTGAAGAACCTGCATGCGCAGAATATCTTCATTGCACATCGATTCACCGACTACGTTGGCGGGTATCGCATTTCCTGCCAGTACTTTAACAACCACAAGGATATTGATACGCTGGTTGCAGCACTTAAGGAAGAAATCAAAAAGGTTGGCCGCGCACCTGACTATAAGCGCCCCTGGTAAGCTGGAGGATAATTATGGCAAAGCTTGAGTTAACGTCCAACATTACGTTCCTGTATTTTAAGGATCTGGAAAAGGCCAAGCATTTCTTTTCTGAAACGCTTGGGCTGGAGGTTGCGTATGATCCGGGCTGGGCATGCGTTTACCGCCTGAAGGACAAAGCGTTTCTTGGTGCGGTGGACAATGCACAGGGGTCGATTCAGGTAGATTCGACGTCCAGCGTGCTGGTTAGCCTGACAGTGGCTAATATCCATGAGGTCCATGCAGCACTTGAGGGTGCTGAAGGTGTGGACGGCCTTTCGCCCATTAAGCAGGTCAAGGAAATGGCACTTGAGTCGTTCTTCTTTACCGGACCTGAGGGTTACCATTTTGAAGTAGAGCAGTTTACTTCCGGCGAACTGCAGAAATTGTTTTGATAATGAGGGAGGAACCGTCATGTATGAAGAAAAACTGAAAGAGCTGGGGCTTGAAGTTCCGCAGATGGCAGCCCCCGTGGCAAACTATGTGCCCTGCGTAGTGGAAAATGGTTGGCTTTATATTTCAGGCCAACTTCCCATGGTGAACGGCCAACTCGCAGCGGCCGGCAAACTTGGCGACGGCCTTGATGTTGAGCAGGGTTACGAGGCGGCGAAGGTTTGCGCACTCAACTGCCTTGGCGCAATCAAACAGGTTCTCGGCTCTCTTGACCGTGTGGAGCGCATTGTGAAGATCAGTGGCTTTGTGAACAGCGCCCCTGACTTTACCGCCCAGCCTAAGGTTGTCAACGGTGCATCCGATCTGCTCGGCCAGGTGTTTGGGGAGACCGGTGTTCATGCCCGCAGTGCAGTTGGTGTGGCCTCTCTTCCGCTCGGCGCCTGTTGCGAGGTGGAACTCATTGCAAAGATCAAGGACTGAGATGGACAGCCCCATCGGCGTTTTGAAGTTTGCTAGCGCGGGCGACCGACTGGTTGGCGATCCCGGCATGGAGGGAACTTTCACATTTCCCGTGTGCTATGGGACGGTTCCGGGAAGCTACCGGGATCTGATCGAAGGTTCGCAGGAGGCGTGCACAAACCTGTGCGCAGCTGCAAAAGCATTGGAACGGCAGGGAGCGTGGGCTCTCGCCGGTGATTGCGGATTGATGGCCCTGTATCAGAAGGAGATAGCAGACAGCGTCCGTGTTCCTGTGGTGTCTTCTAGTCTGGTTCTTCTTCCGATGATACAGCAGATGTTGGGGGAGACGCTAAAGGTGGGCGTTCTGACAGGACATTCCCTCTTACTGCAAAAGAAGCACTTGGAGGCAGTTGGAGCTGATATTGAAAAATTGGTGATCCAAGGAATGGAAACGCAGCCGCACTTTTGCAGAGTCGTTATTGAGGGGGAGGATAAGCAGGACTACAACAAAATGCTGCACGATGTTCTGGACGCGGTGGAGCAGATGCTGCATCGATGCGACGTCATTGGGGCAATATTGCTTGAGTGCAGCAATCTGACGACCTTTGCAAGGGAGGTCGCTGAACACTTTGATATGCCCGTGTTCGATGTGAACATGGCGATTCGGATGCTTTATCGATCCCGAAGAAGCGATTGCTATCGGGCAGAAAATATACTAAAAATATAAAATCAGGAGGTTTAAAAATGAATTTTTATGAGGTTGAGACTTGGCGGCCACGCCTGAGCTGTCCTGCGGAGGAGCATGAAAAGGCAATCGAGAATTGGTTCACCTATGTCACGGAAAAGAAGGAGCTGTTCCCCGGCCTGATTAGCGCGAAGTATTTCAACAAGTGTGACCGTGAGGCCAATCCCGACGGCTACTACATGATGATTCTTGAATATGAGTCTCCCGAGGCCTGCAAGGCGCTTCACGCTCGTATTCGGGACAGTCTGGAGAAGAACGACGGTGTGTACGCTGAGTACGCGGCGAAGGATCCGCACAGTTGCTTTGATATCGACCACATGAACATGCGCTATATGCAGCCGTTAGTTACGGATCTCTGGTTCGACTACAACGATGAGAAGCGCAAGATTGAAAAGGCCAACGGCGTCAATCTGCAGCGCTTCCTTGAGTACGAAACATGGCGTGTGGCCGATGATGTTGTCTGGACCGACTATGAAAACATGATCGAGACTTGGTTCAAGTATGTCGTCGAGAAGAAGAAGGAACTGTTTGAGGAGTGGGCAAGCGCCAGCTATTATCGCCAGTGCGATGCTGACGGCAATCCCAATGGCATCTATGTGATGCTCTTCGAGTATGACTGCGTAGAGGGTCATCACGCTTACAAGAACCGCAAGCTGCACAGCTATGCGCTCAACGATGGGGACTATGCCACCTACGCATCCAACGACCCGTATCAGTTTTTCAATCTCGACTATGTAAATATAGACTGCCTACAAGAGCTTAAGCCGAATCTTTGGTTCGACTTTAATAAGTAACAATCGACAAAAACAATCCAACCATAGAAAGAGAGGAGAAAAAATGAAAGTGAAAAGATTGGTTTCTCTCGCCCTTGCGCTTGCTGTTGTTCTCTCCACCCTGTGCGGTTGCGGCAAACAGGAACAGCCTGATGTGAACGATCCCAATGAAGGCAACAAAACAAAGGACACTCTTATTATCGGTCACTGGAGCGATCCGCCTAGCCTTGACCCCAACAACGCACTGAACGACTGCTCGATGCGTGTTACTACCAATGTCTTTGATACTCTGGTTCGTATGGATGCGCACTTTACGCCCCAACCCTGCATCGCGGAGTCTTGGGAGATTTCCGACAACCAGATGGAGTACACTTTCAAAATCCGCAACGATGTGAAGTTCCACAACGGGGATCTACTGACGGTTGACGATGTTGTGTTCAGCATTGACCGCGGCATCAACTCCCCAAAGGCGTCCCCCAGTTTCTCCCATGTAAAGAGCGTGGAGAAGGTGGATGACAGCCATGTGAAGATCATTCTGAACGCTCCCTATAACCAGATCCTCGCCTGTCTGGCGCTGCCGTTTGGCCCCATCATGAGCAAGTCTTATGTTGAGACTGTTGGCGATGAGCAGTTTGCCAGAGAGCCGATGGGAACCGGCCCCTACAAGTTTGTCAACTGGGTGAGAGGTGAAAAGGTGGTTCTTGAGGCGAATGAGGATTACTTCCTTGGTGCACCTGCCATCAAGCATGTCGAGTGGGTTACGATTGCAGACACGAGTGCAGCTCTGCTGAACCTTGAGAGCTCCGATATCGACGCCTACTGCGATATCCAAACCTCTGACTATGTACTGGCCAACGCCAACGATAACATCAAGATTGTTGAGGGCGATGCGTTGGGCTATGAGTTTATCGAGTTCAACACTGCGAAGGCTCCCTTTGACAATGTGAAGGTTCGTCAGGCGATCGCTTATGCGGTCGATAAGGACGCAATGCTTCTCGGCGTGAACGACAACATCGGTACGAAGATTGATTCCGTCGTCCTCAAAGACGCTCTGGGCTATACCGACAAGATCGCAACCTACGAGTACAATTTAGAAAAGGCGAAGGCTCTGTTGGCGGAGGCTGGTTATCCCGACGGTTTCACTTGCGACATCCACACGCCGAGCGCACTGTATGCTAAGTATGCGCAGGTGCTTCAGGAATCCCTTAGACAGATCGGCGTTACGGCAAACATCAAGCAGGAAGAACTTTCTGCGTACAAGGCCTCTACTATCGGTGGCAAGTTTGACATCGCAATCAACGGCTGCAGTTTTACCTTCATGGATGTATACGAGTCCTGCGGCGATGTGATCTACGGGCCCAAGATCGGCGAGACAAATTCCACCTTCTACAATGATCCCGACGTGAATGCGTGGTTTGCTGAAGCTCTCGAAACAGGTGATCAGGAGAAACTGGCTTCCCTGTATGAGAAGGTTCTCATCAAGATTAGCGAAGACCTTCCCATCATTCCGTTTATCTGGCGTGTCAGAAATATCACCTGCGCGAAGGATCTAAATATCCCCTATGTGGATCCCTATGCGTTCCACTACCTGCGTGACTGGAGTTGGAACAGCTGATTTTCTAGCATAGAACCTTGTAATTAAAAAAGTAAACTAAGATAACCCGAATATTGGAAAGGCGGTTGTCAGTATTCGTCTGTCTTCCAGTATTCGGGCTTCTTAGCAAAATGTCGTATTGGCAGAACGCTCCCGAGATGAGATACTATGGACTGCGGGAGGTCGTTTTCGATAGGGGTGAATGAATGTACAAATATGTAATTAAGCGATTACTGCTGATGATTCCGGTCTTACTTGGAATCAGCTTTGCAGTATTTTTCCTGATGAACTTAACGCCAGGAACGCCTGCGGACATTATCATGGGTGAGCTTGCCACGCCTGAGGCGAAAGAAGCGATGAATGAATCCCTTGGTTGGAACCAACCGTTTTTGAAGCGGTATCTGGACTATATCGTGGGCGTGTTTCAGGGGGATTTTGGGAACTCCTATGTGTCTGGCCTGTCGGTTATGAAAGAGCTGTTCACAAGATTTCCCACCACATTTAGATTGGCGCTGTACAGCATGATCCTAGCAGCGGTGGTCGGTATTCCTGTGGGTGTTGCCTGCGCTGTGAAGCAGTACTCCCTGATGGATAGCTTCAGTACAGTTTTTGCGCTAGTATTTGTGTCGATCCCATCCTTCTGGTTGGGACTCCTGATGATTATTTTGTTTTCCGTTAAACTCCATTGGTTGCCGGCATATGGATCGGAAAGCTTTGTACAATTTATTATGCCGGCAATAACCTGTTCGGCCGGTACACTTGCAACGCTGATTCGAATGACGCGCTCAACGATGCTTGAGGTGATTCGGCAGGATTATATTCGCACAGCGTATGCAAAGGGAGCGAGCAAGGGTCGCGTGATCGTAAAGCACGCCCTTCAAAACGCAATGATTCCGATCATAACAATCGTTGGTGTTAATTTCGGCTATATGCTTGGCGGTGCTGTGATCACGGAAAATGTGTTTGGTATGTCCGGTATCGGAAACCTGTTGCTCAACTCTATTCGTAGCAAAGATATTCCGATGGTTATGGGCGGTGTGCTGATTATTTCAGTCATGTTCAGCGTCATTAACCTTTTGTTGGATATCATTTACGCGTTTATCGATCCGCGAGTCAAAGCGCAGTACAAAAAAGGAGGCACCTAAGTATGAGCCGGACTAAAACAGTCGGAAGACAGGAGATCAATGCCGAAAAGAAACGGTCTCAGCTGTTGGAGATATGGCGGCGGTTGAAGAAGAACAAGGTCGCAGTTGTCGGCTTGGTCATACTCGGTGTGTTGCTCTGCGTGGCGATTTTTGCTGATGTGATTGTCGATTACGACCTTGGCATCAGACAGAACATGGCAATCAAGCTGCAAAAGCCATCGGCGGAGCATTGGCTTGGTACAGACGCTTATGGCAGAGATTTGTTTGCCAGAATTGTCCACGGCAGCAGAATTTCGCTGAGCATTGGTTTTATTGCAGTTCTCGTTTCCCTGCTGATCGGCGGAGCCATTGGCTCAATCGCCGGTTACTATGGAGGCAAGGCGGATATTGTTATCATGCGTTTTGTGGATATTCTGATGGCGATCCCGTCCACGCTGATGTGCATCTGCGTGGTCACGGTGCTTGGCCCCGGCATGGTAAATCTTATGATTGCAGTGACGATAAGTTTTGTTGCCACTTTCTGCGTGGTCATCCGCTCGTCGATTCTGACGATCAAAAATGCGGACTATATCGAGGCTGCACGGGCAATCGGCGTCAGCACTTTCCGCATTATTGTCCGCCACATCATCCCCAATACGATGGGACCGATTATGGTTCAGGCAACGCTCAGCATCGGTAGCGTTATTCTTTGCGCGGCAGGACTCAGCTTTGTCGGCCTTGGTGTTATGCCGCCTACTCCTGAGTGGGGAGCAATCCTTACCGAAGGAAAGGAAGTCATCCGTACGGCGCCGCATATCGTTGTGTTCCCCGGCGTTGCGATCATGTTGGCTGTAATGTCCCTGAATTTCTTGGGTGACGGTCTCCGCGATGCACTTGATCCGCGTCTGAAGCAGTAAGGAAGGAGAGCGGAGATGAACGAAGTAAAGAATATTCTGGAGGTCAAGGATCTGGAGGTCGTATACGAAACGGATCTGGAGATCGTACATGCTGTGAACGGAATCAGCTTTTTGGTAAAGGAAGGCGAGACCGTGGGGTTGGTCGGCGAGACTGGCGCCGGGAAATCCACCACCGCTTTGAGTATCCTGCGCCTGTTGGCAGAGAACACGGGAAAGATTCGCAACGGATCGATCTGCTTCGACGGAGAAGACATTATGGAGATGGACACCCTTGCGCTGCAGAAGATGCGCGGCAAGGACATTTCTATGATCTTTCAGGATCCCATGACAAGCTTGAATCCCGTGCTGACTGTCGGCGCGCAAATCGGCGAGGTGCTGAAGCTGCACAACTCCAAGCTGTCGTCGCATGAGATTGAGGAATATGTGGACAAGATGTTACGCCTAGTCGGTATCCCGACCGAACGCAAGAGCGAGTATCCACACCAGTTCTCCGGAGGCATGAAGCAGCGAGTAGTGATTGCCATTGCACTGGCCTGTGAGCCGAGATTGCTGATCGCGGACGAGCCGACCACGGCTCTGGATGTTACCATTCAGGCACAGGTTCTGGATATGATGGAAAACCTGAAAAAGCAGCTGAATACATCAATGATTCTGATTACGCATGACATGGGTATCGTTGCCGAGACATGCGATCAAGTGCTTATCATGTATGCTGGAGAAATCATTGAGCGGGGATCTGTGTACGATATTTTTAACAGCGAGGTGCACCATCCCTACACGGAGGGACTCTTTGGCTCAATCCCCCGTCTGGATGACGAAACAGATCGTCTTAAGCCGATCAAGGGCTTGATGCCGGATCCTACGAACCTGCCGGAGGGGTGTAGCTTCTCGCCGCGCTGTCCCAAGTGCATGGAGATTTGCAAGAAAGAAAAGCCCTCTGTGTTTTGCGATGGCGAGCACGAGATCTGCTGCCACCTCTTTGCGGAAAGAAAGCAAGATAAAAAGGCGTTGGGCGAGGAGGAATAAGCATGGTAGATAATAGCATCTTGATTGAAACACGCAACCTAAAAAAGTACTTCAAAACGGGCCGGGGAGAGCTCCATGCGGTAGATGATGTCAACATGAAGATCGTCCGCGGAACGACCCTTGGCGTTGTAGGTGAGTCTGGTTGCGGAAAGTCCACGTTGGGAAGAGTTGTGCTTGGACTGATCGAGGCGACCAGTGGTGAGATCTACTATGAAGGGGAGAATATTACCAACTGTGGAAAGAGAAGAATGAAAGAGCTTCGCAAGGAGATGCAGATCATTTTCCAAGATCCGTACGCGTCGCTGAACCCTAGAATGTCTGTCAGCGAGATCATTGCGGAGCCTCTGATCGTAAACGGTATTCTCTCGCACAGGACGGATATTGAAAAACGGGTCGGAGAATTGATGGACACCGTCGGCATTGCGCGCAGACTTGCCTATGCATATCCGCATGAGTTGGACGGCGGAAGACGCCAACGCGTCGGCATCGCACGCGCGCTATCGGTAAACCCCAAATTTATCGTCTGTGACGAGCCGGTATCATCTCTGGATGTTTCCATTCAGGCGCAGGTTCTGAATCTGATGATGGACTTTCAGGATGAGTTTGGCCTGACCTATATGTTTATAACGCACGACCTGTCGGTTGTAAAGCATATCAGCGACGAGATCATGGTCATGTATCTGGGGCAGTGTGTAGAAATAGCGTCGAGCAAAGAGCTTTTTGCAAACCCGATGCATCCGTATACAAAGGCACTTTTGAGTGCTGTGCCGATTCCGAGCCTTGCAAAGCGTGGGAAGCCGAGAGATATTCTTTCCGGTGAGGTCGTGAGCCCGATTGATCCGGCGCCTGGATGCCGCTTCGCGGCGCGTTGCAAGTATGCGACGGAGAAATGCAAGGACTCCGTCCAGTTCCAACGGGTTTCCGAAGGACACTTCCTTGCCTGCAAACGCTTTGAAGAATAAAGAACAGGAGAGTATTATGAAGACCAATCGTGATAAGCTTGTAAAAATATCCGTGCAGGGCGGGATTCATCATCCGCTTGGCGGAACGGCACGCATCACGGCGGAAGGCAAAGTTGTCGCGCTTCCGGCGATCGGCGGCATCACTTATAATGTAAAAGTCGGCGATGCGATTTTCGGCCTGGTGGGAGATCACATTGAGCCTTGTGTGTCCATTAAGAACAGCGAGCCGGGAGAAAGCGATGCGCTGAATGTTTTCTCTTGCATCGGAAACCGCGCGCGCGTTGTTTCTGGAAAGGCTGAGGGGGCTGTCGGCTATGTGACTGGTATTCATGGCGGCTGCGAGCATGTCATCATCCATTTCCCCGAGGAGACACTGGAAAAGCTGAAGGTCAACGACGAGATCCTTGTGGAAGCGTACGGTCAGGGTCTGAAGATCGAGGAGTGTCCGGAAATCACGGTGCAGAGCCTGGATCCTGACCTGTTGGAGAGCATGAACATCGAAGTCAATGAGCAGGGCGAGATGACGCTTCCGGTGGCGGCGGTGATCCCCTCCTATCTGATGGGCTCCGGACTTGGAGCGGGACATTCCTACTCTGGCGACTACGACCTGATGACGGCGGATTCAGAGGCGGTGAAAGAGAACGGACTGCAGAATTTGAGATTCGGCGATATCGTGCTGATCGAAGACAGTGACAACACCTTTGGCCGCGGCTATCTGAAGGGATCACGCACGGTTGGTATCGTGATCCACGGCGATTGTATCGCCCACGGCCATGGACCGGGGATTACGACGGTTCTCGTGACGAAGAAGCCCATCATTCACGGTGTGTTGGACAGTAAGGCGAACATCGCGGACTTCATTTTTAGCCGCAGCTACTAATAGTGCGCCGAGAACCGAGATAGTACAAGTAAGGAGTATACAGAGCGCCCGCGAAACGAGAGGCTCAGATGATGCAATGGCACGAACGAAAAGCGTCCGAAAGACATTGTGCCATCTGAGCCTCCTGATTGCTTGCAGGAAAGTGTAACGGTTAGCATGGATACGCATCGCGCTCTCTGTGAAGAAACATGAATAAGAGCTTATATCGAAAGTTTGCAGAGGTGCTGGTGATGGTTGCGGCCAGCCTTCAGCAGGGGGAAACAGTTATTATTGAGGCGGAACCGGAACATCAGGAGTTGGTAAGAGAGCTTACCAGGGTCAGCTATCAAAACGGAGCCCGTTATGTCAAGACGGAATACATCGATGAGCTGACAGATGAAATCCGTGCGGAGGCATCCAAGAAAGAACTGTTGGACTATTATCCCCAATGGCTATACGATTACAGAAAGGCCTATGGGAGAGATAAAATCTGTGTGATTTCTCTGCGCACTCCGTGCCTGCGGCTCGACAGACAGGCAGGCGAAGAGCTGCTCAGGGTGCAGAAGACGGAGCGGGAGTGCAGAGCGGGGTTCGACGACAGTGCTTCCGACGGCAGCGTCAGCATTGTAAAAACTGTTGTGCCTGGCGAAGAGTGGGCGCGGATTGTCTATCCGGAGCTTCCTCCAGAGGAGGCATTGAAAAGCCTTTGGGAGGTCTACGCAAAGATATGTAGGTTGGATCAGCCAGACCCTGTGATGGCGTGGAGAAAACACCAGCAGATGCTTTGCAAAAGAAAAACGCAGTTGGCTGAACTGGGGATTCGCACGCTTTATCTGAAAGGACCCGGAACGGATCTGAGCGTAAAGCTGATTGAGGGCGGCGGATGGATTGGCGGCTGTGCGGAGAACACGCGGACGGGCGAGTTGTATGTCCCGAACATTCCCACGGAAGAGATCTTTTCGGTACCGGACAAGCGGAACATCAACGGGGTCGTGTCCTCTACCCTGCCGCTTAATTACAAGGGAGCACTGATAGAAGGGATACGCTTGGAGGTGCGCGACGGCGAAGTGGTTGGATTCTCAGCTGAAAGCGGAGAGGATACACTTGCATCAATCATCCATACGGATGAAGGCTCCAGACGCTTCGGCGAGATATCACTTGTGCCCGTACAGTCACCTATCTATCAGTCGGGCAGGATTTTTTACGACACGCTGCTAGATGAAAACGCCGTTTGCCACATGGCACTCGGGCGGGGAACGCCGGGGGTGCTGCCGGGCGGATACGAGCTTGCGCGCAGTGAGCTCGATGCGTTGGGGGTTAACAGTAGCGCGATCCATGTCGACTTTATGATCGGGTCAAAGCACTTTGATGTAGAGGCGGACACGAGAGCTGGCAAGCGCATAACCATCATGAAAAACGGCAGTTGGGCAATTTGACTTAGCGATGAAGGTGCAATAAAGAAATACATGAAAACGGAGGGGAGCGAGCGTGAAAAGACTGGGTGCGGTTGACTTGACGAACGGCAAAGTCATGCTTTCCATCTTGAGGTTCTCTTGGCCTATCTTTGTCGGAAATGCATTTCAGCAGCTTTATAATGTAGTGGATACTGCTGTTCTGGGGAGGTACGCGGACTATTGTGCGATGGCATCGGTGGGACTCTGCTTTCCAATCATTGTGTCAGTTATAGCACTCTTTTGCGGAATTGGGACAGGAACTAGCGTGATTGTGTCACGCTATCGGGGTGCAGGCGAGAACAATTCGATAAAGGAAACCATCCTTTCAGCATGGGGGATCGTGTTGGTCGGGTCTATTCCTCTTGCCCTGCTTGGCGTGTGGAATGCTGAGGTCTTGCTGCAGCTTGCCGGGGTGCATGAGGCCCTGATCGGCGATGCCGCCTCCTATCTTCGTATTTACTTCTCGGTCTCCATTGCGGTGCTTGGATATGGCATCAACGACGGTATTTTAAGAGGACTGGGCGACAGCAGGGCTTCGCTGCTTTTCCTGTCGCTCTCTTGCCTGATAAATGTGGGGTTGGATATCCTGCTTGTTGCAGGAATGCAGCTTGGTGTGGTCGGCGTAGCGATAGCCACTGTACTTGCAGAGCTCGCGGCGTGTATTTTGAGCACGGGATACATATTCAGAAACTATATCGGGAAAGTGCAGAGCAGCAGGGCACGTTGGCATACCGTGAAAAATATTTGCGCGATAGGGCTTCCGCTCGGCCTGAAGCAAATGCTTTTTGCAGCCGGAGTCATCATGGTTCAAATGGTAATCAATCGCTGCGAACCATCTTTCATTGCGGGCTTTAACGCGGCAAGCAAGATCGATATGTTCGCCGCGCTGCCCATCCAGAGCTTCTCCGTTGCGATGATGACCTTTATTGGACAGAACATTGGGGCGCGAAAGGAGGATCGGATCTACATAGGCATTAAAGAGGCTCTGAAGCTGTCGCTTATGGTGGATGTGGTGTTGGTCGTGCTGATCATGACCTTTGCGCCGCAGTTGCTGAGGTTGTTTAATTCCGATCCATCGGTGATTGCCGGCGGTCTGGCATATCTTTACCGCATCATGCCATTCTATGTCATTTATACAGTCACATCTCTGATCCAATCTGTTCTGAATGGATTGGGAAATGTCTTAGTGTCGACCCTGATTATGTCTGGTGCGCAATGGTTGGGCAGAGTTCCGGCGGCATGGCTGCTTTACAAGCTGTGTAGCCCGGAAAACATCTATTTTTGCTATGGTATCGGTTGGATTATTGAACTGAGTTGCTTAGTTGCGTACATAGTGATAGGACTTTATGGAAAGCGATTGAAGAGCAAGTTGGGGGAGACGAAGCGCTAACCCGGGGTGGAGAAAAAAGCAGGGCTGGTAACGCAGTTACACAGCTCGGGAAACTCGAAAACGATATTGCTGTTGAACGGAGGCGATGACTCTGCCTAAGATGATTGTTGCAATCTACTGATTTGCGGTATTTCTTGTTGTAAAGCGAGGGTGAGGTTGTGGTCGTACTTTTTGTTTATAGAGGTGCGATTTTGGAACGAAAAGCATGACGGCGATGGCTTCAATTTGCTGCTTCATTTTTCGAAAAAACCGTGGCATACTGCCTATGCCGCGAGCGAAGCTGCAGAGGATGAAGAAACCGTGACGCTCAAGTGGGCGAACGCCGACTGGTCGAAGGCGGCGAAGGTCAAGGTGTTCTTCCTTGACGCGGACCGCAAGCCCGTCGCCGAAGCGGTGACGGCGCTGATCAAGGACAAAAACCAGAAAAACTGAGCGGCTACAGCACAAGAATGAAAAAGGGAGCGCATCCGGGCTTGCCCGATGCGCTCCCTTTTAGCGCGTTTCTTACTTTTTCAGAAAATACATGTTGATCTCGGCGCGGGCGATCAGCGCGCCGGTGTCGTCGGTGATATTGACCTCGAAAAAGCCGATGTGACCGCCGACCCTGACCGGTCGGCCGACGGCGGTGAGCGCTTTGGACTGCACCGTCGAGCGCAGATAGTTGATCGAGCCGTTCAGCGTGACGTTGTGCTGGCCGTAGTTGATGCGCGCGAACGCGCCCGCGGCGGTGTCAGCCATCGCGTAGAGAAAGCCGCCGTGCACGCCGCCCCAGATGTTGGAACTTTCCGGCGTGACGTCGGCGGTCAGCACGCTTTTTTCCTCGTCGACCGAAACGACGCGGATGCCGTTGTGACGGATAAAGCCGCTGTGCTCGCTCGAAAGCATTTCCTGATAATTTTTGACCATGGCGCTTTTGCCTCCTTTTGGCGCGGAATGTTATACGAAACCAAGCATAGCAGAATCGCGCCGGAGGCGCAACAGAAAAATGCGCCACGCCGCGAAACGGCAAGATTTGAGGTCGCTTTCCGCTTCGGAACGATTTACAAGCGGTGAAAATTCTGCTACATTAAAAGCGATTCGAACCAAGGGAGACTGTTTTTTATGAATGACTATCAGGCTAAATTTGTTGCGCCGGAGCAGGCTGTCAAGGCTGTGCAGTCCGGCGACTGGGTGGACTATGGCTTCGGTGCGGGTTTTCCCGAGCTTTTGGACAAGGCCCTCGCCGCGCGCAAGGGTGAAGTGAAGGACGTCAAGGTCCGCGGCGGTCTTGTGATCCGCCCGCGCATCGAGGTTGTCGAAGCAGACCCCGAGCAGGAGAGTTTCAGCTATTACAGCTGGCACGTCGGCGATTATGAGCGCAAGCTCCAGAAGAATGGCCTTGTGAAATTCATGCCCGTCATGCTGCGCTCGCTGCCGTACCTCTATCGCGACAAGCACATCCGCTGCGATGTGGCATTCGTTCCCGTCTCCAAGCCGGATGAGAACGGCTACTGCGGCCTCGGCATTTCGAACTATGCCTGGCGCACGATCTTTGAGAGCGCCCGCACCGTGATCTTCGAGATCAACGAGCACTATCCAAAGCTCCAGGGCGTGGACGGCTCGCACCGTGTGCACCTGTCCGAAGCGGACTACATCGTCGAGGGCGAGCATGAGCCGCTGCCCGTGCGCTCCTACCGCGCGCCCAGCGAGACCGATATCGCCATCGCCAAGATCGTGGTGAATGAGATCCCCGACGGCGCGGTGCTGTCGCTCGGCGTGGGCGGCGTGCCCTACACGGTCGCCAAGATGCTCGCCGAGTCCGACAAGAAGGACCTCGGCTGCCACACCGGCACCATTTCCGATGCGTTCCTTGAGCTCTACCAGGCGGGCAAGCTGACGAACGCGCACAAGGAGCTCGACACCGGCCTTTCCGCGTGGAACCTCGCGATGGGCTCTCAGGAGCTCTATGACTGGCTCGACGCCGAACCCCAGCTCTTCCACCCGGGCGATCTCGATTACATCCACTCCGTCGAGCGCATCTCAAAGTTCAGCAACGTCATCAGCATCAACGGCGGCGTGCAGCTCGACCTCATGGGTCAGGAGAACGCCGAGAGCACCGGCACGCGCCAGCTCTCCGGCGTCGGCGGCCAGATGGACTTCCTCGAGGGGGCGTACCGCTCCAAGGGCGGCAAGGGCTTCATCTGCATCAACTCTTCCCGTGTGACAAAGGACGGCGAGCGCAAGAGCAACATCCTTGCCACCATCCCCGGCGGCAGCACGATCTCCGCCCCGCGCACGATGATCCAGTATGTCGCGACCGAGTACGGCATCGCAAGCCTTTCCGGCAAGACCCTGCGCGAGCGCGCCGAGGCGATGGCCTCCATCGCGCACCCCGACTTCCGCGAGGAGCTGATGAAGTACGCGCAGGAGAATTTCAAGTAATTTAGATCAAGATAAAGGACGTGTAGGATAACATGGCACAGACGGTTTTGCAGCAGGTTTTGATTCTTGCGGCGATGATGATGCTTGGTTTCCTGTTGGGAAAGCGGGGCAAAATAGATCGGAAGGGAGCAGATATTCTGTCCATGCTGCTGCTGGATGTGTTTTTCCCCTGCAATATTTTGGCGGCGGCCAGCGGGGATTTCGGCGATATGCCGTTTTCTCAGGTCATTAAGATCGCACTGGCTTATATGTCCTGCTTCATTCTGTTTACACTTCTGGCCAAGCCGATCGCAAAACTGCTCCGGCTGAATGAGGACGATTCGCTTGTTTTCACCCGCAGCGTGGCCTATCCAAACAACGGCTTTGTCGGCATCCCGCTCTGCACGGCTGTTTTCGGCACGGAGGGCACGGTGCTCGGTTCGCTTTCCGTGCCCTGCGCCACACTCTACATGTTCCTTTTCATTATGCAGAGCTTCCGGCGCGAAAAAGATCATAATCTCAAGCAGCAGCTCAAGAGCATGCTTACGCCGATGAACATTTCAGCTGTTCTTATGATCATCATGCTGGCCACGGGATGGAAATTTACCGGTGCGCCGCTGCAATTCCTGAGCAGTCTTGCCAACTGCGTTTTGCCGACGTCCATGATCATTATCGGCTGCCTTCTTTCCGACAGCCCGCTCATCGACGTGCTCAAAAAGCCCATTTTGTACCTCATCACGCTTCTGCGCTGCCTTGTCATGCCGCTCATCGCGGCGGTGATCCTGCGCTTTACCGGCTGGAACCGCACGGTGTGCCTGTGCATCGTAATGGTGCTCGGATGCAGCGTGGCGACGGTCATCACCATCTTCGGCGTGCGCTATGACCGCTCGCCCGAGATGGCGAGCAAGAGCGTGCTGCAATCGAATCTGCTGCTGCCGGTCACGATGCCGCTGATGATGTTCATCGCCGAACGGATCTTATAAGGAGAGACGATTATGGCCTTCTGTTTATCCCTGCAAAGCTCGGCACGTGCGAGCTTAAAAACCGTATCGTCCGCTCGGCGACGAACGGGCATCTGTCTGATGAAAAGGGTCAGGTGACGCCGCTCTGGGCGGATACGCTCATCGAGCTTGCAGAAAACGAAGTGGGCCTTGTCATCACCGGCCATTTCTGCGTCGACAAGATGCAGCGTGCCGACGCGGGCCAGCCCGTGCTGGACGAGACGACGGACGAGTCCCTTCTCCGCCGCGCCTGCGACGGCGTGCACCGGTACGGCGGTAAACTTTTCTTCCAGCTCAGCCACAGCGGCATCAAGGGCGTCGAGAGCGTGAACGGCGCGCCGCCGAAGCCCCCCCGAGGATTTCACTCGGGAAGAGCTCGACCGTCTGGTTGAGCAGTTTGCCTTCGCGGCGTGGACGGAGCGGAGGTCAGCGGCATCGACTTCAACCGCCGCGCGGGGCAGAAGACGCCGTTCTATCTGGACGCGCTCATCTGTGAGCCGGACTTTGCCGCAAAGCTCAAAAGCGGCGCGCAGGACGGGAGCAAATGCCTTGCCTGCAACGGCTGCTGCACGATCTACCGCAAGCGCTTTGTGCGCTGCGTGCAGCATCAAGACGAGATCGAGCAGTTCAAAACCATCCCGTGGTAAACGAAATATGACAGAGCCGGCGTAATCTACGCCGGCTCTGTTTTCATTGTTCGATGACGCTTTATCATGTTAACGAAATGAAAGGGCCGCGGGCCTGCAATTCTATCGACATTACCGATTGCATTCTGTCGGAATCTGCCATATACTGCAATAAAATTCAGCATTTCTACGCGCCGCTTGAAAAATCGGGCTGCCGCGGCGATCTGCAAGGAGGAGTCACCCATGAAGCGAAACTTTATTGCCAAGCGCTTCCAGAGCGCGGGCACCGGCCTGACGCTCGACACCGCGGCGCTGGCCAAATACAAGGACATTGTCGACCTGAGCATCGGCGACACGGATTTTACAACCGACGAGGCCATCATCAACGCGGCCTTCCGCGACGCCAAGGCCGGCCACACTCACTACGGCGACCCCAAGGGCGACCCCGAGCTCATCTCCGCGGTCTGCAAGGCGTGGGAGGAGGACTTTGACCAGACCCTTCCGCGTGACCACGTGCTCGTGAGCGCGTCGAGCTGCCTCGGCATGTCGCTGGCAATGTTTGCCATCCTCGATCCCGGCGACGAGGTCATCGCCTTTTCCCCATATTTCGCGCTGTACCGCGCGCAGATCGAGCTGGCGGGCGGAGTGTGCGTCGATGTGCCGACCTACGCCGAGGAGGACTATGCCATCAGCGAAGAGCGCCTGCGCGCTGCCATCACGCCGCGCACGAAGGCCATCATTTTCAATAACCCCACGAACCCCACCGGCATGGGCTACGATTTGTCCACAATGGAGATGCTTGCCCGCGTGGCGAAGGAATATGATCTTCTTATCGCGGCGGACGAGATTTATACGACCTACATCTACGAGGGCGACTTCCGCCCCATCCGCACGTTGCCCGGCATGGCCGAGCGCACCATCACGCTCAACAGCTTTTCCAAGAACTTCCTGATGACCGGCTGGCGCGTGGGCGTTATCATTGCTGAGCCGGAATTCCTCGACGTGATGAACCGTATCAACGGCTCGCTCGTCTACTCCGCGCCGTCCATCTCCCAGCGCGCGGGCATCCAGGCGCTCGCAATGCGCAAAGAAATCCGCGAGAAGTACGTGACCGCGTACCGCGACCGCATCTTCTACTCTGCCGACCGCATCGAGAAGATCCCGTATCTGAGCCTCGTGCGCCCGAAGGGCACGTTCTACCTCTTCCCCGGCGTGGAGAAGACGGGCCTCGACGACAAGCAGTTCTGCAAGGAGCTACTTGAGCGCGCGCACGTGCTCGTCAGCGCGGGCAGCCCGTTCGGCAAGACCGGCGCAAACCACTTCCGCATCGCCTGCACCGTCGGCATTGACCAGCTCAAGCAGGCGTTCGACCGCATGGAGAAGCTGGAATTCTGAGAATTCCGCTTGTGTCCGCAAGACGGGCATGGTAAAATCAAAAAATAACGAAAAAGCTGCCGTTTTTCGGCAGCTTTTTTCAAAAGGAGGGGCGCTTATGCAGGAAAAGCCGAAACCTGTGGATAACCTGCGCGCGGACGCGGAGAAGATCATCACGCGCGCCATCGCGGCGGTGCTGCCGGACGCGGCGGTCGAGCGCGCGCTGAAAGGCAAGACCTTTTTAGGAAGGGTGTACCTCGTCGCGGCGGGAAAGGCCGCGTGGCAGATGGCGCACGCCGCCCGCGCGTGTTTGCAGGATAATTTCTGCGGCGGTGTGGTCGTGACGAAGTACGGTCACGTGAAAGGTGAGATCGCGAATGTCGCGTGCTTTGAGGGCGGGCATCCCGTGCCGGACGAAAACTCCCTGCGCGGCACGGACGCCGCGCTCGCACTGACGGAAGATTTGACCGAAAGCGACACGGTCGTCTTTCTGCTCTCGGGCGGCGGCAGCGCGCTTTTTGAAAAGCCGCTGCTTCCGCTTGCGGAATTGCAGGACGTCACGAATCAGCTCCTTGCCGCGGGCGCGGACATCGTGGAGATCAACACGATCCGCAAGCGGCTTTCCGCCGTCAAGGGCGGACGCTTCGCCCGGCACTGCGCGCCGGCGCAGGTCTTCGCTGTCGTGCTGAGCGATATTCTGGGCGACCCGCTCGACATGATCGCCTCGGGCCCCGCGTATCCCGACAGCTCAAGCTGCGCGCAGGCGCTCGATATTGCGAAAAGGTACGGCCTGCGCCTGTCGGAGCGGGCGTGGGCGCTTCTGGCGCAGGAAACACCGAAAACGCTTACAAATGTCGAAACGCAGATCACCGGCAGCGTGCGCGAGCTCTGCGCGGCGGCCGCCGGGGCGGGCGGCGCGCGCCGCGGGCCCGGTAGGGCCGCGCACAGCCGCGTGAGCGCCTCGAGCGCGCCGGATGCGCGCAGCATGCTCACGGCGGTCAGCAGCGCTACAAGCGCAGGGAAGATGCGCATGACGGTTTTCAGCCCGTCGCGCGCGCCGTCAGTCAGCGCAGAGAACACATCTGTCCCGGTCAGCACGCCGCAGAGCCCGACACCGGCCAGCAGCAGCGGCACGGTCAGCGGCAGACCGCTGCCCTTTTCCAGACCGGAGAAGTTCAGCGATGCTACGGGAATATTGCCGTAGCCCGCCTTGACGAGCGCCTTGCGCAAAAGCTTGATGTAGTTGGACGCGCGGCAG
>ERZ859738.597-NODE-597-length-22877-cov-1.896021_pt1 | contig 22877 bp, 14 predicted proteins | sample MGYA00510122_ERZ859738 | MGnify/ENA primary metagenome ERZ859738 (study PRJEB30046, sample SAMN00715139) | human gut metagenome | study: EMG produced TPA metagenomics assembly of the A metagenome-wide association study of gut microbiota in type 2...
GCTTTCCGAACGAGGCATCGGCTGGGCAGGGCGTCTACAATGATGTGGTGATCCGGGGGGGGGTTGGGTTGGGTGGAAATGCCCCTGCCAATAAGCTTCACCATTATACGATCCGCTATGTAAATGCGACCGCACAGGCGCTCCTTTTGGACGCTTTGTTACCGGAGCTTACAGAGGAAGAACAGGTAATCCTGAAACGGGGGCGCAATGCGAAGCCGTACACGAAAGCTAAGCATGCAACTATGGCAGAGTATAAAAAGGCAACGGCATTGGAAGCATTGATGGGATACCTGTATCTTACCGGGCAGGAGGAGAGGATGCTTTTGCTGATCCAAAAGGGCATGGACATTCTGGAAACACAGAAAATGAATTAAGCAGACAGAGCAGGGATACTAATTCAGAAAGAACTGGAAAAACATAGAAAGATATAGAAAGACATAGAAATACTGTACACCGGAAAAGAAATATACATAGCAACGCTATGCATGATTGGATTGTGTTCCACAAAGAAACGGAGAAAGGATTAAAGCATGGAAGAATTCAGAAAAGAAAAAAATGAATCCATTATAGAGGGAAGAAATGTGGTGATTGAAGCATTTCGTTCCGGACAGTCCGTTGACCGGCTTTATATTCTGGATGGCTGTCAGGACGGACCGATTATGACGATTAAGCGGGAAGCGAGAAAGCATGATGTGGTTATAAAATATGTATCAAAGGAACGTCTGGATCAGATTTCAGAAACAGGGCGGCATCAGGGCGTTATAGCAACGATTGCGGCCTATGAATATTCAGAGGTAGAGGACATGCTTGCACTTGCTAAAGAAAAGAATGAACCTCCGTTTTTGTTCCTGCTTGATAATATTGAGGATCCGCATAACCTGGGAGCAATTATCCGTACAGCGAATCTTGCCGGGGCACATGGAGTGATTATTCCGAAGAATCGTGCAGTAGGACTTACTGCAACGGTAGCGAGAACCTCTGCAGGAGCATTAAACTATACGAAGGTGGCGCGTGTGACCAATATGGCACAGACCATAGAAGAACTGAAGCAGCAGGGCTTATGGTTTGTGTGTGCGGATATGGGTGGAGAAACGATGTATGACTTAAACCTGACAGGACCGATCGGACTGGTAATTGGAAATGAAGGATCCGGAGTAGGCCGTCTTGTGAAGGAAAAGTGTGATATGACAGCTTCTATCCCTATGCATGGCGATATTGATTCCCTGAATGCTTCCGTTGCGGCCGGGGTTCTGGCTTATGAGATTGTCCGGCAAAGAACCTGCGCCGGCTGCAGATGAGTGATTAGATTTGTAATGAACAGGATGCTGTAAAGCAGATTAGGAAGGTATTATGAAGACAGCCGGAAGAGTCCTGGCAACCATGATTGCAATGGTGGCAATTTTGCTGATTGCAGTGGGTGCAGATAAAGGATTAAACTATTTGGAGAGAATAAAATACGAAAAGGAATGTGAAGAGCTGTATGCAGAAAGTCATGCACAGGCAGAGCAGCTGCGGACACAGCTTGAAGAGCTTTCGCAGGACGAAGCGGCGGTAGAGACCTTTCTCCATGAATATGCAGTGGATGATCTGGAAGATGAAGATGAGGATGTGCTGCAGGAGTTTCTGACCGCATCACCTTCAGGGAATGGGTCTGAGGGGAGTGTTTCAGATGGGGAATCTGTCTCGGGAGATATGATCACCGCAGAGGATCAGCTTACAGATGTGTCTGAAAATGCTCATGCCTTTGCATCCGGTAATGACAGTTCAGACCGTGACTTTTCCGATCATATGATTTCCGGCAATGCAGTTTCCGGGGGAGGCGTCTCTGATCATGCTATTTCAGGAAACGGCGTCTTCGGTAATGCCGTTTCCGGGAACAGTGTTTTTGACAATACCGTTTCAGGCAATACCGTTTCGGAAAACCAGGTTTCCGGGAATCGTGTTTCCGGGGGAGGCATTTCTTTAACTACGGTATCCGGTAATATTCTGGTACGCCCGACGCTGCGGGAACGCAGACTGGAACAAAGTTCTTATATGGAAACAGTTGAGTGGAATGAAGCAGACCAGGTGGTGATTGGTCAAAGTACCCTGGACCTTTCAGACAAAAAGATTGCCTGTCTGGGTGACAGTATCACACAGGCGGCAAACCTTGAAAGCATGGAGGACTATCAGCAGTATTCCTACCCGACGAAGCTGGCAGAAATTCTGGGAGCAGAGGAAGTGGTAAATCTTGGAATCGGAGGATCCTCGATCGGAAGATACTGGCAGGATGCCTTTGTGGACCGTTACATGGACATTCCGGAGGATACAGACCTTATTCTGGTTATGGGAGGAACGAATGACGGGTTCTGTCTGCACCGGGAAAATGTGGGAAATTTTGAAGAGCGTTCTCCCCGTACCCTGATTGGGGATCTTAATGAACTGATGCGGGGCTTAAAGGAGAATTATCCCGATGCGGAGGTTGTTTTCGTCACACCGCTTCCCAATGTCCTGCATGATATTCTGCGTAAGGATCGTCCGGAGCTGATGTCGCAGCGTGTCATTGTGGACAGTATGATTGCTCTTGCCAGGGAATATGAATTTGATGTGATTGACCTGTATGATTCGAATTTACTGGACAGCCACGATGCCGCAGTGATTTCGAATTATATGCCGGATGGCGTACATTGCAATCCGGACGGCTACCGGATTCTGGCAGAGCACATTGCAGCCGATCTGATCCGGCTGCAGGATTCACAGGATGTGGAAGATGGTGAAGAGTTCCGGGAAGCAGAAGGGATGGAAATGGAAGCAGCTTCAGAGCAGGGGATGGAAAGTGAATTAGATGCCGGTCAGAACATGAAAAGCGAAGCCATCTTCCATCAGAACATAGAGAGCGAATCAGATTCAGCTCAGAATATGGAAAGTGTCGAAACGTCTGAAAGTGCAGAAAATACCGGATATAAGGAAGTGCCGGATAACATAGGGAAGGATGAAAATCTGGAAGATATAGCAGATTCCCAAGAAATAGTAGATTTGGAAAATATAGTAGATTCGGAAAACATAGAAGCAGCAGAAAATATAGATGATTCAGAAGATATGACAGATTCCAGGGATATAACAGAGTTGGAGGCTGCAGAAAATTTTAAGTCCGGGATTCCAACAGACATTCTGAAATTCCGGGAAAGAGATACCGCACAGGACAGAGATCCTATTGATATGGAAGCGAAGAAAATGAATGAGGAAGCAGCAGACGCGCAGATCCAAAAGGATATGACGATGGAGGTGGGCTCCTATGGTTAATGAGTATGCAAAATACAGCGATGAAGAATTGATCGTGCAGCTTCGGGATGGAGACCATGCCATTACGGATTACATTATGGAAAAGTATAAGAATCTGGTGCGCAGCAAGGCACAGTCGATGTACATTCTGGGTGCGGACCGGGAAGATCTGATACAGGAAGGAATGATCGGGCTTTTTAAGGCTATCCGTGATTATGATACGGGAAGGGATGCCAGCTTTTTTACCTTTGCGGATCTGTGTGTGTCCAGACAGATGTATACAGCGATTCAGGCAGCAGGGCGGCTGAAGAATGCACCGCTTAATTCCTATATTTCCATTTATGCAGACTATTCCCGGCAGGAGGAAGGAGAGTCCTCAGAGGAGGTAAAGCTGATTAACAGTCTGATTTCCCCATTAGAGAAGAACCCGGAGGAGCTGCTGATTGACCGTGAAAATGTGGAACGCATTGAGCAGATGATTGAGAGGGAATTAAGTCCTTTTGAAAAGCAGGTGCTCGATCTGTATCTTACCGGAATGTCTTATGGGCAGATTGCGAAGGTTCTGGGCAGGGATGATAAATCAACAGACAATGCCCTGCAGCGCGTGAAAGCCAAAATCCGCAGGGAATTGAAGGGAAACAATTAAATTTTTATAAACTTTAAGAGGGGTATATTGACGAAGATTTTTGAACGCAATATACTCTTTTTATTGTGACATAATTGGAAATATCTGTAGTTTCAAAGTATATATCCCATTTTGCGTAACAGTTTTATAGGAAAGCAGGCAATTATTCAGTACAATCCGAAGCACTTATTGCTGAGGATATAGAGAAAGGTGAAGAAAGAATGTTTGGAAAATTCAGTGTCAGGAAACCGTATACCGTTCTGGTGGCAGTAGTGCTTGTAATTGTTTTGGGTATTGTGTCATTTACCAAAATGACCTCGGATCTGCTGCCGAATATCAGCTTTCCTTACGTACTGGTCATGACGACTTATCCGGGGGCAAGTCCGGAAACCGTAGAAATGGTCGTAACGAAGCCGGTGGAGTCTTCTATGGCTACCGTAAGTAATATTGAAGAAATCAGTTCTGTTTCAAATGAAAATTATTCCATGGTAATTCTGCAGTTTGCCCAGTCGGCAGATATGAATGCCGTTTCGCTTGAGATTCGTGAAAATCTGGATCAGATCAGGAGCTACTGGGACGATTCTGTCGGGAATCCGATTATTATGAAAATAAATCCTGATATGCTGCCGGTTATGATTGCGGCAGTCGGTGGAAAGGACATGTCTGCAGCAGAAATTACGGATCTGACAAATGATACCATTGTGCCGGAACTGGAGAGTATCGAGGGCGTGGCTTCTGTTAGCGGTATGGGACTTTTAGAAGAGAGCGTGAATGTTATTATCCGTCAGGAAAAGATTGATGCAGTCAATGAGCAGGTGTTCGGCTCTATTGATAAAGAAATCGATGAAAACCTGGCAGAATTGCAGGAAAACAAGCAGGATATTTATGACGGACAGGCAGAACTGGAAAATGCGAAGAAGGAGCTTGCCGATTCTGAGGCAGAGCTTGCCCAAAAGCAGCAGGAGTTGAATGATTCCAAAGCAGAGCTTGAAAATTCCAAAAAAGAGCTTACTGACGGACGCAATGAGCTGGCAGATAAAAAGAGCCAGCTGGAAAGCGGAAAAACCGAATTAAACAGTAAAAAGGATGCGACCACGAAACAGCTTGCCGAGGCAGAAACAAAGCTTCTTACCGCAAAGGCGGATGCCGAGGCGGCAAAGACACATTTACAGCTTGAAATTCAGACTGCAGAAGCGACAGTGAAGGGACTGGACAGCGGTATTGAGCAGGCCCAGGCCGGAGTGCAGATGCTTGAACAGGCAATTACGGCGGTGAATGGGATTGATGCTACAATTACAATGCTTGATCAAATTGGGGATGGAATGACATTTGGAAATCTGACTTCCGATCAACAGGAGAATATTAGCCAACTGTGTATTTCGGCAGGAATTTCAGCTCCAACTGCCGACACGACTATGGGAGAGATTAAGGCCTCCCTAAGTCAGGTAAAAGCAGGAATTCTTGGTTCTGCAAATGTAAATGATGTAAGTGAACTACAAACTAAAAAGTCCGATCTGGAAAGTACCATTACCGATCTTGAGTCCCAGAAGGCCATGGCTGCGGCACCGATCGACCAGTATAAGTCCGCACTTTCTGAAGTCGAAGGAAATATCGGTAAGCTGGACAGTGCGTTAACAGAATTGTATCAGGGAAACCTGCAGGCGGCAATTGAGTTTGCCAATGCACAGGCCACAATCAGCTTAGGAGAAATGCAGATAGCTTCTGCAGAGTCCGGGCTGGATTCGGCGCAGAAGCAGCTTGAAGCCGGGGAAGAACAGATAAAGTCCGGACAGGAGCAGTTAGATGCCGGAGTGGATCAGATTAAGGAAGGCTATGATCAGATTAATGACAATGCAGAACAGCTTGCGGATGCATTGCAGCAGATTCTGGACGGCGAAGAGCAGATCGAGGAAGCGAGGGAGGATGCATACGACCAGGCAGATATGAACGGTATTCTTACGGTAGATACCGTGGAACAGCTTCTGGCTGCGCAGAATTTCTCAATGCCTGCCGGCTACGTTACTGAGGATGGTATTTCTTACCTGATCCGCGTAGGCGATAAACCGGATACGGTTGAAGAGCTAAAGGCGATGCCGATTTTAAATGTGGATATGGATGGCGTCGATGTGATTACCCTGGGGGATGTTGCCGATGTTTTCATGACAGACAACTCTGCAGATATTTATACGAATGTAAACGGAGAACCGGGGATTCTTTTAACCATGCAGAAGCAGACCGGTTATTCGACCGGAGAAGTATCGGACAAGATTCTTGCCAGGTTTGATGAGCTGTTAGAGCAGAACGAAAATCTGATGCTGATTACCCTTATGGATCAGGGAATCTACATTGATATGGTCACGGATTCCATCTTTAACAATATTATTTTCGGAGCAGGACTTGCAATCCTTATCCTGCTGCTGTTCCTTAGAGACATGCGGCCGACCGCAGTGATTGCCTGCTCCATTCCGATCAGTATAGTGGCAGCGGTAGTCTGCATGTATTTCAGCGGAGTAACTCTTAATGTGATTTCTCTTTCCGGACTGGCGCTTGGGATTGGCATGCTTGTGGATAACTCTATCGTGGTAATTGAGAATATTTACCGGCTTCGCAGCGAGGGGGCTTCGGTAACGGAAGCAGCGATTGAAGGAACCAGGGAAGTGGCGGGAGCGATTGCAGCATCGACTCTGACGACAGTCTGCGTTTTCCTTCCGATTGTCTTTACAGAAGGAATTACACGTCAGTTGTTCGTGGATATGGGACTGACGATCGGATATTCCCTTGGCGCAAGTCTCATCGTGGCCCTTACGGTAGTTCCGGCAATGTCCTCAAAGATTCTGGTGAAAACAAAGGAACAGAAGGAGAGCCGGTTCTTTAACGGACTGATGAATGGCTATGGAAAGGTTCTTGACTGGTCTTTAAAGCATAAAGCAGTGATCTTTATCGGAGTTCTGGTGCTGCTCGTAGGAAGTGCCCTGGCTTCGCTTTCCAAAGGAACCGCGTTTATGCCAACCATGGAAAGCACACAGATGACCATTACCTTAGAGCTTCCGGATACCACGCCGTTAAGCGAAACCGCAGAGGTAACGGATCGTGTAGTGGAGATCTTAAGAAATATGGAGGATGTTGAGGATGTGGGAGCCATGGCAAGCACCTCTTCCATGGGTTCGTTGATGGGAGGATCCGCAGACAGTTCAACGCATGAGACGAGCATCTATCTGACCACAGTAGAAAAGCCCAAATTAAACAACAAAGAGCTTTCCAATGCAATTGAGGAACAGACTGCACAGCTCTGTGAAGAGACAGGAGCAGAATTGAGTATTGAAACCTCCATGATGGATATGAGTGCGCTGGGCGGAGATGGTATTTCGATTCAGGTGCGGGGGCGCGATCTGGATACTCTTCAGCAGATTGCCAAAGAAGTAGCTGCTATTGTGGAGGCTACGGAAGGAACAGCGAAGGTTTCTGATGGTCTGGAGGAGGCAACCGGCGAGATGCGGATACTCATCGACCGCGATAAGGCAATGGATCAGGGACTCACGGTAGCTGAAGTTTATCAGCAGATTGCAGCAAAGTTAAAGGATGCATCCAGTGCGACAACCTTTGAAACAACGGCGAAGGAATATGAAGTCTATGTAAAGAACGCCAATGACATGGAACTTACCCGGAAGCTGGTACAGGATCTTATTATTGAAAAGACAGATAAAGACAATAAGAAGGTGGAAATTCCACTTAAGGATATTGCAGCGTTTGAGAATACTATTTCTCCAAAATCAGTAAGCAGAACAGAACAGAACCGCTATATTGCAGTATCTGCTTCCATTGCAGACGGATATAACGTGGGTCTGGTATCCCGGAAGCTGGAACAGAACCTTGCAGATTATGAAGTACCGGAGGGCTATTCTCTTGTGATGGAGGGGGAAAATGAGATGATTGTGGATGCCATGCAGCAGCTGATGCTGATGCTGCTTCTGGCGGTTATTTTCATGTATCTGATTATGGTTGCCCAGTTCCAGTCCCTGAAATCTCCGTTTATCATTATGTTTACGATTCCGTTGGCATTTACGGGGGGCTTCCTGGGACTGTTCCTTGGAAACTGTGAGGTCAGTGTCGTTGCGGTCATCGGTTTTGTCATGCTGGCAGGTATTATCGTAAATAACGGTATTGTGATTGTAGATTATATGAACCAGCTGATTGCACAGGGAATGGAAAAGCATGAGGCGATTTTACAGGCAGGCAGGACAAGACTTCGTCCGGTATTGATGACGGCGTTAACAACGATCCTCGGACTGTTGCCGATGGTATTTGGTACAGATATGGGAGCAGCGATGGGTAAGCCGATGGCAATCGTTACGGTAGGAGGTCTGCTTTATGGAACTCTGCTGACCCTGCTTGTGGTTCCCTGCATTTATGATCTGATGAACTGCAGGAAAACCAGAGGACTGCAAAGCAGATAAACACGGAAGTAAAGAAAACCGGTAATTGCGCGCATCGTGTGTAGTTACCGGTAAATAGCCAGTGACGGAAACTGTGCCTGTGATCGGAATGCCAGGAGCAATAGTGATAAAATAGTAATACGAAATAAGGCAGTATAAGCTGAGAATGATAAGGTGGGGGAGAAAATAATGGTCATCAGACAGCTAAAGCAGGAAGAAAAATTTATGGCAGGCCGGATATCCGGAATCTGCTTCCATGAGAGGATCGATGATCTTGCGAAGAAAAGACAGGAGTGTGAAGAGGCAAAAGAGGAGGACTGGGGAGCCTTTGATGAGAAAGGAACTCTCATGGCAAGGATCATCAATAACCGTTACACCTCGTACGTGGATGGGCAGGAGATACAGAATGGAGGAATCGGCGCCGTATCTACTCTGCCGGAATACAGGAATACCGGAGCTGTCCGGAATATTTTTGAGAAGCTCCTGCCTTATGCCTATGAAAACGGGGAAGTGATTTCGACATTGTATCCGTTCAGCCATCAGTTCTACCGGAAATTCGGTTATGAGACGGTGTGTTATAGGAATCAATACAGGTTTAAACCTGAAGTCTTAAAGGGGTATCACTTTGACGGAGAAGCTGTCATGTGGGAGGAAGGAGAGGATATTTCGGACTATTTCAGTCTTTACCGGCAGTTTGCACCGAAATATAACCTTGCGGTGAAGCGTGAGGAAGCTCTTATGAAGAGAGAGCATATGAAAGGCAATATTTATAAGGAGCGGAAGTTTTCCTATCTGCTTCGTGAAAAGGGACAGAATGTTGCTTATCTGCTGATTGAGGATGTATATCAGAAGGAAGCGGCGTTCATGTGGGTTGAGGAAGCAGTATGGAACTCTCCGGAAGGGTTTCGGGCAATTCTTGGATTTCTGGCAAGATTCAGTGCGGATTATGGAGAAATTGAGTTAACACTGCCTTATGATCTGGAATTATATTCTGTGATCAGATCAGCGAAGGCATACGAGATCCAAAAGACAACAAGGCAGGATTATATGGTGCGTGTTATCAATGTGAAAAGGATGCTGGAGATCCTTTCAAAGCCGGAAGGAACGGATTGCAGGATCCGAGTCTGTGATCCGCAGATTGAGCAGAATAACCGGATTTGGCATGTGACAGAGAATGCAGTAGAGGTGGCCGCAGATGGAACAGAAACAGATATGGAAGTGAGCATTCAGGCATTTTCCCAGCTTGCAGTCGGTGCAATCTCTCTGGATGAAGCCCTGTTGCGTGAGGATATTGCTATCAGTGCAAAGAAGGAAAAATTACGCAGTCTGTTCAGAAGAAAATCAATTTTTATAAATGAACATTTTTGAAATATCCAAAGTGTTGCAAACATATCTATTTTAGCAGATTTTATTGTGAAATTGCACACTATAGTTTATAATAAAGCAAACACGAAAATAAAGAAAAACCAGTAAATACGCGCATTCCACATACTTACCGGTTGAAATAAAAAAAGCTGATGACGGGAATCGAACCCGTGACCTCCGCCTTACCAAGGCGACGCTCTACCGACTGAGCCACATCAGCATTGGTGTAATCACCGTTTAGTATAGTATCATATAGATCATTACTTTGTCAATGGATTTTTCGAAAAGTTTTGAAGAAAAATTCTAAAGGAAATGGTAAGGGAAATTTTAAAGAAATCGCACAGGAGAAGAGGAGATTGATGCAGGAGATTCTGGGCATTCGCAGGAACGCTTATATACAGGTACAGGACAGCATGCAGGTGACCTATGGTGGCAGCCAGCTCTTTTTTAAGCCGTTACAGGATAAGTGTAGCCAGAGGAAATATAGAGGCGGCTGTGGAATGGTTGCATTAGGAGATTTATTGCTGTATCTGATGGAGAAGGAGATAAGACCCTATCAGCTTGACGGGATTACTTATCATACTGTATTTGAGGAAAAGGAAGCCTATCGGACTTACTTTAACAAGCTGTGCCGGAAGCTTAAGTGGTTTCCTACGCAAAATGGAATGTCCGGGATACTTATGGCAATCCGTTTTAATGTCTTCATGTGGAAAAGACGCATGCCGTATCGTGCCAGATGGGGACTTTTCGAGAACGTCAGGGAAAGGCGTATTGAGAGAATGCTGCAAAAAGATCTGCCGGTCATTTTGTGTATTCCGCGTGTTTTGCTGCCCTGGCAGAGGGAAGACAGGCTGCCGCTTTATATGGAAAGCAGCGGGCAGATGAAGCAGGTCGATGCCACCCGTGCCCATTATGTGACGATTACAGGTCTTGTAAGTCATCAGGGGGAAAATTATTACCGGATCTCTTCCTGGGGACGGATGTATTACATTTCCGTAAAGGAATACAGAGACTTTGTGAGAACTCATCTGTTTGGAACAGTGCTGGGGAATATCCTGTATATTACTTCAAAAATAGAAGAAAGATCATAGACCTGTCATTTCCTGAGTAATACCTGTCATTACATAATGGATTATGCATCATAATGATGAAGAAGTTGAAGATCATATAAGATTCCAAATAAGGCTCCTGTCTGATACCTGATTTTACAGGTTATCCGATAGGAGCCTTTGTATTTCTTTTTTTTATTCTGATTTCCGCTAAAAGACAATCCGGTTTTTATTTAACCTGCCGGCTGTTCTGCAGGAGGCTGTTCTCCCCCGCCTTCTGCGGCATTGGCAGCGGCTTCAGCCTGTGCAGCCAGCGCTGCATTCTGCTGCGCGGCTATGATTTCGTTCCGCTGCTGTGCAATAATTGCCTCGGCATCCGGATTAGCGAAGAATTCCGCATTGTGAGGACAGGTTCCGGCAGTGCCTGGTATGGTCACTGTAGTAATGGAACCGTCTTCATTTACGATTTCCTGTGTCTGGGGCTCCTGCTGCTCCGGAAGAGTGCTGTCCCCACTCATCAGGGGATCATCTGCAGGAGTGACCTCCAATACGCCTTCTACCTTGAAAGGACACTGTTCGCTGGCAGGAAGATTGGTGTACTGACAGATCGGTCCCTGATAGTGTACATTACAGCTTTCGGTCGGCACATTTCCTTCAGCAAAGTATTCGGTTTTTAATGTGCCATCACATAAGCCTGCAATCGGAAGCTTGCCGGATCGGGCACATACCGTTGCCTGAACAATACCGCTTGGCATCGTAAAGGACTGGGATGGCAGTTCTTCGTGGATTTTGGCCATGGTTGCACGCCATAGCTTCTTGGCGAGATTTCGTTCCTCACCCTTGCGGAGCTTAGTGTTATTATCATAACCGGTCCAGGTCGTTGCCGTGTAATACGGGGTGTAGCCGGAGAACCATACATCATTGTAATCGGAAGTGGTTCCGGTTTTGCCGGCGATTGCCATACCACCAAAGTTGACGGAGGCACCGGTACCCTGGGTAACGACATCCTGCATGGCATCTGTGAGAAGCCATGCGGTTGTTTCTTTGATGACCTGCTTGGTTTCCGGTTCGGTGTTATCGAGAATTACATTTCCGTCATGATCGACTACCTTGGTATAAAGCTTGGGTTTAATATAAGTACCGCCGTTTGCAATACATGCGTAGGCAGCATTCAGCTCTTCATTTGTGACGCCGTGCGTCAGACCGCCAAGGGCAGTGGACTGCTGGATATCGGAATAAACATAAGTGTTACCACCATAGGTGATTTCTTCACGGTCCACAACGGTTGTGAAACCAAAGTTTTTCAGATAATCATAACCAAGCTGAGGAGTAATCGCCGTGAAGGTTTTTACTGCAATGACATTCATGGAATCAATGATTGCCTGACGGATGGAATTCAACCCACGGTATTCGCTTCCCCACCAGTTGCTGACCGGACGTCCATTCGCATAATTGAACGGTGCGTCATTGACCATGGTAGCAAGGGTTAATCCCGCACTGTCTAAGGCCGGTGCATAAACGGCAACAATTTTAAACGTGGATCCCGGCTGACGGGTGGTATCAGTGGCACGGTTTAAGGTTTTACTTCCTTCCTTTGCACCGCGGCCGCCAACCATGGCTACAATGCAGCCGGTATGCTGATCCTCGATCGTAATGGATACCTGCGGCTGGGGAGTTAAAGTGATTTTTTCGTCATAAACCTCACCGTCTGTGCCTAAAACAAATTGTTTATAATATTCAATATCCTCATTGGCAGCTTCCTGCGAATCATAAATCAGATTGTAGGAAGCATTCTGTTCCTTATAAAATGCCTGCAGCTTTTCCGTGCTGAAGTTTTCAAAGTCTCCGTTGGAACGCTTGATGGTGAGGGCATAGCTTAACTGCCATCGGGTGTTTTCCGGATAGTTTTCTTCATTGGAGAAAACCTCGTCACAAATGGATTGGATGTTCGGATCCTGTGTTGAGTAAATCTTCAGTCCGCCACTGTATAACAGGGTAAATGCCTGAGTCTCGTTGTAACCGGCCGCAAGCAGATCGTTCATGACATCATCAGTCAGCGCATCCACGAAGTATGTATTGACAAGAGTCTCATCTACTTCATCGTTGACGATCTGGATACGGGAGTAAACATCATCGGCAATGGCTTCATCGTACTCTGCCTGAGTGATATAGCCCTGATCCTTCATGTTGTTCAGCACTTTCTCCCGGCGCTTGGCGTTTTCATCCGGATGGGAAATCGGATTAAAACGGGACGGATTCTGGGTAATACCTGCAATTACCGCACATTCGGACAGGGTCAGACTATTTACCGGTTTGTTAAAGTAACGAAGTGAAGCAGCCTGTACACCTAAGGTATTCTGACCAAGGTTGATGGTGTTCATGTAGTTTAACAAAACCTCATCCTTGGACATGGTCTTGGTCAGCTCAATCGCAAGATACTGCTCCTGGATCTTACGCTTCATACTGTCTGCGAGCCCTTCTTCTTTTGTCCAGTCAGTAAAGACGTTATTTTTAAGTAACTGCTGGGTAATGGTACTTGCACCTTCCGTAAAGTGGAAGCCGTTGGATATACCAACGTAGGCAGCACGGATGATACCCTTGATATCGATTCCGTTATGCTCATAAAAACGTTCATCCTCGATTGCAACGAAAGCGTGTGCCAGATTTTCCGGTATCATATCCCAGGTGACCGGAATACGGTTGGAATTCTGGGAGATCAGCTTCGCAATCTGGTTTCCTTCGAGATCATAAACGAAGGTGGAGAAGCCGGTAGGTGTTACCTTGACGTTCTCAATACTGGGAGCGGTATCGATGACTCCCTTGAAAATGCCGATTCCGAGGCTGGCACCAATAATGCCGCAGGCCAGTACCGCAATCAGAAATAAATTTAAGACTGCCAACAGCCCCTTCTTTAACAGACGGGTGGAGGTGGCATGCAGGGATTTCTGCTTTTCATGAATCCCTTTTTTCGTATAATTCATTGAATAAACCTCCAAAATAAAAGCAAAGTGTTTTTAGACAATACAAGTAGTATATCAAATTGTGGTACTGAAATAAAGTTATTTCATTAAGAATTCATAGAAACATAACAATTATTCACATTTTACACAGGTTTTATTCCTTTTTCAAAATACATATGATAAACTATTCAGAGCAAGGCAAAGGAAGAAAGGATCATGCAATTGGCACCAAAAGAGCAGGAATTTTTACCATACCGGGTAGTGGATAAGCCGGGATGCGGAGAATATGAAGAAAAGAAGTCCCGGTTCATTGCACATGTTTATCCGGCACAGTCGGAGGAGGAGGCAATGGGACTCATCGAGCAGACCCGTAAGAAATATTATGATGCCCGTCATAATTGTACGGCATATATTATAGGAAGAAACAGGGAACTGAAAAGATGCAGTGACGATGGAGAGCCGGGCGGCACGGCAGGCAAGCCGATGTTAGAGGTTCTTCTTTCCGAAGGTATTACGAATGTGGTTGTGATTGTGACGAGATATTTTGGCGGGACACTGTTAGGAACCGGAGGGCTCGTGCGTGCCTATACCCAGGCGGTAAAGGAAGGCCTTGCAGATGCCGGAATCCGCACCATGATCTATGGGGTATGCTTTACCTTAAAGCTTGCCTATACGGATGTTGGAAAGATCCAGTATCTGCTTGCCAATGAACAGATTACGATCGGGGAATCGCGTTATACACAAAATGTGGAGTTTGATCTTCAGATTCCAAAGGAGCGTGCGGAAGAGATCCGCAGGAAGCTGACGGAGGCAACCGCAGGACGCATTCAGATCGAACAGATCTCTGAAGGGTATTATACAGATATTTCTGGTTGACAAATGTTTATCGTGTGAATTAAAGTTAAAATTGGTGACAGAGCTTGTGATCTGCCATACGCAGTTTCGAAAGGTGGTGGTTTTTATGAAGAGTCAGATATTAAGCAGCAATACAGATCTTCCTCCCCATGGGCGGAGCATAAAAATCACATATAAAGGAGATTGCAATGGAAGAGAACAAGGATTTGGAACTCGTTAAAGAACTGCTTGAGAAGAAGCAGTACACCAAGCTCCGTCAGATGCTGTCGGATAAGAATACCGCCGATATTGCCGTGATTTTGGAGGAGCTTCCGGAGGAAGATCTGTTAAAGATTTTCCGTATTCTGCCTAAAACAATGGCAGCAGATGTATTTTCCTATTTAGAGGTGGATCATCAGCATGAACTGATTACCAGCATGTCTGAGAAGGATGCGGCCGGCATTATCAATAACCTGATGGCCGATGATGCAACAGACCTTTTAGAGGAAATGCCTGCGAATATTGTTAAGAAGATACTTGCAAATGCAAACCCGGATATCCGGAGAGATATTAATCATCTGCTTCGTTATCCGGAAGACTCTGCAGGAAGTATCATGACTGTGGAGTATGTGGATCTGAAGGAAACCATGACCGTAGAGGATGCAATCGAGCGGATCCGTAAGGTGGGCATGGACAGTGAGACGATTAATATCTGTTATGTATTAGATGCCAAGAGAAAGCTGATCGGTACGGTGGCACTGCGTTATCTCCTGATCAGTCCGTCCGATGCCGTGATCGGTGAGATCATGCATGAGGATGTGATCTTCATCAATACCATGATGGATCAGGAAGAGGTTGCCAGACAGTTCCAGAAATATGACTTTACGGCAATGCCGGTTGTGGATAATGAAGAACGGCTGGTTGGTATTATTACCGTCGATGATATCGTGGATATCCTGCAGGAAGAGGCTACCGAGGATATTGAAAAGATGGCAGCTATTGTGCCGACTGACAAGCCATATATGAAGACTACGGTCTTTGAAACCTGGAAGAAGAGAATTCCGTGGTTATTGCTTCTGATGATTTCCGCGACCTTTACCGGAAGCATCATTACTTCCTTTGAGGATGCATTAAGTGCCTGTGTGGTGCTGACCGCATATATTCCGATGCTTATGGATACCGGTGGAAATGCCGGAGGACAGGCAAGCGTTACGATTATCCGTGGACTTTCCTTAAATGAGATTGAATTTAAGGATGCATTCCGGGTATTGTGGAAAGAAGCGAGGGTAGCGGTTCTGTGCGGACTTACACTGGCTGCAGCAAACTTTGTAAAGCTTTTGCTGCTTGATCATGTGACGATTGCAGTGGCAGCAGTTGTCTGCCTGACGTTGATTGCAGCCGTATTTATTGCAAAGGTGATCGGATGTCTTCTGCCGATGCTTGCCAAGAAGATCGGCTTTGATCCGGCCGTTATGGCGAGTCCTTTTATTACAACGATTGTAGATGCCCTGTCTTTGCTGATTTACTTCAGTATCGCAACAGCGGTTATGCATATATAAATAAAAAAGAAAGCTGCATAGCAGCGATTTTACGAATGCGGTTCTGAATAGTTACAATAGAGCAAAACAAGCCAAGCGGCCGGTTGCTTGGAATTTGCCCCCCGACCGGCCGGAGGATAGTTCCATTTATGATATGGAGGAATCCTCCATCAGTTCGAGTTTACTTACGGAAACCTCATAGGCAATGCGCTTTTCGGATTCCTCTTCCGAGATCTTTTTCATATATTCACGACTCTGGATCCGGCCCCATAATTCGCATCGGGTGCCAACCTTGAAGGTATTGGCAAAGCGTGCATTTCTTCCCCAGCAGATGCAGGGGATATAGTCACTTTTTCCATAAGGACGGTTCACAGCAAGGAGAAGGTCTGCAATCTCACGGCCCAAAGGTGTTTTACGGTAAATCGGATCCTTGCAGATATAGCCGTCTAAATAAATCTGGTTGGTTTTCGAGCTTTCAGGCATTTCATCCACGAATTCCAGTTCCCTGGCAAATACGGACAGAACAAGTTTATTCTTGCGCATCATCAGTCCCTGCCCGGATACATTTTCGTGCCGGTTATAGGAGCGGAACTGACCCTGAACCATGATTCCCTGTCCACGATAATCTTCATTTACATCAATCAGTCTTTCTGAAACCATTAAAGGAATCACATCGCAGGAATCACTAAGGCGCGGCACATTTACATCTACCATATAAAAGCCTTCCCCGAATATCTCGTGGCTGAACTGAAAATCACTGATGATTTCTCCCATAATGATTACCTGATTGTTCTCAATTACTTTGTCTGTCATGTTTTGTTACCTCCATTTGTCTCTTCATTTTGCTTTTTCCTACATGCAATAAAATTTTATGCATACTTTTCCCGTTTAGAACGTTGAAGCACCGCAGAATTCGACAAGTACACGATAATACGCTTGCAATCACCGATATATAGTGATATACTGTTACGGTTTAAGAAGGAAAAGGTGTGATGAAGCTGTTACGAAAAGGCTTTAGATGAAAGGATACAGGTTATGAAGCAGAAGAGAGAAGATGTCCGTAATATCGCAATTATTGCCCATGTTGACCATGGTAAGACAACATTAGTAGATGAATTATTAAAGCAAAGCGGTGTGTTCCGTGAAAACCAGGAGATCGCAGAACGTGTCATGGATTCGAATGATATCGAACGTGAACGTGGTATTACGATCCTTTCCAAGAACACTGCTGTTACCTATAAGAACACAAAGATTAATATTATTGATACCCCTGGACATGCCGATTTCGGTGGAGAAGTAGAGCGTGTCTTAAAGATGGTAAACGGTGCCATCCTCGTAGTGGATGCCTTTGAAGGTGTTATGCCGCAGACCAAGTTCGTTCTGAAAAAGGCACTGGCATTAAAGCTTCCCGTTATTGTATGTGTGAATAAGATTGACCGTCCGGAGGCAAGATGCAATGAGGTTGTGGATGAAGTGTTAGAGCTGTTTATGGATCTGGATGCGACTGATGAGCAGCTTGACTGTCCATTTATTTTTGCTTCTGCAAAGAGCGGTGTTTCCGGACTTGACCCGGAGCATATCGAGCCCAATATGATGCCATTATTTGAGGCAATCTTAAATTACATTCCCGCACCTGAAGGAGATCCGGAGGCAGGAACACAGGTATTAATCAGTACCATTGACTATAATGAATATGTAGGCAGAATCGGTGTTGGCAAGGTGGATAACGGTGTCATTAAGATCAACCAGGAGGCTGTCATTGTGAATGCCAATGACCCGGAGAAGATGCAGAAGGTGAAGGTCAGTGCTCTTTATGAGTACGATGGCTTACGCAAGGTCAATGTGAAGGAAGCGACCATCGGTGCGATCGTAGCAGTATCCGGTATTGCAGATATCCATATCGGGGATACGATCTGTTCTCCCGATAACCCGCAGGCAATCCCGTTCCAGAAGATTTCAGAGCCGACCATTGCCATGCAGTTCATGGTAAATGATTCTCCGCTTGCCGGACAGGAAGGAAAGTTTGTTACTTCCAGACATTTAAGAGACCGTCTGTTTAAGGAATTAAACACGGATGTTTCTCTTCGCGTGGAGGAAACCGAGTCCACCGAATGCTTCAAGGTATCCGGGCGCGGAGAGCTTCATCTGTCCGTATTAATTGAGAATATGCGTCGTGAAGGTTATGAATTTGCGGTAAGTAAGGCAGAGGTGCTGTACCATGAGGATTCCAAGGGACGTAAGACAGAGCCTATGGAAATTGCCTATATTGATGTGCCGGATGAATTTACCGGAACGGTTATTGAAAAGCTTGGACAGCGGAAAGGCGAGCTGCAGAACATGACCCCGATTACCGGAGGCTATACGAGACTGGAGTTCTCCATTCCGGCACGAGGACTGATCGGATATCGTGGCGAATTTATGACCGATACCAAAGGAAATGGTATCATTAATACGATTTTTGATGAATATGCACCGTATAAGGGAGATATCCAGTATCGTAAGCAGGGCTCTCTCATAGCATTTGAATCCGGAGAATCCATTACCTACGGCTTATACAATGCACAGGAACGTGGAACACTGTTTATTGGTGCCGGTGAAAAGGTATATGCCGGTATGATTATCGGACAGAACGGCAAGCCGGAGGATGTGGAAATCAATGTCTGCAAGAAGAAGCAGCTTACCAATACCCGGGCATCAGGTTCCGATGAAGCACTGCGGCTTACACCGCCTAAGGTACTGAGCCTTGAGCAGGCACTGGAATTTATTGATACGGACGAACTTCTGGAGATCACTCCGGTGTCCCTGCGTATCCGTAAGAAGATTCTGGATCCGACCCTTCGTAAGCGTGCCGGATTTAACAGGAACAACTAATTTGCAACTATTCAGAGCTATGAAAATTATGACAATATGGACGTCGAATGCGGTTCTGAATAGTAACGATCATATATGAGGTGGAGAATGAAACAGGGAGCAATTTGTATCTATAGTGGAGATGGACATGGAAAGTCTCCGGCAGCGCTTGGTGAGGCGGTTCTTACCGCCGCTGCAGGTGGAAGCGTGGTGATTATCCAGTTCCTTAAGGGTAAGGGACTTAAGGACACCGAATTTATTCACCGGCTGGAGCCGGAAATCAAGATTTTCCGGTTTGAAAAGTCGGACGTGAACTTTGATGAACTTCCCGAGGATAAGAAGCATGAGGAGATCCTGAATATCAAGAATGGATTAAATTATGCCAAAAAGGTACTCTCCACAGGAGAGTGTGATCTGTTGATTCTCGATGAAGTATTGGGACTGATTGATAACCGGATCATCACCGTAGGAGATCTGGAGGAAATTCTTTCCCAGAAAATGGAGGATACCCGGATTATTCTGACCGGTATTACCATGAATGATGAGGTGTGCATGCTGGCTGATGATGTATCCAGAATTGAGACACATAAGTTTAAACGCTGGTAGTGTTGACAGGAAATCGCCGTGGTGCTATGATATTTTTGTAACTTAATAGATGAGGTAGAGGTTGCGTGAATTATGAGTAATTTTTTGGATGTGGCAGTCGCAAGTGAAGGAAAATGAAAGGGAGGAACGCCGAAAGAGTTTTTTCATACTGCAGAGAGGCTCTTGGGCACACAGTTAAGAGCTGTGTGACTGTCATCAGTTATTTGATGGGGCGCTATCCGATTCATACTTGAGAAGTCATTTAATAAATCGGTGCGCAGAAGTGTACTGATTTTTTTTTGAAAAATAAGGAGGATTTATTATGGCAATTTTTAAAGGAGCAGCCGTTGCAATCGTTACACCGTTCCATGAGGACAAAACCGTAAATTTTGAGAAGTTTGGAGAATTAATTGAGGATCAGATTGCCGGTGGAACCGACGCAATTGTGGTCTGCGGAACCACGGGAGAATCTTCAACCTTAACACATGAGGAACACCTTGAGGTGATTAAGTACTGTGTAGAGAAGGTGGCAGGCAGAATTCCTGTTGTTGCAGGAACCGGTTCAAACTGCACGGAGACGGCGATCTATCTTTCTGCCGAAGCAGAGAAATACGGAGTAGACGGTGTTCTTTTGGTTACCCCTTATTATAACAAGGCAACCCAGTTTGGTTTATTCCAGCATTTTAAGGCAATTGCAGATTCGATTAAAGTTCCCTGTATTCTTTACAATGTACCGAGCCGTACCGGATGCAACATTCAGCCGGAAACTGCAGTCAGGCTGTGTACAGAGGTCGAGAATATCGTAGGTATCAAGGAAGCCAGCGGAGATATCTCACAGATTGCAAAGCTCATGTCCTTAGCAGATGGCAAGGTTGATCTGTACTCCGGTAATGACGATCAGATCGTGCCGATTCTTTCCTTAGGCGGAATCGGTGTAATTTCCGTGTTATCCAATGTGGCACCCAGACAGACCCATGAGATCTGCCAGAAGTTCTTTGACGGAGATGTAAAGGGAAGCTGTGCAGAGCAGTTACGCGCGATTCCTCTCTGCAAGGCTCTGTTCTGTGAAGTAAATCCGATCCCGGTCAAGATGGCTCTTAATTTACAGGGCAGGCAGGTTGGAGTTCCGAAGGCTCCTTTAACCGAAATGGAACCCGAGAATGCAAAGAAGCTCGAAGCAGAAATGAAGAAATACGGAATCCTGTAACTATTCAGAGCCATGCAAATATGGCAATATGGACGTCAAATGCATGCATTCGTAAGGACATTTGACATGATTTATATGGTGAAGTAACCACATGGGGTAAACTACGTTGCGTTAGCAACGGTTTTGCGAATGGGGTTCTGAACAGTTACTGGAAAATGATATAAAAGAACAGGAGGAACAGTGCGATGACAAGAGTAATCATGCATGGATGCAATGGTAAAATGGGACAGATGATTGCGGGACTGATTGCGCAGGATGAGGAAGTAAAGCTTGTTGCAGGTGTCGATGTTTACGATCAGGGCAAGAATCCGTTCCCGGTATATAAGCATATCAGTGATTGTGATGTCCAGGCAGATGTTATTATTGATTTCTGTAATCCGGCGGCGATTAAAGGACTGATGGAATATTGTGTGGAGAGACAGATTCCCTGTGTCGTATGTACAACCGGACTTTCCGAAGAAGAGCTTAATTATGTGAGAGAGGCCTCTAAAAAGGTAGCGATCTTACGTTCTGCAAATATGTCTCTCGGAATCAATATGCTGCTTAAGCTTCTGAAGGAAGCAACGGGAATTTTAGCACCGGCCGGATTCGATATTGAGATTGTTGAAAAGCATCATAACCTAAAGCTGGATGCACCGAGCGGCACAGCGCTGGCGCTGGCGGACTCCATGAATGATGCGCTGGGACATGTCTATGAGTACAAATATGACAGAAGCAGCGAGCGCAAAAAGAGAGATCCGCACGAGATCGGAATCTCGGCAGTGCGCGGAGGCAGCATCGTCGGGGAGCATGAGGTCATCTTCGCGGGACTCGACGAGGTCATTGAGTTCAAGCATACCGCATATTCCCGCAGCGTCTTTGGAAAAGGGGCTGTGGAGGCGGCAAGGTTCCTCGCCGGGAAAGAGGCAGGATTTTATGATATGCAGGATGTGATCCGGGCAACGATGGAACAGGCAGACTGATTGGACAGGCAGACTGATTGGACAGGCAGACGGATAAGGCAGATTGAAAGCGGATACAGATGGATCGAAGGGGAACAGGAGCGTGGAAACGTTTTCTGTTCCCATTTTTATACAGGGCAGAAAACGAACAAAATCTGGTCAGCAGTGCGCGGATATGTTACTATTTGAGAGGTATCTTTGATTTTGATATTCTGAGGGGGAACATATGGAAAAATATAGGGAAACAGATCTGCGGTATTTAAAAAGTCTGGCAAATCAGTATCCGACCGTGGCTGCGGCAGCGACGGAGATCATTAACCTGCAGGCGATTTTAAGCCTGCCAAAGGGAACAGAACATTTCATTACAGATATTCACGGCGAGTACGATCAGTTCCAGCACGTGATCCGGAACGGTTCCGGAGCGATTAAGCGCAAGATCGAGGAAGAATTCGGGAATGCGATCAGTGCGGGAGAGAAGAAAGCGATTGCGACACTGATCTATTATCCGGAGCAGAAGCTAGAGCAGGTGTTAAAGACAGAAGAAAATATGGAGGACTGGTATAAGGTCTCCCTGTACCGGCTGATCCGCATCTGCAAGAGCGCTTCGTCAAAATATACCAGATCCAAGGTGCGAAAAGCGCTGCCGAAAGATTTTGCGTATGTGATCGAGGAACTGCTGACCGGCAGACCGGATGTCTCTGATCAGGAAGCTTATTATAATGAGATCATCCGGTCTGTGATCCAGACGGGCAGGGCACCGGAGCTTGTGATTGCGTTCTGCAATCTGATCCGCAGGCTTGTGGTGGATCATCTGCATGTGGTGGGAGATATTTTCGACAGGGGACCTTACCCGAATCTGATTATGGATACCTTTGCCGCTTTGGCCTTGGCGTCTATCCCACCCAGTGAGAGTGTTATGAAAGAGAAACCCCGCAAAAGTACGGATTTCATTATAACCAAATCCATGCGGAATTATATACTTGGCATGGGAGTGGTTTTCCTGGCATTGCTTATGGGCATGTTGTTCCGGTTTAACAATGAAGAAGGCGGTATGACGGTACAACGCCTTACAATCTTCTTCACTTTCTTCGTTATGCTGCAATTCTGGAATCTGTTCAATGCCCGTGTATTCGGTACTACCAATTCGGCATTCAAGGGACTTTCCAAATCGTATGGTATGGAACTGATAGTACTTGCTATTTTAGTAGGACAGTTCCTTATAGTACACA
>ERZ859738.605-NODE-605-length-22647-cov-4.074407_pt1 | contig 22647 bp, 18 predicted proteins | sample MGYA00510122_ERZ859738 | MGnify/ENA primary metagenome ERZ859738 (study PRJEB30046, sample SAMN00715139) | human gut metagenome | study: EMG produced TPA metagenomics assembly of the A metagenome-wide association study of gut microbiota in type 2...
GGAGGCGCCCGGCTATGTGTTATTTCCGACGCCAGAGGCGCTGTCCCGGGCCGACCCGCAGGCGCTGAAGGCACTGGGAATGCCGCTTCGGCGCGCGGAGGCGCTGATCCACCTCGCCCGGGCGGCGCTCAGCGGCGAGCTGCCCCTGAAGGCGCCAGCGGACATTGACGCCGGGCTGCGTCAACTGCAGAGCATGCCCGGGATTGGCCGCTGGACGGCAAACTACTTTGCTCTGCGCGGCTGGCAGGCGAAAGATATCTTTTTGCCGGATGATTACCTGATTAAACAGCGCTTTCCGGGAATGACCCCGGCCGCCATCGCTCGCTATGCCCGTCGCTGGCAGCCGATGCGATCGTATGCGCTGTTGCATATCTGGTATACCGATGACTGGATCCCGGCGGCGGAATAGCCGTCCGGGGCGCATACCACTGGTATCGGGACGCTGAAATCCCTATAATTGCCGCGTTTGGCGGTCCGCCGCCACCCTCCATCTCTATCCAGGTTAATCAGGTCGCAAAAATTTATGACTGATATGTCCCATCAGTGCGTCATTGTAGGTATCGCCGGCGCATCGGCTTCTGGCAAAAGTCTTATCGCCAGTACTCTCTATCGCGAATTGCGTGAACAAGTTGGCGACGAACATATTGGCGTCATTCCGGAAGACAGCTATTACAAAGATCAAAGTCATCTGTCGATGGAAGAGCGCGTCAAAACCAACTATGACCACCCGAGCTCAATGGATCACAGTCTGTTGTTCCAGCACCTGCAGATGCTGAAAAGCGGCCAGCCGATTGAACTGCCGGTCTATAGCTACGTCGAGCATACCCGCACGCCGAACACCATTCACGTCGAGCCGAAGAAGGTGATCATTCTTGAAGGGATCCTGCTGCTGACCGACGCGCGCCTGCGTAACGAGCTTAACTTCTCTATTTTCGTCGACACCCCGCTCGATATTTGCCTGATGCGCCGTATTAAGCGCGATGTTAACGAGCGCGGCCGCTCCATGGACTCGGTGATGGCCCAGTATCAGAAAACCGTGCGCCCGATGTTCCTGCAGTTTATTGAACCGTCGAAGCAGTATGCCGACATCATCGTGCCGCGCGGCGGCAAAAACCGCATCGCTATTGATATTCTGAAGGCCAAAATCAGTCAGTTCTTTGAATAACCTGGCCGAATTGTGTAACGTGCAAAGAGTAGCCCTGTTGCCCTCTCCGCCGCGAAGCGTGCGGGAAGCAGCCTTATAAGGAGAAAGCCCATGCGTCTGTGTGACCGAGATATCGAAGCCTGGTTGGATGAAGGGCGACTCGCCATCAATCCGCGCCCACCCGTTGAGCGTATTAATGGCGCGACGGTTGATGTACGGCTGGGTAATAAATTTCGCACCTTCCGTGGCCACACGGCGCCGTTTATCGATTTAAGCGGCCCGAAGGCCGAGGTCAGCGCCGCGCTGGACCGGGTGATGAGCGAAGAGATCGTCCTGCCGGAAGGGGAGGCCTTTTTCCTGCATCCGGGCGAACTGGCGTTGGCGGTGACCTACGAGTCTGTCACCCTGCCTGCCGACCTGGTAGGCTGGCTGGACGGACGCTCCTCGCTGGCGCGCCTGGGGCTGATGGTGCACGTTACCGCGCACCGTATCGACCCAGGCTGGTCCGGCTGCATCGTGCTTGAGTTTTACAACTCCGGCAAGCTGCCGCTGGCGCTACGCCCGGGGATGCCCATCGGCGCGCTGAGCTTTGAACCGTTATCGGGCCCGGCGGCCCGGCCGTATAACCGCCGTGAAGACGCCAAATATCGCGACCAGCAGGGCGCGGTGGCGAGCCGAATCGACAAGGATTGATAACGTCAACGGGGTGTTGCTGAGGGTGCCATGAGACGAATACTGACAACGCTGATGATCCTGCTGGCGGTCATTGTCGCCGGGCTTACCTCGTTGGTATTGCTGGTCAATCCCAACGATTTTCGCGCCTATATGGTGCATGAGGTGGCAGAGCGCAGCGGTTATCAGCTTGACCTTGATGGCCCGCTGCGCTGGCACGTCTGGCCGCAGCTCAGCATTCTCAGCGGACGGATGACGCTGACCGCCAGAGGCGCCGAAGAGCCGGTGATCCGCGCCGACAATATGCGCCTCGACGTGGCGCTGCTGCCGCTGCTCTCGCATCAGCTGCAGGTGAAGCAGGTCATGCTCAAGGGCGCGGTGATCCAGCTGACCCCGAAAACCGAGGCGGTTCGCGACAGCTCAGCGCCAGTGGTGCCGCATGATAACACCCTGCCGCTGGCCCCGGAGGATCGCGGATGGTCCTACGATGTGCGTCAGCTGCAGGTGGCCGACAGCGTGCTCTTCTTCCAGCATGAGAACGGCGAGCAGGTGACCGTGCGCGATATCCGTCTGCAGATGGAGCAGGATGAGAATCACCGGGCCACCGTGGATTTCTCCGGCCGGGTGAACCGCGACCAGCGCGACCTGGCGCTGAACTTCTCCGCCACCGTGCAGGGCGGCGATTATCCGCACTCCTTAAAAGCCGACTTTACCCAGCTTAGCTGGCAGCTGCGCGGCGCCGAGCTCCCACCGGACGGCATTAATGGTCAGGGGAGTCTGCAGGCCAGCTGGCAGGAAGATGACAAGACCCTGCGTTTTGACAACCTGAATCTGATGGCTAACCGCAGCACCGTTACCGGCAGCGGCAGCGTGGTGCTGGGGGATCGCCCGGACTGGTCATTGGATCTGCACGCCACCACTCTCGATCTCGATAGTCTGCTGGCGCAAAGGTCGCCGGCGACGGACAGTAGCGCCAGTCAGCAGGGCCAGAGTCAGACGCGACCGCTGCGCCCGGTGATCGCCGACAGCGATGAGCGCGAAGATTACCAGAGCCTTCGCGGCTTCAACGGCCGAATGGCCCTGAGCGCCGACCAGCTGCAGTGGCGCGGTCTGAACTTCACCCAGGTGCAGAGCGAAATCAGCAACCAGCAGGGGCTGCTGACGGTCAGCAAAATGCAGGGCAATCTTGACGGCGGGCAGCTCTCTCTCCCTGGCACCCTGGATGCCCGCGGCGACACGCCGCTGGCGACGTTCCAGCCGGCGCTGCAGAATGTTGAGATCGGTTCGCTGATCAAAGCCTTTAACTATTCCTTAAACCTGACCGGCAAGCTGTCGCTGAGCGGCGAATTTTCCGGAACGCGCATTGACGCCGATGATTTCCGTCGCCACTGGCAGGGACAGGCTCAGCTCCAGATGGCCGATACCCGCACCGAAGGGCTGAACTTCCAGCAGCTGGTGCAGCAGGCCGTGGAACGCAGCACCAACGTGCGGGCGCAGGAAAATTACGACAATGCCACCCGCCTGGATTCCGTGAGCAGCCGGCTGACGCTGGATAACGGGCTGGTGACGCTGAATCGCCTGCAGGGACAGTCCGACGTGATGGCGATGACCGGCGAAGGACAGCTCGATCTGCAGAAAGAGAACTGCGATATGCGCTTCAACGTGCGCGTGCTCGGCGGCTGGAAAGGGGAGGGCAAGCTTATCGACCGCCTGAAACAGACCGCTATCCCGCTGCGCATCTACGGCGAATGGCAGTCGCTGAGCTACAGTCTGCAGGTCGACCAGATCTTGCGCAAACAGCTGCAGGATGAAGCGAAGCAGCGCCTCAACGACTGGGTTGAGCGTAATAAAGGCAGCAAAGACGGCAACGATGCCAAAAAGCTGCTCGATAAGCTGTAATTCCTACCACCGCGGCCCGGAAGTTTCCGGGCTGTGTTTATCGTCAAAGCGTAATGTCACAATGATGCCGGGTGGCGGCTGCGCCTGACCCGGCCTGGGATGTGCGCAATATCATCCGTTTGCGTCGCCACTTAATGTAGGCCTGATAAGCGCAGCGCCATCAGGCAGTGTGGCAGCTACGCCTGACCCGGCCTGGATTATACGGAGGGTGTCATCCCCCGATTAGTTCGCCATCCCGTAGGCCTGATAAGCGAAGCGCCATCAGGCATTAAACAGGATATCTGGCTATCAATTTTACTACCCTGGATACCCCGAGCCGTTATTTATGCCTGAGAATTACACCTCATAATCCAGCTCATCCTGCTTTGCCGGCGGGACGATCTGCACCTTCTGCACCCGATGGCTGTCGACCTGCAGCGTGCGCAAGGTATAACCGTCAATCTCAATGGTCTCCCCCACCTGCGGCACATGCTGCAAATACTCCATCAACAGGCCGGCAACGGTGTGATACTCACGTTTATCATCCAGCGGCAGCGGAACGTACTGCACCAGGTCCTCCAGCGGCATATGGCCGTTGACCGTCCATGAACCGTCCTGATGATGCTGAATATCGTGCCGGGCATCGATCTCCTCCACCTCATTGGGCAGATTGCCGGCGATGGTCTCCATCACGTCGCTGAGGGTCACAATCCCCTCGACGGAGCCAAACTCATCGACCACAAAGGCAAAATGGGTGCGGGCCTGGCGGAACTGCTCGAGCGCCGAGAGGAGCGGCAGGCCCTCCGGGAAGACCAGCGGTTGACGCACCAGCGCCTGCAGATCCAGCGGCTCCTGACGCAGGGACTGCTGGAGCAGGTCAATAACATGCACCACCCCCAGCAGATCTTCATTATCTTTCCCGCCGGTGACCACCAGCCGGGTATGCTGATTTTTCTCCACCAGGCTGCGGATCTCTTCCTCCGGCGCGCTGAGGTTGATGCGCTCGATATCATGGCGCGACGTCATAATACTGCTGACGCTGCGCTGATTAAGGTTCAGCACCCGCTCAATCATCAGTCGTTCCTGCGGATTAAACAGAGGATGTTGATCCTGGTCGGCGACCAGCGACGCCGTGTCAGCATCCAGTTCAGCTTTTTCTTTCTGCCCGCTCAGCAGATTCATCACCGCCTCGGTAGTGCGCTGACGCAGCGTCATATTGGCGGAGAGGAATCGACGGCGGTTAAATTGCGCCAACTGGTTAAGCGCTTCAATCATGACCGAGAAGCCAATGGCCGCATATAAATAGCCTTTCGGAATGATAAAGCTGAAGCCTTCAGCAATCAGGCTGAAGCCGATCATCAGCAGGAAGCTTAGACAGAGGATCACGATGGTCGGGTGGCTGTTAACGAAGCGCGTCAGCGCCTTGCTGGCCATCAGCATCAGGCTGATGGCGATAACCACCGCGGCCATCATCACCGCCAGGTGATCGACCATGCCGACGGCGGTGATCACCGAGTCAAGCGAGAAGATGGCGTCGAGCACCACGATCTGCGCCACGACGGCCCAGAATTTCGCCCCTTTGCGCTGGGTGGGGTTATCGCTGTCTTTCCCCTCCAGCCGCTCATTAAGCTCGACGGTCGCTTTAAACAGCAGAAACAGGCCGCCAAACAGCATAATTAAATCGCGAGCGCTAAAGCTGAAGTCGTGAAAAACAATCAGCGGTTTGGTCAGGGTGACCAGCCAGGAGATAGAGGCCAGCAGCAGAAGACGCATGACCATCGCCAGCATCAGGCCAGTGATCCGCGCGCGGTCGCGCTGGGCGGGAGGGAGCTTCTCGGCGAGGATAGCGATAAAGACCAGGTTATCGATACCCAACACCAGCTCGATAACCACCAGCGTGACGAGACCTGCCCAGATTGACGGATCGGCAATCCATTCCATATGTATTAAAACCTGTACGACTGCGGTATGTGTTACCACGATCATGGATAAGATGAGTCTAAAATGCAATAACGACGCGGATATCGCCCTGCCGTGGGTGGATATATTTCCAGCGGATTAAGCGAACCGATAAGAATTATGTTCCGGAAAAGAACAGTGAAAAAATAACACCATGGCGGCGACCATGGAATAAGCTTGCCGATATCAGAACTTTTTCCGCTGCGTTTCAGCGAGGGCGGCAAAAGGGCTTCCTCCCGCGGTTCGTCACGGCGAGCGCGGATGCGCAGAGCAGAAGCGAAGCGCGAAGTCCGCTCACAGAACCGGCATAATTCATATTATGAAGTGAGTGCAGAATAGGGCGGATCGCAGTTCACCGTCGCGGATTCAGGCTAATATGTCGTCATATCCGGCTGTTTATGCTGAAATATATTGCCTGGCGAAATTTATTATCTCTATCTATTCTTTCCAGGCATACGCGCGGCGCGGCGGGGCCGGCGGCCAACAGACCCCGATAGACGGGCCTCTCAGCCACATCGCGCGGCGCAAAGGAACGAGCCGCTGAATAACCTGAACGAAAATAAGATTATTCTCACTTCTAACTGTTGGTAAAAGGGAGTTGTGTGTATTCTTTTACGTGACAGTGAATTTAAGAATTTGGCGGGCAGATGCCCGGGCAGTATCCGTGTATTATCAGTTCCAATGGATTTGTGACATGTACAATTTTGCAAAACCGCGTGTTTTGCAACCAAACAGGTGAAGATGAATATGGCGAACTTGAAAGCGGTTATTCCGGTCGCAGGACTAGGCATGCATATGCTGCCGGCCACAAAGGCAATTCCAAAGGAGATGCTGCCGATCGTTGATAAGCCAATGATTCAGTACATCGTTGACGAAATCGTCGCCGCCGGGATCAAAGAGATTGTTCTGGTGACGCACTCCTCGAAGAACGCGGTGGAAAACCACTTCGATACCTCCTACGAGCTGGAAGCCCTGCTGGAACAGCGCGTGAAGCGCCAGCTGCTGGCGGAAGTGCAGGCCATTTGCCCGCCGGGGCGTGACCATCAGGACCGTGCGTCGGGCGCAGCCGCTGGGCCTGGGCCACTCCATCCTCTGCGCCCGCCCGGTAGTCGGCGACAACCCGTTTGTGGTGGTCCTGCCGGATATCATCCTTGACGGCGGCACCGCTGACCCGCTGCGCTATAACCTCGCCGCTATGATCGCCCGCTTTAACGAGACCGGCCGCAGCCAGGTGCTGGCGAAACGCATGCCGGGCGATCTCTCCGAATACTCCGTCATCCAGACCAAAGAGCCAATGGTGGCCGAAGGGCAGGTGGCGCGTATCGTTGAGTTTATTGAAAAACCGGACGAACCGCAGACCCTGGACTCCGACCTGATGGCGGTGGGGCGCTACGTGCTGTCGGCGGATATCTGGGCCGAACTGGAACGTACCGAGCCGGGCGCATGGGGCCGTATCCAGCTGACCGACGCCATTGCCGAACTGGCGAAGAAGCAGTCCGTCGACGCGATGCTGATGACCGGCGAAAGCTACGACTGCGGGAAGAAAATGGGCTACATGCAGGCCTTCGTCACCTACGGGATGCGTAACCTGAAAGAAGGCGCCAAATTCCGCGAAAGTATTAAAAAAATGCTGGCCTGATTGCTAGCGTAGTACGGGGGGCAGGGCGTGAATATTCGTCCTGCCGCTCATAACGTTATGCAGAAATTATTCATAACGCGAATGTTATAACGATTGTAAAGAAACGTATGGCTTCGGAGACTTCTGGTAGTTTGTCTCTGGCCTCTGTGGTGCAATGGTCGGAGTAGCGGCAATAATGCTTTATGAATAGTCACTTAGTGCGACAATTCCTAAAGCGCAGGGAAAGCGGTCAACGTCAGCCAAAAATAAAACTTGACTGCGATCATGTTTCCGCTTTAAACATCTCACTTGCATGCATAAAAATGTGAAATGAATTGGCATGCGAGCTGGTACAGACATTACGGATAATCCCTGAGCACGGCAGTGGACATCATCGAAGGATCACAGGTATATGAACTGGCAACTCATCTCATTTTTTGGCGATAGCACTGTTTTGCTGCCCAGCGCAGCGGCGCTGTTTATTGTCCTGATGCTGCGTAAAACGTCGCGGTTGCTGGCGTGGCAGTGGAGTTTGCTGTTCGGCATCACCGGCGCTATCGTCTGCGCCTCCAAACTGGCCTTTATGGGCTGGGGTCTGGGTATTCGTGAACTGGATTACACCGGCTTCAGCGGCCACTCCGCGCTCTCCGCGGCCTTCTGGCCTATCTTCCTGTGGCTGCTCAGCGCCCGTTTCTCCGTCGGTCTGCGTAAAGCGGCCGTTATTACCGGCTATGTTCTGGCCGCCGTGGTGGGCTATTCGCGGCTGGTCATCCATGCGCATTCCGTCTCGGAAGTGATTGCCGGCCTGCTGCTGGGCGCTGCTGGCAGCGCTTTGTTCCTGGTGTTGCAAAAACGTACCTCTGATCCGGAAAGCGTGAATATCTCATGGGGCGGTGTCGCATGCCTGGTGATGGTCCCTCTTATCCTGTTACATAGCGGCAGCAAAGCGCCGACTCAGTCCCTGCTGGGACAAATCGCCACCGCGGTGGGGCCGCTGGATAAACCCTTTACGCGTACCGATCTGCACAAGCAGGCCTGGTAATCGCCATTTGTTTTACAGGGGAAATTAAGTTTTCGCCGGTTAATTAGACAAATAAGAAAATAATCTACTATATACCCGGTAATTGATAATTCATATTTATGAAATAATGAAGTGCTACTACATTGTTATTGCATATTTGTCTGGATATAGCTTTGATCAGACGTTTCTTAAATGCGCTGAGACGTTACCCGATGCACATTCAATGAATATCCAGACACAGGAAACTATTAGAAATTGTAGTTGACTATAACGCCATCATCTGATTTTTGCATGAAGATGAGCTATGGAAAAAGACGTTTTATTACAGTCAGTTAGCTGCATGTGTGATGTTGTAGCAGTACCGGAAAGATTTCTAACCCTGGAAATCAGTGAATAATCTTAATTGGTGACCCGCTTATTTTTTGTCAGTAGAACGACAGGCGGCATTAATTGGCAGATATTCGGTAACAACACTCCCAATTGTGACCGAAATCCCGTAAACTTAATGCCGCCAAAAATAATGGCCTGACCAATTATTCATCCACAGGTCGATAAAAATTAAGCCGTTCAGGTAGTCAGTGCGCTGGTAGCTGTTAAGCCAGGGGCGGTAGCGTCGCTGAAGCCGCTTGCTGCTGCACAGAGGTTCTCTTCAACGGCTGTAAATATCGACCCGGTCAGGATGATCATCATCAATAGATATCTATCAATTTTCTACGGATATCCTCACAAGTTGGCCAGGAGCGGCTGCTGTTATCGCCTGGACATTAACTTTCCTGTCTCATCGATAGCCTGTAGGGTAAAATTCGCCTACATTGTGAGCTGAGTGGATGTTATAAGGCTAACAAGCAGCTTAGGGTAAATGTACTTGCCTCGCCGGTGTTGCACAGCGAAGTCAGCTGGTGCCGCGAGCGCTTTCTATCTTGGTATTCCCCTCATTCTCATTGAGATACGACAGCGGGGCTGAAAATGGATCTTGTACAATGATAAAAATTGCGCGCATTGCCGTGACGTTGGGTTTGCTTTCCTCCCTGGGAGCCCAGGCTTACGCGGCCGGGTTAGTGGTAAATGACAACGACTTGCGTAACGACCTGGCCTGGCTTTCCGATCGTGGGGTCATCCATCTGAGCCTGTCGACTTGGCCGCTGAGCCAGGAAGAGATCTCCCGGGCGCTAAAAAAGGCCAAACCGTCCTATTCTTCTGAGCAAGTGGTGCTGGCGCGTATTAACCAGCGACTGTCTGCCTTAAAAGCGGATTTCCGGGTTACCGGCTACACTTCAACCGATCAGCCGGGCACTCCGCAGGGGTTTGGTCAGACACAGCCGGCAGATAACTCGTTAGGCCTGGCGTTCAACAACAGCGGCGAGTGGTGGGATATCCACCTGCAGGGTAACGTCGAAGGAGGGGAACGGATCAGCAACGGATCGCGCTTCAACGCCAACGGCGCATACGGCGCGGTGAAGTTCTGGAACCAGTGGCTCTCTTTTGGTCAGGTTCCGCAGTGGTGGGGGCCGGGCTATGAAGGTAGTCTCATCCGCGGGGATGCGATGCGGCCGATGACCGGCTTCCTGATGCAGCGGGCAGAGCAGGCGGCGCCAGAGACCTGGTGGTTACGCTGGGTGGGGCCATGGCAGTACCAGATCTCCGCCAGCCAGATGAATCAATATACCGCTGTGCCTCATGCCAAAATTATCGGTGGTCGTTTTACCTTTTCACCATTCCAGTCTTTAGAATTAGGCGCATCACGCATTATGCAGTGGGGTGGGGAAGGGCGGCCTGAATCACTCAGTAACTTCTGGGATGGTTTAACAGGCAAGGATAATACCGCCGCAAACGATCCCAATGAACCAGGGAACCAACTGGCCGGTTTTGACTTTAAGTTCAAACTCGAGCCGACTCTTGGCTGGCCGGTGAGCTTCTACGGGCAGATGATCGGCGAGGATGAGTCTGGTTTTCTTCCTTCAGCAAATATGTTCCTTGGCGGTGTTGAAGGGCACCATGGGTGGGGCAAAGATGCGGTTAACTGGTATGTGGAAGCGCATGACACGCGTACCAACATGAGCCGAACCAATTACAGCTATACCCACCACATCTATAAAGATGGTTATTACCAACAAGGGTATCCACTGGGGGATGCAATGGGTGGGGATGGTCAACTCATTGCCGGGAAGGTTGAGCTGATTACCGAAGATAACCAGCGTTGGAGTACACGCCTCGTTTACGCCAAAGTTAACCCTGAGAACCAGTCGATCAATAAAGCATTCCCCCATGCTGATACCTTGAAAGGTGTACAGCTAGGCTGGAGCGGCGATGTTTATCAGTCTGTTCGTCTGAATACCTCTTTGTGGTACACAAACGCGAACAACAGCGACAGCGATGACGTTGGGGCCAGCGCAGGGATAGAGATACCGTTTAGTTTATAAGGCTGAATGCTGAAAATAGAGGAGAGAGGGTGGTAGTGCTGCAGGAGGCAGTCAGTTTTTATCTCTCCACAAGCCGGCAGGTAAGCAACGGCGATGACAGCTGCTCAGGAATTGGCAAATTTTGATTTACTGATGATGTGACATTATGAAGAAAAAAATTGTTAGATTTTCGGCATTAGCGTTGGCGATTGGGTTTTTATCGGGTTGTACAATCATCCCTGGTCAGGGATTAAACAGTCTGCGCAAGAACGTGGTTGAGCTTCCAGACAGCGACTACGATCTGGATAAGTTAGTGAACGTGTATCCAATGACACCAGGCCTGATCGATCAGCTCCGTCCAGAGACTGTACTCGCTCGTCCAAACCCACAGCTGGATAATTTACTACGCAGTTATGAATATCGCATCGGAGTTGGCGATGTACTTATGGTCACTGTTTGGGATCATCCGGAATTGACAACGCCTGCAGGCCAATACCGTAGCGCCAGCGACACTGGTAACTGGGTTAATTCCGACGGCACGATATTCTATCCATATATAGGTAAAGTTCAGGTGGCTGGTAAAACAATCAGTCAGGTACGCCAGGATATTGCCAGTCGCTTGACAACATATATCGAAAGCCCTCAAGTTGATGTCAGTATTGCTGCCTTTAGATCGCAAAAAACGTATGTTACTGGTGAAGTTATGAAGTCAGGCCAGCAGCCGATTACGAATATCCCACTAACTGTGATGGATGCAATTAATAATGCTGGTGGTCTGGCACCTGATGCTGACTGGCGCAATGTTGTATTAACACATAACGGTAAAGATACGAAAATTTCTCTATATGCGCTAATGCAAAAAGGCGATTTGTCGCAAAACCATCTTCTTTATCCTGGTGATATTTTGTTTATCCCTCGAAATGATGATCTGAAAGTGTTTGTTATGGGGGAAGTAGTTAAACAAGCAACTATGAAGATGGATCGGAGTGGGATGACTTTGGCTGAAGCATTAGGTAATGCAGAAGGGATTTCACAGGCAATGAGTGATGCTACAGGCGTATTTGTTATCCGGCAGTTGAAAGGGGATAAACAAGGAAAGATTGCAAACATCTACCAATTAAATGCACAAGATGCATCCGCTATGGTGTTGGGCACAGAGTTCCAACTACAGCCTTATGATATTGTTTATGTCACTACAGCTCCGTTGGTTCGTTGGAATCGAGTAATTTCACAACTCGTACCGACCATTACAGGGGTACACGATATGACAGAAACTGGTAAGTTTATAAGGACTTGGTGATAAAGATGTTTAATTCAGTTTTAGTCATTTGTACAGGGAACATTTGCCGTTCACCGATTGCGGAAAGATTGCTGCAAAAACTGATGCCAAAGAAAAAGATAGCATCAGCAGGTGTTGGCGCCTTAATAGGGAATTCAGCTGACCCTTCGGCAATAGCCGTAGCAGAGAAATACCATTTATCATTAGATGGTCATGTTGGTAAACAACTGTCGTCATCTATGGCTCGTCAATATGATTTAATATTGGTTATGGAAAAACACCATCTTGAACAAGTGACTCATATATCCCCTGAATCAAGAGGCAAGACAATGCTTTTAGGTCACTGGATGGGAGGGAAAGAAATCCCTGATCCATACCGCAAAAGTGATGAGGCATTTGATTTAGTATACCAATTAATTAATCAAGCATGCCGCAGTTGGGCAGAAAAGATGGGTCAATAACTTCAGGATAAAGTGCATGGCATCGGTAACGAATAACAAACAAACACCTACCGAATCGGATGATATCGATTTAGGTAAAATTGTCGGTGAGTTAATAGACCATCGCAAGCTAATTATTGCTATCACAACAGCTTTTACGGTTATAGCAGTGCTCTATGCATTACTAGCGACTCCAATATATCAATCAACAGCACTAATTCAGGTTGAGCAAAAACAAGGTAACGCCATTTTAGATAGCCTGAGTCAGATGCTTCCTGATAGCCAACCACAGTCAGCGCCTGAAATAGCATTAATTCAGTCTCGAATGATATTAGGGAAAACTGTAGATGATCTAAATTTACAAGCAGAAATCGAGCCAAAGTATTTCCCGATATTTGGACGAGGTTTGGCAAGATTGCTGGGTAAAGAGCCCGGGACTATATCAGTCCCAAGATTCTATTTAGATACAGGAAGTAATGATGTACCCTCTGAGGTTACTTTAACTATCTTGGGTGAGAATAATTTTGAAATTGAGGGGGAAGGATTTTCTTTAAAAGGTAAAAAGGGTGTTCTGTTGGAAGATAAGGGAGTTTCAATTCTCGTAGACTCTATCGATGCCCAACCTGGAAGTCAATTCAAAATAACCTATATAAGTCGTTTGAAAGCTATTAGCAACTTGTTAGAGTCATTAAATGTAGCAGACCAAGGGAAAGATACTGGGATGTTAAATTTGACTTTTACAGGCGATAATCCGACTTTAATATCACAAGTTTTAAGTAGCATTACTCAGAACTATCTTGCGCAAAATGTTGAAAGACAAGCAGCGCAAGATGCAAAAAGTCTTGAGTTTCTGAATGAACAATTACCAAAGGTAAGAACTGATTTAGATGCAGCTGAGGATAAGTTAAATAACTATCGTAAGCAAAAAGACTCTGTTGATTTAACAATGGAGGCTAAATCTGTTTTGGATCAGATAGTAAACGTTGATAATCAACTTAATGAACTTACTTTCAGAGAAGCCGAGATTTCTCAGCTATATACGAAAGAACATCCAACTTATAAAGCGTTAATGGAGAAAAGACAAACATTACAAACGGAGAGGAAAAAATTAAACAAGAAAGTTAGCTCAATGCCCTCGACTCAACAAGAGGTTTTGAGATTAAGCAGAGATGTTGAGTCCGGTAGGGCTGTGTATTTGCAATTGCTGAGCCGACAGCAAGAGCTAAATATTGCCAAATCTAGTGCTATAGGTAACGTACGTATTATTGATAATGCAATTACTGAACCAAAACCGGTAAAACCTAAAAAAATTCTTGTGATTGCTTTAGGTATTATCATCGGGTTATTCTTTTCTGTAGGTTTTGTTTTCGTCAGAGTATTCTTGCGGAGAGGTATCGAGTCCCCTGAGCAGCTTGAAGAAATGGGAATCAATGTATACGCGAGCATCCCTGTATCAGAATGGCTTACTAAAAACACTAATAAAAATAAAAGACAAAAAAATGAATCTGATACATTGTTAGCTGTTGAAAACCCAGCAGATTTGGCTGTTGAAGCTATCAGAAGTTTAAGAACTAGTCTTCATTTTGCAATGATGGAGTCGAAAAATAACATATTAATGATTTCTGGAGCTAGTCCTAATGCGGGTAAAACATTCGTAAGTACGAATTTAGCCGCTACAATCGCGATGACAGGAAAGAAAGTTCTTTTTATCGACTCTGATCTCCGAAAAGGATACGTTCACAAAATGTTGGGTTCGGAAAATGTCAAAGGTTTATCTGATATTTTATCTGGCCAAGCGAAAGTTGAAAGTATTATCGAAAGAGTCAGTGGGGGGGAATTTGATTATATTGGTCGTGGACAAACACCACCAAATCCTGCAGAGTTGCTGATGCATCCTCGATTCAAGGAACTATTATCTTGGGCATCGCAGAACTATGAATTAGTAATTGTCGATACGCCTCCAATTTTGGCTGTTACCGATGCGGCAATAATCGGGCAATATGCTGGAACAACTCTACTTGTAGCTCGTTTTGAAGCAAATACAGCTAAAGAAATTGCTGTAAGTATTAAACGCTTCGAACAAACAGGCGTAGTTATCAAAGGGTGTATCTTGAATGGTGTAATGAAAAAAGCGAGTAGCTATTATAGCTATGGCTATAGCCAATATGGCTACTCATATACAGATAATAAATCTAAATAAAAAATTATTGTGGCCGTTGTATGGCCACAATAATGTCTATTTTGCATTAACATCATAAGTAGGCGTGTAACTATGACACTCTTTACAAAGAATATAAGTTGCAGTATATCATTAGTGATAACGGACTTCTTAAGCTTTGTCCTGTCACTTTATTTTTCTGTTTTTATTTTGTCTTTAACTTTAAATAATTTTGATGCTCGAGTTCCGAATGATCAATTAGAAGGATGGATTGCACTTCATTGGTTACTCGGGGTCTGTTGTGTGGCTTGGTATGGAATAAGATTAAGGCATTATTTCTATCGTAAAACATTTTGGTTTGAGCTTAAAGAAATATTGAGAACATTAGTTATTTTTGCTGTTATTGAAATGGCTGTGATGGCATTTGCAAAATGGTATTTCTCCCGCTATGTTTGGTTGTTAACGTGGGTTATGGCAATATTTCTCGTACCATTAGCTCGTATTGCCATAAAGTGGTTGTTGATGAAATGGGGTTTATGGTTGCGAGATACTTGGATTATTGGAAGCGGGAAAAACGCTTATGAAGCTTATAAAGCAATCTCAAGCGAGCGTAATCTCGGTTTAAATGTAGTTGGTTTTGTCACTGATGAACAAATGCAAGGAGAGCAACGTAAAACGATTGATGAGCTTCCAATAATTATAGGAAATATCGATTGGTTAAATAATAAAGATAAACGAACCCAATTTATCGTAGCTGTTGAATCTGAACAAAGTGATATTCGCAACAAATGGTTACGCGAGTTCATGATCAAAGGGTATCGTTACGTTTCGGTAATACCTACGTTAAGAGGGATGCCTCTGGATAGTACAGATATGTCCTTCATTTTTAGTCATGAAGTTATGATTTTCCGTGTCCAACAGAATCTGGCGAAGTGGTCATCTCGGATAATTAAGAGATGTTTTGATATTTTCGGGTCTATTTGCATAATATTGATGTTATCACCTCTTCTTTTATATATATATATGAAAGTTAAAAAAGACGGCGGTCCCGCTATTTACGGACATGAACGAGTGGGTATTAATGGAAAGACATTTAAATGCCTCAAGTTTAGGTCTATGGTTGTTAATTCAAAGGATGTATTAGATGAATTATTGAAAAATGACCCTATAGCCAAAGAAGAGTGGGATGCAACTTTTAAATTAAAAAATGATCCTAGGATAACAAAAATTGGTGCTTTTCTGCGTAAGACTAGTCTGGATGAACTGCCTCAATTATTTAATGTTTTGAAAGGAGAGATGAGTTTAGTTGGGCCGCGACCAATAATTAATGCTGAATTAGAAAGGTATAATGATCAAGTTGATTATTATCTTTTGAGTAAGCCAGGCATGACTGGGCTTTGGCAGGTTAGCGGAAGAAGTGATGTTGATTATGATACCCGTGTTTATTTGGACGCATGGTATGTTAAAAATTGGTCTATGTGGAATGATATAGCCATACTTTTAAAAACTGTCACAGTAGTGCTTAAAAAAGATGGTGCATACTGATTCATTATGCTTGGATAAAAACAATGAATAATGTGGCCCTGAAAGAAAAGACTATAACAAGTCTTATCTGGAATGCGATCGAAAGATTTATGGTACAGGGAGGGCAATTTGTAATAAAGATTCTAATTGCCCGACAAATCTCTCCTGACGATTATGGATTAGTAGGAATTGTTGCTGTATTTTTAGTTTTGTCGGACGTAATTATTAATGGGGGATTTTCGCAAGCTTTAATACAAAAAAAAGATAGAACATCTCTGGATTACTCAACTGTCTTTTATATAAATATATTTGTTGCAATACTATTATATCTTGCTCTCTTTTTCTTCTCACCTTTAATTTCTGACTTTTATAATGATCAGAGATTAACTGATATAATAAGATTAATTTCTATTAGTATAGTTATAAAATCATTAAGCGTTGTTCAGTTGGCAAAAATAAGCATTGAATTAAATTTCAAAGCTAAAACAATTGTTAATTTCTGGGCGGTTCTAATTAGTGGTTTTATTGCAGTATATATGGCTTATAATGATTGGGGAGTATATGCATTAATCTATCAAACCATATTATATTCAATAATTGTGACCGTTCTAATGTTTTTCATTGCCAAATGGACTCCAAAACTAGAGTTTTCAATGGCACGGGCATATAGTTTATTCAGTTTTGGATCAAAGATATTCTTGGCCAATCTAGTTGGTGTGATTTCAGACAACTCATACGCTATTCTTATCGGTAAGCTATTTTCTAGTAAAGAAGTTGGTTTTTTTACGCAAGGGAGAAATCTTCCTGACTTGTTATCTGTTAATCTTTTCAACATATTACAAGGAGTTCTTTTTCCTGTAATGTCATCTGCACAGGATGACAAAGAAAGGTTGTTAAGGATATATAAGAAAAGTCTAAATATGACTGCATTTATTGTCCTGCCATCTATGGTTGGGTTAGTAATTATTGCCGAGCCATTTGTTAGAGTATTTCTGACTGAAAAATGGTTGCCGAGTGTATTTATTATTCAATGGCTTGCATTATCAAGAATGATTGTTCCATTAGGTGCTATTAATGCAAATTTGCTAAATTCAATTGGCAGGTCAGATTTATATCTTAAAATTGACTTAATTAAACTTCCTCTTACTATTCTAGGATTACTGATCTCCTCACCATTTGGGTTACAATATATGGTAATCAGTAACTTTATAGTAGCAATATTTTATTATTTTATTAATGCGTATTATCCAGGCAAAATCTTCAACTTCGGGCCTATATCGCAACTGCTAAACATGTTCCCAATTATAGTTTCTACGAGTGTTATGTTTGTCGCGACATATTTTTGGTCAATCAACAATGGCTTGTTAGACATTATTATCAAGATCGTAGTCGGTGCGATAGTATACATTATTTCCTGCTTTGTTCTCAAAGTTGAATCTGTTAAGGAAATTTGGTCCTATATGCTAGGTAAAATTAAGGGAAAAAACAGGAGAAGTACTTGTGGCTAATGTAATCATTTTTACTAATGAATATTTTCCCTTCAAAGGAGGGATCGGGCGCTACTGTGAAGAAGTTATTAATGAAATAAAACTTCAGCACAAGGTTACGCTTGTGGGGCCTGCGTACGATTCATCTTTGACTCGCGATAAACGTTCTGAAGGAATCCGTTTAGAGCTTTTTCCTGGTGGTCAATTTAAGTATTGGCATTTGCCAAAACTCATCAAGAAAGTGAGCTCGATCGATTTTGAACAATATGATTATGTCTTGGTTGCAGATTGGCCATTCTGGGTAGCAATTGAATTTTTGAATAGATTTAGTTTTAAACGGAAAATTCGTTTTAATTTAATGCTACACGGTAGCGAAGTGTTAAACTTGAAATTTGGGCGAGCTTCCATCTTTAGTAAAATACTAAACATGTTTGATGGGGTAAAGAAAATATTTACAAATAGCAATTATACAAAAAAAATTCTTTTAGAGTATCATCAAGTACCCAAAGATATATCGATTATTACAACTTATTTAGGTGTTAATGAAAGTGAGTTCGCTAGAAACAATGTCTTTCTAAAAAACGTTAACAACGAAACATTTAATATATTATCTGTTGGAAGACTTGATGAAAGAAAAGGATTCGATAACGTAATAAAAGCATTAGGGATGCTGGATAATGATGTTAAACAACATATAAAATTTACAATAGTTGGAAATGGCAGTTTAGAATTCAAGGGATATCTAAAAACCTTAGCAAAAGAAAATTCTGTTGATGTAGAGATTAAATCTGGCGTCTCTGACTCTAAATTAAACGAGTTATATGGCGAAGCGAATTTATTTGTTTTGGCTGCGAAATCTAGTAATAAAAAAATTGAAGGATTTGGATTGGTTTTTCTTGAGGCGGCTAAACATGGAGTCCCATCTCTAGCAACAGATGTAGGCGCTATTAGTGAGGTCGTAAAAAATGAAAACACTGGTCTTGTAGTCAAAGAAGATATTTCAGAATTATCGCAGGCTATATATCGCTGCTATACTCATAGAGATCTGTTAGTTAAATTTAGTAATAATTGCGTTAATGACGTTGCTAATTATTCATGGGCAAAACTAGCAGATATTACTTTCTCAGATATCAATAATAAGTAAGGATTACTATGTCTAATTTAAAAGTTCTTTTTGTAGATACTTGTCACGATGTTGCTGGGGGACAGCGAAGTTTGATTGCACTATTATCTAACGTAAATAATAAGTTCAAGTATAATGTTATGATACATAATGGTAATAAAAAATACCTAAATGAACTTCTTGCGAATGGCGTGCCTCGTGAGAATATTATTTTGATTAATACCAAGCCGCTCGGTTTAAAAATTCTTGGTGGCGTTAAACTGTTTTTCAAATGCATGACATTAGCAAAAAAATATTCACTAATGCATTGCAATACTTTCTTTGATGGTTTATTTGCTATGCCTTCTTTTAGATTACAGGCTAAAAAAACCATCTTTCGTGCACGTTGTGGAATTGACCTTTCTAATCATGGCATCGTTGATAATGTAATTTATCACAATGCGTCTGTAATACTCGCTAACTCAGAGTATGTTAAGACAACTTTTTCACGGATAAATTCAAATCTTGCGAAAATTGATGTCATTTATAATCCTCTAGATCTCAAGTTTTATCGAGAATTCAAAAATATAACGAATGAAAAAAAGAAAATAATTGCTGTAATTGGTGCTATAACTGAAGTAAAAAATCAGATGGAAGTACTTAAAGCATTTTCACTTATTAATAATGAAAATATATTCTTACGGTTTATAGGTGAACCTAGAAGTACTGATAAAGATAGATTATACAATGATGAGTTAATGTCTTTTATTAAAAAACATAACTTAGAGAATAGGATTGAGTTTAGTGGTTTCGTTTCAGACGTAAGAACGCAACTTCAAGATGTGGATCTTGTTTGTGTACCATCGGATCGTGAACCATTAGGACGGGTCATTTTTGAAACACAATTGTTTAACATTCCTGTTTTAGCATCAAATTCAGGTGGTAATGGAGAATTAATAATTGATGGTAAAACTGGATATCTATATGAATTAGGTAATATCGACCAGTTGAAAGAAAAAATGTTAAAAGTAAATTCTCCAAATGAGAAATTAATCAATGATGCTCAAAAATTCGTTCTAGAAAGATTTTCACCAGACAAAACTTACCTTGCTGAATTTGAGCTCTATGAAAGACTTTCTCGATAAGGATTATCTTAAAAATGCAGACAGTAAATAAAAATAGCATTGCGTTATCACTTATTTATTTAGCCATTGTCATAATTACGTTAATACCCTTTGGACGTGGTAATATCTCAGGGCTAGAAGTGTCATTTCCTTTTTTTATTTTTGCTATTTTTTTTCTGCTTGTAAAAAAAAATAAAGTGTATGATATTACGTTTTTTGCAAACCTTTTTTTTACATTATGGGCTGTATGGGTACTTTGTGGTATAACCTACAGCTATTTTACATTCCCGGGGGGGGTTGATCATCAGGCGTCATATCTCAGGTATATTCGGCTGTTGGAAATGTATTTGCCAGGATGTATGATTTTATCTTTCCTTGGTGAGCTACCCAATTCTGTTCATAAAAAGATAGTCTATTTACTTATTCTTTTATTTGTTATTGTTACTCTGGAAGCGACAGTTGGTTTTGTATCACAAAGTGATTTGCTCACTGCTACTCAGATGTATAAATACCCTGGCTTCGGTTATGTATTTCGTGCTGGAGGGGTCGCTAAGGATTCTAGTGCTTATGGCAGCCTTGTTTTTTTATTAGGGATCACTGCATTAATTGAGTTAAGGAAAATTAGAACAAATAATAGATTGTTGTCGTTTATTATAATTTCGTGTTTATTAATTAATATATATATATCTATGTCACGGAGCTTAATTGTATCTGTTGCATTATACTTTTTGATATATATATGTATGGAGAAGAAATCTCGAGTTAAATCATTTCTTATCCTAGGAGTAGTGTCTTTATTTATTTTTATGTATGGACTTACAAATGAATATTTTTTATCATTTTTAAATAGATTGACAGGGGGAGAGCAAACAGACATCAGTTCCGGACGATTTTCAACTTGGGCTTCTTTGCTTGTACTTATTGCTGAAAATCCTATTTTCGGTGTTGGGTATAGATTAACTACAGAAAAGTATAATTTAATACCGGATAATATGTTTCTTTCATTATTGGTAGAAACGGGAATAATTGGGTTTATATTATACTTTTCATTTTTAACCTGCTTGCTGATTTATGTTATAAAATATAATCGAGATAAGTTCCCATTGCTTGTGGCATATATATTCTCTGGCTTTTTTATCGACATCTCGACTTTCTGGGTTAGTGTTCCTGTTTTATTCTTCGTTTTAGCAATTCGGAGTGTTGGCAACGAATAGTCTTATTTGTGAGGTGTGTATGAGAGAAGCAATGGCACTATCTGAAGATAAGTATCTTATCACTCGCAGAAAATTGCTCTTATTATCATTACCTTTTGGTTATGCAATAGTTAATGAGAGCAAAGCAAATTCTAACTCGCCTATAAAGGTACTTAATGTTTTAAATTTCGGAGCAAAAGGTGATGGAATAAATGATGATTCTTACGCTTTTCAACAAGCCTGTAATACTGCTAGTTCTTTGGGGGGGGCGAAATTATATATACCACCAACAAAAGAATATTATAGAATTCTATTCCCTGTATATATTGGCGATAATACTGAATTGTTCGGAGAGGGACAAACAACAAGAATAGTCTTTGAAAATCCAATATTTAATAAAGGGCGGGGAGGATTCGTTATAGGATCAAGTTTAGAAGCTAATAGACATCTAGCCTTTAAGAGGTATTCTAATTTTACTCAAGAGACGACGATTAATCCTGATTTCAAAAACCCCAAACAGAAACAATACTTAAGAGATAATCCTCATTTTATTCAGGCGGAAAATAGTAGTATTCATGACCTCTATTTAGAGGCGAGATTTACTAATAGTACAAAAAATAAATGGGGAGGGTATGGCATCAACTTTGTCAATGCTCAGAATTGTCATGTTTATAATATATGGGGAAAGGGATGGACTCAATTGATCGGGATGGGATCAGATATTCCACCTGAGACTCCCTCAAATCATTTATGTTCTGCCAAATATTTACATGTGTTGGAACCGGATTTGGTGAGAACCTATTATTCTATAGGTTTCATTGCAAATTCTACAGACTGCTCAATAGAACACGCAATACAATACGTACCGATGACAAGCGGTTCATTAAATGGAAGTGGTGCTGCTCTAAATTTATGCGAAGATTGTCTTATCAGTAATATTACGATTCCTCACTTGGGGAAAACTCAAACCTCTGAAGGGATTATGGTTAATAACTCTTCTGGTTGTCGTGTTAATAATATTATGATTGGTGATGCTAAAATTGCGGTGTCTTTATTCTTTAGCGACAAATCTACTCTTAACCCTGAAAAACCTAATTTTATAGATACTGTAACAGGCGTAAATTGTAATTCAGTAATTTCGGTTTTTTCTAAATATAATTATATTAAAAATATAACGGCGAAAGACTGTATTTATAAAGTTGTTTTGAAAAATAGAAACGCAACTAATAACCATTTTGATTTGCCTGCTAGTGAAATTGTTACAGCAAACACTAAAGATGCTGGATTTTTATTAAAAAACAACACTTTCCAATAATCTAGTAAATGAGAACTTAGATGGGTAAAAATATCAAAGAGCGCAATCAATTAGCTGATTTTGCCAGGGTTTTTATGGCTTTTATTGTTGTGGCTATCCATGTTAATATTTTTTATGAACATCCCGCCCTCAATAAAATAACTGTTGATGGTTTTTTTAGAATTGCAGTTCCTTTTTTCTTAATGATAAATGGATATTATTTTCATGAAAATATTTCGCATGTTGAAAGCTTCAAGAAATGGCTAAAAAGAGGTATCGTTTTATTTTTCGTTTGGCAAGCGGCTTTGTTGAATAAATCGAACTTTTGCTGAGTTGAAGGATCAGATCACGCATC
>ERZ859738.632-NODE-632-length-21913-cov-11.845549_pt1 | contig 21913 bp, 19 predicted proteins | sample MGYA00510122_ERZ859738 | MGnify/ENA primary metagenome ERZ859738 (study PRJEB30046, sample SAMN00715139) | human gut metagenome | study: EMG produced TPA metagenomics assembly of the A metagenome-wide association study of gut microbiota in type 2...
TTCGTCCTGGTCTGGCGGCTGATCGTGGCGGCGTGGTATGTGCCGCTGACGGTGTACCGGCTGATTGCTGGTTAATGTAAAGTCCAACGGCGGGAGAATTTTTTGAGTTCTACTCAGAAATTTCTCCCACTTATTATTTGGTAATGGATTCCCTGTCGAATTAGTGCTATAATTAAAATTAACAGACTTAGAAAGGAGGTTCTTGCAATGTCAAAAAGCTATGCAGACCTGATGAATGATATCTCGGCTGATGAGCTGTACGAAAGGTTACTGGCATATGGCCTATTTGCGGACAAACTTCCTCCCATTTTGAGTTCTGTTGATTTCTACAATTATTGTAAAAATATAAATGCTCCATTTTCGGACAACTGGAAACAGTACATCTATTATGAGAGCATACGCAACATCAATGTCCCACGACCGTTAGGCATTCCAAACCCTATGGCCTATCAAAAGCTGTGCCGCTGCCTTTCGGATAATTGGGATAACCTAAAGCAGCATTTTGAGCAACAAACATCAAATCAGGATTATAAAATCAGCCGTATTCATATCCGTAAGTGCGGTAATTCAGATGCCATTTTCTCCATGAACTATTCTAATTGGAAAACTGATGGTACGCCAGAGCCGGATTTACTTATTGGGAAAAGATATCTTGTAAAGGCTGATATTTCCACGTGCTTTCCAAGTATCTATACACATTCTATTCCGTGGGCGCTGGTTGGGAAAGCAGTTGCTAAGGCGCATTGCGGCAAAGGCTTCGGGAGAGAGTGGTACAATCAAATCGATCATTACGCTCAAAATTGCAAAAACGGCGAAACTCACGGTTTATTGATTGGTCCCCATGCGTCGAATCTCCTATCGGAGCTTATTCTTACAGTCGTTGACAAAAGGCTGTATGACAACGGATGGCGCTATATACGCAACATTGATGATTATACATGCTATGTTGAAAGCGCCGAAGCTGGGCAAAAATTTCTGCTGGAGCTTGGCAATGAGCTTCGCCAATTTGATTTGTCTCTTAATTTCAAGAAAACAGAGATACAAGAGTTGCCCGTAGCCTCCGTAGAGCAATGGGTACGAAAAATAAATTCTGTTTCCATAATACAGAGAAATGGGAAACTTGATTTTATTGGTGTCCGTGCATATTTGGATTTGGCAATTGAGCTAATGCAGCAAAACAAAGGTAATTCTGCCATTTTGAATTATGCTATAAAAGTATTATCCAGCAAGGAGCTCACTCCGAACGCAAGAGACTACTGCGTAAAGGCAATATTTCATCTCAGCCTCTTATATCCGTATTTAATTCCGTTGCTCGAACGAAATGTATTCGATCCATTTTCTGTTGGACCTCAGCAAATTGCATCTTTTTCGCAGAAGGTGTTTCAGCTGGGAAACGACAGTCACAACTATGAAGCAATTTGTTTTTCAATATATTTTTCACTAAAATATGATTTTGAGATAAGCGGTATTTCCGCAGATACAGCAATTTCAAGTGATTCCTGCCTGCTCAAACTTTTTACGTTTTTGTATTACACCATTCACAAGAGTAAAGATGCGGAAAAGAAGCTAAAAGACCACGCACGTCTCTTAGCTTCAAATGAGGATGATTTCAACCGCAACTGGCTATTCGTATATGAAGTACTATCCCAGAGTGATTTGAAAGGTGAATGGAAACCGATGAAAAAAGCTGGTGTTTCATTTGTGAAAATGCCTGCCAGTAAAGATGTCACCTAAAACAAAAAGCGGGAGTACAGCCGATCGGACGAACCGAAAAGCTGTACTCCCGTTTTGTGTGACAGAAAGTGTTTGAAATCGAGCCTTTTTCTCTGTGTGCCAGCAAGCAGACCGACACATGAGAAATTATAAAGGCTACCTTTGAAAATACGAATGCAGGGAATTATTCTGCGGTTTTTCTACCCCTATCTTCACAGATTTTAGACCGTTTGGAACTGTAATGCGGACAAGCGATCAGACACGCCCGGAAACTCTGCTTGCAGCCGTGAACACATTTTTTGCAGATATGGTTATACTGCCGCCTGCCGTTCTCGCCCAGGAAGAACGCCCATTCCAGCCGCCACTTCTTGCTTCGGCTCATAGGCAGTCATGCTCCGGCATATCACGGCCGGGCTTCTTGCCCTCCGAGGACTTATGCTCTGCACACTCCCGTTTTGCGTCCTCCAACCGCTCACGGATGGAAGACTTCTCCGGCGTCGTCCGCTCTGCATACTCCTGGGCTTTTTCCAATGCTTCGCCGCGTCTGCCGTTGTTGATAACACCGTCGATCATGCCGTAGTCATCCTCCAGCGTCATTTCAGCGGTACGGAGGGGATTGTCCTGCTCCGGCTGCTGCTGCGCGGGAATGGCGAAGGCCCGCGTGCCGTTGCCCATGATAAGGTATTTTCCGTCCTCGGACTGATGGTGAACCCCATACCCGGCTGCCTCCATCTGTGCCCGGCTCATATCCGTCACACAGAAGCTGCCTCTGGGCGTGCTGATCCGTTCCTGCGTCGCCATCTGATCCGGCGTGGGGATCGTGACTTCGGCCGCCCGTTCCGGCTGCAAAAACTCCGGCACCTGGGAAAAGCCGAAGCGGTCACAGTAATGGGCGGTGTCTTTCCCGTCCTGATGCAGCACCACGATATCGGATACGGACAGAGAGTGCCCCTTGAAGTCTGCCGGGTGATCGATGTTAAAGCGGGTATAGATGCTTTCCAGATTGTCCTTCGCCGTCAGCGGGGCGGTATAGACCAGCTCATAGTTCTCCGGTTTTACGGAAAGACCGTTGTTGCGGATGGCGTCCAGCGGCTCGAAGCGGTAGTCCCGCGTACTATCTCCCGGTTTCAGCTGATAGATGGAGAAGGTGTCGCCCTGCGCCGCACGCGCCTGCTCCACGATAGCAGCGGGGGTCTGCGCATAGGCGGCCGCCTCCGCCGCGTACTCCCGTTCCGCTCTTTCCGCGAAGGCCAACATTTCATCCACACGGGATTTAGCCGGGTCCTCCAAAGCTGCCTTGACCTCCGCCGGGTCAAAATCAAGAAATTCCTCATAGCCCGTGGCGTCCTTGAACTTTTCAATCTCCGAAGGAAGATAGTCCTCCTGCGTCTGCCCCAGTGCCGCCAGCTTTTCATCCAAAGCGGAAATGCGTCCGGCCATCAGATTTTCATACAGTTCTTCCTTTGCGGCGTGTGCCTCCGGGTGCTCCGCCGCATACTGCGGATCGTTCTGACGGAAAAACTCGTCCATGTCAAAGGCGATATCCATAGCCCATTCAGATTTTTCTTCTTCGGGAAGATCGTCCTGAAAAGTCATCACCCGGTACTCGTCGGGGATACTGCCGCGCTCGCCGTCATAATACTCATGGAAGGCTTCTCTGGTATCCCACACATAGCCCTGATCGGTGAAAGTGCCGTTTTCCTCCAACGCAACGTCCCGGCCGTAGGCCTCATAGTCGATGTAATTCTGCAAATGCTCTGGCACCTGCATAACGTCTAGTTCTTCGATGTAATAGCGGCCCAGATCGTCATAGTCATGGATATCGGGGTAAACCTCATAGCAATCCAGATTCTCGGTGAGGTTGATGATCTCCTGCAGGCTGCCGCAATGGTCGCCCATTTCCATACCGGCCTGAAACTGTGCGTATTCGCTTTCGCTCATTTCATCCAGCTTCGACGCCAGATAATTCAGCTCGTCCAGATTTTCGTATTCGCCCAGCTTACTGTAAAGGCCGTCCACATAGCAGTCATAGTCCGTGATGAACCATTCCTCATAGGGCTGGCCGAAGTCATCCTTCTGGCCGATCCCGATCCGCTTAAACACTTCCTTCAATTTCTCGGCGGTGGTGGGAAACTTCACCCACTCGCCCACAAGCTCGCCCTCATTGTACTTCCCAAGATTGGTAATAAAGGCGGCAAAGGGATAATCCTTGTCGTGATCGTAATATGGCATATCAGCACCTCCTTACAGTTCCGGCGCAGATTTTTCTTTATGGGGCTGCGCCTTGCATTTCTCCGCACATTCCTTCTTGCCCTGTTCCAGCCGTTCCCGGATGGAGGGCTTTTTCTCCGGCTCCGCAGGGCGTTCATGGTTCCACTCGTCGCCGGAGAGAGAAATATATCCGTGTTCCGTAAAATGGCCCTGTTCCTCCTGCATGGCGTACTTGCCAAACGGAACAGGGTCGATTGCCTTCAGAAGTTCCGGTGGTAGCAGCATATCCATGTGCTGTGCCAGATACCGCCAGCCCAGATCATTCAGATTGTGGATGTTGGGCTCAAATACGAAATAGTCAATGTTGTCCGCAAACTCCTTAAACTGCTCTGGTGTTGTCAGCTTAAAGGGCGAGGTCTGCACCGCCGCCAGCACCTCCCGGTCCTCCGGGGAGAGGGCAGCCACCGCCGCCCTCACTTCGGGTAAATGTTCTAAAGTCTTATTTTCTGCCATCAGCACCAACCTTTCTTTTTGGAAATTCCAGCTTAAAATTGATATACTTGCCGCCAGTGTCATCCAGGATCACCGCAGCGTCATAAGTGGCCTGTTTCTTTTCAGACCACATTCCCTTGACATTGGTACGACCCTTTTTCAGAAGGTCCGTTGCCATCTTCTTTGTCAGTTCCTTCTTGCGGCTCGTCCAGAAGCGGTCATTTTTCCAGAGGACAAAACCGCAGGACCGATCCGAACACGCAAAGTTATTCTTGCCCTCATAGACCGGCTGGCCGCAGCGGGGGCAGGTGCCGATCACTTCCTTCTCCGGGGCAAACAGCTTTTTGCCGTCCTCGGAAATACAGGAATAGGTGGACACGATCTCTTGAACCATCGTGCGGATACCGCCCATGAAGGTATCCGGGTCAGCGCCGCCCCTTGCAATCTCCGTCAATTTCTGTTCCCATTCCGCTGTCAGCATGGGAGAGGTCAGCGGCTCCGGAAGGACCGTGACAAGGTTGATACCGGCTTTCGTGGGGATCAGGTTTTTGCCCTTGCGCTCCACAAATCCGGATGCCACCAGCTTTTCGATGATTGCCGCCCTGGTCGCAGGCGTGCCAAGACCTTTTCGCTCCGCCTCATCGGGAATATCATCCTTGCCTGCGTTCTCCATAGCGGACAGGAGGGTATCTTCGGAGTAGGGCTTCGGCGGCTGGGTAAAATGCTCGGTAACAGCAACCTCCGCACCGCCAAAAGTCTGCCCTTTGGTGAAGTCTGGGAGCGTGCCGCCGTCCCCGTCCGCAGGCTTTTCCTTCAAGAAGGCACGGAAAATGCGGTCGATCTCCCGCCAGCCTTCGGAGAGGATGCGCTTACCCTTTGCGGTAAAGGACTGACCGCCGCAGTTGAAAGTTGCTGTGACTGCCTCATACACATACGGCTCCGCCGATGCACACAGCAGCTTGCAGCAGACCAGCAGGAACAAATTGCGCTCGCCCAAAGGTAGACCCTTGATATCTGCCTTTTCAATCTCCATCGTGGGGATAATGGCGTGGTGGTCGGATACATCTTTGTCGGAGATCATGGCCTCCACCAGCGGGAAGAAGTTGGAGCAGCCATCAAAGGGCGGCAGCTTCGCCGCCAGGTGGATCACGCAGGAGACCGTTTCCGCCATGTCGGAGGTCAGATACCGGCTGTCCGTGCGGGGATAGGTCAGCAGCTTCTTTTCATAGAGGCTCTGGGCGTAGTCAAGGGTCTGCTTCGCCGTGTAGCCAAGCAGCCGGTTTGCCTCACGCTGCAAGGTGGTAAGGTCATAGAGCTTCGGAGGCTGTTCTTTTTTCTGCTCTTTCGTGACGGAAGTACAGATGACGGCCGCGCCCTTGCACATGGCCGCCGCCTGCTCCGCCTCCGCCGGATCGGTGAATTTCTCCGACACTGCTTCGGCTCCATCCAGCGTCAGGCGCAGCAGATGATATTTTTCTTTGTGGAACAGCGTGATCTTCGCGTCACGCTCCGCCAGCATTGCCAGTGTGGGGGTCTGAACACGGCCCACATTCAGGGTACGGTGATAGAGAACGGAGAAAAGGCGCGTGGCATTGATCCCCACCAGCCAATCCGCTTTCTGGCGGCAGAGGGCAGATTCATACAGGGCTTCATAATCGGCGCCGGGGCGCAGATCAGAAAAGCCCTCCCGGATGGCGCTGTCCTCCATCGAAGAAATCCAGAGACGGAGGATCGGCTTGCGGCATCCGGCCATTTCATACACCAGCCGGAAGATCAGCTCACCTTCACGCCCGGCGTCACAGGCATTGACGATGGTATCCACGTCGGGGCGGTTCATCAGGGCACGGAGATTTTCAAAAGCATCCTCCTTGCCTGGTGCCAGCACATAGCGAAATGGCTCCGGCAGAATGGGAAGATCCTCATAGCGCCATTTCTTGAAACGCTCGTCATAGCTGCCCGCATCCATCGGGGATACCAAGTGCCCCACGCACCAGGATACAAGAAGGCCGCTGCCCTCATAAAAGCCATCGGCCCTGGATGAAGCACCCAGGGCCGACGCGATAGATTTTGCCACACTCGGTTTTTCTGCAATAATCAGTTTACTCATTCTTTTCCTCCGTTTCCTCGTCCTCGGTCAGATATTCTTCTTCATCCTCCAGGTCGAAATCATCCAGATTAGCGGGAACTTTCTTGCCCTGCTTCGGTTTCAGCACCAGGAAATAGACCGCCGCGCCGCCTCCGGCTGCAAGGATCAGCAGCGCCGCCAGGATCGCCCCGGCATTACTTTTCTTTTCAGGTTCCGGATTCTCCGGTTCAGTGGGCTCCGCAGCTTTCTGTTCTGTGCCAACACATTCACTGAGGTTTTTTACGCAGACCGGGCAAGCGGTATTGACCGCTCCGGCCTGGCACTTTTCCGTACAGGTGCAGACAATAGGTGTTTCCGCCTTTTCTCCATCCTCCGTGAGTGCCATGAGGTCGGCTTCATCCACCTGATTCAGAAAATGCACGGTTTCCTCGCCCTCGTCGTCACGGTCGATAATGAGATAGAACACATTGCCGTTCTTCGTTTCCACTGTAATAAACTGCTTGCCGCTGGCGGTCGGGCTGCCAATATCGTCAATCAGCGAAAGGTTCCCGTCCGGCGTCAAGGCGGCACCGCCATTCAAACCACCGCCCAGCATACCCAGCAGATTTTCCAGCGTTTCCGCGTCCAGGGAGAAAGAACCTTCCCCGGAGCCAGCCTCGCCGTCACTTACCGTCATGTAGCCGGAATAGACATAGCCGACTTTCTCCGGCAGGATGACCTTCAGCCAGTCGCCGTCCGTGCCGATCACCTTCACGGTTGTTCCGTTGGGAAGCTGGGTGAAGGCGGTATAATCCATTCCCGCACCCGTGCGGACATTCAGATTGCCGCCGCCCGTGGTGACAGTACCGGTCTGCCCGGAGTCATTTTCAGCGGAATTGAACTGGATACCGTCCTCGGTGACGGATACCGTGACCTGGCTGCCTGCCAGAGCGGAAAGCAGATCAGAGACATCCCCGGCCGTTTCCTGTTCGGTCACGGATTCTGTGCTTTCCTCGCCGTCGCTGGCAAAGGCGGTGACAGAAAAAGCGGCAGTGCTGAGCACTACCGCCAAAAGAGCCGATACCATTTTTGTCATAAAGTTATGCTTCATCCTCATATCCCTCCGTTTCCTCATTCTCGGTGTTGCCCTCCTGCAGCATACCTTCCGGCAGGGAGATCATACCGCTGGCATAGGCTTTCAGGAAGGCAGTCAGTTCCTTGTTGTCCATCTTCACGGCTTTCACCATGCGGACGATTTCCAGATTTTCTTCCTCCGCAAGCTGGGCCTCCAGCGCACGAAGGCGTTTCTGCTGCTCCGCAATCTTTTCTTTGGTTTTCGCAATGTCATTGCGGATCTTCTGTGTCGTTGCCATAAATCAAATTACCTCCATATCGTTTTTTAGTTGTAGGGCGGTCGCCCAAAAGCGTAAAAGTGAGATTGCCAGTAGTTTGTGTTGATATCTACATACTGGATGGGGTCGCCGCAGTGCAGCATTTTTCCGCCGCCCACATAGATACCCACATGGGAAACGCCCGGTGTATCGTAAGTGCCGACGAAAAAGATCAGGTCGCCGGGTCTTGCGTTGGCAGAGGATACCGGGGCGGAAATATTGTAGAGTCCTTGGGCTCCCAGTCTGCCCGTATTGCAGACGCCGCTTTGCGTCAGCACCCAGGACACGAAGCCGGAGCAATCAAAAGAAGTGTTTGGATTGCTGCCGCCCCAGACATAAGGATAGCCGATGCACTTCTCCGCCTCGGTAATGAGCGCCGCAAAGGTATCATCTTCCAGTGCAGAGGGCGGGATATCATAAGTGGTGGGCGGTTTGGTGTACTTGTCTACATAGCCGGAGCCTGGGAACAAATCTTCCCGGTTCCCCAGCGTTGCCATATAGACCGCATACAGGGAAAGTGTTTCTTCGTTCATGATGTAGACCGGCACATGGGAAAGGTCGAAGTTTTCCAGCTTCACCTTGCAGATATAGTAGTTGTACGGTACTTCCACGTCATAGTCATTTCCTTCGCTGTCTGTCCGTGTCTCCGTCCGATAGCGCACCTCCACTTCCACGGTCTGCGTCAGAATGTACTGCTTTTCAAAGAGCATTTGTAGCTCCGCCTGAACCGCGTCGATGGTAAACACCCCTTCATGGAACGCCGTGAGAATGGAGATCAGCACATAAGGGTCATGTTCGATCTCGTCCAGGTCAAAACGGTATTCGTCATATCCGGGGTGCAGAGCCTCATAGTGGTCCAGCTCATATTGAAGCTCCTGCTCCAGTTCGCAGTAGGCCGCCTCCGCAGCCAGCATATCCGTGTCCTCGGAGAGATAAGAGGAAGTAAATACACCGCCCACACCGGAGCCCGCCATCATGGAACAGGAAGATACCCCGCCAAACAGCAGAGCAACACAGGCACCAATGCCAATCACCAACAGCACCGCCCGGCTATGGTGCTTGATGTAGAGAAAGGTTTCCTTGAATGCGTCCTTTGCTTTCTGTGCCGCACTTTTTGCCGTGGCCGCTGTGTTCTTTGCGGTTTTCTCTGTCTGCCGCAGCTCCTTTGCGTAGTTCCTCTTGATCCGCTGTTTCTGCAGAAAGCGGGATACCGGGTTAGAAGCCGCCAATGCAGGATCATCATGCAGTGCCTTTTGGTAAAGGTAGTCGGCGTTTGCCTTAAAAGAAGCCTGCTCTGCCTTCGCCGCGTCACGCCAGGGCTTTGTGCGGTGATGGTGAACGGCGGCACGGACTTTGCCTTTTCCGTAGGCAAGCCCGCGTTCCGTCAGCACCTCGCCCTTGTGTCCAGCCTCAACACCCACATTTTCCTGTTCCACCTCATGCACCTTCGCATGGGCGGCATGGACGATCTCATGGACCGGCCGGGAAAGCGGATTGTGCCGCAGGCGTCCATTGGGGCGTTTCTCCACTTCTTCAAAGTGAAGCTGCATCTTGCCTTTTCCGGCTGCTTCGTCAAAAACATGCTCGGTACGGAGAACTTTCTTTGTGGGGATAGCGGCCTTTGCCGCGTCCAGCCTGTCCGCCGCACGGTCGGAACGGTCGATGTACTTTCCAAGTGCGGGATCGGCACGTTCTTCCTCGGTAAATTGCAGGCGGGAGGACGGGCGTTGCCTTGCGGCAGAACCATCCCGCACCGCCTGGGTATCAGCCTTTTCCGCCTTTCGTGCGCGTTTCTTTTCATGGTGTTCCGCCGCACGCAGGGCAAGGTCAGCCGCAGCACCAGCGGATTCTTCCGAAGAAGCGGACAGCTCCGTTTCCGGCTCCCGGCTGCTGATATGTTCCACCTCGCCCGTGGCAAGGTTTTTCGATACCGCACCGTCACGGGTCATTTTCTGCGTGATCTTATCGGTCGCTTTCAGTTCCCTCATAGGCAGTCACCTTCCTTTCCATAGGGGCAGAAGTCACCGCAGGTGCCATTCTCGATCATGGCGATATAGCGGAAAATGGGATATGCCTGGGGCGGGCAGACCGCATTTCCCAATGTTTTCAGCCGCAGTGCCCTGTCATCCATGCGCTCGGTCATGCGGGGGATTCCTTCCGGTTCGGCGGCCCAGAGGATACGTCCGTCCATCCTTTCGGGAAGCCCATGAGCCATTCCACCCAATCCGGATTCAGCGCCGCCGTTTCGGACACCGGCCGCTCCTGGGAGATGATCTGCGCCGACAGGTTCCCGTCCTTCTTCGCCGGATCGAAGGCCGACGGCTTCAAGGTTGAGCGGAAACCGTCCGACGCCACCGGGGTCAGATAGAATACCGCCGCCGACAGGCTCAGGCTCCAAATCGCCCCGTTTCGGTTCCTCTTGCGGAATATCCCATTGTCCGACAGGAACACATCCAGGCTTGCCGCGTCCCTGGCGGTGTTGTTGTCGGAGGCAAGGGGTGTGGGAAACATCAGCCGCGACGATAAAAGTTCGCTGGCGCTCATGCCATGCGCCGACGCCGCAAGCCGGAAATACGAATGGGAGAACAGCGTATCCCGCTTTTGCCAGGTCAAAGATCGTTTTGTCGAGCCCCATATTGATGAAGCCAGCAACATTTTCCCCAAGCACCCAACGGGGCCGCAGCTCGGTAATAACGCGGCACATTTCCGGCCACAGGTAGCGTTCATCCGCAAAGCCCTTCCGTTTTCCGGCGGTGGAGAAGGGCTGACAGGGAAAGCCGCCTGAGATAACGGTAACTGTTTCAAGTCCTGTTTTTTCAAAAAACGCCTCCTTCGTAAAAGTAGTAATATCCCGGAACCTGGGAACATCCGGCCATCGTGCGGAGAGGACGGAGTGCGGAAAATCCGCCCACTCACACTGGCAGACGGTTTCAAACCCGGCAGCCTCCGCCGCCAGGTCCAGACCGCCAATGCCGGAAAACAGGCTCACATGGGTCAGTTTATTCATGGTCCTTCGGCGCACGGAACGGTTCGATCTCACTTTCCAGCTCCGCAAGGACCGCCTCCATATCCGCCGTGACCGCCTTGCTTCTGGCAATCAGCCGGTTCATCACATCAAAGAAGGTTTCGCCCTCCTGTTTTTCTTCTGTATGCAAATAGCGGGGATCATTCATGTTCGTTTTCTCCTTTCCCGGTTTCACCAAGTTTTGTTGTCATAATGCTGTAAAGCTCGTTGTCCTTCGGGAAGTCATCCACAAAAGGCAGGATCACATTGCCGAAGAAGATCAGCCCCTCGCCGGGGCCTGCGTTGCTGATATGCGCCGCCTGCTGGTTGGAGATATTCAGGCGCTCGCAGAGGATTTTCCTGTCTCCGCTGGCCTGGTTCAGAAGGTACACAAAATCGCTGTTTTCAAAGATGTTCTCGATCTCCGGGGAGGAAAGCAGGTCCTTAATGTTCTGCGTGATCCCCGTGGGGATACCGCCCCATTTGCGAAAGCGTTTCCAAATCTCCACGCTCCAGGTACCGACCTCGCCGCGCAGCAGAAGGTGGAACTCGTCCACGAAGTACCAGGTGGATTTACCCTGATCCCGGTTTTGGGAAACACGGTTCCATACCTGGTCCTGGATCACCAGCATACCCAGGCTTTTGAGCTGCTTTCCCAGCTCCTTGATATCGAAGCAGACAATGCGGTTGTTGATATCCACGTTGGTACGGTGGTTAAAAACATTCAGGCTGCCATGCACATACAGTTCCAGTGCCGCCGCGATCCGCTGTGCCTCCGGCTCCGGCTGCCGTTTGATCTCGTCATACAAATCTTCCAGCAGCGGCATATTCTCCGGGCGGGGGGCTGCGATATAGGGGCGGTATACGATCCGCACAGCACGGTCAATGACCGTTTTTTCCACTGGCTCCAGACCGTTCCGGCCGCCTGCCGCCAGTTCACAGAACGACAGGATAAAGTCGGATTTCAGCGCCAGTGGGTTATCATCCTCGCTGTAATTGAGGTTGATATCCATAGGGTTCACATACTGCGTACTGGTAGGAGAGATTTTGATGACCTGGCCCTCCAGCCGATTCACCAGCGGAAAATATTCCGCCTCCGGGTCGCAGATCAGGATATCGTCCTTTGTGTTCAGGAACACACCCACGATGGAACGCTTTGCGGAAAAGCTCTTGCCGCTGCCGGGCGTACCTAAGATCATGCCGTTGGGCGTTTTCAGCTTTTTGCGGTCAGCAAGGATCATGTTGCCGGAAGTGGCATTGAGCCCGTAGTAGAGGGCTTCACCGCCGTGGAAAATCTCCTGCGTGGTGAAGGGAACGAACACCGCCACCGCCGAAGTGGTAAGTCCGCGCTGTATCTTAATGCGGTTGACACCCAGGGGCAGAGCCGACACGAAGCCGTCCTCCTGCTGAAAGTCCAGCCGTACCAGGGAGCAGTTATATTTCTGTGCCACGCTTGCCGCACGGAGAAGGTCATTCTCCAGCTTTTGCTTGCTGTCCGCGAAGTTCACCACCAGGAAGGTCATCAGGAACATTCGCTCATTTCTGCTTTGCAGGTCACGGAGGATGTTCTTTGCCTCACCTGCGTAGGTGGCAAGATCGGTGGGGATGATATCCATATCGAAACCTTCCCGCACCGCCTTTTTCTGCGCGTCGATCTTCATACTGTCAATGTCGGTGATCTTCCGCTTGACCGTCTTGATCGCCTCGTTCTGATCCATGCTGCGGATATGGAGGCTGACAAGCAGCCCGCTGTCTGTATCCAGCAGTTCGGTGAGCATACGGTCATCCATTTCCGGTGCGCTGATCTGCAGAAAAGATACGGCACAGAATTTATCTGTCATTGTGAACTTCCGTGCTTCACCGAAGCGGAAGGAAGATGGTGCGATAAAATCCTGGACCGACAGGCCGGAAGGGGCAAGCCAGTTCCATTCAAAGGCAAACCGTTCCCCGTCCGGGTGCAGGATGCCGTGGAGCATTTCCAGCCATTCCTTGCCGCCAAGCTCTTTTGCCAGAGCGCCCATGACCTTGAAATGGTTGAGGGCATCCATGACGATCCGGGAAAACCGTGCCCTTGCGGTTTTGCTGTCCCGTGCCTCGATGGTGAGGGTCAGGTACTTTGTCTTGATAAGACCGTTGTTGCCCCGTTCAAGCTGCTTGCGGAGCATTTGCGTGTAAAGCTCACGGATATGGTCGAAGTGATCTCCCTGCGCCGCAATCTCGATACGCTTCACAAAATCCTCCCGGTTCATGCGGCGGCTCACAAGGGAGAGCTGCATCCCGATAGAAGCATCATGGGCGTTATACATATCGCAGAGGGCTTCAAAAATCGCCGTCTGGTCGTCGGGCTTTGCAAGCTGATAATTCACATCCTCGAACTCGATACACTTCGACCAGGTGTGGTCGTCCAATTTGCACAGACCGTCCGGGTACATCTGTCGGAAAGGTAAAGTATCCTGCGCGGAATGTACCTTGCCGTCGCCTCTGGCAGTTTCCAGGATACGGCTGATCTCACGCTTTTCTGCGGCGGTGAGCTTTACCGCTGGTTTTGCCGCCTGCCGTGCCTGCGGCTCTGGCTTTCGCTTTCTGAACAATGGCTTTCACCTCCTTTTCCGTCTGGGCCTGCCGCTCCAGGGCTACATAGAAATTGTTTGTCTGGTAAGGCCGCTCTTTCGTCCGCAGGAACATACAGCGGATGACCTGTCCGGCTACCACTTCCAGGGGTTGGCCGTGCCGCTCATACATGGCGAGTAGAAAGAACGGGAGCATGACGATAATCATGCAGAACGCGGCGGCGCTGTTGCTGGCCGTGCGTCTGAGCAAAAAGAAAAGCGGTACTCCGATGAGTGCCGCCGCTCCGAAACATATAAGCTGCCGTTTGGTAAGCCCAAACAGCACTTTGGATTTTACTTTCGTCAAATCCTTTGGAATGGTTACATACGCCAATTTATCAAGCCTCCTTAATGCGCTCCGAACAGGCTCTTAGAGAGGCTGCCGGTCTTGAACAGGGCGAAGCACAGCAGGACCGTGTAGCCCATGCAGGCCCATATCGCGCCTGAGATGTTTCCGTCCGTGGCGATACTCTGTACCAAAACAGAGTAGATTCCCACGCACACCATGATTAGAAATGCCTGGAACGCCAATGCAAACAGGGATTTCAAGTAGTTCTGTCCTGTATGGCTCCAATCCCGGTTTGTCATAGTGGCAAGCGGAATTGGTCCAACGGAAGTTGTCAAATACACCTCGATCATGCGGCCGTAGATGACAAGCATGATACAGATGGAAAGGGCGTTCATGGTAAGTCCCACAAAAAGGGACTGGAACCACAGCCCGAACAGTTCTCCCGTGCCCAGGGCTTCAAGCTGCGCCTCCATATCCGTGATGACGCTGCTGATATCAATGGAGGTATTCCCGATGATGACGCCTGCGCTACTGTTTACAACGCTTTGCCCCACATCGAAGATACCCATGACGATGTTCCATGTGTTCGTCACAATGAGAACGGCACAGAAGGTTTTGAAAATCCACTTGAAGAACATCCAGGTATCTACATCATGCAGATTGTTTTTCTCTGTCACAAGCTGGATCAGCTCATAACACATTACGAATGTCAGGATAACCCCGGCGATTGGAACGATCACCGTTTCAGAGAGGTTTCGGATCATAGAAAAGACGCCGCTGTTCCACGCCAGCGGCGTCTGGCCCACTTCACCGGCGATCTCGCCTACTTTGGTATTGACCGTATCGAACATGCCCGACAGGTTTCCCGTAATCCCCTCGATGAGTAGCCCTCGGAGCCATTCATCGAGTTTGTCGAGTATGCCGCCCATAAGCGATCACCGCCGGACGATCAACCGAACAGGCCGGAGAGCAGAGGTACAAGGGTGATGCCGATGAGGGCGACACCGCCGCCGGCCATCAACTGTTTTATCCCCAATTAGGTGTAAAACTCTGCTCGATGGCGGGCGGCGGCGTACAAAAAATCTATATGGTGTTTTTAAGAGAACCGTCCCGGTAGGACAGGTCAGGCAGTGACCTGTTCCACCTCTGGGATGGGTTTGAGATTAAAATGAATTTCGATAGAAATGTGTCTTGTTTTATCTTCGTCAATGCGCTCATGCACGACGATTTCTTTGATTAAGCGGTTGAGGGTGGCTGCGTCCAGCTCTGTGATGTTGGCGTATTCCTGAATGGCTTCCACCCATTGTTTTGCGTCATTGGCAAGCTGGACTTCATCGGACAGCCGCTTTCTGCCCTCGGACACTTTTGTTTTAAGCTCCGTCTGCTCGGTCTGTGTCTTTTCCAGCATGGTGTTGAAATTCTGCTCACTGATACGCCCTGCAATCATATCCTCATAAAGCCGCATGACCATTTTGTCCAGAACCTCAATCCGTTCCTCGTCCCTTGTAAGGGAGCGTTCCATTGCTTCCCGCTGTTCCCGCTGCTCGGCTTCACAGGTATTGGTCAGGCGGTCGGCAACCGCTTCCCCGTCCATCAGGGCAGCTCTGGCACATTCCCGGATTTTCCGCAGCACATGGCTGTAAAGGGTGTCATAGTCAATCCGGTGCTGGGTGCAGTGGTTCTTTCCAAAGGCATTGTAGGTCTTGCAGGAATAAATCTGCTGGGGATGTTTTGCGTTTGTGTAGCGTATCGTCAGCGACTTCCCACACTCGCCGCATTTTATCAGTCCGGCAAACAGGCTGATTTCATTGGTCTGCCCCGGACGCTGGCGGGATTTCAGCTTGTTCTGCACAATGTCAAAGCTCATGCGGTCAATCAGCGGTTCATGCTGTCCCTCCACCACAATCCAGTCCTCCGGCTTCTTTTCCCCAATCGTGCCGATTTTGAAACGGTAGTCCTTTTTCTGGGAAGCAATCGCCCCGGTGTAGACGGGATTCATCAAAAGGTCTTTGATAACGGAGAAGTCCCACATATACCGCCCGTTTTCCGGGTCTTTCTTTTCCCATTTGGTGCGGGTATTGCGAAGCCCCCGTTCCCGGTTCCACCATGTGGGGCAGGGGATTTTTTCTTCCTCCAGCCGTCTGCGGATATAGTTCGGACCATGACCGTTTAGGGCATATCCGAAAATCAGCCGCACAATCGGGGCGGTTTCCTCGTCAATGAGCAGATGGTTTTTGTCCTCCGGGTCTTTCCGATACCCAAACGGGGCAAGACACCCGGTAAACTGTCCTTTCTGCGCTTTCAGAAGATAAGAGGAATGGACTTTCTTGGAAATATCCTTGCTGTACATCTCGTTCAGGATATTCTTGAACGGGGCAATATCGTTGTTATCCCGCAGGGTGTCGATACCGTCATTCATGGCGATATAGCGGACACCGTTTCTTGGGAAAAAGTCCTCAATCAAATGCCCGGTTTGCAGATAGTTACGCCCCAGTCGGCTGAGGTCTTTCGTGATGACAAGGTTGATTTGCCTGCGCTCAATGGCTCTCAACATTCTCTGTAAATCAGGACGCTCCATATTAAGACCTGTGAAGCCATCGTCCTGATAGACTGCCACAACCTCCCATCCCTGCTTTTCGCAGTATTTTTCCAGCATATCACGCTGGTTTGCGATACTGGCACTTTCGCCTTGCAGGTCATCGTCCTTTGACAGTCTGCAATAGACCGCTGCACGATACCCTCCGGCAAGTGCCGAACCGATTGTTCTGTATTCCATTTCGTTCATCATAGCCATTTACCCACACAATCCAGACGGTATCTGGCTCTTTTGAACCTCATCTTCATTATAGCTCATATCTTTCCTTTTAGCAAGATATTCTTTCGTATTTGTCTTACCGTATTTCTGGGAAATCAGGCTGACGAACACATCGGTTGCGTCCAGCTCCCCGTCAAACACCGTTGTAACATGAATCTCTGTTTTGTTTTTTGCCATAGGCAGTTATCCTCCATACATGAAAATAGCCAGACAGAGGGTGTCGGCAACGAAGTCCGGCAACGGGCTTCAAAAGACCTTGCAAACAATCTCAATCTGGCGATGGTTACTATTTATACTTTTCTTTTATTTTTCTGTTGTTTTGGTTGTCATAGGGGAGAAAAGCCGATAGTTTCGGGATTTTCCCCGGCAACCGGCTCGGCAACGGGATAGCAACAGGGGGTGCAACGGGCTGCCATTTTCAGAACGGAAGCTCCATCTGTTCTGTGACCTCCACAAAACCGTCCATCGTTTTTTCAGACGGGTTGCCGGAGTCCGTTGCCGGGTTTTCACGCTCCCAGCCCTTTTGTCTGCCATATTCGGAAAACATTCTTGGGTTCGGGAAGTACCGCCATCCAGAAATGCACTGGTTCATAATCTCGTTGATTTCCCGGATTTCCCATTGCTTCGGCTCGTCAAAGGCATGGTTCAAGGCTTCCTTATAGAGCTGCTTGGAGCAGACCATGCTCCCGGTGTACTTATCAAGATACGCCTGTATCATCCCGGCTTTGGTGTCCTCCGGCATAAAATCCCGCTGGTGTTCTTTGAGATACCGCTGCATGGCGGGGCTGAAAGCCAGCTTGAACCTGCCGCTTCGGTAAATCTCCATCGCTTCTGCCCACATCTGCTCGATATAGGCTCTGGAAGCAGCTTCGTCCTCCAAAATGTGAACCTCGGCTTGCTCCGGGTACACCATGACGGGGATAAAGCGGCGGTTGCCGGAACGGTCAAGGGGCAGGAAGTCAAGGGCATTGGAAGTGCCGCCAAACACGCACTGACGGGGGCGGTCTGCTGGGTGGGTTTCATAGGGTATCTTGTAAACCTCTTTCTGCCGGCTTAAAAATGACTTGATTTCCTCAATGCTCTTGGCGTTGGCGGTTGCCATCATTTCCGACATTTCGATAATCCAGTGACCTTGCAGCTTGCGGTACACATTGTCATCGTCCAGCTTCCGCAAATCATCGGAGAACCACTCGTCCCGGACTGCCAGCAGACGGAAGAAGGTGGACTTGCCAGCCCCCTGACCGCCTACCAGACAGAGCATGATTTCAAACTTGCACCCCGGCTGAAAGGCTCGTGAGATTGCACCCAGCAGGAACAGCTTCAACGCTTCATAGGTGTAATCGTCTGCGTCAGCCCCCAGAAAGTGCCGCAGACAGAAACGGATTCGTTCTGTCCCGTCCCACACAAGGGCACTTAGGTAGTCCCGGATGGGATGGTACTTGTTTTCATTCGCCACAATCCCGATGGCATTATCAATCTTTTTCTCATTGGTAAGCCCATAGGTTTCTTCCAGATAGAGAAGCAGATACTTCATATCCGTATCGTTCAGGGCTGTGCTTTCTCTGTGGAAGCCGATGGGCTTTATGATGTCCTTGCGGTCGGTCAGGATGTTGTATGCGATAGCCCCGGAAAGCAGCGGGTCACGCTGGAATACGGTCAGGCAGTTCCGTATGCTCTGACGGACACCGCCTTTCTCGGTAGTTTCCAGCCCCGCCTTGATTTCCTCAATGCTCTGGGGCGGCTGCATGGCGTTCATGGTGTTTTTTAGTTCTTGCTGCGTCTGCGGCTGCAAGCTCTGCCATTCGCTGTTCAAGCTGTATCACATCCTTTCCGTAGTCCGTAATCAAAGCCGCTTTTTCCTCTGTCTCCCCGAACAGCAGCACATCCAGCAGATATTCCACTTGGTCTTGCTTCTGTAAGGCTTCCACAAACCGGGGATGAAAGGCTTCCTCCGGGGAGTGCGGGGCATATTCCGTTCTCCATGCCCGAAGCAGGTGGAGATAATCGGCAAGGATACGGAAGCAGCGGTTCTTTGCTTCCTGAAACTGTTCCTCCGGGGATTTCTGCCGGGGCTTGGGCTTTTTTGCCTTTCCCGGCGGTTTCCAGTCCTCATAGGAAAGCCCGAAGTCCTGTGCCAGCTGTACGGCGGCTTCTTTCTTTCCCAGCCCATACAGGGCGGCGGCAAAATCAATCACATCCCCATCCGCACCGCAGCCGAAGCAGTGGTAACGCCGATCCAGCTTCATGCTTGGGGTTTTATCATTATGGAACGGGCAGCAAGCCATCCCGTTCCGACCTACATGGATTCCATAATGCTCCGCAGCCTGTCTTGTTGTGACGGACTGCTTCACAGCTTCAAATACATTCAAATCTATCCCTCCTTGAAAATAAGAAAAGCACCTGACATTCTCTGATTGAAAATGGCAAGTGCCTGTTAAAGTTCCATATCCTGTTGTCTGTGTTTCGCCTGTGCCGGGGCGGTTCTTTGAGCCTTTTTCTCGTCTGCCTTATCCTGCAAGACTTCCTTGATGGGCTGCTTCTTAGGCGGCTCTTTACTTTCCTCTGTGCCGGGTGTGGCTTTCCGTACCCAGTAGCGGATGTCCCGCAGCTTCTTCAAATCCTCCTGTACCTCGGTCAGTGGTACTTTCAACTCTGCGATTTCTTCCAGAAGCGTTTCCTGCTCCTCTTGCAGCTCCTTTTGGGTACTGTCCTTATCATCTGGGTGCTTGGCAAGGTGGGTGGCGGCTTTTTCATACCGGGCAACCTCCGAGTGTTCCTGTTTGAATTTCTCCTTTGTTTTCTTAAAAAATATCTTCTGGTACTTCTCATAGACAGGCTTACATTCCTTGCAGTCTGTCCGGCTGGCAAGAATCCCGTCAATCACTTTGCTGCGGGCTTCCTTTGGCTTCATCTGATTGCGGTAATCTGCGGCTGATTTCCCGGAAGATTCCAGAAATGCTTCTAAGTCCTCCACAGTGGAAAGCCCCTTTTGCCGGAGATAGGACAGGGCTTCGCTGACTGCCTTTAAGTCCTGTGAAGTCCCCCGGTTCTGTCCAGCCCTTGTCCAGTCCTTCCGTTCTTCCTTTCGTATCTCCATATACTTCATCAGCAGATTGGGAAGAAGTGTCGCTTCCTCCGCCGCTTTTTGTGCAAGCAGCTCTTTCCGTTTTTCTCCCAGCTCGGTAATCCAGCCTTTGAGGTTTTGGATAAGCTGCCGGATGGACTTCATCAGGCGGTTGGCGGCTCTGATTTCCCGGTTCAGGTTGCCGATGTTCGTCTGGATACCCCGCTTTTCCATCTGCCGGACAGCAGCTCCCTCATGGACAGTAGGGATAATATCAAGCCCCTGTCTGGCATAGGAACGCAAGTCCACACGCTCCGGGCGGTCATTGGCTTCCAGATAGCGGTTCTGGATGACCTCCCATTCATGCCGCCAGATTTCGCAATACTTCTGGTCGTTCCAATCCACCGTATCCTCCTTGTGGCTTTTCCATCTGCCGGACGGAAGTTTTATCCGTTCCCCGTTTTCGTCAAGGTCATAAACCTTGCGGCTCTTGGGAAGCCATTTTCCATGTTCGTCCATTGCCCTCATAGTGAGCATGACATGGGCGTGGGGATTGTGTCCCGGCGGATGGGGGTCATGGATGGCAAAGTCAACGATCATGCCTTTGGAAACAAACTGCTGTTCACAAAACTCCCGGACAAGGACAGCGTACTGGTCAGGCGGTATCTCTCTGGGGATGGTAAGCACCCACCGCCTTGCAAGCTGGGAGTTCCATTGCTTCTCCACCGCTTCGGCGGCGTTCCATAAGGTATTACGGTCTGCATACTCCGGCGGGGCATTTGCTGGGAGCAGAATCTCATTGTGGACGATACCACGCTTTTCCGGGTAGTGCTTCACTTGCTGGTCGTATTCACAGAACAGCTTTTCGCCACTCTGGTAAGCAGCGGCGGCAACCGCAGACTGCCGCTGGCTGCGCTGAACAATCGTGATTTCGTTGTGTGGACAGGGCATTTCGTGTCCCTCCTTTCGCTAATTGGTGGACGGGGTGGCGTTTTACCATCTCATTTTGGGCAGAAAAAAAGCAGGAGACCTTTTTCAGATTTCCTGCTCGGTGTGCCGCTGTGTGGGCGGCGGGTATTTAGTTGTAAAAGTTCGGGACAAGTTGACCCGATGTGAAGCTGACGAACTGGAATTTATTTGTTGTTATTTTCTATCAATCCCCAAAACATCATAGTATTCATCACTATACTCAATGCCACTATTGTCAAAGCGAGATTGCAGTTCTTTTACATAGTCATAAGGGTTATCAATAGGGGAAATTTCTAATTCTGTTTCAAGATAACTTAATGTCGCTTTCTGTTCCTCTGTGCGGATTGCTTCTTCCTCTTTGAGGTGTTTTTCAAATTTGTCTTTGTCCATCCAAATAATCTGCTCAATAGGATTAGTAGAACCACAAGCAAGAATAAGTCTCATAAAATCCTCAAAGGTTCTTGCCAGTGGATAAACAAAAACATCTGCACAAGTATCAGGATTGCAGGCAAAAACCATTTCCCCATACGGCTCAATAAAGCAATACATAATACTTCCTTCAAAACCTATTGCCTTTGCATTGGTCGGATAGCAGAAGTAAGAATAAATATCTTCAACTTGTTCAAGACAAATCAAAGAGCCATTTATATTCAGTTCTTTGTATTGGTCAAAAAGTGTTTCCATTTTATCACACTCCTTTACAACTTCTAATTTTTCAGTTCTACAAGTTGGAAGTTGTCGCTATGAAATTTCTTTTTCATCATCTCTTGGTGGTCGGACATAACATAACATTTCTTTTTCACAAGCACCAAATTTTGAGAAATTGGATTTCGCTTCTTTTAGCGTTATTCCATGATTAGAGTCGCTTGGTTCGTTATCAGAAGCAATGAACGGGTCATTCTCCCAAAAACAAACGGGGCAAATATACCCACAATCTTCATTTGCCGGAACATTATAGGTAAAATATCCGCAGCAAGGACATTGGTATTTTTTCATATAAACCTCACGTTTAAGCCTTGACCTCAAATTCCTGATTTATTTCTGACTTTATTATACTTCATCGATTATCGAAAAGATAGCATATTTTATGAAACTTGTCGGCTGGGAACAGCTTGCACCGCAAGGTGTCCCCAACAGGCAAGTCCACAAAAGGGTAGCTGGCTGCAGCCAGCGCAGGGGAAGTGTAGCGTCCCCTGTTTGATTTGGAGCAGACCATGACTGCGGAAAATCACAGCTCTCCGGCGAGGAGCCTTCGGAGAACGCAATGCACCAACCTCTGGGTGGTGTATAA
>ERZ859738.636-NODE-636-length-21834-cov-2.972726_pt1 | contig 21834 bp, 19 predicted proteins | sample MGYA00510122_ERZ859738 | MGnify/ENA primary metagenome ERZ859738 (study PRJEB30046, sample SAMN00715139) | human gut metagenome | study: EMG produced TPA metagenomics assembly of the A metagenome-wide association study of gut microbiota in type 2...
TATATAAAACCGCCGGTTTAGATGAAACGGACGTTTTGTTTGTAAAATAAGATGGAAGATAAAGAATGGAGGAATCACTATGATTACAGATCTGATTCGTGAATTAGTGATATATGGTAAGAACAATGGTCTGATCTGCGAGGCAGATGAGGTGTATGCGACGAACCGTCTGCTGGAGTTGTTCGATGTAATGGAGTATGAGGAGAATCCGGAGATTATAGAGCCAAGAGCTGTCTGTGAGATTTTAGAGGATATGATGACATATGCGCATGAAAATGGCATCATGAAAGAAGATACCATAACAGCAAAGGATTTGTTCGATACGAAGATTATGGGCTGTATTACACCGCCGCCAAGTGTGGTACGGGCAGAATTTGCAAAGCGTTATGCGGAAAGCCCGAAGGAAGCAACCGAATATTATTATCAGTTCAGTCAGGCTACGAATTATATCCGGAAAGACCGTATCGCAAAAGATGAGAAATGGGTGACAGACACCGAATATGGTCCGATCGACATCACAATCAATTTGTCCAAGCCGGAGAAAGATCCGCGCGATATCGCGAAGGCCGGACAGGCGAAGAAATCCGGATATCCGGCTTGCCTGCTTTGCAAGGAGAATGAAGGCTATGCAGGACATTTCTCACACCCGGCAAGACAGAATCACCGTGTGATTCCGATCAAGCTGGATGGACAGAACTATTATTTGCAGTATTCGCCTTATGTATATTACAACGAGCATTGTATCATCTTCAATGAGCAGCATATCCCAATGAAGATTGATTATGCGGTGTTCCGTAAGCTTCTGGATTTTGTCAGACAGTACCCACATTATATGGCTGGTTCCAACGCAGACCTTCCGATCGTTGGAGGTTCCATCTTAAGCCATGATCATTTCCAGGGTGGTGGTTATGTGTTCGCAATGGCAAAGGCAGATTATGAGCGCAAGTTTGTGATTCCGGGATTTGAGAGTATCACAGCCGGTATCGTGAAATGGCCGATGTCAGTCATCCGTCTGCAGGGGGATGATATGGAAGTGATGGCGAAAGCTGCCGACCATATCCTTACAAGCTGGAGAGCATACACGGATGCGGATGCATTTATCTTCAGTGAGACGGATGGTGTCCCACACAATACAATCACACCGATTGCGCGGATGCACGGCGATAAGCTCGAATTGGATCTTGTGCTCCGGAACAATATCACAACGGAAGAATGTCCGTGGGGCGTCTATCATCCATCGGCAGACCTGCATCATATCAAGAAAGAGAATATCGGTCTGATCGAGGTTATGGGTCTTGCAGTACTTCCGGCACGTCTGAAGGGCGAGATGGCAGAATTATCCAAGGCTATCTTAGCCGGAGAGGATATCCGCAAGAATCCACTGATTGAGAAGCATGCAGACTGGGTAGATGCATGGATTGGCAATTATGAAATTACTGCAGAGAATATCACGGAGATCCTGCACGATGAGATCAGCAAGGTATTTGTAAAGGTACTTGAATGTGCGGGTGTGTATAAGCGGACAGAAGAGGGACAGGCTGCATTTATGAGGTTTGTGGATTCTTTGTAGAAATTTTGTAGAAATAATAATTGAACATTCTGATAATTATAGTTTTGATTGTGGATATGATTATTAGATATGATTATGTAGAGTTTTTTAGAAATTATGGTGGAGACAGGAATGCGGTTTGTGAAAGCATTCCTGTTTTTGCTTTATGAATTCCTGCTGGCAGGCTGAAATTTTATCGAATTGGAGTAAATGTATGATTTTTGTGGTGTTTATTTACCGAATTGGAGTAAATGTATGATTTTTGCGGTGTTTGCACCAATAAGATAGTTACCGGAAAATTTGACTTGGAGTAAAAAGCTTGATTACATTCATATTGCTCCAATGCAGAGGGAATAGAAGCAGGTAGGTTTTGGAGTTATTTTCTTAATTAGAGTGATTTGCTCCAAATTTGCAAAAACAACGAAAAAATTTATTTGAGTAGATTGTTGCATAATTAGGAATTTACTCCAATTTTAATAAGTGGCAAATTTTCTGTTTGGAGCAAATACATGAAAAAAGGAGATAATACTCCATACGCGGACTCAAATTGCATAAAATAAAAAATCCGTAAAGCTAGTATTATCAATGCTCTACGGAGAATAAAAAAGAGCGCGAGACGGGAATCGAACCCGCGACCCCCTCCTTGGCAAGGAGGTGCTCCACCGCTGAGCCACTCGCGCATTTTCCATTGTTGTGATTTGTTTGCCTCACAACAATGGATATGTTATCATAAGACGTTGTATCTGTCAACAACTTTTTTCAACTTTTTTAAATATTTTTTTCACGCAATGAATTACCGCATTGAGCCTAGTTGTTTTCATCCTCTGAAGGTGCCTGAACAGACTCATTTTCAACGATCTGCAACTGCCCTTTTGCTCTGCGAACATAACCAACGATGAGCACAACTACACCAACTAAAAAACATGCAAATCCAAGAAGCTGTGATACACGGATACCGGAATTGCCGATCATTAAGGAATCTGTACGAAGTCCTTCAATGATACATCTCCCAAGTCCATAGCCTGCTACATAGATAAATGCGAATTCACCTGTAAACTTCTGATGCTTTCTATATATAAGAAGAAAGATCAGCAACATCAGATTCCAGAGTGACTCATACAGGAACGTAGGATGTACTGTTATACATTCCATACCATGAAGCATCTGTGTATTTGCAAGCATGGTATCTGAGATCACTCCACTGTTGATCAGACTGTTTAGTGTTCCTTCGTGTCTGTAATAATCAAGCGGGATTCCCATCGCAAATACAGAATCTGTATACGCACCAAACGCCTCCCTGTTGAAGAAATTGCCCCAGCGTCCAAGAATCTGTCCGATCAGCAGACCAAACGCTGCTGTGTCGGCAAGCCGAAGCACATTTACCTTCCGCTTCTTCGCAAAGATGCATCCGGTAATAATACCAGCAATTACACCACCATAGATCGCAAGTCCACCACCTCTGATATTTAACATACCAAGGATGGTTTCTTTTACATTTCCCGCTACTATATACTGATCTAACTGGAACAATATATAATAAATTCTTGCGCCTAAAATTACCGGAATGATCAGGATCAGGATAAAGTCCAGATACATTTCCGGATCCTGCCCTGTTCGTTTCGCTTCATTTGTCACAAGGAAGTAGGCAAGGATAAATCCACACATAATGATGATACCGTAAAACCGGATCTCAAAGCTGCCAATGGATATATGATCACCTACATGCTTCAGGAAGATTCCCAAATGCGGAAAGATAATACTGTTAAAATATTCTGAAATTGTTTCCATTTTCTTGTTATCTCCTAAAGGAAGCTGTATTATACGTTGAACTTAAAGAGGATGACATCTCCGTCCTCTACCACATATTCTTTACCTTCCTGTCTTACCAGGCCTTTTTCTTTGGCAGCTACCATATTGCCACATTCCATAAGATCTTTATAGCTTACAACCTCTGCCTTGATGAATCCACGCTCAAAATCAGAATGGATCTTGCCGGCTGCTCCCGGCGCTTTTGTTCCCTTCTTGATCGTCCATGCTCTGGATTCTGTCTCACCGGCTGTCAGATAACTGATCAGTCCAAGCAGTGAATAGCTTGCCTTTATCAGTTTATCAAGACCGGATTCTTTTACTCCAAGATCTTCCAAAAACATTTTCTTTTCTTCGTCATCCAGTTCTGCCAGCTCCTGCTCGATCTGTGCACAGACAACAAATACTTCTGAATCAAATTCTTTTGCATATTCTTTTACTTTCTGAACATACTCATTTGATGCTCCATCATCTGCTACATCGTCTTCGCTTACATTTGCTGCGAAAATAACCGGTTTCCATGTAAGAAGGTTGTATTCCTCGATCCAACCCTGTTCGTCCTCATCTGTTACTTCAAGAGTCTTTGCAAGCTTACCTTCCTCCAAATGCGCTTTGATACGCTGCTGGAAATCCAGCTCCTTTGCAAGCATCTTATCATTTCTTGCACCTCGTATCGTCTTTGCTATTCTACGATCCAGAACTTCGATATCGGAGAAGATCAGCTCCAGATTGATTGTTTCAATATCACGGATCGGATCAACCGAACCATCTACATGAATAACATTTGTATCTTCAAAGCATCTGACAACATGAACGATCGCATCTACCTCTCTGATATTTGCAAGGAACTGGTTTCCCAGGCCTTCGCCTTTGGATGCACCCTTTACAAGTCCTGCGATATCTACAAATTCAATAACTGCAGGAGTGGTCTTTGCTGAGTGATACATCTCTGTCAGCTTGTCTAACCTCTCATCCGGTACTGCAACGACACCTACATTTGGGTCGATGGTACAGAATGGATAGTTTGCTGATTCTGCACCTGCTTTTGTCAGAGAGTTAAATAATGTACTTTTTCCAACATTGGGAAGTCCAACTATGCCGAGCTTCATGGTTATAATTCCTCCTTAAAACCTTGATTTATAAAGTCATACAACTCATACCATTCAGCCATATTACGATATGTCAGATGGCCGTTCAAAGTTGATGCCACAAGGTAATTTTTCTCTATATTCTTGTTCTTTACCTGTATAATGGCGCAAAAAAGCCCCAAAATAGCACGATGATTATACTACATTGGGGCATAAAATTCAATGATTATCAGCCGGTTGCCGTCAAATTACTGTCAAATTCCAAGACACATTCTCAGAATTCCCAATATCAGAAGATGCACCGGATAAAACAAATAATTCACAAGCTTATTCTGCTTTCCACGCTTTCCATTATAAGTAAGCATCAGGCCAAAACCCAGAAGTGCCCATGGTTCCTTATACATCGATGCAAAATTAAACGGAATAGCAATAATCGGTCTGTCATGAAAAAGATACAGAAAATAACCGATCAACACCGCATGGGAATCATAATCCAGACTCAGATTCATGGCTATCAGACAAGTTACTGCTACAATTATAAAAGATACAAGATACCACAAGAACTTGGGCAGTGTCTGCATCTTCTTTTTCAGGGCATCAATAATCCAGATCATCGCCAACACCAGTGCAAGCGTAAACATGATATTATTCCAGTTTGGTTCAAAAAATACATTAGATGTACACATATCAAACGGAACCTCTGATATAATTCCAAATACTAGGAGTGTTCCCAAATATCTCCATCGATTTCTCGTTTTAAAATATCCCTCCACCAACAGGGAAATAAAGATAGGAAATGCGATCCTGCCTAATATATCAAACAGTTCACTCATAACTATTAAAGCCTTACTGTTAAAATATATGAAAAATGTTTTATTAACATGATCGATCAACATTGAAGCAAATGCTATATATTTCAGTTGTGCACCGGATAATAATTTTATCTTTTCTTTCATCTTTAATAACGTTCCTCTCCTACTTAAAAATAACTCTGTCTCTCGTCAATAGCGTAACAACCTCTGTATGCTCAGTAAATGGGAAGAGATCAAATGGTGTGATTTTCAACACCTGATAGCCATGTGTGGTCAGATACTTCAGATCCCTCGCAAGGGTATCCGGTCCACAGGAAATATAAACTACCTTACGCGGGGACAGAGTCACAACAGAAGAAAGAAATTCTTCTGTGCTTCCTGAACGAGGCGGATCCATAAACACAACATCAATATGCTCATCTGCGTCTGCCAGTTCTACCATAAACCTGCCTGCATCATTTGCATAGAACTCGATATTTTCTATCTTGTTCATCCGGCTGTTAATCTTCGCATCATGGATTGCTTCTGCATTCAGTTCCACACCAATCACTCGTTTTGCCCGGTCGCTTGCAACGATACCGATCGTTCCAATTCCGCAGTATGCATCTATCACCGTCTCTTTCTTTTTCAGATCCGCATATTTGATCGCCTTGTTATATAATTTCTCCGTCTGAACAGAATTGATCTGGTAAAAGCTTCCCGGCGACAGACGAAACCGTTTGCCACAGAGAACATCTTCTATATAGCCTTTGCCATAGATGACCTGATTCCGGTCACCTAACACCATATTCGTATCCTTTGTATTTATATTCTGAACGATCGTTGTGATCTCCGGATGAAGCTTCAAAAGTGCATTTGCAAAATTCTTCTTCGACGGAAATACCGGAGATGACGTCACAATGATCACCATGATCTGTCCGGTCTGATGTGCTGTCCGGATCAGTACATGACGGATCAGTCCATATCCGCTGTCTTCATTATAGATCATCATTTTAAATGACCGAAACAGCCCTGTGATATCCTGAATGATCGCATCCGCCCGCTGATCTTCGATCTTGCAGCCTTTTGTCTCTATGACATTATGAGTACCCTCCTGATATCGGCCGGAGATGATCGTACCATTCTTCAGTTTTCTGAATTCCGCACATACTTTGTTCCTGTAATAATACGGATTTTCCATTCCCACGATTGGATCGACCGGTGCAAATCCTGAAAGCAGCTTTTCCATCTCTGTCTGCTTCTTTACAAGTAATCTCCGGTATTCTTCGTCTGTATATTCGTATGCCACGGGGTTGGGTTTCTTATTTGGGGACTGGCCTTTTCTGCCATCCGGTTTTCTATTTCCCGGCTGTCCCTTTATATTTTCTTTCATATTTTATTTCCTTTCAAATCTCTCGTCTAAACATAGCAAAAACCAAACACATGGTCAACAACTTTTCCCTGAATGTATATGACTCATGGCCTGGTTTTTTCTTTGCTCTATGCTTCACCTGTCAGAACGACTTTTGTCATATCGTGTCCGACCGCATCCAGATACGATCCAAATACATCTGCCGTGCGCATCCGCAGACTGGATGTATTCACACATGGGTGGCAGCCAAGATACTCGCCTTTTAATATGTCTTCATCCACCAGCAGCCGTACATGATGCTCCGTATCATTCATCAGTCCCATGACACTGACAGCCCCCGGTTCGATATCCAGATATTTCTCCATGTCCTCAGCCGATGCAAATGACAGTCTTGCGCTCCCGATCTGTGAAGTGATCTCCTTCGTTTTAAACGGCTTGTCACCCGGCATCATCAACAGATAAAACTGTGTCTTCTGACGATTGCACAGGAAAAGATTCTTACAGATTGTCGCCTGCAACATCTTATCAATCTCCTCACATACTTCCATCGTAAATGCCGGTTCATGGTCGACTCTCTTATATTCTATTCCAAGATGGTCAAGAAAATCATATACCCGAATCTCCTTCTCCAATCTTCCTTCCGTATTCTCCGGTCTTCCATCCAAAAGTTCCAACAGTACTTTGTCCTCCCGTTCCTTATATCTACCTCTGCTGTTCATCCAGCATATGCTCAAACTCCGGAATCGAAACAGGCTTGGAAAAATAAAATCCCTGAGATACGCTACATCCATTATCATAAAGGAAATCTGCCGTTCCTCGATTCTCTACGCCTTCTGCTATAATACTTAAGCCCAAATCATTTGACATGGATATCACATGAGAAATGATCGTCTTACCCTGTTTACTGTCCAAACATTCATCCAAAAACTGCCGATCCATCTTCAATACGTCAAATGGTGTATTCTTCAACATACAAAGGGAAGAATAACCTGATCCGAAATCATCCATTAACAATGTAAATCCCGCCTGTTTCAAACTATTGATATAAGACAATGATTCTGCATTCTCCGTTGTCTCCGTGATCTCTAACTGGAACAGCTCCATCGGAATCTGATATTTGTCGATCAGATTCTTGATATATCCTGCAACATCTTCTTTCTGAAGATAGGTTCTCGACACATTCACCGAGATTGGAAGTGGTTGTCTTCCGGTATCCAGCCATCTTCTGATAACTTTACATACCATCTCCCACATGAAACAGTCTAATTTGTATATAAATCCATTTGCCTCAAATACCGGAATAAATTCCATCGGCGACTTGCATTTTCCATTTGCATCAATCCAACGCACAAGTGCCTCTGCTCCGACGATCTTCGCATGGCTTCTGTCATACTGGTACTTCGGCTGAAGATAAACCTGAAATTCTTCCCGTCTCAGAGCCTCCTCCTCAACTTCCTCGATCGCTCCCGTCTGTTTCACATGATTCATCAGCGTATCCTCATAGAATACAACCTTATTCAAAATCGTCCGCTTACCCTCTGCACGGGCAAGTCCTGCTTCATCTCCATGCTTGCGATATGCCGTTGAGCTGCCCGGTACGATATTCACTCCATATGTAATGCTTAACTTGATATCACCATATCTCCGAATCTTTTCATCAAGTTTATCAATAAATTCCATGATTTCTTCTCTGGAATTATAATAGGTTACGATCTGGAATACATCCGCTGACAATCTACAATGCAGATGTTCCTTATCACACATCACATCCAGCGTGTCATATATATACCGAAGAATATTATCTCCTGTATCACTGCCATACTTCTCATTGATATACTTAAATCTACGGACATCAAACTGAATATATGCATACTCCCGCTCCGGATGCTCTGCCTGAAAACGCGCAATCTTCTTGAGAAAGAATGCCGGATTCTTATCATTGCTAAACGATGTTACAATCTCCCGATTCTCTAATTCCTGTTTGCGCATGATCCGTATCATGCCCACATACTCCCGAATCAATCCTTTTTCATCTTTCTCAAGATAACAAAGGACTGCCATCAGAACTTTCTTCCCGAATCTGGTCTCAAGATGCACCCATGTCTCCAAATCATCCATCTTGATCGGCTCTTTTGTTCCCTGCTCAATCTGTCTATACAAATTGCACATTTTATTCTTCTCTGTTTCTTCTATACATGTACAGTCGCAAAATGCTTTTAGTAAATTTTTATCATCCGGATCCAACTCATCAGGCAGAATATCATTTTCCTCAATCGTGTAAAACCGCTCTTGCAGATTCGCGTAAAAATATATGGCGTCGCGGTGATTTTTCCTTATTCTGTTAATCTCTCTCCATGATTCAAATGCCATAATAATATCTTCTCCCAACAATGAATACTTACCTAATTTTACATGTTCTGTTCCCACAGGAACTTGCTATTATATATATATTAACATGTTCTTTAGCAAAAAGAAAGTTTGCATCCAACTTAATTATTCGGAAATCAAGTGAAATTTGGGTTAATCAATTACTTAATTTCTTGTTAATTGTCAACCAGTCAAGAAACGCCTGACAGCCTTCTACAACATCTTCATAAGTCTCCCGAAAATTTCCACTGTACCACGGATCTCTGACATCTGCATCTCGTCCGGCAAACTCCAGCATCTTATAGATCTTATCCCCACGTCTGTGTCCGGTCATTCGTTCAATATTCCTCATATTCATAGAATCCATACCGATCAGATAATCGTAATGATCATAATCTGAGGCTGTAAGCTGCACCGCCCGTTTGCCTTTGCAACTTATCCCATGTCTGGCAAGCTCTTCTCTTGCCGGCGGATACACCGGATTCCCAACACCATTCCAAATCTCTTCTGTGCTGGTGGCTGCCGATGCGATCTCAAACTGATCGGCAATACCACGTTTTGTTACTATATCTTTTAATATGAATTCTGCCATGGGGGAACGGCAGATGTTACCATGGCAAACAAAGAGTACGCGTATACTCATAAAAACTCCTTTAAAATGCGCTACCCTGCTGCCATTTGCAGCGATTTGCGCGGTGTTAATTCTTCTTTATGTATCGGTCATTTCTGTACATAAAATGCAAAACTTAGCAAAATATTGCAAGATGTGTACAGCAAAAGTAGTAAAAACGGAGTAAAAAGTGGGTGGGGTTACTACTCAAGAATATCTGGTAATTCAGGAATGCATCGTTTTGCATTAATATATGCAATTATTTTTCCTACTCCTGTAATAGAGAACGCACCACTAATAGAATTCCACCATTCCTGCAATGTTTTTAGTGGTTCATGTTCATCAATCAAATTCATAAATCTTTCTTTCACTTTATTCTGTAAATCGACGTTCTTCTCATATAAATTTATTACATCCCTTAATGCTCCTATCTCTCTTTGATTTATTGATCGTGTACCTAGATTATTAAATATAGATAAACTATTAATATCATCAAGATTTCCAATCTCTAAACGCACATAATCATCCAAAAAAATATTGTCAACTAAAATATTTTTATTTAATCCAATATTTTGTATTATCTGTAATGCACTTTCATATTCTTCTGTTCCTTTCTTTATTCCAACAGACACATATCCATCAAATCTTCTTGTAAAAATATCTTCTATCTTATTCATTTGAGAAAATGGTGTAATTCTGATAACGCCCAATATATCAAGATGATCCAACCAGTTCAAATTACTTGGTAATGATTCATAAATAAGAGCATTATACATTTGACTTAAAACCTCTATACCTTCTTTTGCATTACCTGTGGCTGGCCAAAAATGGTCAAGAACAAAAGCTATTGTCAGTGCGCACAACGCATCATTATCTATTGTGTCAATAATATCTACAGCCTTTACTATTCCAGCACGATTTTTTCTATCATTACCTTTTTGAACATGACATACTAACAACTCTGTCAACAAATCATAATCATTTTCTCGTTCTGTAATTGCAGCCTTCTGCTGTGCTTTTCTGAGTAAAACCTGAAATGCCGGATCTGCAAACGCCGGCAACAATCCCTCGACTTGATTGATTTGAGGCATAATTCTTTCTTCAAGTTTATTAACTCTCTCTGTTGCTATCTTTTGTGCTTCCTCCGTATAATTTGCTAGTGCCTGGGGTATCATTTCATTAAATACAGCTCTTGCTCTTTCTTCAGTTATTCCTGCACTATTAATAATAACATTGCCAATTTGTATCTGTTGTGAATCTTTACCCGCCTTTTGTAACTGATTAACTTCTTCCATTTCTAACACCACCAATCTGCGTTTGCTTTGCATTGTTTTTTGCTTTCTGTTCCATATTTACATTTACGTTATAAGTTGTATTTGTATCATCTGACTCACCATTTAGTTCAATTGTTTGATTTTGTTCTGATGAATTTCCAGCCTTCTGAATTAATTTTATTTTTTTATGAATTCCTATTTTATACCCCGTAAAACCACCTATTATTGCACCTGCAATAAGTGACACAATAGTTGAACCTATTCCATCAAAAAACCACTCATACCACATATAAATACCTTCTTTCTATCCACATAAAATAAACCAAGCACAATCGCTTGGCTTGGTTCCAAATATAATATTGTTTCTGGCAACTCTGCTATTTTTTATTTTACTACAAAATCACAGATACAGCAACTTGATTTCTCATCAAAATGCCTTAAACATCCTCTGCGACACCGGCTTCTCCCCTTGCGTCCGTTCCAATTCCTTTCTGGCATTCTGCAGGTCTTCCAGCCGCTTCAATTCATCCTCTGCATCCTCAAGGCCCAAATGCGTATAAGTGTTAAGCGTAACCCCTATATCACTATGCCCCATAAGGTACTGCAGCGTCTTCGGGTTCATTCCAGATTTCGCCATATTACTGCAATACGTGTGGCGGCAAATATACGGCGTAATATTCGGCATCTGAACTCGATAGATATCATTATATCGCTTCACCATATGATTAAACCGATGTTCCCAGTGCATTGCCACCAGTGGCAGGCCTTTGTCATCCACAAACAGGAAACCGGTATATCCATCCACCACCTTTTCTACCTTTGGTTTCTCCCTATCCTCAATGATTGCCTGGAAGCATTTTGCAACATCCTCTGTTATCGGCAGTTTCCTTGTGCCGGCAGATGTCTTTGTCGGCTCAATCACTAAGGTCATATCGGATAAGCGTTGAAGCTGATGGTCTATATTCACAATCCTGTTTTCCAAATCGATATCTTTAATCGTAAGGCCGCAAAATTCTGAAATTCGCATACCGGTATGGAAAAGTATATATACCACTTCATAGTATTTGCAGTATACATTATCGTCATGGACAAACTTTAAAAACTTACGCATTTGTTCTCGCGTTAGCGCTTCTCTGGTAACACTGTCATTTACCACCACCCCGGCAAGTTCAAAGCCAGATGGATTTTTATGAAGCACATCATCGTCCACAGCCATTTGAAAGGCTGGTCTCAATACGCCACGCACTGTTTTTACTGTACTATACCTTTTTCCATCCTGCTGCAGCTTTATCAAAAACAGCTTTGCGTCCGAAGTTTTTACATCTCCTATTCTTTATCTGAAAAATCCACTTTATAAATTGTTTTTTCAAGTGGCGCAAAATCCTGCAAAATACTCTGGTCTACCAAAATGTTTCTATCTGCGAGATAAAGGATTCTACTCTTTAAGCCTGATTTGAGCAAACGATATACAATCTGAAATGCGGTATATGTTTTGCCAGTTCCAGTTGCCATTACAAGTAGCAATCTTTGCTGTCCTTTTGCAATAGCTTCTACTGTTCTATTAACTGCATTTCTCTGATAATATCTAGGTGGATATGTTGACTGCGAAGAATAGTATGACTGATTAACAATCTTTTTCTCCTCATCTGTAATCCCACTTCCACCATTTAATTCTGCATAATATCTAGCAATAAGTTCTTCCTGACTTGGGAACTTATCTAATTCAATCAATGTCTCTTTTCAAGTTAAGAAATCATGCTCATAAAAAGCGTCACCATTTGATGCATACGCAAAAGGCAAGCCCATCATCTGAGCATAAGTCATTGCCTGTTGCAAGCCGTGAGAAACCGAATGATTGTTGTCCTTTGCCTCTACAACAGCAATCGGCTTACCATCATTCAAATAAAGCATATAATCGGCAAATTTAGGCTTACTACGTGCCACAATGTTGCCTTTAATATTGATACGACCATCTGTTATCTTGGTCTCCATTGTGATATGACCTTGCCAGTTTGGTTGAATCGCTGGTGTTATAAAGTTTAACTTAATGTCTTCTTCTGACATTTGCTTTTTACTTAATACTGCCATATCTATTTATCCCCTTTACAGGTACTTTTTCTCGGATCCGTTGGTTTCTTGGCATCTTCTGGAACAAGCCACATATTTCCCTTATGTACAGCACCTTCTATACGCCCCTCTATACATAAGGTTGTTACTCTTCTTCTCGAAACATTCCATTTTTCTGCAATTTCTGAAGTTGATAATAATTCCATATAATGCCTCCAATATTACAAATACCTTAAGTTAATCTACCTTTAATTAAAAAATGATGAAACAATAGCAGAAACTATTCCTGCTACAATGATGCACCAGAATATATTACTTTTAGTTTTCGACTTCTTTTCAACACTTTTTATATTTTCACCTAAATAAAAAACGATAGCAGGAAAATATTGCTTTATTATCCATGACAGTGCCGCACTAATCAACAGCATAATCACTACTCCAACTGTGACGGCAGCTACTATAGTTGAATTAGACATCGTTCCATCATCTGTTTTATGTGTAATTAATACGTTCAAGTTCGAAATAAAACTTAACCCCCACAACAAAATACAGATGTGCATTAAAGTGAATTTAGATGCTGCCGTGTACATAAATGATTGTTTATGCTTATCACAAAGGTCATTTACTTTTCTTTTTATTTCCTCTGATTTGTCATTATTTTCAACTTCAAAACCCATTTCTAACGTAGATTTATATCCATTAATGAATACCATTGATGGTTCAATCCTAATATAGTTTCCTATTCCAAATCCAATTCTCATTGTCTTTATAGCACGGTTAGAAAAATTGTCATATGATATTAATTCTGAAACAGATTCAAACTCAACCTCATCACCATTTATAAGTTGTGCAGAATATTTAGGTTTTTCAAAATATTCTCTTAATAATTCATCTATGTCCTTAAAAAATACATCATTCACAATAATTGCAGATTTATATGATAATTTTCCACTTACTTTCATATACCAACACCTCTTTTCATTTGCATGAATATCTCATTTTTATTATATTCCCACGGAGGAATAGTTTCAACAAAAAGATACCTTTTAACGATTACTTCAATCTTTTAACGATTGCCCTAACAATTTAACGATATATCACAACATTTTAACGATTACTCCTAACAATTTAACGATTTCACCAATGCCTAGAAATGCACTGATTTGCCATGTTTTGCTACCTATCTTGTATCTATATCAGAGAACCTTTTAACGATAAGAAGCTCCGGCAAAATGCCAGAGCTCATAACTATTTAACGAAACATACTACAGATATACTATTTGCATTCCGTCATTCGTAGTAAAATAGTAGTCACGTGTTATTGGAAAAAGCAAGATATGCCGCGTTTTGCCGCGATGTGCAACGTATTATTCAAATGTCACAGGACATTGCCGTGGCAGATAAATAATACTCTAATCATAAAATTCTCCTGTTCTCATCTCGCTATCGCTCGTTGTCGCGACATTCGTCAAATAGCCACTTATGCCAGCATAGTGGTTATTTTCCTCATTGTTTCGCGCAAATGCCCTGTAATGCCGAGTTTTGCGTTATTTTATCGGCTTTTCTGAGCATCGTATTTCCCCTGTTAATAACTACACTTTTGCAAAATACTTCAAAATGGTGCAATTCAAGACAGTGTGTTGTAGTCAAATCATAGTCAGTTAAGGGGGGCAGACTACTGATGGGGGACATTGGTATTATTTAACAATGACACTATTTCTAATTTTCTGGTCACCATCATAAATATATCTCTTTGAACTCAAAAATCATTTTTTATGCTTTCACACTAAAAGCCCTCTTATCTTCTGTATTTAAAAAAATTATCCATAATACTATTTTTATATAAAACAAATAACTAACTTAAGAATTTTATTAAATATAATACTGTACTTTTTCAGAGTAAAAATATGCTAATTCAATAGCTTTTTCATCAGAATAACCATCCCTATGTATATATGAAGCCAACGCTATAATTTCATTTTGAAAAATATATAAAAACTTATCAAATCCAGTGCTAAATAATTTTCCTTCAACCAACACATTGGGATATAACAAAAACGCTTTAACACTTTTTTCATTTTTTGCAATTGCATGAGTAATTCTATGATTTCCATCTATAACAAGTAATTGATAAAATTTATCCACTGTCAATGGTACAATAATAATTGGTTGTTTTTTTATCTTCACAATATCAGTCGTTGGAGTCCAATTAATTCGTGTATTCTTCTCAGTAAACTCTTTAATATCTATATCAATTGCATCATCTAAAGGAACACCTACCTGCTCCATCATCTGAATTATGCGTGATACTCTAAAATGAATAAACATAGTATTTGTCTCATAATTTATTGGTATCTGAAAATTCTCTGGAGCTTCCTCTTTTTCTTTCAACATCAACATTTTAACTTCAGGCTTACTATAAAAATCACACGCCAAAGCATCTTGTACCATTAAAATTTCTATCCATTTATCCAAATATAATTTTTGAATTTCACCAGAATTAAATATTGGCAACTGTAATAATTCTTTTTTCCATGCTATATAATCTAATTTGTATATCTTATCTGAAATAAAATCTACTGGCATATTATTTTTTCTCCTCATAAAATATTATTATTATTCATTCTCTTTTTTATATCTTGTTGTAATTGATACTAGCGACCTATGTCACTATGACCTTCATTGTAGCTTTTCTATTTCATTCCGCTATTATGTATATTCTCCTATATTTCCCATTAGTTCCAAATATCAATGTACTATTTCAACATTATTATATATCGCATATATTACTTTTGGGTCAATAATTTTATAAATTACAGCTCCACCTGGTCTTTTTTTATCCGTTTTTTCAACTAACCCAATGGTTTGCATATTCGTTATATAATTTGTGACAGATCCACCTGTAGTAGCTGCATTTCTCAATTCCTCATTTGTAAACTCTTCCGTATTATCTAAAAATAACAATAGTGCTATATACGAATAAACATCATTTGTATTCCTTCTAGCATTCTTTTTCTTCGGATAATATTCATAAAAATTGAATTTAGAAACAAAATCCTTTTTGCCACTTTCTATAGCTTCTCTAGATATTCTCAACTTAGAATTGTCCAAATTATATTGAGTCCTAATTATTTTATCAAAAATATCCCATAAATCTCTTGGATTTCCGTTTGATAAATTTAGAATATCATCGATTGAATCAATACTTTCTTCAAAAATATCTTGCCATTTCTTTATTTTATTACCTGAAAACACTTGTAATCTATGATTTAAAACATTAACTAAATAAGCATAGCTCCAAGAAATATCATATACATAATGTTTTGATCTTCTAAAATTGGATGCCAATCCTTTAAAAGCAATTTTCCAAACCGAAATCATTAATTGCAAATTACCATTCAAAAGAAGGGCATTATCAGACACCAAATCTTTTAAAAAAGTTGCTAAAACATCTGCATCATTTTCTATTCTCGAATCCTCATCAAATTTATCGAAAAATATAATAATAGGCGCTTCAACAATATTCCGAATACGTTCTACTATCATGTTTAACATAGAATACGTAACTTCAATACTTTTAAAATCATCTACTACTTTAAATTTTATATCGGGAAAAATCTGAACAACCTCATCAGAACTTACATTTGGCAAATATTTACCAAATGCATTAGTCAAAAATTGATTTCCCAGATTAGCAACAGCTGTCCCTCCATAATTTATAATTTTAGTTAATGGCTTGGTCATTTGATTAACAATTCTTTTCCATTTTGACAATTGAATCCTTTCAATTTGTTCTTTTAATTGTGAATCAGCAATAGCATCTCCATATCGCATAATAAGAAAAGAAAGCATTATTTTATCATCTTTAGACAATTTCTTCATTTTTTTTACATTGTTATTCATATAGATAAGCAAGCTTCTCGTTATTTCTTGAAGAATCAAATTATAGAAATATAAAATATTATTTTGCAAAGGAACAATTTCAAAATTTGTAATATATGTAACCAATTTTTCCTTTTCTACTCTGCGTTTTAAATCATCTATAATGATAGTTTTTCCTGTACCCCTATCTCCATTTATAATACATGTTTGATTTTCTGCAAAAGCATCCACCAACATTTCGTATTGTTCTGGCTTAATAAATAATTTTCCAGTGTCTTCCTTTTCTGACGTTCTATCTCGAAAAGGGTATTTTTCAAATCCCCATTTTTTATAATAATCCTCAAATTTCATTTTATTTTTCCTCCCTATGCCGCTGCATTAGCGTTTATTGTGTCTATAACCTTTCTTATTCCCATCCACACATTTAAATCAGTAAATATTTCAACGACACTTCCCTGATCTGTAAATGGAGATTCCTGCAAGACAGAAAGATCCTTCATCATTCCATTATGAACTATATATTCGATAATCTGATTTACAAAGTAAATTTGCCTGCTGTCAAGACTTGTATTTGTAAGATATTCGGAAAAGGCCTCTTTTGCTGCATTCATGTCTAAGCCAACAATCTCACGAACAAATTCGCCAAGTGGTTTTGTACCAATTTCTTGTTCATAATCCTGTTTTGTGCCTATTTCCTGCCATAGTATTTCTTCCAATGAAGCAATATCTGTTGATGTCAATGGACGATTAGTCTTTAACTTTGCAATAGCAATATTGTCCTGATGCTGCCTTATATAATATTCTGCTTTTGCCTTGTAATTCTTTAATTCATCATTTTCAAGTTCAGATTCATTCCATTCTGTCGAAAGTATTTCATCTGTGAAATTAGTATCATAACGTATATTCGGATGTGGCAAATATTTCATAAGATCACGAAGTTGCTCTCTTATTTCTTCAAATTCATTTATTCCCGCATTATCAACGTAATCTGTATCCAAAATCTTATTGATTAATTCGGATTGTGCCTGAATTTCTGGAATATTCGCTACACCTGCAATTCCCGTCACTTTCTTATAAAGATCTGTACGAGCCTTCGAATACTTTTTGCCAACTAAATATGCTAATTCAATTCCATACATAAGCGCATCAAATCTTACAGCACTTGCATCCTCACCATCCGGTAAGATCAGTGGTGCAACCTCTTCTTTAACTATTAAAGTATCCTCATATGTAAGGGTTTGATAATTCGATTCTTTAGAATATAATTCTACATATTTTAGGTGTTGACGAACAGCAAAATTGTCCCTTGGCAGTTCTTGAACCTTCTCGCTCATTTGTTGAACCAATGCCTTTCGATATGCAATAAGCCTGTCCATTTGATATTCAATATCCTGAAGCTTATAGGTAATCTCAAATTTCAGATTAAAAATCGCCCCTTGAAGTGCAATCATATTAGCTGAGGCTTTCCCTTTATTCATTCGAAAAAACTCAAAATTTCCACAAAAATCAAAAATATAGAATTTCTGTTTATCCTCTCCATCCAATAAATCAGGGCAAAGTCTTGTACCTCGACCAATCATCTGCCAGAATTTTGCTTTACTCACAACTTTTTTGAAGAACACCAAATTCAAAACTTCAGGCACATCAATACCTGTATCTAACATATCTACAGATACGGCTATCTGTGGCATTTTCTTTGGATCCGAAAACTCATCTATTGCGCTCTGTGCATAGGTCATATAATTATCTATTACTTTTGCAAAGTCAGGAAGATGCGGATATTCCTGATTAAATACTTTTAATATTTTCTCTGCGTGATCATGATTCTTTGCAAAAATAATAGTCTTACCTATTTTCTGTCCGTACTCAATCTTAATGCCTTCCGTCATTAAAATATTTAATACCTGTTTGATGGTATCCTCATTAAATAACCATGTATTAAGTGCAGACGAACTTATTGCCTCTGGTAAATTACCCTGCTCATCTTTAAATGTATCTTCATATGCTTTTTTATCTTCTTCTGATAATTCATCGTATACAATTCCCTGTTCAATGAATTTCAGTCTCGATTCAACTGAAACATAATCAACAAGATATCCATCTTTCACAGCCTGTGCTAAGTCATAACCATATGTTGGAACACCATTTTCCAATTCAAATATCTCATATGTATTCTTATCAATTTCATCTTTGGGGGTAGCAGTAAGACCAACCAACGGCGCATCAAAATATGAAAATATATCTCTATATTTATTATAAATTGATCTATGTGCCTCATCACAAATTACAAGATCAAAATGACCACATGTAAATAATTTTCCCTCATTATCATTTACTGTATCAATACAATTCATCATTGTCTGATATGTGGAAAATACACAATGTGCATTGTAATTGTCTTTTTCTTCAACAAGATTTGTACATGATAAATTAGGCAGCATATTCACAAAACTTCTTTTTGCCTGTGTAACAAGTGAATTTCGATCTGCAAGAAATAAAATATTTTTTACCCATCCGGCTTTTAATAAACAATCACATAACGCTATCACAGTTCTTGTTTTTCCAGAGCCCGTTGCCATGACAAGCAACGCTTTTCTACGATTTTTCTCATCAAAGCTATTACAAACTGCTTTAATAGCAGCCTCCTGATAATATCGTCCAGCAATATTTTTATTGACTACAACATACTTAAGACTTGTCCTCATAGTTAATAAATTAAACCACTTTTCCAAGTCTCGTTTTGAATAAATAACGGAACATTTTCTTTCCGGATATTGTCCATCAATAATATGTGTTTCAAATCCATTGGTAAGGAAAATAACCGGTCTTCTCTTATATTCTTTTTCTAGTAAATCTGCATAGAGCTTAGCCTGTTGTCTGCCTTTTGCAACGTCCACACAAGTTCTTTTCGCCTCTATAATTGCTAACGGACGGTGCATATCATCATAAAGCACATAATCTGCAAATCCTATACCTGATTTATTTGGCATACCTGAAATTTCGACCTCATTCATCCAGTCCTTTCCTTCTGTCCATCCCGCATCCATTAGCATAGAATCAATGTATAATTTTCTTGTTTTGTACTGTGACAAATCAAGAGGCTTCGGAACATATGTCTGCTGTTGTTCCTGTCTTCGCGCAGAAAGAGCTTCCTTAAGTGAAGCATTTTCTTCAATTAATTTTTGTAAATCAAGTTCTTGTTTTGCGGACTTTTTCTGTTCTTTTATTAGGTCCTCATTAACTGCATTTGCAATCTCTTTTGATTGCTTTGCCTTTTCAAGGCGAGATATAATTAAAGTTTTATCAAAAGATCTGTCTTCATAATGATCAGAATAACAATACGCAATATAATCTAAGTAAATAAACAAATTTTCAAGACAAAGCATAGCTTCATCCCGTCCTAATTTTTTATTGCTATGAGCAACATTATTTCCACTTCGCCGAATATAGTTCATGCGTTTCCAAAGATCCGGTCCTACAATCTGGCGATATTCTTCTGCATTCATTAAGCTGTATAAATTATCCTGATATGGCCTTTCAAGTTCCTCATCTACTGAATACATCCACTTTAACGCAAATTCCATAGCTCGGCGGCTGTTAATAATACTCGCTTCCGGATCTATAAGAATAATTTTCTCTGCCGAAATGGCAACATCTGCAAAACTGGAAAACTTTGATTCATTTTTTAAGTAATCAAAATTGGTTATCATATAATCCCCTCCATTCTCTCAAGTATTTACATCTGAATAATCTATTATTTCATTATTATGAATCCTTCTTTTTTATGTAGTTCCATACACACTGATAATATATTATCTCACTTAACGCTTGCAACTACAACTTTTGATTTATCGACTTGGTGAATAAAATCTACAAATTCATCCTGTTTCTCTTTTTTAGGAACAATAACCCTTAACTCACTGAGAATTTTTAGATTAATATTCTTTTGTGCAGATTCAGGTGCTTGAGATTCTAATATTGTCTGAAAAAACAAAAACCAATAATGAATAAATATGTTATTTGTCTTTTCATTCGCAGTAAATCCAACCACGCTATCTGGGAAGCATGCATCGAATGTCAATATAGCAGTTTTTGCAATATTAGCAGCAATTGTAATACAAAGAGTCCCTTTCTTCCACATTTTGCTCTGTCTTAGTCCTAACTCTGAATATGTACTATTATATGATGTAATATATAATCCTGCATTTGCAACATCCCCAGTCTGAATAAGCGGATACCCACCGCCTAATAATTTAGGATCATTTCTAGGTCGATGTTTTGATATACCACGGCCAAATTCACCAAGTTCAGGTAAAGTAGCCTCTGGCAACCCATAAGAATTTGATACAGGATCTCCAAACATCTCGACAAATCGGGCTTTGATGAGGTCATCTAATAACTTCAACTCTCTCTTTCTAGATTTAATTATTGTCTCACATTTACCAAGTATGTTTACTATTTGTTTCTGCTCATCCACTGAATCAAGATTAAATTCTTCATTTTTATAGTCCTTAAAATAAATATGTGGAATTGTTGCACCTGTAAAATACTTTTCTAAGTGCATATGACTAACCACATAATATAAATATTCTGGAATAACATTATCCTTTGGCACTAAATATTGCATTGTGCCAATAACAGATGACTTAGCTGGATGTAACGTTGTTCTTCCAATACCCGCACCATCTTTAACTACAGCAACATATGAATTCTTCTGATGGTAAAAGTTCACATTTCCTATATATCCTGATGCCCCATAAATAGGATAATTCCCCTCCATTCCAATAATATCGGATTGTTTTAAATTTGATGAGTCACGCTCACAAACTTCCTCAAGTTTTACTTTCATCTGCATTATCCCTACAAATCTTTCTTTATTGCAAGCTTTATATTAGAACATATGTTTGATATAATATATTTGGTGCTACCCTATTCGGTAGGCGGTTAGCCTTCTCCACAGGAGTTATAGCCTATGTTTACATAGAAATCCATTTATGGAAATCTGTTAAGGAGGTTTGTGCTTATGCT
>ERZ859738.638-NODE-638-length-21829-cov-5.253008_pt1 | contig 21829 bp, 26 predicted proteins | sample MGYA00510122_ERZ859738 | MGnify/ENA primary metagenome ERZ859738 (study PRJEB30046, sample SAMN00715139) | human gut metagenome | study: EMG produced TPA metagenomics assembly of the A metagenome-wide association study of gut microbiota in type 2...
CGGCAGGGCGGCGCGGGGACGCCGGGTGCCTTATCATCAGGAGGAGCTATGTACAAATTTATCATAAAGCGTATTCTGTTCCTGATCCCCACCATCATCGGCGTGACCTTCATCATTTACGCGGTAATGAACATCACACCGGGCGATCCTGGCCGGGCGATTTTGGGAACCGGCGTATCTCAGGCAGACATCGACGCGTATAACCATGCGTTGGGGTATGATCTGCCGTTCCTGCAAAAATTCGGTCTCTACATCAAACGGATGGTGATAGACCAGGACTTCGGCATTTCCTATGTGACCAAGCAAAACGCGTTCCATGAGATCTGGCCCCGCTTTCTTGTCACGCTGAAGCTCAGCTTTCTGGGCGTATTTCTTTCGGCTATTATCGGTATCCCGCTGGGCATACAGGCGGCTGTGAAGCAGTATAAGCTGGCAGATACGATCCCGTCGCTGCTGGCGTTCCTGCTGGCGGCTGTCCCCACCTTCGTACTGGGGCTCGCCATGCTGTTCCTGTTCTGCGACAGGCTCAACTGGCTGCCCTCCTACGGCATCGATACCTTCAAACACTATATCATGCCGGCGCTGGCCATTTCGCTTCCGCCGGCGGCGCAGAATTTCCGCTTCACCAAATCCTCCATGCTGGAGGCTATCCGTCAGGACTACGTCCGCACGGCCCGCGCCAAGGGCGTGCCGGAGCGCACCGTGATCTGGAAGCACGTTCTGAAAAACGCGCTGCTGCCGGTGGTCACGCAGGTGGGCCTGAGTCTGGGTACCCTGATCTGCGGCGCCGTGGTGGCAGAGAAGATGTTCTCCATCCCCGGCATCGGCAGTCTGATCGTGGATCGCATTAACTTCAAAGATGAGCCGGTCATCATCGCCGGTACGATCCTGATCGCCGTATGCTTCACGCTGGTCATGCTGGTGGTGGACATTGCCTACGCCTTCATCGACCCGCGCATCCGCGCAAAATACAGCAAGACCAAGTAAAGGAGGGACGGTTTGATGGAAAACAATATCACAGCCGCCGCGCCCGCCAAGGCGGTCTATAAGCGTCCCAGTCAGGCCAAGGAGATCTGGCGCCGGTTCCGCAAGGGCAAAGGCGCCGTGGTGGGACTGATCTGTCTGGTCATTATTCTTCTGGCGGTTCTGGTGGGCCCGCTGCTGATCCCCTATGAAAACGCCACCACCCAGAACTTCTCCAACTATCTGGCAAAGCCCTCCGCCGAGCACCTGTTCGGCTGCGACGGGTATGGCCGCGATATTCTGGCCCGCGTGATCCACGGCGGCAAAACGTCGCTGGGCATCGCCATCCTCGCCACCATCACCTCCTGCATTTTTGGTAGCCTGCTGGGCGCTGTGGCCGGCTTCTTCGGCGGCAAGGTGGACGCGCTGATCATGCGTGCGCTGGACATCTTCATGTCCGTACCTGACATTCTCTTCACCATGGCGGTGGTCTACGCGCTGGGCGCCAACTTCATCAACCTGATGGTCGCCCTGACGCTGACATTCTTTACCAACTATGTCCGTCTTGTCCGCTCTCAGGTGCTGACGCTCTCGGAGCAGGACTATGTGGAGGCGGCCCGTGCCGGCGGTGCAGGCGGCTTGCGGATCATTCTCAGCCACGTGCTGCCCAACTCTGTGGGCGTGATCATCGTCAATACGACGCTGAACGTGGCCAAGATCGTGATCTATGAATCCACCCTGAGCTTTCTGGGTCTGGGTATGCCGCAGCCCGCCCCTGAATGGGGTCAGATGTTGTCCGAGGCGCGTGAATTCATGAGCACCGCGCCGCATCTGCTGCTGTTCCCCGCGCTGGCTATCGTGCTGACCGCCTGCGCCATCAACCTTGTGGGCGACGGCCTGCGCGACGCGCTGGATCCGCACCTGAAGTCCTGACCATCGGGCAGAAAGGATGATAACATGAAGAAGAAGCAACAAGATACCGCGGAGGTCAAGCGGCTGACTGTCCCGGAGGGATACGACGGGCCGATGTTGGATATCCGCGACCTGCGGGTGATCTATAAAACCGATCTGGAAACGGTGGAGGCCATCAACGGCATCTCTCTGCGGATCGGCAAGGGCAAGACCTTCGGGCTGGTGGGTGAGACCGGCGCAGGCAAGACCACTACGGCGCTGTCTATTCTGCGGCTGCTGCCCCATAACACTGGCCGTATCCTCAACGGCGAGATCCTGTTCAACGGCGTGAACCTGCTGGACGAGGACGAGGAGGTCATGCGGGCCGTGCGCGGCAACCTGATCTCCATGGTGTTTCAGGATCCCATGTCCGCGCTGAACCCGGTATACACGGTGGGGGATCAGATCGGTGAGGCTGTGGCACTGCACAACCCTGACTTCACCAAGGAGCAGGTGGAGGAGCGTGTGGATGAGATGCTGAAGCTGGTGGGCATCATGCCCTCCCGCAAGCACGATTATCCCCATCAGTTTTCCGGCGGCATGAAGCAGCGCGTGGTCATTGCCATGGCGCTGTGCTGCGAGCCGGAGCTGCTGATCGCCGACGAGCCCACCACGGCGCTGGATGTGACCATTCAGGCGCAGGTGCTGGCCATGATCCGGGAACTGCGCGACCGTCTGGGCACCTCCATGCTGATGATCACTCACGATCTGGGTATTGTAGCTCAAACCTGCGACGACGTAGGCGTGATGTACGCCGGCGAGATCATCGAATCCGGCACGGTGGAGGATATCTTTCTGGGTGACAGGCACCATCCCTATACCGTGGGCCTGTTTGACTCCATTCCCAACCTGACCTCCCGTGCCACCCGGCTGAAGCCCATTCCCGGCCTGATGCCGGATCCCACGGCGCTGCCCGACGGCTGCGTTTTCGCCGACCGGTGCAGCCACTGCATGGAGATCTGCAGCACGCAGCACCCTCAGGTGTACACCAACGGCACCCACAAGCTGTGCTGCCATCTGTTTGACAAGGAGCTGGAGAGAGGAGGACAGGAAAATGGAACACAGGACTAACGAAACTCCTCTGCTGCAAACCATCGGACTGCAAAAGTACTTTAAGGTGCGCGGAAACTCCCTGCTCCACGCGGTGGACGGCATCGACCTGACGCTGTATTCCGGCCAGACGCTGGGCGTGGTGGGCGAATCCGGCTGCGGAAAGTCCACGCTGGGCCGCACGATCCTGAAACTGATCGAGCCGACCGGCGGCCAGATCCTGTACAACGGCAAGGATATCACCAAGCTCAGCACTCGGAAAATGCACCCCTACCGCAAGGAAATGCAGATCATCTTCCAGGATCCCTATTCCAGCATCGACCCCAGAAAGTCTGTGATCGAGGTCATCGCGGAATATATGCTGATCCACAAGGTCTATAAGACCCAAGCCGAGGCGTTCAACCGCGCGGCGGAGCTGATGGATCTGGTAGGTCTGGCCCGCCGCTACACCAACTCCTATCCCCACGAGCTGGACGGCGGCCGCCGCCAGCGCATCGGCATCGCCCGTGCGCTGAGCCTGAACCCCAGGTTCATTGTGTGCGACGAGCCGGTGTCCGCTCTGGACGTATCCATCCAGGCGCAGATTCTGAACCTGCTGATGGATCTTCAGGACGAGCTAGATCTGGCCTACATGTTCGTGACCCACGACCTGTCGGTGGTCAAGCACATCTCCGACAGCATCATGGTCATGTATCTGGGCCGCTGCGTTGAGCTGGCACCCTCGGACGAGCTGTTTGCCAATCCCTTGCATCCCTATACCAAGGCGCTGCTGGCGGCGATCCCGGAGCCCGATTTGGAGCGCAGCCGCAGCAAAAAGCTGGAGGTCATCCGCGGTGAGGTCAGCAGTCCCATCGATCCCAAGCCCAGCTGCCGCTTTGCCGCCCGCTGCGAATACTGCAAAAGCTGCTGTACCGAGAGCAATCCAGAGTTTGTGGAGGTCTCTCCCGGACACTTTGTGTCCTGCTTTCTGGTCAATGACCGCTGATGTACCGTGTCAGGCGGCAGAACCGAAACAAGGAGAAGTCCTATGTATTTGACAGAGAATTTTGAACCGAGGCGCGTTCTTGAGCGCTTCGAGGATATCTGCGCCATCCCCCACGGCAGCGGCCACGAGCAGGCGCTGGGCGACTGGGTCATGGCGCTGGCGGAAAAACGGGGGCACGAGGCCATCCGCGACGCCGCCGGAAACATTCTGGTTCGCGTTGCCGCCTCCCCCGGCTGCGAGGCCGCACCGCCCATTCTGCTGCAGGGTCATCTGGACATGGTGCTGGCGCAGGAGGAGGGGCTGGGACGCGACATGATCCGCGAGCCGGTTCATCTGGTGCTGGAGGGCAGCATCCTGCGGGCTGACCGGACAACGCTGGGCGCGGACAACGCCGTGGGTCTGTGCCACATGCTGGCCTTGATGGACGCCGACGACCTGCGGCATCCGCCCATGGAGCTGCTTTTCACCGTCCGCGAGGAGGAGGGACTTCAGGGCATACAAGCCTTTGATCTATCCCAGCTTCGCGCCCGGCGGATGATCAACATGGACATGGGGGATCCCGACTGCATGGTGATCGGCAGCGCCGGAAGCGCCAAGCTGACGGTGAGCCGTCCGTGCCGTCACGCCTTCTGCCATGACGCAGGTCTGGAAATCTCCATCTCCGGTCTGCGGGGCGGCCACAGCGGCCTTCTGGCAGGAAAGAACCACATCAGTGCACTGCATCTTGCGGGCCGTGTTCTGGGAAAGCTGTGCGACGCGCAGCCTGTGCGGCTGATCCAGCTGGAGAGCGACGGCGGCAGCGGCATTCCCCGCAGCGCCCTGCTGCGAGTGGCCGTGCCGGACAAGGACGCCGCCATGACGCTGCTGCGGGACATGGCGCAAAGCCTTACGGACGAACTGCGGGAGGAACCCGGCTTTTCCATGTCCGCCGCGGAGACCGCCTGCGAGGCCGCAGCCTCCGCCGGGGACACCCGCGCTCTGGCTGATTTTCTTGTGCTGGTGCCCTATGACGTTACCATCCGCAGCACCCTGCATCCCGAGTGGGTGTTGTCCTCCGCGCTGCTGATGGCCGCCCGCTATGAGACGGGACGCTTCTCCGGACTGCTGTCCATTCGCGCCAACCGGGACGAGTACTTTGAAGGCACGATGCTGCGCATCAGTACCCTGTGCCGCATGACCGGCGTCACCGCCGCCATGCAGGGCAAATGGATCCCCGCATGGCCGGAAAGTACCGACACGCCGCTGCAAACCGCCTGCCGGGATACCTTCCATGCGCTGTTCCACCGCGAAATGCAGCAGGAGGTAGAGCACGGTACGGTAGAGGTCAGCGTGATCGCCAAGGCGATCCCCGACATGGATATCGTGGGCTTTGCTCCCAAGTCAAGAGGCGCCCACACACCGCAGGAGCACCTGTATCTGGACACAATGGAACCCTTCTGGAAACATCTTACCGCGCTGCTGGCAAGCCTGTGCGAAGGATAAAGCTATATTTGTTTAAAGAGGTATGAAACTATGATTATTGGTGTATTAAAAGAGATCAAGCCCAATGAGTACCGTGTTGCCGCCGTTCCCGCAACGGTAACTGAGATCGTGCGCCACGGCCATACCGTTTACGTAGAGTCCGGTGCCGGACTGGGCAGCGGCTATTCTGACAGCGATTATCAGGCGGCAGGCGCCATCATCGCGGACACCGACACCGTCTGGGAGAATGCCGATCTGTTCTACAAGGTCAAGGAGCTGTTCCCCCAGGAGTTCAAGTGGATGAACAAGGATAAGATCCTGTTCACCTACATCCACTCCAACGCCCACCCCGCCGAGACCGACTGCCTGCTGGACAGCCACGTTTCCGCCGTGGCCTACGAGGACGTTCCCGACAAAAACGGCCACTTCCCCCTGCTGCGCCCCATGAGTGAGCTGGCCGGTAAGGGAGGTTTTCTGGCGGCGCTGCACTATATGCAGTCCGTGAACGGCGGCCCCGGCAAGCTGCTGGCCAATGTAGCCGGTGTGGAGTGCCCCGTCATCACCTGTCTGGGCTGCGGCAATATCGGCGTAGGCGTGGCCGAGCTGGCCTGCGGCTTCGGCAACGAAGTACGGATCCTTGACGTGAACATGGACGTGATGCTGGAAGCTAAGAAGCATCTGCCCGATGTGAGCTTCATGATCTCCAACCGGGCCAATCTGGAAAAGTGCCTGCGGGAGTCCGATGTGATCGTCAATGGTATCCAGTGGGCAAAGGACCGGAAGGATCACATCATCTATCGCGAGGATCTGAAGCTGATGAAGAAGGGCGCCATGATCGTGGACGTGGCCTGTGACGACGAGGGCGCTGTGGAGACCTGCCGCAGCACCACCCATGACGATCCCGTGTACAAGGAGGAGGGCATCCTCCACTATTGCGTGGATAATATTCCCTCCGCTTTCGCCCAGACCGCCTCCATCACACTGGCCAACGCCACCTGCCCCATGCTGCTGCAGATCGCCGACAAGGGCTTCAAGAAGGCCATTGAGGAGAATCCCTATCTCCGCGCCGGTATGACCTGCTATGACGGCAAGCTGACGCTGAAGGAAACCGCCCTGAAGCAGAATCGTCCCTGGACAGACGCGGAAGATCTAATCAAGGTCTGGTAATATACAGTACTGTGCCCAGCACCGTGGAAATATCCTCCGGCTGTCCCGGAGGATATTTCTCGATTTTTATCTCTGCTCTCTGTAGGGGTAGAAAGGACGTCTGAATATGAACACAACAAGCAGAAAAGGGTCGATGACGCTGGCGCTTTGCTGCGGCGTCACCGGCAACGTCATCTGGGGAGCCAGCTATCTCTTTACGCGGATCGCGCAGCAGGAGGCGCCGCCTATGGTGCAGATGTCCCTGCGGTTTCTGCTGGCGTTTCTGCTGCTGAACCTCATGATGCTTTTCGGCTGGGAAAAGATTCGGCTGCGGGGGAAAAATCTGCGGCCGCTCATCGTGCTCTCCTGCGTGGAGCCCATCTACTTCTTCTTTGAGAGCTACGGCATCTACTATTCCAACAGCACCTTTGCCGGCGTTACGCTGGCCATCGTCCCCGTCATCGCCATCGGCATGGGTGTACTGATCCTGAAGGAATACCCCACGCGGAAGCAATTTCTTCTCTGCTTTGTCCCCATCGCGGGTGTGATCCTTGTGACCATTGCCGGCTCCGGATTGGGCGCGGTGCAGCCCATCGGCGTGGTGCTGGTCTTTGGTGCCTGTCTGTTTGCCGCCTTTTACCGGGTGTATAACAAGGATTCCTCGGCGGAATTTACCGCCTTTGAGCGCTCCTATTTCGTGATCGGCATGTGTATGCTGGTATTCACCGTTGCGGCGCTCTGCATGGAGCGCGGCGATCTGACTCCCTTTGCGGCGGCGCTCCACAGTAAACGGTTTGTGCTGTCCACACTGGTGCTGAGCGTATTCTGCTCCGTCGCCGCCAATATTCTTGTGAACTACAGCGCCTCTATTCTTCCTATGGCCATTTTCTCCAATCTGGGAAGTCTCATCACCGTCTGCGCCATGTTTCTGGGCATCATCTTTCTGGATGAACCGACAAACGCCATGAGTCTTGTTGGCTCCGCCATGGTGCTGGTGGGCCTGTTCCTCATTGCCCGTGTCAGCGGAGAAAACTCCCGGAAGCCGAAGAAGGAATCCCCGCAGAGGCCCGACGGTCAATCATGAAATCACATTAAAACGCAGCAAGCCCACCCCGTTAAGGGGCAGGCTTGCTGCGTTCGCCTTATTTTGTAGGCGTGACCATCTTTTCCGGCTGCACGATCCGGTCATACGCTTCCTCCGACAGACTTCCTCTGGCCAGCACGGCTTCCCTGAGGGTAAGCCCCTCCTGCAATGCCTTTTTGGCGCAGGCGGCGGCCTCCTCATAGCCGATCTCGGGGGTCAGGCAGGTGACCAGCATCAGCGAATTGTTCAGGTTTTCCTCCATCCGCCGCGCGTTGGGGGTGATGCCGTCCACACAGTGGACGCGGAAGGAATCCATGGTGTCTGCCAGCAGATTACAGGACAGCAGGAAGTTATACGCCGACACCGGCAGGAATACGTTCAGCTGGAAATTGCCCTGCGAGGCCGCCACGCTGATGGCGGTATCGTTGCCCATGACCTGCACGGCCACCATGGTCAGCGCCTCGCACTGGGTGGGATTGACCTTGCCCGGCATAATGCTGCTGCCCGGCTCGTTGGCGGGGATGTTCAGCTCGCCGATGCCGCAGCGCGGACCGCTGGCCTCCCAGCGGATATCGTTGGCGATCTTCATCAGATTACAGGCCAGCGCTTTCAGCGCACCGTGGGCAAAAACCAGCGCATCCTTCGCGGTAAGGGCGTGGAATTTGTTTTCATCCGGAATAAATGCCACACCGGTCAGCACGGAAAGCTTCCGGCATACCGCCGCGTCAAAGCCCTGCGGCGCGTTCAGCCCCGTGCCCACGGCAGTACCGCCGATGGCCAGCCTGCGCAGCTCCGTCAGGCTGCTCTCCAGCATCCGGCAGGGCGCCGCCACCATCTCGCGCCAGCCGGAAACCTCCTGCGCGAAGCGGATAGGCGTGGCGTCCTGCAAATGGGTACGCCCGATCTTGATGATCTCCGGATACGCCTCCTCCAGCCCCTTGAAGGACTTCTCCAGCCGCTGCGCGGCAGGCAGCACCTTTTGAGAAACAGCCAGCACGGCGGCAATGTGCAGCGCCGAGGGATAGGTGTCGTTGCTGGACTGGGAGCGGTTGGCGTGGTCGTTGGGGTGCACCGTGACGCCGTGATCTGCCGCGATATGGCTGATGACCTCGTTGACGTTCATGTTGGTCTGGGTGCCGCTGCCGGTCTGCCAGACCACAAGAGGAAACTCCTCATCCCACTTCCCTGTCCGGATCTCCTGACAGGCCCGCGCAATCACGTCCGCCTGCTCTTTGCTGAGCAGCCCGTCCTCAAAATTCGCCTGTGCGCAGGCCTCCTTGAGATAGGCGAAGGCGGTGATGATCTCCTGCGGCTGGCGCTGGCCGCCGATTTTGAAATTGTCCTTGCTTCGCTGGGTCTGCGCGCCCCAATGGCGCTCGGCAGGCACCTGCACCTGCCCCATGGTGTCGTGTTCGATTCGATATTTCATAGTCGTTTCCTATTTAATTTAGATACGGGCCACGCCGTCTTTCCTCGCGGCCTCTGCGGCAGCGTGAGCCACCGCGTCCCGAAGACGGGGATCAAACGCCTTGGGAAGAATGTAATCGGCGGACAGCTCCTCGTCGCTGACGAGACCGGCAATGGCATATGCGGAGGCGATCTTCATATTCTCGGTAATCTTGCTGGCCCGAACGTCCAGTGCGCCGCGAAAGATACCGGGGAAGCAGAGCACGTTGTTGATCTGGTTGGGATAGTCGCTGCGACCGGTGGACACCACCGCCGCACCGGCGGCCTTGGCCTCGTCGGGGAAGATCTCCGGCGTGGGATTGGCGCAGGCGAAGATGATGGGATCCTTGGCCATGGTGCGGATCATGTCCGCTGTCAGCACCCCCGGTGCCGAGACGCCGATAAACACGTCGGCGCCCTTGATGACCTCGGCCAGCGTACCGGACTGCTTTTCGCGGTTCGTCACGGCGGCGATAGCCTGCTTGGCGGGGTTCAGCCCCTCGCGCCCCTCATAGATGGCGCCGGAGCGGTCGGTCATGATGACGTTTTTCAGGCCCATACTCAGCATCTGCTTGATGATAGCCGTTCCTGCCGCACCCGCACCGCTGGTGACGATCTTCACGTCCTCCAGCCTTTTGCCCACCACCTTGAGAGCGTTGATAAGGCCCGCCAGCGTGATGACGGCGGTACCGTGCTGGTCGTCATGGAATACGGGGATATCGCACGCGGCCTTGAGCCGTTCCTCGATCTCGAAACAGCGGGGCGCGGAGATGTCCTCCAGATTGATACCGCCGAAGCTGCCCGCCAGCAGCGAAACCGTCTTTACAATGTCATCCACGTTTTTGCTGCGGATGCACAGCGGGATGGCGTCCACGCCGCCGAACTCCTTAAAGAGCCCACATTTGCCCTCCATCACGGGCATACCGGCTTCGGGACCGATATCGCCCAGTCCCAGCACGGCGGTGCCGTCCGTGACCACCGCCACCGTGTTCCAGCGGCGGGTGAGCTCATAGCTTTTGCGGATATCCTTCTGGATCTCCAAACAGGGCTGCGCAACGCCCGGCGTATATGCGAGGGACAAGGCCTCTTTGCTGTCCACCTTTGCGCGGGAAACGATCTCGATCTTGCCGCGCAGCTGCTCATGCAGCTTCAGCGATTCTGTTGCATAATCCATGTGTTTCGCCCTTTCGTCTTGTACTTTAACCTACAAGATAAAGCCAATGGGTGTATTTGTCAAATCTTTTTTCTCCGGCCAAAGGGAAAAGCTTTCACGGCCACAAAGCGGAACACCGACCGCAAATTTTCCAAGATTGCAAGAAAAGATTCCGTATCGCTGAACGCACAGGATTGACGGAGAAACCAGATTCCATTACACTATATATTAGTATAGTTCCGGCTATTGGCAAAAGCGTACCGATGCTTTTCCTTTTCCGCCGCGTTATTCTATTATAAATATAACGTAATTGAGGAGGACTGACCGTGATTTTTTATACCGCCGATCTTCACTTTCTCTATGAGCCGCTGCTGTCCTCCCGGCCCTTTGCCACAGTGGAGGAGATGGACGAGACGCTGATCCGCAATTGGAACGAAACGGTATCGCCGGAGGACACCGTGTACCTGGTGGGCGATATCGGGTATAACGAGGGGCAGGTTCCTCGCCAGCTGCTCTCCCGCCTGACGGGACACAAGCACCTGATCCGGGGCAACCACGACACCGGGTATGAGGACGCCGCCTCCCTCTACCGCTATTTCGAGACCATCACCGACTTCAATGAGATCGACGACGGCGAGACCCATATTCTGCTGTGCCACTACCCCATCATTTATCGCAAGCGGGGCTACATGATCCACGGCCACATTCATCAGAGCCGGGGACAGGAGTACCAGCTGCTGAAGGAGCTGCCCCGTGTGCTGAACGCCGGGGTGGATATCAATTTCTACCGCCCCGTGACGCTGGAGGAGCTGATCGAAAACAACCGCGCCTTCTACAGCGGCGAGTGGGATGACCTGATCCCTCCGCCGCCCCGCACGCCCCGGGGCGATAAGGGCTGGCTTCCGGCCACGCCGGACTTCCGCCCCATCCCGGAGCGGCCAAACGGCCAATGAAAGGAGCATGCCCCATGGAGCAGGAAAAACGGGACAGCGTGAAATCGCTGGGCAAGGCGCTGCATCTGATCGACATTATCAATCAGGCCCGCACCCCCATGACCCTCATGAGCCTGAGTCAAGTCTCCGGCTTTCCCAAAAGCACCGTCTACGCGCTGCTGAGCACCCTGCGCAGCTACGACTGCATCCGGCAGGGCAGCGACGGCCGCTACTATCTGGGTACGCGGCTGTTTGAGTGGGGCTGCGGCGTGTCGGCGTCGTGGGAGCTGAACAACGTGGCCCGGCCCTATCTGGAAAAGCTGGCGGCCCACACCGACGCCACGGCGCTGCTGAGCCGTATCGAGGGAAACAGCGTGGTGGTCGTCGACCAGTCCACCGCCATGTGCGGCGGCATCTACGTCACCACCGAGATTGGAACCCACCTGCCGCTGCACGCCACCTCTCAGGGGAAGCTGCTGCTGGCGGCCATGTCGGACGCCTCGGCCAAGGCATTTCTCAGCGGCGCGGGGCAGCTGGAGTCCTTCACACCCCACACCATCGTGGAGCAGGAGAGCATCCTGCGGGAGCTGGGGCAAATTCGCGCCAACGGCTACGCCGCGGAAAACGGCGAATACAAGATTGGCCTGCGGTCGGTCTCCGCGCTGGTTTACGACCGCTGCGGCGTCATGAGCTACGCGCTCAGCGTGGAGGGACTGTTCCGCAAGGTGCGCTCTCAGGAATTTGAGGAAGTGGTGGCCTGCGTCAGCGCCACGGCACGGCAGCTGTCGGAGGCCATCGGCTACCGTGGCTACCGCACGCCGCTGCCAGGAAAGGGACAGAAACAATGACAACACGAACCAGAATTACCGCGCTGCTGTTGGCGGACGTGAATCAGAACGGCCTGCGGAACGCACAGGATGTGCAGCGGCTGTACGAACAGCTGACGGGTACTGCCTGAAACAAAAGATTCCGCAATGCGGAACAAAAATTCCGTTATGCGGTGTCCGCCGCGTTGACGGAATACGGTAAAAATCGGTAAAATGTGAATAGGGCGAATGTTGCCCTATCACTTTTATACTTCGTTGTTTCGCAAAAAGAACAACGAGCAAAAAATGAAAAAGGAAAGGAAGCAACACACATGAGAGTGAAACATTCTCTAAAGCGGCTGACTTCGCTGCTGCTGTGTCTGGTCATGCTGATGCAGACAGTGGTAGTGGCATCGGCGGCTGGGTTCAACCCCAAAGCTGAGACGCCTGAACCTACGGCGGCAGATGCCTTCGAGTTCAGCAAAGGAACGATCACGGATTATGTCGGCAGCGACACCAACGTGGTCATTCCCGCCGCCATTGACGGCACGCCTGTTACCTCAATCGGACAGGCCGCGTTTATGGACAAGAGCATCGAAAATGTTGTGATCCCCAGCACTGTTAAGTATGTGGGCGACTACGCTTTCGATGCGTGCGACGATCTGAACAGCCTGTATTTCTATGGCGATGTCCCGAGCAATCTGGATAGTGCCACTTATGATATGGATACGAGTGTCACCATTTACTGCAAGAATACGTATCAGAGCGACTATGAGTATGAAGTGGGCGACTATTTCTCCGTGTCCGGCAGCATTAAGAGCACGCTGGAAGACCCCGCCTAGGGAAGTATCATTGTCCCTGAATCGTTTCATCGCCTTATCCGTAGCAAGCGGATATTTCAGAATGGTTCGGAATCGCTACCAACCTTTCTTTCCGTGATAACCCTTGTGGGCAGGAAGTTCGTGGCGCACCTTCATCCGGCTGGGGCTTTCGCCCCCGATCAGGAATGTACCTGTTGAATGTGTATTCTGTTTTCAAGGTTCACGAGGGCGATTGTTTTGTCCCTCACTTGGTAGGCAACGAAAACGGGCAAAAATTAACCCCCTTCAAAAAATTTTTCGATTTTTTTGAAAAATGCAGATTTGCGAGTTCGCACTTGATTCTGCGATAATAAAAAAGCACCCTTGACGGGTGCGGAATACCTATAAGAGATGTCGATAGGTTGTCTGTCTCTCTGGAACAAATTCCAAAGTATCAAATTGATACTTTGGAATGCTCTACTTGATTCTTTGGGACACTTTTCGCCTTCGTAGCCAACAGGCTGATGGCTAAAACAAAAAAAGGACGAGCCATCCGATATGGATAACTCGTCCTTACCTCATTTTGATTGTAGGCTGTCTAAGTACTTCCAGCGTCGATAGTTTTGCAGACTGCTGATGTGCCACTCACTCTTTCGGGGTATCGTCCTGAATGCGTTTGAACAGAAAAAATCAATCAGGTATATCTTGGGGATCATATTCATCGCCCTGATGGAAAAATACTTCACCTTGCCTTTGTTGCACCAGCGGTTAATTACCGGAATAGCATACCCGGTGATCTCACTGACCTTTTTAACTTCAAGAACATCTGGGTATTCTTTGAGGAGGAACCGATAATACTCATGCAAATCTTCGCCGTCGATTTTAATTTCCGACGAATAATGTTGCCGAACCGTTCTTCCGCTTTCTTTGTACCATCCCTCCGGTACAGCGTAGAACTCAGGATGATTTTCCCGATCTTCTATGAAAGCCATCAGATCTTCTTTCCTGATTTTGTAGCACCGGGTTTTCTTCCCCGAATAAATGCACGGCAGCTTTCCGCTTTTCAGATAATAGAGCGCTGTTCGTTTGCTGCAATGGCAAAGCAAGCGCACCTGTTCCTTAGCAAGAATATCCGGCACTTTCGACCAATCAATGTCATTGATTTTCATAACATACACCTCTGTCATTTGTTCGGCGGAAGACACCTGTGTATGCTATGCTGTTCTAACATCGTTCTAACATTTCTAACGCGAATTCTAACAAAACTGCCAAAATCGGCTCATTTTTGGCTTTCATTCGAACCCCTTGAAAAATCAAGCTTTTTTCAAGGGAGAATGCCAAAACACCTTGATACAGCTATGGTTTTGGGCGGACAAAACATCCTGAAAGCGATACGAAAAAACCACAAAAGTCATAATGGTTGAAAAGACTCGAAATCATGTGATTAGTCCTAAAAAGTGAATATTTATGTATGGAAGCGTATCGAAGTGGTTGTAACGAGCTGCACTCGAAATCGTGGTCGCTACTCGGTAGCACCCTGACTGGAATCCCTTGATTTTACGGGGTTTTTCGGGTATTTTTAACTTAAGGCAACACCGCATGAAAAGATGAGCCATCAACGGTTGAATATGATATAGTATACATATGGATAAACAGATGACGATTTCCGCATTCAGCGATGAGTTAGCGCAGGTGCGGACAAAGAAGAAAGAGTTTCTGACTCAGATCGAACGGATCGTCCCGTGGAAGGAATGGCTATGCCTGATCCAGCCGTGCTATTACAAAGGAGAGCGCGGCAATAAACCCTATCCGCTGGAGACCATGCTGCGGCTTTATCTGCTGCAAAACCTGTATGACTTGAGTGATGAGGCAACCGTTGCAGAAACAATCGACAGCCGCGCGTTCTCGGATTTCTGCGGAGTAGATTCCAGCAATCAGGTGCCGGACGGAGATACCCTTGGCCGTTTTCGCAATCTACTGCTCAAGAGCGGATTACAGGAGAAGCTGTTCGCGCAGGTAGTTGCGATGCTCATGGAGCGTGGGCTGATTTTGAAAAAGGGAACGGTGTTGTGGATTCCACCATCATTTCCGCTCCTTCTTCCACTAAGAATAAGGAAAAGAAGCGGGATCCGGATGCCCATCAGGTGAAAAAGGGCAATACTTGGCACTTCGGTTATAAGGCACATATCGGCGTTGACAGGGACAGCGGACTGGTTCATACCGTGGAGGCAACAGCAGCCAACGTCCATGATGTCATAGAAACATCAAAACTGCTGACCGGAGAAGAAAAGGTCGTTTACGGTGACAGCGGTTATCTCGGTGCGGGAAAACGTGATGATGCGATCATCCGCAACAAGACCGGCCGCAAAATCAAATACAAAATCAACCGTCGTCCATCCCAAGTGAAGGAACTGAGCCCAAGCGGCCGGTATGCCGCAAAGAAAGCAGAACACGAAAAATCCTCTGTCCGTGCTAAAGTAGAGCACGTATTCGGTGTCGTCAAAAAGCAGCTGCGTTTCCGAAAAACACGATACCGAGGGCTCGAAAAGCAGAAAGCCAAATTCAATATCATGTTCGCGTTAGCGAATCTGATCCTGGCTGACAGATCCTGCCTGGCAGCTTGAATCAGTGCGCGCTTGCGAGCAAAAGCACGGGCGACCTAATTGATTCTTACAAAATGGCCGCCCGGTAATGCGTATCGTAGCAGTTGTGCGGTATTGCCTTAAAGCAAAAATGGCTCTTCTCCTCCTGCATGTTTTGATTCTCTGCCAAGATTTCCTTGTCATTTTATGTAATTTTATATTGAAATAACAAACATACATATAAGAACGCGTGAGCTGTGCCAAAGAATCTCGATTCCTATGTACAAATTTTAAATCATTTTATCTCACGCCAAGGAGGATCAGATTATGATTCAGTATATTTCATACTCGGACCTGAATGAGTTCTACAGCATCAAGGAGGTTTGCCGTCTGCTGGAAATGGACAAGGAGAATCTGAGAAAAAGCTGCGAAAAGTATGGTGTCAGGCCTAGTCGTAATGAAATGGGTGACTGGGGGTTAACCTGTCACGACCTGCGCCGACTGCACAACTTCTTGTACAAAGAGGAAAAGAGTATGGCTACGAGAAGGGACGACGATCCGTGGGCGTAATCGAACTCCTCACCGTAGCCGAGACCGCAGCCCTGCTGAAGACCACGAAGCAGCAGGTACGGAAAATGATTTCTCAACAGTTGATCCCAGCGCTGAAGATAGGAAGAGAATGGAGGGTGAGCAAGGAGTACTTAGAAGCCTTCTTACGGGACAACTTTAATTGATGCCCGTCGGCTGAGAGCGGTGGCCATAATCCAGCAAGTATGGCCACCGCTCTATTCCATTATCACTTCAAAGACCGAAGATACACCGCCAGTAGAGAAAGCGCAGTTTCCTGTTCTTTTGGTGTGCAGTGTGCTAACTGCTCCAGGAGCTCATTCTGCCGGAGTTCCGGTGCGTTATCATCTTCCGTCAGGATATCATTGGGACTGATCTGGAGAGCCTGACAGATTCGTAGGACTGTCTCTATACGCATATTTACGGTTCCACGTTCAATGTCGGCATAAGCCCGATCAGAAAGCCCGGCGGACTCCGCCACCTCCATCTGTGTCAGCCCAAGCCGCTTTCGAGCACTGAACAGTTTTCCGCCGATCTTGTGAAAGTCAAAAATAAGCATAACGCTTCCTCCTATATAGCCTTATATAGGAACTTTACTTCCCAAAACGATTGACAAACAGGAAGAATTGCATCATAATTACAGGAAGAAAACTTCTTGTTTCAGGAGTGGGTATTATGGGAGAACTTATTGATACCAGATTTCGGATATTTGATTGTCCAATTTGTATTTCCGAGGAGCGGGCTGCGTACAACCGCATTCGATTGGATTTTATCAAGCTTGCCAATGAGGCGGCGGAGCAATATGAAACGCTGTACAAGCAGGACGGCTCCATCCAGAAGGTTGTTGAAAAATTGGGAGAACAAACTCACAACTGCCTTGTTCCCGCGCTGGACTACTGCATCGATACTTTGGTCCGCTACAATGTGATCGATATCGACATTCAGGCATTTGCAGAGCACTATCAGGTGTTTGCTGAGCCTTGTGCTGAGGCTTTCAATAAGGTGTATGACCGCTATGCCGAAGTGGTGATGAACGAAGAAGAGCTGGATCGTTACCGTGTGGCCCGCAGAGAGGGACGTGCACGGTGGCAAGGCGGCGGCTTCGGTTTGGCTGGCGCCCTGTCCGGCGCCGTGACCGCCAGTGCGCTGAACTTGGTCACTGGCGCGGGTCATATGGTGTTCAACGCTGTTGGCAAAACGATTTCCTCGATCGCGTCCAGTTTCAAGCTGTCGAAGATCTATAACGACCCCAAAACCTGTAATACACTGACGGTTGGCCTGCGGAAATCCGTCTTTAACCTGCACTTCGCGTTGGTAGATTGCCTTATATCAACGAAGCTTCCTCAAAGCATGCACCGGAAACGATAAAAAAAGACTACAACTGTCTGAAGCTGATCTTCGACACGGCGGTAGACAACCAGCTGTGCGTCAAAAGCCCCATGACCCGCACCATCAAGCTGCCCAAATACGAGACCGTGAAGGGGAAACAGGCCTTCACGCAGGCGCAGTATGAGATTGCTTACGCTGCGGCCCAAGCGTACGGCAACCTCTCCTTGATGCTGATGTTGGAGACCGGGGTATCCCGCAGTGAGCTGCTGGGATTGCGCTGGGAGGATATCGACACCGAAAACCGCTGCATCCACATCACGCAGGGGCTGGTCGTTTACCATGATGCAGACGAGGATAAGCAGGTGATGAGCAGCACCGGCCTGAAGAACAAGTTCCGCAAGCGTGCTGTCCCGATCACCGACGATGCCCTCTGGCTCAGCTTAACACAGGCGGAGCGAACGGTCAAGGTGGGTAATACCGTGATCCAGACGGAACACATCATCCATAGTCCGGAGGGTAAGCCCTACAACCCAAACAACTGGGCCAATCGTGTGTTCCGGCCTTTCATGCAGCGCCTGCATAAAGAGCGCCCGGATATCCCCATGCTGTCGCCCCACGAACTTCGTCATACCAGAGCCACGCTCTGGATCGCCCAGGGGATCGACCCCTACATGGTGGCACGATTGCTGGGGCACAGCGACCTGAAGATGCTGACAAAAATATATGACCATACGAGCACCGAGACCCTGCGGAAGGCCCTGGAAGCCGCCGCGAAAAAAGAACCGTAACCGGACATCCCATATCAGACAAAAGCAGCGGTGTCATCATACACCGCTGCTGATCCACTTATTGTAAGGAGGATACACCATGAAACAAACCGTCTCCGCCTCGAAAACCGATATGTTCCGCATCCGGGTCAACCCGGATATGCGCAAGCAGCTGGAAGCCATCTATGCGCAAAACGGCCTCACCCTGACAGATGCCGTCAACGTATTCTTTCAACAATCCCTTCATGCCGGAGGATTTCCTTTTCCGGTCACCACGGAAAACGCAGAGCAGCTCCGCCAAAAAGCCGTCGAGAAGCTTGTCAGGGAGCTGCAGCGCGGGTCATCCTGCACCTCCTCTTGTAAAGAAACGCTTGCCGTTCTGGAGATCGATCCATGAGCATTTACTACAAGCGTACTGCCATAGAGGATATTCAAAGAGCGGCCTCCTATATCCGGAGCACTTTTCAGAACGAAAAGGTCGCCCGCCTGGTCACCGCCTTCCTTGTGGGGGCGATTACGGGCCTGGCTGACGCACCTTGTACGGGGCACCCTGTGTCCGCCGACCTCTCCGGCTGCACCCCATGCCGGGTGCTTACTGTCCCCTGTTTTCTTATTTTTTACCGTCTCAGGTCAACCGGCGATATTGAGATCCTCCGCGTCTTGGAGAACTCACCGGACTATACCCCTGCCCTCTTCTAAACACGTCTGGCCCAATAAGAAGAACCACAATATGAAATATCCCGGCTGATCAAAAGCCGGGATATCTTTTTTCTTACGCCATAGTTTTTTCCAAAACTGTCGTATTTTTGTCGTACAGCTTTTTTCACTCGCTGCTAAGTCCTTCGTAAAGTAATAAAAACACCCCGATTTGCTAAAAATCGAGGTGTTTTCTTGGTGGAGACTGCTGGACTCGAACCAGTGACCTCCTGCGTGTGAAGAACTGTGTACTGTCCTGCGCAGGCGGTCATAGCCGTCGTGTTCCGCTTAATCACAGGCCGTTTGCCCCACTACAAGTTCTCAAGCTGTACTCTGGAGCAGCTCTTTACAGCCTAAAAAGTCCGACACATAACACCATCCAATATCTGGTAAATCTAATTAACGCCGCGTAGGGAAGGTCTATGCATTCAGTGGTAAACTTGCACGACACCGAAAAGCTGCTCTTCGCTTTTGTCGGGCTGCCAAGACCGCTTTGAAACGAGGAAGATGGGGCCTTTGGTAATCAGCACCAAGGCCCCATCTCCCTCGTTTTCTAAAGCAAGCCGTATCTAACGATCTCAACCGCTCATAGAGTTATCACCTACGTCCGCACCCAAATCGCAGGTGTAGACCCAGCAGATCACGTCGCCGTCTTCTACCTGATAGCGGGAACAGCCGTAGTTGGGAAACCATCCGTTGACCTTGCACATCCATCCGGACTCATTGCCTACATCAAACTCATAGAGATTATGCTTCGCCTCGAAGCACTAATAAAATTTTTCTACTCAAAGCATACTGCCGGTTGCAGATGCTCCAGACCCGGAGCAGACTGAAAGTCGCTAAAATTGGTACAGGTAGAGATGAGCAAGCTTTCCATAAACCATGGTTCGCCGAGATGAAAGATAGAATGTATTGGATGTGATGTAGGAGGGGCCTGCCCGCGGGTCTTGGAGTGAATCCGCAATGTAAGAAGAGAAGGAAGAAAGCGTTGTTACTTGGCAGCCTTGGCAGCCTTGATGGACTCGATCAGCTCGGGAACGACCTTGAACAGATCGCCCACGATACCGTAGTCAGCCACCTCGAAGATGGGAGCGGTATCGTTCTTGTTCACGGCGATGATGCACTCGGAATCCTGCATGCCGGCCTTGTGCTGGATGGCGCCGGAGATGCCCAGTGCGATGTAGACCTTGGGATGGACGGTCTTACCGGTCTGGCCAACCTGATGGTCAGCGGAGATCCAGCCGGAGTCCACGCAGGCGCGGGAGGAACCCACGACGCCGCCCAGAACCTCAGCCAGCTCCTCGGCCAGCTTGATGCCCTTCTCAACGTCCTTGGAGATACCACGGCCAACGGACACGATGAAGTCAGCGCCGATCAGGTCGACCAGCTTCTTGGCGGCCTTGACGGTCTCGGTGACCTCAGTGTGGATGTCAGCAGCAGCCAGCTCAAAAGCGGGATGCAGGATCTCCACGTTCTTCTTGCACTCGCGCTTCTTCATAACGCCGGGGCGAACGGTCGCCATGGCGGGGCGGAAGCGGGGGCAGATGATGGAGGCCATCAGGTGGCCGCCGAAAGCGGGACGGGTCATCTTCAGGTCGCGGGACACGTCATGGGGCTCGCGGTTGATCATCACGGTGCCCAGCTTCTCGATGCGCTCCTCGGGCAGCGTGGAGGCCTCGCGCAGGAAGCCCTTGTAGTTGGGCATGTCGATGTCCAGGTGGGTGCAGTCCGCGCACAGACCGGTGTGCAGGCGGGCGGCGCAGCGGGGAGCCAGGTCACGGCCGATGTTGGAGGCACCGAACAGCAGCACCTCGGGCTTCAGCTCCTCAACGGCCTCCACGATCACCTTGGTGTAGGCATCGGTGGTGAAGTCCTTCAGCAGGGGGGAGTTGTAGACGTACACCTTGTCGGCGCCGTACTCGCCCAGCTCAGCGGCGATGCCGTCCACGTTGTCGCCCAGCAGAATGCCGCACAGCTCAACGCCCAGCTCATTGGCCAGCTTACGGCCCTCGGAGATCAGTTCAAAGGTGGTGGGCATCATCACGCCCTGACGCTGCTCGCAGAACACCCATACGTTCTTGAACGCGCCGATATCAGCACTATTAAAAGCCATTTTTTTGTATCCCTTCTTTAGATTTTCACAAGCATCATCGTGAGCCACGGCTCAAAAGCCTCGCAGAGTTCGCGTCCGCAGACGCGAATCATTTGAATCATTTTTCCGGCGACATGTGCGTCGGAAAAATTCTTCTCGGCCAGCAAGTGTGCCCAACGGGCGCGCGTACCCCAAGGGCACTTGTTCCGCTTCGCTCCACTGCGCCGTCGGCCGTGAACCCCACGCATGAAAACCTGTTTTCATGCGCTTCACAAAAATGCTTGCATTTTTGTGAAAGATCAGATGATGTGCTTGGCCGCCAGAATGCCAGCCAGCTTGTCGGTGGTCTCCTTGCCGGAGCCTTCCAGCATCATACCGGCGCCCTTCTGGGGGGGCGTAAAGGAGGTCAGAATGTTGGTGGGAGAACCGGCCAGACCGATGGTGCTCTTATCGATCAGGGGGTGATCCTTCAGGGTCTCATAGGTCATGGTGACCAGGGGCTTGCTGTAAGCCTCGAAAGCGCCGCCAACGGACAGGTAACGAGGATTGTTCAGCTCCTTGATGCAGGTGATCATGCAGGGGGTGTTCACCTTGACGGTCATGTAGCCATCCTCCAGGATGCGCTTCACGGTCAGGGTGTTGCCGTCCTTCTTGATCTCGCCGGCATAGGTGATCTGGGGCAGATGCAGCTTCTCAGCGATCTGGGGGCCCACCTGAGCGGTATCGCCGTCGATGGCCTGACGGCCGGCCAGAATGATATCGTCCTTCTCGACGCCGTAGGTGTCGATGGCGGCGGCGATGATCTGGGAGGTGGCGTAGGTGTCGGAGCCGCCGAACTCACGGGCGGTCACCAGTACGCCTTCGTCAACGCCCATGGCCATCAGCTCACGCAGCATGCCTTCTGCGGGAGGAGGGCCCATGGTGAAAGCGATGACCTTGCAGCCCAGCTCGTCCTTCAGGGACAGGGCAGCCTCGACGGCGTTCAGGTCGTCGGGGTTGATGATGGTCTGCATGGAAGC
>ERZ859738.639-NODE-639-length-21821-cov-4.546862_pt1 | contig 21821 bp, 19 predicted proteins | sample MGYA00510122_ERZ859738 | MGnify/ENA primary metagenome ERZ859738 (study PRJEB30046, sample SAMN00715139) | human gut metagenome | study: EMG produced TPA metagenomics assembly of the A metagenome-wide association study of gut microbiota in type 2...
GAGCCGAGCCGGCCCGTGCCCTGCGCGGTCGGCACCGCCGGGGGGGATTTTCTGTCTGCGCTGCATTTCGCCTGCAGACGCTTTTCACGCCTTATGTCCGCCGATCTGCTCATTTCTCTGGCGGGCAGTTGCGCCGTCGCGGAGACTCATGGCCTTCAGAATGGCGTTTTTGCCGTATTTTTCGCGGATGGCCAGCACGGCGTCCTGCATCCGCCGTTCGCGCGCACGCGCGGACTGTTCCTCGCGCCGAGCCGTGAGCGCCGCTTCGTCGGCAAACAGATCGAGCTGAACGTATTCCGGCTCGGCCTGCACGTCCCGCTCCCGCTGCACATGGTTCGCGACGACATACATCCGGCGCACGAGCAGCCCGCGGTCCACGATCCGGTCAAACAGCACCGTCAGCGCCTGCAGGAGCTCTCTGGAGGAGGCGGTCGGCGCCCGGAGCGTTTCTGACCCGTGCGCAGCTTTCGGGACGCGCCGCCCGTAATGGTCGACTGTGACCGGGCCGTGATACGGCGGACAGGACGGGTCTGTCAGGCTTTCACGGTCATAGCCGATGGTCAGGACCATCTGATCGGTCACAAGCCCCTTCCGGGCCAGCTCCAGCGCCAGCGCGTCCGCCATCTCCCGCGCGACGAGCCGCGCCTTTTCAAACGGATACGGGCATTGCAGCACCTGACCGGAGCTGACGCTGTGCGTCTGGGGCCGGTAGGCCTTGATGTCCGCAAGCGTGCACGGCTCGCAGCCCCATGCGTGGTCGATCAGCAGCTCCGCGTTCACACCGAACATCCGGTACAGCAGCTCCTCGTTGTAAAATTCATCCGGCCTGCCGAGCGAACAGCGGGCGATATCGCCCATCGTGAACAGGCCCTTTTCCTCAAGCTTTTTCGCGATCCCGCGTCCGACGCGCCAGAAATCCGTCAGCGGCCGGTGCGTCCAGAGCGTTTCGCGGTAGCTGCGCTCGGTGAGGCAGGCAATGCGCACGCCGCTTTCATCCGGCGCCACGTGCTTGGCCCCGATATCCATGGCGACCTTCGCCAGATACAGATTCGTGCCGATCCCGGCGGTCGCGGTGATGCCGGTCGTGCGCAGCACGTCCAGAATGACCGTCCGCGCCAGCTCCTGCGGCGTCTGGCCGTAGGTGCGCAGATACGGCGATGCGTCGATGAAGACCTCGTCGATGGAATAGACGTGAATGTCCTCCGGCGCGAAATATTTGAGGTAGATCTGATAGATCTGCGTGGAGACACGTATATAGTTCGCCATCTGCGGCGGCGCGGTGATGAAGGAGAGCGCCAGCTCCGGGTGCGCGGCAAGCGTGTCCGCGTTTTCGCTCTGGCCGCGCAGCTGTCGGCCCGGCGCATGCTGCCGCCGCATGGCGTTTACCTGTTCGACGCGCTGCACCACCTCGAACAGCCGCGCCCGGCCCGCGATGCCATACGCCTTTAAGGACGGCGAGACGGCCAGGCAGATCGTTTTCTCCGTCCGCGCCGCGTCCGCCACAACGAGATTTGTTTTCAACGGGTCAAGCCCCCGCGCCGCACATTCCACCGACGCATAGAAGGATTTCAGATCGATCGCCAGATACACCCGTTCCGCCTCCCTTCAGGTTCTGTCCCTATCATACCACCGAAGGCGGATCCAATGCAAGCATTATTAGAAAATTTGTTCGATTTAGAAGATAAAATAAAACTGCAGCTGGTAAGGGGCAGGAGGTGTGGGCCGAATACGATGCAATTGTCACAGAGGGGGGTTGGGCTTCCCAGCCGAAGCAGGGAAGCCCGGATTTGCTTGCTTGAAGGAGAGAGGGTTAAAACGTTTCCAATGCCATAGCCGGAGGGAATGAGGGATGACTCCGCTGGCATATATACCAATGATAGCATACACTACAGCCTTTTTCAAGTCCTTCCGTGCGTTTTTGATGGGAAAATAACAGATTCCCCGCCATGCGGGCGGCATGGCAGGGAAAATTGTAAAAATATTGGAGCCTCAGTTAAAGCTGCCCAGCTGCTTGCCGGAGAGCACGTGGAAGTGGATGTGATGGACGGTCTGCCCGGCCAGCTCGCCGACGTTCGTTACCACACGGTAGCCGTCGGCAAAGCCCATTTCCCGGGCAAGCTTGGCAATGACAGTATAGATGTGGCCGACCACGGCTTCATTTTCCGGCGTGACCTCAGCGGCGGAGGCAAAATGCTGCTTCGGGACGACGAGGAAATGTGTGGGGGCAAGGGGGCTGATGTCCTTGAAGGCATAGCAGAGGTCGTCCTCGTAGACCTTTGCGGACGGGATCTCGCCCGCGATGATTTTGCAGAACAGGCAATCAGACATGGTGCTTCCTCCTTAGTCCTTGACATTGGCCGCGACGTAATCGTCGACAGCCGCCAGCGCGTCGTCGAGCTTGAGGGCGTTCGTGCCGCCGCCCATGGCGGAATCCGGCTTGCCGCCGCCCTTGCCGCCGACGATGGGCGCAATATTCTTGATGATATCGCCCGCCTTGATGCCGCGTGCGACGGCGTTTTTGCCGCAGACGGCCAGCAGCGTGACCTTTTCGCCGTTGACAGCGCCGAGAGCCGCGACGGTGTTCGGGTTCTTGTCGCGCAGGAAATCGCCGAGCTTACGCAGGTCGTTCGCGTCGGTGTTCTCGCGGCTGGCCGTCACGACCTTGAGGCCGTTTACGTCCTTGGCGGAGAACATGAGGCTGTCCACATCGCCCGCGAAGAGCTTGTCCTTCATGCGCTCGATGGTCTGGTGCAGCTCACGGATCTCGTTCATGCTGCTCTGGGCCTTGTTGATCAGCTCCATCGGCGTGGTCTTCAGCAGCTCGGCAGCCTTGACCAGGCGCATATTCATCTCATCGACGAGATTCAGGAACGCTTCGCCCGTGACGGCCTCGATGCGGCGCACGCCGGAGGCAACGGAGGATTCGCTCGTGATGCGGAACGGGCCGACCTTGGCGGTGTTATCGACATGGGTGCCGCCGCAAAGCTCAACGGACTTGCCGCCCATGTTCACGACGCGCACGACATCGCCGTACTTTTCGCCGAACAGGGCGATCGCGCCGAGCTTCTTCGCCTCCGCGACGGGCATTTCCTTCGTCTCGACGGACATGCCGTCCAGCACAAGCTCACTGACAAGGCGGCTGATCTTGACCAGCTCGTCTGCGGTGACGGCGGAGAAGTGTGTGAAGTCGTAGCGCAGGCGGTCCGGCTCGACAAGGGAGCCTGCCTGATGCGCATGATCGCCGAGGACGGTGCGCAGAGCGTAGTCCAGCAGATGCGTTGCGGAGTGGGCGCGCATGATGGCCTTGCGGCGCATTTCGTCGATGGAGGCGGTCACGGTATCGCCGACGGCCAAAGAGCCGGAGACGAGCTTGCCGTAGTGCATGAACTTGCCGCCCTTATTCTTCTGCACATCGGTGACGGTGAATTCGGCGGTTTCGGTGTGAATGGTGCCATGGTCGGCGACCTGGCCGCCCATTTCGGCGTAGAACGGGGTCTGGTCGAGGACAAGAATTGCATCCGTGCCGGACGTGATCGCACCCTGAAGCTCTTCGTCGGCGACGATGGCGACGATCTTGCCCTCGGCTTCCATGTTGGTATAGCCGATGAAGGTCGTGGCGGGGATCTCCTTGCCGAATTCCACACCGGCCCAGCCGAGGTCGCCGAGCGCCTTGCGTGCCTCGCGCGCGCGGACCTTCTGCTCCTGCATGAGCTGCTTGAAGGCCGCTTCGTCGACCTGCATCCCCTCTTCGGCGACCATTTCGTTAGTCAGGTCGATGGGGAAGCCGTAGGTGTCATAGAGCTTGAACGCGTCCGCGCCGGAGAAGGTCGTCTCGCCGTTTACCTTGTGGCTCTCGAGCATTTCGGAGAAGATCTTCATGCCGCCATCGATGGTCTTAGCGAAGTTTTCTTCCTCGGTGCGGATGACGCGGGTGATATAGGACTGCTTTTCGCGCAGCTCGGGGTACTGGCACTCGTTTTCATGGACGACGGTGTCCACGACCTGATAGAGGAACGGTTCGTTCACGCCCAGCAGCTTGCCGTGACGCGCGGCGCGGCGCAGCAGGCGGCGCAGGACGTAGCCCCGGCCCTCGTTGGAGGGGAGAATGCCGTCGCAGATCATGAAGGTCGAGGAGCGGATATGGTCGGTGATGACGCGGAGAGACACGTCGGTCTTGTCGGACTCTTCATAGTGCGCACCGGTGATCTCGGAGACTTTATTCGTGATGTTCATGACAGTGTCGACGTCGAACAGGGACGCGACGTTCTGACACACGCAGGCAAGGCGTTCGAGGCCCATGCCGGTGTCGATGTTCTTCTGCTTGAGTTCGGTATAATTGCCGTGGCCGTCGTTATTGAACTGGGAGAAGACGATGTTCCAGACCTCGACATAGCGGTCGCAGTCGCAGCCGACGGTGCAGCCGGGCTTGCCGCAGCCGTACTGCTCGCCGCGGTCATAGTAAATTTCCGAACACGGGCCGCACGGGCCGGATCCATGCTCCCAGAAGTTATCCTCCTTGCCGAAGCGGAAGATGCGGTTTTCGGGGATGCCGATCACGTCGCGCCAGATGGCGAAGGCCTCGTCATCTGCGGGGGTCGTCTCGTTGCCCGCAAAGACAGACGGATAGAGGCGGTCCGGCTCAAGGCCGACCCACTCGGGGCTGGTCAGGAATTCCCATGCCCAGGGTATGGCCTCCTTCTTGAAGTAATCGCCGAAGGAGAAGTTGCCCAGCATCTCAAAATACGTGCCGTGGCGGGCCGTATGGCCGACGTTTTCAATGTCGCCGGTGCGGATGCACTTCTGACAGGTGGTGACGCGGTGGCGCGGGGGCTCTTCCTCGCCGGTGAACCACGGCTTCATGGGAGTCATGCCCGCGTTGATCAGCAGGATGGATTTGTCGTTCTGCGGAACGAGAGAAAAGCTCGGCAGACGCAGATGGCCCTTCGTTTCAAAGAACTTCAGGTACATCTCGCGCAGCTCATTGAGTCCGTATGCCTTGTGTGCCATGATGAATACTCCTTCTATATACATTAAATTTTAAACAAATTACCGCTGCTCTTTGTCTCCGACAGCCCATTCTTTTCCGCCTTGCCGGAAAAGAATGGGGAGAAAAGGGGCGCTTGGTTACGGTTTGGTGCGTTCTGCTGGTACGGTTTAGGTAAATCCTGATTTTCGGGTGTTGCGAACACACATACTCACTCTACGAACGCTATGGTACGCGCCGCCTGTTACGGTACACCGAATTTGGAAGTAGTTGCGATTCAACATCTGCGGTAAAAACGCCTTGCGTTCGAAATTTGCAAAGCAGTACGAATTCGCCGAGGCTCTGTAGGGGCCGATGCCCACATCGGCCCACTGGGAAGTTACGAATTCGCCGAAGATTACTGAAAAAACAGTGCGTTCTGCCGGGCCGATGTGGGCATCGGCCCCTACAAATATAAACCCCCGCCCCTGTGACAGGGGCGAGGTCAGTCGCGGTACCACCCTGATTGTGCTTGCGCACATCTCGGCGCTCCTGTATCGGGAAGCACCCGCCGCGCTTTCGTGCGGCCGCTCCAAACTGGCTGCGAACAGGCTTGCTGAAGGGCTTTCACCGTCCCCTTCTCTCTGAAAGCTGCACCGGAACGCTCGGTTTTTCAACGCGGTTTTCCAATATCGCAGATATTTTACCACATTTCCTGCGATTGTCAACATGAAAATTCATCCGTAGACCCACGCGTTCGGCAGCGGGCGGCCGCCGGTGTAGCGCAGGAACGAGGACGACGACTGCGTGACGTATTCGCCGTCGTACCACAAGATCGCGCTTGAGCCGCCGTCCATGTTTAACGCATTCCGGCAGCCGTAGGCCAGCAGGATATCCGAGCACGTGTTGACGCTCGTGCCCCGGATGCCCTCGCCAGGGTAGCGGCCCTCGATGATGAGCATATAAACGCCCTGATCGCCGGTGCCGAAGCACGCGCGCGGCTGTTCGCCCGTCCAGAAGGAATCCTCAATTTTTTCGCCGTCTTTGATCAGCGCGGGCGTGAATTCGGCGGCGTTGTACGTTCCCTCCCCGACCGGGTCGGACGCGGGCACGATGCGGCAGTCGAGGCCGTTTTCGCTCAGCTCGACGCGCTGGTAGACGTCGCCGCCGAAGTGATAGCCGTGTTCTTCACCCTGCGCCATGCACCAGCCTGCAAGCTGGCCGCCGTTGCCCTTGCCGTTGGGGTCCTGGAAGCCGTTGGCGTTCATGGCGAGGATACCGCCGGCGCGCGACGCGACAGAACCCGCCAGCTCCCCTTCGACGCCGTAGTTTTCAGCCATTTCCAGCCGCAGCAGCTCCGGGTACCGGCAGATGGCCAGCACGCCGCGATAGCCGTCGCCGGTGATGCGCACGAGCACAATGCCGTATTCCGCATCGACGGCCAGCACCTGATCGCCCTGCTGCGTCTCGATGCTCGTGCCCGCGTCGTCGAAGCCCGCTTCGTTGATGCGGATATGCTCCCAGCCGCTGTCCAGCGTCTCCGGGTGCTCGTCCAGATAGCGCTGGAACGACGCGTAATTCAGCATCGGAAACGCCATCTGGAAGTCTGCCTCCGGGTCATCCTCGACGGGCTGGGGCGCTTCTGTATCAGCCGGCGGTTCCTCCGGCTGTATCGGCTCCGGTTCTGTCTGTACGGGTTCCGATACAGGTTCCGGCTCCGGCTGCACGGGCGCGCCGGTAAACGTGCAGGCCGTCAGAACAAGACTTAAGACCAGCACAAAAACGAGGGTATACGCCGCCATTTTCGGCTTTTTCGCGATAAGTGTGATGCGCTCTTTGAGGCTCTTTCGGCCCAGCTGCATCGTCGTCGCGCAGGACAGCAGCTGGCCCCGCGCCCGCTTCGACGCGACGAGGCCGAGCAGCGCGCGGCCATAGCTTACCCGGCTGCCGGAGTCGAGGTCTTTCAGCACCCGCTCGTCGCAGGCCAGCTCGCAGTCGCGCCGGGAAAGCGCCGCGGCAAGCCACACGAAGGGGTCGAACCAGTACAGGCACTGGCAGATGAGGCGCAGGAAGCTCCAGAGCTGATCCCGCGCGTGATAATGCGCCAGCTCGTGACGAAGGACGAATTGGCGTGTCTCCGGGTCCTGCGCCGCTTCGGGCGTGAGATAAATTTCAGGCCTGAACAGCCCCGCGAGGCACGGCGACGGCAGCCCGGACGCCACCCAGACCGGAACCGGGCTTTCCGGGCAGGCAAACGGCCGCCGGATTCTTTTCAGTCTCCGGAGAAACAGCAGATTCTGCGCCAGAACGGCCAGCGCCATCGCTGCCGCGCCAGTCAGCCAGACAAGTTTCAAAATTGTACCGGCCGACAGCTGCGTCTGTATCTTTACGGGCGCAGTCTCCGGCTCGGATACCGTCTGCGCCGGGGGCTGTGTGCTGTCCGTCTGCGGGGCGCGGCGGCCTTCTGGGGCCGTCAGCCGCTGCACGGCGGCGGGCACGTCCGGAACGGCGTTCATCACGCTGACAGGGCTCCTGACCAGCGAGACCGGCAGCAGGAGCCGCAGCGCGGCCAGCAGCCACAGCGCGTATTGCAGGCGCGGGCTGATCTTACCGCGCAGGAGAAAGCGCAGCGCGGCCAGCGCAAGGATCAGAACGGTCGACGAAATGAGAATTTCCAGCATGGTTCCCCTCCCCTATTCCTCGCGGCCCGCAGCCCTGTCCAGAATGGCGTAAAGCTCGTCCAGCTCGTCCTTTCCGATTTTTCCGTGGTCAGCGAAATTGCTGACCAGCAGACCAAGCTTCCCGCCGAACGCGCGGGAAAGCAGCTGCTCGGTTTCCTCCAGCCCGGCTTCCTCGCGGGTGACGTTCGGGTAATAGCGCCGGGGCTTGCCCTCGTAGCGCAGAAGGCCCTTTTCCGTCATGCGGGCGGCCATGGTCTTACTCGTGCTGGCCGACCATCCGGCGCGGAGCTTCAAATCCTCCACCAGCTGCATGAGCGTCTGCGGCTGCCGCTCCCACAGGCTTTGCAGCACGGTCCATTCGCTCTGGCATAATTGCACAGGATATCCCTCCTTGGTTTACTTTTGTAGACCCATCGTAGCATATAGGGCTACATTTGTCAACCTTTTTCTCGAAACTGTTTCCCAAGCAGCCGCCCCTGTGGAAACAGGAGCGGCTGCTTAAGGGTGGAACACGCCAGATTTATGCAGAGGCCGACAGGAACTGGAACGGATACCGCGCTTCGCCGGTCAGGCGAACGGTCACGGTCAGCTCCGTCATGCTGTTTCCGGTGGGAATGACTCCGTCGGCGAACGCGCGGTACACGGCCCGACGGAATTCCTGCGGCTGAAGCTCCTCCGCGCCCGCGTGGTCGTAGACCGCGCGCACGTCCGCAGACGCGTCCGCGTACTCCGTGAGCTCTGGCACGTCGAGACAGCGGAACACCAGCTGGAAGCTCCCGTCTGTCAGACTTGAGACGCTTTTCAGATAGCAGTACCGTGCGCCGTGGTTGTCGTTGATGGTGCGGGTATAGGTTCCATCCTGATAGGTCAGATAGTGCGAGCTGCGATCCTCCCAGCCGTACCGGCCCAGTGGGAAATAGCGGACGAGCGTATTGTCGAAATCCGTCTCGCTGATCGTCAGCGGCCAGTTGTTTTCGCGCGCCCAGCGCTCGTAGACGAACAGGGAAAGCCCGTCCCACGCGTCTTCGGTCAGCGGCAGCGCTGTCCAATTACCGTCCGGCAGTCTGCCCAGCAGATTGCGGTTCTGGCTGTCATACGTCCAGAACAGCTGCGCCAGATCGTCCGTCGTCTCGCCGGTGTGCAGTTTTAGAGCTGCACGCAGATCGTCCTCCGGCAGCGCCGCGAACTGCGCCGACTGGAACAGCGCGCCGCCGTAGTAGAAGTCCAGCGTGTAGACCTTGCGCGCGTAGCGCAGTTCGCCGCCGCTGCCATCCAAAAACGGGTCGGCGTTATAAAAATCTGCCGTGACCTGTACGGTGCTGCCCTCCAGCACCTGCACGTCCGCAATGCGCAGATCCGGGCCGCCGCCGAAGCCGGATACGTTCTCGATGACCGCCGTGCCTTCCGATGCGTCGTAGTTTCTGCACTGCGTAATGTCAAACGTGAAGCTGCCGGTGCGGAAATAATGTGAGAGGATGCCGTTGATAAAGTCCTGCGTGAAGTGATACTTCCCGTCGGCCTGCTTGTAATTATCGCGCGTGGAATCGACCGACCAGTACAGAAACAGCATAAACAGCTTCTCTGACGACAAGTCTGCGGGCGAATCGAACGTAAATCCGTTATTGACAAGCGCGATCTCCGGGCCGATCAGAATGCTTAGCAGGTTCTCATCCGTCAGAAGGCTCGGGTCGATCGTCATACGCTGCTGCGTCTCCTGCTCCGTGATGGGCAGCCGCATGGCCTCTTCCGGCGCCATCCAGCTGACGGCGGCGATCACGCCGTTTTCAATGTAGAACGTCATGAGCGTCTCGTCGCTCACGACAAGCGTTGTTGCAGCGCCGTCCGTGTACTCGATGTAGCTGTATTTGCCCATGTACAGGATCTCGCCGCCGAGCATCAGCCGCGCCGTGTGTTCGTCGACCTGTTCGAGTACCGGCTCGGTGTCGCGCGGGAAGCGGTTCGCCGCCTCGCGGTAATCCGCACCAAACGGAATGCCGCAGACCTCAACCCCGGCATCCAGCCGCAGATATGCGGCGTCCGGATAGTGGATCGTGCCGTCCTTGCTCATCCAGCCCGCGGCCTGCGAGCCGTCCGCAAACTGCACGATGTCATAATAGGACGTATGGATGTCCATCCAGTGGTAAATGCGTTCATATGTGCCGTAAACATTTTGGATATCGTCCAGCGTCAGATCATAGATCGACGTGCCGTTCACAGTAAATTCCGGCCACTGCTCCACCGGCTCGCGCGCGGCGAACCATGCCGCGTCCGCGGCGGGGTCCGTTTCGGCCTCAATGCGCGGCAGAATGAATTCCTGATACCACGCCTCCCAGTCGACCGCGCCCTCCACCGGCGCAAGGCCGTTGCGGACAACAAAATCCTTTAAGATATCCAAGCCGTCAGCTGCGTGCTGGTAATACGAGCTGACCGCCGCTGTGTCCGAACTGTCATACTGCCGTATCGCCTTGTCCGACGGGCTCAGGCAGAAGAAATAATACGCCGTGCTGCCGCGTGTGCCGAGCAGATGCGTGTTCAGCGCCATAAGATTTTCCTCGACCCATCGATCTGCGCCGTCCTTGACCAGCTCCGCCGGGTCTTCAAACTGGAACGCGCGGATCGCCCAGACAAGGCCGAGGCGGTCTTCTGCCGCCTGACTTTTGTCGTAGAAGGAGAACAGCACATCGTCCAGGTCATGCTCGCCGGTCTCCGGCGCTTCGATCATAAATGAATCGTCCGCAGTGATTTCGTTTTCGTATCGTGCCGGGACACTGAGCGTGACCGTGTCCTGTGTGGTGGTGAATTCCACCGCCGCTTCCGGCTCCTCGCGTGTATCTGCCGTTGCTTCCAGTTCCTCGGGCGTGGTCTCCGTTCTTTCCGGCGTCTGCTGTGCAGGCGCGGCATCCCTCGCGCCGGTCATGGTGCAGCCGACTGCCGCGGCGCAGAGCAGAAGCACGAGAATCAGGACGGGAATTGCGGTTTTCGGGTGCTTTGTGATGGAAATGATGCGCGTTCTGAGCTGCCCGCCGCGCCCCGACATTGTCGTCGCCGCGCTGAGGGGATCGACCCGCTCGCGGCACGTCATGCGGATGAGTGAGCGGCCGTAGTCCGCACGCGCGTCCTCGCCGAGACGGCGGACGGTATCCTCGTCGCAGAAGAGCTCCGCGTCGGTGCGGGAAAGCGCCGCTGCCCACCACACCAGCGGGTTGAACCAGTGCAGCGCGAGGCACACGCCGCGCAGGACGGCCCAGATGTGGTCGCGGTGGAGATAATGCGTATATTCGTGCTCCGCGCAGTGGTGCAGCAGCTGCTCGTCCTGCGCGCAGTCCATTGTCACGTAAATCGCGGGCGGGAAAAGCCCGAACAGGCATGGCGACAGCGCAGTCCGCGTCAGCCGGACAGCCGGACGGCCCTCCTTCGGCGCAATCGCGCGCAAAACGCCCGCCCGCAGCTGCCGTCCGTACCGGAGGTTGCAGAACAGGAACCATAGGCCCAGCAAAGCCGCACCGATGGCCCATACAAGCATGAATATCTTCCACACGGAAAGGGCGGGCTTCTGCGCAGGTTTTTCCGGCTCTGCGCTGTCCGTTCCCGCCTGCGCAGGCGTAGACGCCGGGCGATGCACCGGCTGTGCGGGCATCTGCACCGGCGCTGCGGGCGCAGACGGTTCCGGTGTACTGGCCGCCTGCGCGGGCGGCGCGGCGGCGGGTTCCGTCTGCATGACCGTGGCCGGTTCGGCCTCCGGCAGGAGATTTGCCACGCTGACGGCGGTTTTCCCGACGGAAAGCGGCAGCAGCAGCCGCACGAGCAGCACCAGCCAGAGCGCGTACTGCAATCTTGCGCTGATTTTCCCGCGCAGCAGATAGTGCGCGCCGATGAGCAGCGCCGCCAACACGGCGGACGAAACAAACCATTCAGTCATGGCGCTTTTTCTCCTCCATCTCCTGCAGCAGTGCGTGCAGCTCGTCGATCTCGCGCTGTGGGAGCGCCTCGCGCTTCGTCATCTCGCTGACGAGCATACTCAGGCTCCCCTTATACACGCGGCCAAGCAGATCACGCGTCTGCTGCGCGGCTGCATCCTCGCGGCGGACGGCGGGATAAAAGACGTTTTTGCGTCCCTGCGCGTCACAGCGCACCGCCCCCTTCTCTATCAGCCGCCGCAGAAGCGTCAGCGTCGTCGAGCGGTTCCAGCCGGTCTGCGCCGCCATCGCCTCCGTCAGCTCACGCCCGGTCTGCGGCGCGTGGTCCCAGAGCTTCTCCATAAGCTGCCATTCCGCTTGTGTCAGATCGATTCTGTTCACCGTGTCGCCCTCCTGTTGTTTACGTCTGTAATCATAACATAGCACATTTGATTACGGTTGTCAACAGAAAGAACCGGGCGGCATATCCGCTGCCGCCCGGCTGTATCATCCTGCTTCCGCGATAAACAGCGCCGCACGCCTGTCCATGACCTGCGCCGCCTCCTGCGCGGTTTTCCGGCCCTTGAAAAAGGCGTCCGCCTCGTCAAGAATGATCTTCAGAATCTCCTGATTGCCGCAGGAACGGCAGTCGGCGTGCTCCAGCACGTTCATCAGATCGTCGGCTGCAGCTTCGTCGAAGAGGAAGGCAAGATCGCCCGCTTCTCCGACCTCGACGCGGCCCTCCTCGCGGATGACCGTCTGCTGCTCAGTCTTCTGGGCTTCGATCTCCTTCTGCATCAGTTCGCGCAGCGCGGCGCGGTTGACCGGGAACGCGTCTGCAATGGCCTGTTGAAAGTCTTCCCGCAGCATGTTCCGCAGCGCCTCCGCCGCCGCTTCCCGCATGGCGGAACCGGCGCAGACGCCAAGCTGCAGAACCGGCTGATATGCCGTCCCGCCGTCCGAATCGAGGGCAAGCACACGGAACACGCCGCCGGTCTGCTGGTACCAGGAAATCTGCATGAACCGGTACATTGCGGCGGAGCGCATCGGCTGCTGCATGATGCTGTCCGGGGCAGGCGCTGCGGAAGAAACAGCTGCGCAGGCAGTCAGGATATTCAAGAACTTCTCGCTCTCAAAGGAGGCCGTCTGGCTGTCATAGTCCAGATATTGCTCCGCCGCATGGCGGCAGTAAACGCTGAGCAGGTCCTCGCCGCCCCAGAAAAAGCTGACGTCCGGGACCGCGCCGAGCAGCACGTCCTCGACCGACGTTTCCAGCGACGCGCCGAGCTTCTCCGCCGGGCCGAACAGCGGGTCGAGCGCAAAGGCTCCGACGATGGAATAAAGCTTCCCGTCCACATAGCATGGCTTCAGAATGCCGGACAGGAGCTCCGCGTCCGGCATCCCGTCCAGCGGCAGCAGAATGCCGTTTTTTGCGTAGCCCGCGTACTGCGCACCACTCAAATCGCTGCAATCGAGCAGGTCTGGCACGTTTCCGGCCAGCAGCTCTGTCGTCATGCGCGTCACGGCGTCTGCGCGGCTTTCCGCGCCGTCTGCGTAGTTGAGGATTTCGATTCTGAACGGTGCGCCGGAGAAATTATAGCTCTGGATCATACTGCGGAGCACGCTCTTTTCCGAGTCAAAGTCGATCATACCGAGCGTCAGCGTCTGCTCCGGTGTCTGTGCAGCGGGTTCGGTGTTGGCTTGTGTGTCAATTGTCTCCGCAGCGGGCAGCTGCTCCGGCTGCGTCTGCTTCCGGCAGCCGGTCAGGAGCAGGCCGAGCAGCAGCATGAGAATCAGACAGCGTTTCATGATGCATTCCTCCTTATTTTTCTTCCAGTATACCACAGCTTTTCCCTGAAATCTCTTAAATTTCCCTAAATATTTACTGGATCCGGTATCCGGACAGGACGAGATCGAGGATGGCGGGCCAGAAGACGGGCTCCGGGGCGGTAAAATAGCGGGCGTCCGGGATGCTGTGAAAGGATATGACGCAGCGCTCGTCATCCAGCCATGCCTCAAAGCGTCTGTTGGTTTCGTGCTCCATGCGGGTTTGCTGCCTCCTTTAAAGGGGTAAGTAATGTCGTAGTAAATAATACGACATTTATGATTAAAATGCAACGATTTTTCAAAGTATAATAAACGAAAAGTCGTAGGCGGTGAAGCACGTGACAGATATATTGGGGATGATCCGAAAAAACCGGGAAGCCAGAGGCTGGACGGAGTATCAGCTTGCCGAGCGCTCCGGTCTGCCGCAGTCTACCATTTCGTCCTGGTACCAGAAGGGCATGACGCCCTCGTTTTCCTCGCTGGAAAAGATCTGCGATGCATTCGGGCTGACGCTCTCGCAGTTTTTTGCCGACGGCGAGACGCTGCTTGCCCTGACGCCCGGACAGCGCGGCATGCTGGAAAAATGGCTGCGCCTGTCCCCCGCGCAGCAGCGCGCGCTCGTCCTGGTGATGGATTCGATGCTCGAGGGATCGTAACAGAAACGAGGCCGCTGCAGTGCGCAGCGGCCTCTTATCGTTTACAGCGTAAATTCAAAGCGCATGGCAAGCGCCTTGAACAGCTCGTGCATGACGCGCTCGGAGACGGCGCGGATGTCCATGCCGCCGATGAAGTCCACGGCCTTTTTGATCTCGTCCTCCGGGACGTGGTACGACCGCAGGCTCATGGTGAGGAACGTACGAAGCTTCTTTTCCAGCGTCAGCGCCTCGTCGCACGGGTGCGCCATAAAGCCCCGCATGATCCCGGCAGAGCCGATCTCCATAAAATAGAAGTCCTGCTCGGTCAGCTCCGGCTGATAGGGGCTAAAGATCTGGTAAAGCTCCTTTGCTGTCTCGCGGAAGATATAGTCCGACGCTTCCTTCTGCGTGTACGCCTCAATATAGATCTCGCGCAGATTTTCGTTCAGTTCCGTCAGCGTCATCTGAATGGCCGTCTCCACGGCGTAGACATAGATCGGCGGCAGCTGTGTGCCCGCCGTGCTGCGGGCCATGGCGAACTGATTGGAGAACATGAACTGCGCCAGCTCGGTCAGTACGCCGTCCTTGGCGCGGAAAATATTCTGAAAAATGCTGTTGGAAACCGACGCCTGCTGCACGATCTGGGCGACGGTGGTTTTTTTATAGCCCTGCTCAAGAAACAGCTTGACGCAGACCGTCAGGATCCGTTTCTTGGACGGCCGGCTGGCATTTGTGCTTGCGATGAGGATCGCTTCCCTTCTGTCTGGCATTTGTCCGCACACATTGTAGCAAAGCCCCGCCGGAAACGCAAGAGGCGTGCGGTCTGACTATGCGCAAATTGCAGGATCCCGCAGCCTCAGACTACAGTATCGTACTCCCCCGCTCCGCCGTCGGCGAAGTAGCGGTGCAGATCGAATGGGGAGAACACGCCCCGGTCGGTGACGATGCCAGAGATGAGGTGCGGCGGGGTCATGTCGAAGGCGGGATAATAGCCCTTCACGCCCTGCGCCGCCGTGCGCACACCCATGGCCTGCAGGGTAAATTCCGGGTCGCGCATCTCGATTTTGACGGTGTCCTTTGTCTCGTGGCCGATATCCGGCGCGCCGGTAACGAAGGTTGGAATGCCGAAGTGATTGGCGCAGATGGCGATCTGGAGCGTCCCGACCTTGTTGACGACATAGCCGTCGAGGCAGATCGCGTCCGCCGCGCAGGTAAAGAGGTCCACGTGCTCGCGCTCCATGACGAATGCGGGCATATTGTCGGTGATGACGGTCACGTCGAAGCCCATATCATGGCAGACCGTGGCCGTGAGGCGCGCTCCCTGAAAATAAGGCCGCGTCTCCGGGCAGAACAGGCGGAAGGTCTTCCCGGCCTGCCTCGCCTCCTTCAGCATCATGCCGACGATCGTTTCACCGAAGCACTGCGTCATGACCGTGCCGCCGTCTGGGATGAGCGGCACGAGATACCTTGCGATCTCATTTACCTTGCTGTAGCGGCGGTTGTTGGCGTTTACGGCGTGCTCGCGGATGGCAAGATCGACGGGCCGCGCCTCGCGGAGCGCCAGCTTCGCCGCCTCCAGGCAGCCGTCACAGACCAGCTTCATCCGCTTGTACGTGGTCGGACGCGCGTTCGAAATAGTTTCGTCCGCCGCCTGCAAAAAGCGCAGCTGCTCCTCCGCCGGCTTTTCCCGGCACTCATACGCGGCCAGCGCCATGCCCATGGCCGCCGCCGTATACGGCCCCGCGCTCTGCGTGACCATGTCGCGGATGGCCTGCATGACCTCCACGTGCGTTTTGCAGCGGACAAACTCGATTTTCGCCGGATAGATCCGGCGGTCGAGGATTTGCACCTCGCCCGCATCGTACCACGCAACGTTTTCATATTGCAGCATAAAGGCCAGCCCTTCATCGGCCCGGAACTGTGTCATACATCCATCTCCTCCAGAATTTTTTCAAGATAGCGGCTGAACCGCTCCGCGACCGCCGCGCCCGTCTCGTTGACCTCCTCGCCGGAGACGGCCTCGCCCGTGATGCCGGCGGCCATGTTGGTGATCACGGAAATGCCCAGCAGCGGCAGACCACAGTGCGCCGCCGTCAGCGCCTCCGTTACAGTCGACATCCCCACGGCGTCGCCGCCGAGCAGGCGGATGGCGCGAATTTCGGCAGGCGTTTCAAACTGCGGGCCGGGCATGAAGAAATACACGCCCTCGTGCACGGAAAAGCCGAGCTTTGCCGCGCAGGACTTCGCCAGCTCGCGCAGCTCCGGCGTATACATCCGCGTAACGTCAAAGAAGCGCGGGCCGAATTCGTCCACGTTCCGGCCCCGCATGGGGCTGGAGCCGTTGAGCTTGATGTGGTCGGCGATCAGCATGAAATCGCCGCGATGATAGGCAAGATTCACGCCGCCCGCCGCGTTCGTCACGATCAGCGCACGGACGCCGAGCAGCTTCAAAAGCCGCACCGGCTGTGTCAGTTGCTCGAAATCATAGCCCTCGTAGCTGTGAAAGCGTCCCGCGAGGCACACGAGCTTCTTTCCGGCCAGCTCGCCGAACATCAGCTTTCCGGCGTGGCCGGGGGCCGTGGAAACGGGGAAATTCGGGACCTCGTGATAGTCGATCTCGACGGTATTCTGAAGTCTTTCCGCAAACGGCCCAAGCGATGAGCCGAGGATCACCGCGATCTGCGGCGCAAACGGCATTCTTGTCCGGACATAGTCCGCGCCTGCTTCATAAAATTCATACGGTTCATTCATTGCACTGTCCGCCTTTCTTTTTTCTTTATCATACCGCGCGGAGGTGCGTTCCGTCAACCAAAACCGCAGCGGCGGCGCAATCGGCAGGGGTGGGTGCTGTCGAATGCGGTTGACTTTATGCGCGGCGTGTGATATAATTGTATCAATACGGTTCATACAGTTGGGGAGGAAAACTTCCGTGATCGCGATCAATTACCGGGATCCGAGGCCCATTTATGAGCAGATCCAGGCCGAGCTGCGCAGACTGATGCTGACGGGAGCGCTGCCGCCCGGCAGCCGGCTTCCGTCCGTGCGGGAGCTGGCCGGGCAGCTGGCCATCAATCCCAACACCATCCAGCGCGCCTACCGGGAGCTGGAATCGGAAGGGTACATTCTTTCCGTCGCCGGGAAGGGCTCGTTCGTCGCGCAGGTCGACCGGCTTGCCGAGCAGCAGAAAAAGGAGGCCCTCAACGCATTCCGGGCAGCGGCGCAGCGGCTGCGCGCGCTCGGACTGAGCGCAGAGGCGCTCGCGTCACTTCTGACGCAGGAGGAACCGACAGATGATTGAACTTTCACACGTGACAAAAACCTTCGGCGGCGCAACGCGCGCGCTGGACGATCTGACGCTCACCGTGCCGCAGGGCGTGGTCTACGGGCTTGTCGGCTCAAACGGCGCGGGAAAGACCACCGCCATTCGCCATATTACAGGCATTTTCCGTCAGGATTCCGGCAGCGTGACCATCGGCGGTCTGCCGGTCTATGAAAACCCGGCCGTCAAGAGCCGCATCGGCTATATCCCGGACGATCTCGGCGTATTCGGCGGCGGGACGCTCCGGGAGCTGGCGGCTTTTTACCGCACGATGTACCCGCGCTTTGACGCAAAGCGCTACGCGGCGCTGCGCGACGTGTTCCGGCTGGACGAGGCAACGCCGCTGCGCCGGTTCTCCAAGGGGATGCAGAAGCACGCGGCCTTCTGGCTGACGCTGAGCCTGCGGCCGGACTATCTCGTGCTCGACGAGCCGGTCGACGGGCTCGACCCCGTCATGCGGCGGCAGATCTGGAGTTTGGTCGTTGAAGACGTGGCGGGCTACGGCACGACGGTGCTGGTATCGTCGCACAATCTGCGCGAGCTGGAGGACATCTGCGACCATGTCGGCATCATGCACATGGGCCATATGCTTCTGGAGCGGTCGCTGTCCGACCTGCAGGACAATTTCGTCAAGGTGCAGCTCGTGACGGAGAATCCGCTGCCGCCCTCGCTTCACATTCTGCACGAGAGCACGCTCGGGCGGGTGCAGACGCTGATCCTGCGGGGCGATCCGCAGACCGTCGCGGACGAACTGGCGGCCAGCGCGCCGATGCTCTGCGATCTGCTGCCGCTGAGTCTGGAGGAGATCTTCATCTACGAGTTGGGAGGGACCGGCTATGACGTCAAAAATCTCGTGCTTTGACCATGCAGTCTTCCGGCGGGCACTGAAAAAGACCGCGCCGGTCTGGATTCTATACACGCTTTACGAGCTGCTTCTGCCGCTGCGGCTGTTTTCCTTCTGCCGGGGCCTTTCGTCCGGTGCGGATAATTATATCGTGCAGATTGAAAAAACGCTCCTGAGCTATGCGCGCTTCAACGCCTCCATCGTTCCGTTCCTGCTCGGCGGGCTTCTGGCATGGGTGCTGTTTTCCTGGCTGTTCCGGGCGGGCACGGCCTATTTCTACGCTGCGCTGCCCGTGCGGCGCGAGACGCTGTTTCTGACGAATTATCTGACGGGCGTGCTGCTGTGCGCTGCGCCCGCGCTCTTGTCGTCGCTGCTTTTATGGGCGGTGGGCGCAGGCTTCGGCGCGGCGGCGTTCGTGCCCGCGATGCAGGTCTTTGCCGCGGCGATGCTGGGCTTTTTGCTGTTTTTCTCGTTCGCGGTGCTGGTCTGCTGCGTTGTGGGGCAGATGGCTGCGATGCCCATCGTCTATGTGATCCTGAATTTTACGTTCTTTGTTCTGGAAGCCATCGTGCGGCACCTGCTTTTTACGTTCGTCTACGGTATGCCCTACAGCCAGAGCAGCACCATGCAGTCGTTTGCGCTGCACGCCACGCCGGTGCTGGGGCTGCTGCAGGGCGGCTTCCGCGTTGCGACGGACTGGGCCGAGCGCGACGGTATGTACTATATGGAATTGAACCCGCAGCTGGAGGGCTGGGGCTATCTCGGCGCGCTGGCCGCGCTGGGGCTGGTGTTCGCGCTGTGCGCGTTCCTGCTTTTAAAGCACCGTGAAATGGAACGCAGCGGCGACGTGATCGCGGTCGGCTGGCTGCGCCCGGTCGCGCTGTATGTATTCACGATCGGCTGCGCGCTGGTGCTCGGCGCACTGATGGCAGAGCTGTTTTCCAGCCAAACGGCGGATAACTTCTGGTATGTGCTGCTGTTTCTGTTTGTGGGTGCGTTCGTGGGCTATTTCGTGGGAAAAATGCTTCTGCAGAAGACGATCCACGTGTTCCGGTCTGGCTGGCTGGGGCTTGGCATCTGCTGTCTTGCGCTGCTGCTCGCCTTCGGCGCGGCGGAGTTTGACCTGTTCGGCTACTCGCGGTATTTGCCGGAGCGCGGCGCGGTGCAGGCTGCCGGGCTGACGCATTACCAGTCGAGCGGCCTGTATACCACGCAGGACGATGCGTTTGTGCAGGATGTTCTTGCCCTGCACACGGCGGCCATTGCGGAAAAAGGCGCGCAGGAGCACCGCAGACACGCATATCAGCTCGGCGCCGATTACACGGAGCAGTTTTATATCACCTACCGTATGGCAGACGGCACGCTCACCGAGCGCTATTACAGCATCGTCTACAACGACGCCGAGTTGAAAGACCCGGACAGCCTCATTTCGCGCTTTTCCGCGCTCTATAACAGTCCCGTCTGCGTCCGCATCCGCGCGGGCTTCGACACGCCGCGCACGGAGAAAAGCGTGCTCTCGTGCTACGTCTCCTCCTACGACACCGGCGCAAGCCTCGATTTGACCGGCAGCGACGCGTGGCGGGTCTACGAGGCCTGTCTGGACGATATCAACGCGGGACTCCTCGGCGCGGCGGACGTGAGCGGCAGCACAAAGCAGAGCGATGGCAGCAATTATACGCCCCTGTCCCTGATCTTCACCGTCAGCACGGACGTTCCCGGTCAGACGGACAGCTTGTATGTCGATTCCATCCCCCTGTCCGCCGCTGAGACGGTCAGCGCCTTGCAGGCGCTCGGCGCAGACCCATACTGGCGCGCCGCCGGATAATGCAGAAACGTAAAAACGCCAATGCCCGATGCGGCATTGGCGTTTTCTGTTATGGCTGATCCATGTCGGAAATGAGAATATTGTCCGTCCCGTGGGCCTCGAATTCCGCAATGTAGTCGTCCATGCGGGAGACAAGCTCCTCGTAATTGTCGTTGGATACCGGCTGATACTCCATATCGCGCCGCGCAAGCTCCTCGGCCAGAATTTCATAGAACACCGTGTCCTCATAGTCCATGATGGCCTCGTGGATACCGCCGTCGGAAAAGGCGCGGGACGGCACATCCGTCCCCTCGTACCGTTCGACGAGCGTATCCATGCCCTGCTCCCGGCACAGCGCGAAGAGCTTGGATTCCAAATCGTCGTAATCCGCAAAGCGGTCGTCCCCGCGGGTCGAGTTGAGAATCCAGTTTCCGATGTAAACCATATCCAGAAGACGGCGGAACTCTTTTTTCGATAGATCGATCTGCATACCAAAAGCCTCCTCTGCGATGTTACTCTATTATATACACTTTGGTCTTCATTTTCCACTGTAAAAATATGTAGCAGCCGAAAATCATTGCAACTCAAGAACTTTTTATTTCAAATGTATGATATGCACGAAGTTCTGATAATCTGAAGCAAAACGCGGCTGCTGTCGTCCCTCATCTGTCTGCTCCGCTTCGCTCCGCAGCCAGTTTCCCGAGGGGAAGCCTTGGGCGCTCCCGCGCCGCAAAGCAGGAAGGACGCGCCCTGCGGCGCGTCCCTTGGCGGTTATAAGGTTCTTGTGCAGACCTCGCGGACTTTGGACTGGAGGGCCTTGAGATCTGAAAAGGTGTCCGGGCGCTTGGTTTCGTCGCGCAGGAGGGCGGAGGGGTGATAGAGCGCGGTGAAGAGGATGCCGCCCTTTTCGGTGAACTGTCCGTGTTCGCAGGAGATCTTGAAATCCGGACGGATGAGGCGCATGGCCGCGATGCGGCCAAGGCAGACGATGATCTTCGGCTGGATGAGCTTCGTCTGCGCACGCAGAAAGCCGATGCACGCATCCTGCTCGGTCTGCATCGGGTCGCGGTTTCTGGGCGGACGGCACTTGACGATGTTCGTGATATAGCAGTTTTCCCGGCCCAGATCGATGATTGAGAGCATTTCGTCGAGAAATTTCCCCGCCGCGCCGACAAACGGCTCACCCTGCAGGTCTTCGTTTTCGCCCGGCCCCTCGCCGACGAACATGACCTCCGCGTCCTGCGGGCCGACGCCGAAGACGACGTTGTGCCGCGTCTGCGACAGCGGGCAGCTGGTGCAGGACAGGCAGGCGGTCTGAAGCGATTCCCAGTTCAGCATATGAAGCGCCCTCCTTTACCGTTGTTCCAGCTCATCGACCGGCAGGTCGTAGCCCTCGCGGAAGCGGCGGCGCCGGTTCTCCAATGCGCGGCGGCGCTGCTCCATGCGCTTGCGGCGGTAGCGGCGCTTGCGCAGCTGGTACAGCACGATCAGCACCAGAATCACGCCGATGGCGGCAAAGATCGCGATCACGACCCACTTCCACCAGTTTTTCTGGATATATGCCTCCGTCCCGGCTGCGGCGGACGAAAATTCCGAGCGCGCCACATCGGTGATGGCAAGCAGCTTCGTCTGTCCAAGGATCTCCCCGGCATAGCTGACCGTGACCGAGCCGAGCACATCGCCCTCGCGGACGGGCGCGTCGACGCTTTCACTGTTGAGCTGGATATCCGTGACCATCTTATCAGGGTCATAGTCGTTCGGAAGCAAAACCTTGATCTCGTCCTCCGGCGCAACGGCGACCGCCTCGGCGCCGGCGGGGGTGTTGATCTTCACCTGCTCGCCCGGGGACATG
>ERZ859738.648-NODE-648-length-21484-cov-5.093051_pt1 | contig 21484 bp, 15 predicted proteins | sample MGYA00510122_ERZ859738 | MGnify/ENA primary metagenome ERZ859738 (study PRJEB30046, sample SAMN00715139) | human gut metagenome | study: EMG produced TPA metagenomics assembly of the A metagenome-wide association study of gut microbiota in type 2...
CGCCCCCGGGGGCGGCCCGGGCGGGTTTGGGGGTCGGGGGGGGGACGGCAGCTGCTGGCGCTGCTGGCGTCCGGCGGCGGAGAGCGGCTGCGTCAGGCCGCTGACGCGGCAAAGCAGGGCGACCACGCACGGGCGATGGAGCTTCTGCGGCCTGTTCTGAACACAGAGCAGGCACAGGCGCTGTTGAGGAAGCTCAATGGATGAGCTGGAGCGCGCGCTGCGCGCCGTATTGGATGATCCCGCGCAGCTGCAGGAGCTGCGGGAGCTGGCCGGATCGATGGGCTTTTCCGTGCCGCAGGCGCAGCCGGAGCGCGCGCCCGTGCCGGACCCCCCGGAATCGGAGCCGAAGCCGGTGCAGGCCGTTTTTCAGCAGCAGCCGCTGCCGGAGCCTGCCGCCGCAATGCTGCGGCAGGCGGGAAAAATGGACAAAAGGCAGGAAGCGCTGCTGCTGGCGCTGAAGCCTTTTCTGCGCAAGGAGCGGCAGGAAAAGATCGACCGGGCGCTGCATGCGGCGCGGCTGGCAAGTCTTGCGAGTCTGGCTCTGAAAAACCGGGGCAGAGGTCCCGGAGCAAAGGAGACGCCATGATGTATAACCGCTACATACCGGACGCCGCAGGCGTCTATCATCCGACACGCGTCGGCGCGGAGCCGCAGGCGGCTGCGCCCGCTCCGCCTCCAGAGCCTGTGTGCGTGCCGCCTGCTCCCCCGCCTCCTGCCCCGCCCTGTACGGCGGAGCATGGCGGATTTCTGTCGCGGCTGCTGCCGCGCAGCATTGATACGGGGGATCTTCTGATGCTGCTGATCCTGCTGCTGCTCGTCGTGGACGGCGAGGAGGAGGATCAGCTGTCGGTCATTTTAACGGCGGCAGCATTTTTGCTGTCGTAAGGTTTTTCTGAGGAAATGAATGCTGCTTCGATTTCTGTAGCAATTCTGTTGACCGGATTGTAGGGGCCGATGCCCACATCGGCCCGTTGGGAAGTTACGACTTCGCCGGAGATCCCCGTAAAATCGGTGCTTTCTGCCGGGCCGATGTGGGCATCGGCCCCTACAGTTAAATGGGCAGGTGCCTACGGATTCGCATTGGATTTCCGCTTCTCGCTGCTGCCTGCCGCAACCTCTCAGGCGCTGCGCGCCAGCTCCCCTTGAAAGGGGAGCCTCGGGGTGCCGCTTACTCTTGGAACGGGACAGTTCCGTCGGGGAGGGTGAAGACGTCCTCAAACGTCTCGTCTCCGGCGGCCAAAATCTCGAGTCCGGTCTGGATGGCGTCATAAATCGTTTCGCCGCCGGATTTGAGGATGCTTTCGGTCAGAAGGCCGTAGCTGAGGCTGATCCAGCATTCGCGGCGGACAGTCCCCTCCTCCGAGGCGGCGAAGATCTGCTGGCCGGAATCATAGCGGTCGTCGGTGATGAATTCGCCGTCGGTGATGGAGGCGGGCGGCATGGCTCCGACCTGTTCATAGGTCGGGATACCGATCAGCTCGTCCATCGTCGCGTCCTGGGAGGCCGCAAGCGTGCGTACCGTTTCATCCCCGGCGTACCAGACATAGAGCGTCTCGCCGTCGGTCAGGATATGCTTTTCCCCGCTGGCGGTCGTCAGGACAGCGCACACGCGCGTGTCCGCGACCCAAAGCTCGGCGGATGTCTCGGATACAGCGCCGTTCATCTGGCGGGTGATGGTATAGGTCTGATGGTAATACTGCGGGCGGCGCAGGCTGCGCACGATGCTCTGCACGTTTTCGCGCGTGACCTCAAGCAGCGCAGGCTCATTTTCGTCGGGCTGAAGCTCCGGCTGGGTGCTCTGCGCCGCGTCCGGCAGGACGATGGCGTCGCGCTTGTTCTGCTGCATATTGCCGACAAACAGCGCGCCGATCACGACGATCACAGCCAGCGTCGCAAGAATGAACATCAGCAGCGTCCGTCTGTTTTTCTGGTTCTGCTCCGTCGTCCGTCACCGTCCTTTCGTTTTGCGTTCAATCAGGCGTTAAAATCGGCGGGCTTTTCCGCTGCGCGGCCAAAGTGCCACAAAATCGCCTGCACGATGCGTTCGCTTGCATGGCCGTCGCCGTAGGGGTTGACGGCCTTTGCCATACGCGCATACGCGGCGGGATCGTCCAGCAGCTCGCCTGCGAGCCGGACGATCTCGTCCTTTTCCACGCCTGCGAGCTTTGCCGTTCCGGCGGCGATGGCCTCCGGGCGTTCTGTTTCGCGGCGCATGACGAGGACAGGCTTGCCGAGGGCAGGCGCTTCCTCCTGCAAGCCGCCGGAGTCAGTCATGACCATATAGCAGCGGGCAATGAGATTGTGCATTTCCTCCACGTCGACCGGATCGATGAGGTGAATGCGGTCCTGGCCGCCCAGAATCGGGAAAACGCATTCGCGCACGACGGGACTCAGGTGGACGGGATAGACGACCTCCACATCGGGGTGCGTCTGCACGATCTCCAGAATGGCGTGCATGATGGCCTCCATGGGCTTGCCGTAATTCTCCCGCCGGTGGCAGGTGACGGCGATGATCCGGTGGTTCCGGAAATCCAGCTCGTTCAGAAGCGCCGTCGGGAAGACGAAATCGGGCTTCACGGTGTACTGCATGGCGTCGATGGCCGTGTTGCCGGTGATGAAGATATCGCCCATGATGGCCTCACGGCGGAGATTATCCGCGTTGGCCTTTGTCGGGGAAAAATGCAGATCGGCGATATCGCCGACGAGGGTGCGGTTCATCTCCTCCGGGAAGGGGGAGTATTTGTCCCAGGTACGCAGGCCGGCCTCGACATGGCCGACCTTGACCTGATGGTAAAACGCGGCAAGCGCGCCTGCGAATGTCGTGGACGTATCGCCGTGGACGAGAACAAGATCGGGTTTGACGGTATCCAGAACGCTGTCCATGCCGAGAAGCGTCTTTGTGGTGATGGTGGAGAGCGTCTGGTGCTTTTCCATGATATGCAGGTCATAATCGCCCGTCAACTGAAAGATCTCCATGACGGAATCGAGCATTTCCCGGTGCTGGCCGGTCAGGCAGACGATACTTTCGATCTGCTCGCTGGCCTGCAGCGCCTTGACAAGCGGCGCCATTTTGATGGCCTCCGGCCTTGTGCCGAAGACGGACATGACTTTCAGCTTATTCATGCGGTTCCTCCTGTTTTTCTTCCGGCTCGTCCTCCGACCGATCGTTCTTCGCGAAGATCAGCTTGAAGCCGATGGCGCTGACGATGAAGATCGCGGCAATGAGAATCAGCGCCTTGAGTTCGCCCGAGGACGTCAGCAGCACGGCGGCCAGCCCTAAAATGCCGGTCAGCATATAGGCGATGGCGACGGCCTGCTTCTGCGAGAAGCCCATGTCGATGAGGCGGTGATGGAAATGGCCGCGGTCGGCCTTCATCGGGTTCTGGCCGTGGGCAATGCGGCGCAGGAAGGCAAAGCTGATATCAAAGATCGGGATGCCGAGGATGAGGAACGGCACGGCGAAGGAAATGATGGCGTACATCTTGAACAGGCCCGTGATGGAAAGCGTGGCAAGGATATAGCCGAGGAAGGTCGAGCCGGTGTCGCCCATGAAAATCTTTGCGGGGTTCATATTATACGGAATAAAGCCGAGGCACGCGCCGAAGAGCGCGCAGAGGATGACGGCGATGTTGACCTCCTTCACCATGAGCGCCACGACGATCAGGGATGCTGTCGAGATGGCGGACACGCCGACGGCGAGGCCGTCGAGGCCGTCGATGAAATTGACGGCGTTGGTGATGGCGACGATCCAGATGATCGTGACGGGGATGGACAGCCAGCCGAGATTGAGATAGGTCGCCTCGGAGAAGACGTTGGGGTTGGAGACGAACTGGATCGTGCAGCCGTGCCAGACGGCGACGCCCGCGGCGGCGATCTGGACAAACAGCTTCGGCAGCGCCTTGAGCGCCATGATATCGTCCAGAACGCCGAGAATGACGATCATGATGGAGCCGAGCAGAATGCCCTGCATCTGCCGGTCGATGTCCGCAAAGACGAGAACCGACAGTAAAAACGCCAGAAAGATCGCCAGACCGCCCATGCGGGGAATGGGGACCTTGTGCATACGGCGGTTATCCTTGGGCACGTCGATCGCACCGACCTTGCAGGCCAGCGCCTTGACCATCGGCGTGGACGCGAACGACACAGCAGCAGCGACAAGCATCGCCAGCAGCATATAAACGACTTGTTTTGTTGTCATAATGATTGTTTAACCTTATAGAGGCCGATGCCCACATCGGCCCAGCAGAATATGGCCGTTTTTACGGAAATCTACGGCGAATTCGCAGCTTCCCAACGGGCCGATGTGGGCATCGGCCCCTACATGGAAGCAGCAGACTCCGTGCGTTACCGCGCGACGAAGCCGACTTTTTTGTAGACCTTGCGGAGGGTCTTGTTGGCGAGATAAGATGCGCGCTCAGCGCCCTCCTTGTAGATGCTTTCCAGATACGCCTTATCGCCAAGCATCTGCTCGGTTTTTTCGCGGATGGGACGGACAAGCTCGACAACGGCTTCGCCGACGGCGGGCTTGAAGACGCCGTAGCCCTGATCCGCAAACTCGGCCTCGGCCTGCTCGATGGTCTTGCCGGTGGCGGCGCAGTAAATCGTAAGAAGATTGGAGATGCCGGGCTTATTGTCTTTGTCAAAACGGACAGCCGTCTCGCAGTCGGTCACGGCGCGCTTGAATTTGCGCATGATATCCTCCGGCTTGTCCATGAGGAACACGCAGCCGTCGGGGTCGGACTTGGACATTTTATTGTCCGGGTTGCCGAGGCTCATGATGCGCGCGCCCATCTTGGGGATGAACGCCTCGGGGAGCTTGAAGGTATCGGGGAAGGAATTGTTGAAGCGCGCGCCGATGTCACGGCAGAGCTCGACGTGCTGGCGCTGATCCTCGCCGACAGGGACAAGGTCGGTCTGGTAGAGCAGGATATCGGCGGCCATGAGTACGGGATAGGTAAAGAGGCCTGCGGTGATATTATCTGCGTGCTGCTGCGATTTCATTTTGAACTGCGTCATGCGCGACAGCTCACCGAACTGCGTATAGCAGCCAAGCACCCAGGAAAGCTCCGCGTGCTGCGGCACGTGGGACTGAATGAACATGATGTTCTTCTGCGGGTCGAGTCCGCAGGCGATATACTGCGCGAGCTGCTCCAGACTTCTGCGGCGCAGATCAGCCGGGACCTGCCGGACGGTAATGGCGTGCATATCGACGATACAATAGACGCACTCATATTCGTCCTGCAAAGCGACCCAGTTTTTGATCGCCCCCATATACGAGCCGAGCGTCAGATCGCCGCTGGGCTGGATACCGGAAAAGATACGTTTTTTTTCGTCCATGATACGTCCTTCTTTCTATTCGATAGATGCGCATATCATAGCACAAACCATCGGAATGCGCAATCAATGATTGACTGTTTCTGAAAAAAACTATATAATAACCATACTTTTATATTGGAGGAACACGCATCATGGATTTTTTTGAGCAGATGGAAGCGCGCATCCCGCACGGCGAGGTCCGCACCCGCTTTGCTCCGAGCCCCACGGGCTATATGCACGTCGGCAATCTGCGCACCGCGCTCTATACATGGCTGATTGCCCGCCGCCACCACGGCAAGTTCATTCTCCGCATTGAGGACACCGATCAGGGCCGTCTGGTCGAGGGCGCAGTCGACGTGATCTACAAGACAATGGCCGAATGCGGCCTGACGCACGACGAAGGGCCGGACGTCGGCGGGCCGGTCGGGCCGTATGTGCAGTCCGAGCGGCGCGATCTGTTCGGCAAATACGCGAAGCTGCTGTGCGAGAAGGGCGGCGCATATTACTGCTTCTGCCAGAAAGACGACGTGGAGGAGGCCGGAAGCGAGACGGGCGAAATCAAAAAGCACGTCTGCGCTTGCCGCGATCTGCCGCTGGACGAGGCAAAGAAGCGCGTGGAGGCGGGCGAACCGTTCGTCATCCGCCAGCGCATCCCGCATGAGGGCACGACGACGTTCCACGACGCGTCCTTCGGTGATATTACGGTAGAAAACAAGGAGCTGGAGGATCAGGTGCTGCTGAAATCCGACGGCCTGCCGACGTACAACTTTGCAAACGTCGTCGACGACCATCTGATGGGCATTACGCACGTCGTACGCGGCAGCGAATATCTGTCCTCCGCACCGAAATACAATCTGCTGTACGAAGCCTTTGGCTGGGAGATCCCGACATATGTCCACTGCTCCCCTGTCATGCGCGACGCGCAGCACAAGATGTCCAAGCGCCACGGCGACCCAAGCTATGAGGATCTGATCCGCGAGGGCTATCTGACCGAGGCTGTGCTGAACTATGTGGCGCTGCTGGGCTGGAGCCCGAAGGGCGAAAACGCGGAACGCGAATTCTATACGCTCTCGGAACTGGCCGAGATTTTTGATATCTCCGGCATTTCGAAGTCCCCTGCCGTGTTCGATATCAACAAGCTGCGCTGGATGAACGCGGAATATATGAAAAAGCTCAGCCCCGAGGCATTTTTCGCCAAGGCCGAGCCGGTTCTGAAAACAGTCATTACGAATCCCGCGATTGATCTGAAGGCCGTCGCCGCGCTGGTGCAGCCGCGCTGCGAAATTCTGTCCGATCTGCCGGAGCGTGTGGACTTTATCGACAGACTGCCGGAATACTCCACGGAGCTGTATGTCCACAAGAAGTCCAAGACGACGCTGGAGAACAGCCTCTCCTCCCTGCGTGAGATTCTTCCGGTGCTGGAATCGCTGGAGGTCTGGACGAACGAAGGTCTGTATGAAGCGCTCGTCGCGCTGGCGGCGAAGCTCGAGCTCAAGAACTCCGTCGTGCTCTGGCCGCTGCGCGTAGCCGTATCCGGCAAGGCCTCGACCCCCGGCGGCGCTACGGAGCTGTGCGCGCTGCTTGGAAAAGAGGAATCCATTGCGCGTGTAAAGGCAGGCATTGCACTGCTGGAGAAATCATAAAAAATAAAACGCCCGTATCGAAGCCACCTTCCCTTGCGTTCAAGGAAGGGCTTTGATGCGGGCATTTTGTAGGGGCCGATGCCGGTCACAGCCGTTCGCGACGAAGGAGCGTTACGAATGTGGGTCTGCCGCTTGCCGGTACACATCGGCCCGTTGGGAAGCTGCGAATTTGCCGGAGATTTCATAAAAATCAGTGCATCCTGCGGGCGGACAGAGTCGTCCGCCCCTACGGGATACGTGAGAAAATGAAGTTTCGCTGTAGGGGCCAACAACTCTGTCGGCCCAGCGGGAAGTTACGGATTTGCCGAAGACTTCCATAAAAACAGTGCATTCTGCCGGGTCGATGTGGGCATCGGCCCCTACGCTGGCGCGGTGGAGCCTTTATTCTGCTTATTTCGTTTATGATACCCGCAGTCGCAGTAGGGGCCGCCGGAGGCGAGGGTGTATTCGCGCACGAAGTTGGACGCGCCGTCGGCGTCGCTCATGGTGTAGTCCAGACGGCACATGGCGGGCGTGAGGTCCTTCCGGAACGAACCGGCGAACAGCGTCCACATCCCCATTGGCATTCCGGCATATTTCATAGTGCTGTTTCCCCTTCCGCAAATTCCAGCCGGACGATCTGCATCCGCATCATGCCGTCGCCGACTCTTGCCAGAAACCGATAGAAGCCGGGCACTGACGGGTCATTCAGGCTCTGATAGCCCAGCATATAGCCCCGGCTCGACACACGCAGACGCGGCGACCAGGCGGAACCAAGTGGTGTCGTTCAGGTCGCAGGCGATGTTTTCCTCCCGCTCTCCGGCAGGCAGGAGCGCGTCGCGCACGGCGATCACGCCGGGAAAATCGAGGTTATAGATCCTGCAGGAGCCGTTGTCGCAGCTGCGGCCCGTGTCGTCCAGTCCGCAGCCGAGGTTGACGACCGCCGCGTTCGGATGCTCGCGCAGATAGTCCCGCACCTCCCATGCAAGGTCGTTCTGGCGCATGGCGGCCTCCAGAAAGCCGAACTGCTGCATGAGGCTCTTTGATTTTTGGGACAGAAGCGAAAAATCGTAATCGATCTGCTCCATCAGGCGCAGGGCCGTCTCGTCGCGGTAAAGGTTCGGATACAGCTCCGAGCACATTTTCCGCCCGTAGAGCGGAATGACGAGCGTTTCCTGCACGGTATTCTTCTCAATATGGTATTTCATCGCTTCCTCCGTATCAGTTAGTTGCATCTAACCGTTGTGCTGTCAAAACACCGCCGGGGCGGTTTTCTTTATTTTGACACAGCTTTCGGCTTTTTTCAAGAGGGTGGGACAAATGCGGTATATTTTTTTCAAACCGCTTGCAAATTACAGCCATATCGTGTATAGTAGCACACGGAAAAGCACAAGATTTTGCTTTTTCTAACAATTTGATATTGCCATCCGATGTACAGTAACCGAAGCATGCCGCCGGGCAGGCTTCGGCGCAAGAGAAAGGGAAAACCACTCGACCGGAGCTGTGCGCACAAGACCGTTCCGAAGCAGCGAAAGCTGTCTGGGTGAAAGCCAGTCATTGCGGATTTATCCGCGAGAAGGCAGGAAACGGGCGCGGAAACAAAGAGTTTGTTTCCAGAGTGCAAGTCAGAAGAACTGCTGTCTGCGCCGCATTCGCGGCGGAAAGGATGAATGCGTGGGACGAGCTCTGCCTGTAGCATTCGGAACAGGTGCGCCGTTTTTCCTCACAGGAAAAGCAGCGTATTTTGTTTCTGTGGAGATCCGCCCGCCATTTTGTCAAGAATGGCGGACTTTTGTTTCTCCCAAAGCCGTCTGCGCCCCCTGTTTCCGCTCCTATTTAATAAGGAGCTTGCGATAGATATTTTGATTCTGGAGGAAAAATGTATGAAGAAACGAATTCTGAGTCTGCTGCTCGTGCTCGTGATGCTGCTGAGCCTGCTGCCCGCAGGCGTTCTGGCAGCAGAGGGCGATGTCAGCGTCACACTGTCCGGTATGCACGACGCACAGGTCAAGTCCCTGAAGCTGTATACCTACATGGACGGCGTGAAGGGCGCGGACGATCTGCTGGCCGCGAAGGAAGCCGCAGACGGCGCGTATACCATCGACCTTGCGCCCGGCGCTTACTGGGTTGACGGCTATGACGCGAACAATGACCGCAACGGCGGTGTATCCATCAACGTCAGCAGCGACAGCAGCAGCTTCAAGCTGCAGCGGATGTATCAGATCTCCGTCAACCCCAGCAAGTGGGTCAAGGACACGGACTATACACTCTCGCTGCGCGTGACCGACGCCTCCGGCGTCGAGCGCAGTGCGGAACTCGGCTCTACCGTGGATGGCAAGGGGCAGGCATGGGAAAGCACCAGACTGAGCTGCCTGTTTGTCGTTGGTGATACAGTCAGCGTGACAGCCACGCCGAACGCGGAAACGCATCCGAACTACAACCCGGCTACCGCTTCCAAGACCCCGACGATGAACGACAGCCTCAGCCTGACCTGCAAGGAATTCGTCACGGTCACGGTCACAGCGCCGAAGGGCTCGACCATCGACGCCGGTACGCTCGCAAAATACTATGTGTTCAGCTTCCTTGAGCCGTTCGCGCGTTCCGTCGAGGACGGCACGGCCACGTTCCATCTCGACAAGAACACGGATTACTTCTACCGTGTCCGCCATCCGCAGGGTGCAACATACTGGAACTACGTCAGACTGAGCGCCGACGCAGCGTACACGGTCACGGATGAGGATCTCGGCCTGACCGGTGATTTCAGCAAGGACACGATCTATCATTTTGAAAACAACGTCTACGACCGTGCAGGCATTTACCTGAACATCAACACCAAGGGCTATAAAAACATGGCCGTTGGCGAGACGTTTGAACTCAACTCCTTCCGCAACTGGTTCGCGATCGAAAGCTTTATGAACGCCAAGGTCGCACTGCCGGAGATGCACTATCAGGTCATCGATGTGAACGGCAATGCCAGCGACGTCGTGACCATCACGCCGAACGCGCTGAACAGCAACGTCGCTGTGATGGAGGCCAAGCACGAGGGCACGGCAATCGTGCTCGTAACCTATGACGCAATGACCCATATGGCTGGCCAGACCAGCACGGCCTCACATCGCTTCTCCGCCATCTGGCCGGAGTTGACGGGCGTGTTTGTCGTGAATGTCGGCGCGGACGGCAGCGCCATCCAGACCAACATGAATCTTGACCGCATGGATGCGGTCATCGAGAAGGATGAGGCGCGGCAGCTCGATGCGGAGCATGACATTCTGTTCTACACCGGAACAGAGGGTGCAAGTTACAGCTTCAAGCCCGAAGCGGGCTGCACCGTGAGCGTCCTGCGCCCCACCGTGACCGCTGCGTCTATGACGTATTCCGGCGGCTTCACAAACACTGGCGTCACAATCGCTGAAGACGGCACTGTGACCGTCAGCGGTCTGATCACCGGCCGCAATATCATCAAGGTCACGAAGGGCGGCCTTTCGACCTATCAGGTCGTGACGGCACGCGGCGTGAGCTACAAGTTTGTCAACGCGGAGGGCACGGAGCTGACGCAGGAAGAGCTGGCTGCCATCAAGCCGGGCGATTCCGTCACGATCCAGTTCTCCAACCTGATCAGCCCCAAGGAAAAGCTTTCCGGCGCGTATAACTTCAACTTCTCCCTGTATATGCAGGGCCCGGACGGCACCTTCTTCAAGAGTGATCCCGGCGGAAACTTCGGCGTTTATGACTTCAGCGGCAACCCTGAGCGGCAGAAGCTGACTGTCACCATCCCGAAGTTCTGGGCTGAGGAGACCTACACGCTGAGCGGCGCGATCAAGCAGGCGGGCTGGCCCGGCGTTCCGACGCACCGCGGCATCACCTATGCTGTGGGCACGAATCCCGGCTTTGACGCGCCCAAGACGGCAGGCATTCTCAGCCGTCTGCCGGAGATCACGATCCCGGTCGTAAAGCTTGACTTCCTGACCGGCAAGCTGAGCTTCCAGGATCAGAAAGGCACGTCCATTGACCGCAAGGATCTGACCGTCACGCTGGCGGACAGCGCAGGCAACGGCATTGCGGTCGCAGAAGACGGCACGTTCAAGGCTTATGCCGAGGAATACTTCTACACCGTTTCCGGTGCCGGCGTTGAATATGCCTCCGGCAGCGTCACCATGACGGAGGAAGGCTCCAACGAATTCACCATCACCCTGCAGGCAACCGCAGCGGGCGCATGGGACGGCAAGACGCAGACCGAACCGCAGACCGACGAAAACGGCGTTTACCAGATCGGCACCGGCGCGGAGCTGGCATGGTTCGTCGCGAAGAGCAAGGACGCGGACGTTTCCGGCGTTCTGACGGCCGATATCAACCTCGGCAAATACGCATGGCTGAACATCTCCTCCAGCAAGAAGGTCGTGCTTGACGGCGCAAGCTTTGAGATCACCGGCCTGAACGCCACGGCTGGCCTGTTTGCGCAGATCGGCTCGAATTCCTACATCCATGATCTGACCATCCGCGGCGCAGTTTCCGGCAAGGGCAGCGCAGGCGCGATCGCCGGCTATGCCAGCGGCACTGCTCCGAAAATCGCGAACTGCTTCACCTATGCAGTCATCACCTCTACCGGCAACAACGTCGGCGGTCTTGTGGGATACACCTATCAGAACGCCGTGATCGAGAACTGCGCGAACTTCGGCGCTGTCACCGGCGGCAGCAGCGCCGGCGGCATTATCGGCGGCACGGTCGGCAACGGCTCGACCATCACCGGCTGCTATAACACCGCAGAAATTTCCGCGACCGGCAGCAAGGCCGGCGGCATCATCGGCGGCACCAGCAGCGAAATGACTGTTACAAGCTGCTACAACACCGGCAAGATCTCCGGCACGGCCTCCGGCGGCATCGCAGGCGAGGTCAAGGGCAATGTGAGCTGGAGCGGCACTGTGCAGGGGAAAATCACCATCTCCGCCTGCTATTCTGTCGGCGAAGCAGGCAGCGCCGCGTTCGGCACGGTTGACACTGCTTCCTCCGAGATTTCCAAATGCTATTATCTGAACACGCTGAACGCGGACGCGAACGCCGAAGCGCTGAACGAAGCTGACCTCAAGGACGCCGACCTGTCCGACGCGTTCGGCCCGGTCTGCGGCGGCTATCCCGCGCTCAGATGGCAGACCGACGCGACCTTCCACGAGGCGAACGGCGAGGGCACGGTCACGGCTCCGCTGTGCACTGTGAAGGGCTACACCAGCTACTCCTGCAGCAAGTGCGGCGAAAGTTACCGCACGGCCTATGTCGCGGCACTCGGCCACGACTTCTGCGAGGATCTGGACGGCAGCGACAACAGCTGTGTCCTGACGGCTCCCACCTGCACGCAGCCGGGCAAGATCGTCCGTACCTGCCGCAGAGACGGCTGCTCAGAAACGAAAGAAGACATCGTTCCCGCCAAGGGCCATACGCCCAAGGACGGCACCGAGCAGGTCTTCACCGGCTATAAGACCTACGAATGCGCCGTCTGCGGCGAAACCTACACGGTCTGGGACGACGACCGCCTCGGCCACGTCTCCTACCCCGAGCAGACTGTCACCTCTATCAGCGTTTCCGACAACGGCAATTACCCCTGGGTCTACAATGCCGATCTGGACCGCTTTGAAAGCAGCAACCAGGAGCAGGACAAGACCAGCTCCACGACCTCGTTTGCCTTTACGCTGAGCGCCCCCACCGTTCTGCGCTTCGGCTACGGCGTTTCCTCGGAAAACGGCTATGACAAACTGACCATCACGCTCGCAGAAGACGGCGGCAGCACGGAAACGCTGGCCGACGCTGTCAGCGGCGAGAAGAGCGGCAGCATCAAAAAGCAGCTCGGAGCCGGCAGCTACACGCTGACGCTGTCCTATGTGAAGGACGACGCCTCCAAGGGCGGCTCGGATATGGCGTATGTCAGCGTTCTGACGCTGGCCGGCATGGCCCGCGTGATCGTGGAGAACACCACGTTCCCGAAGGCGGAGGGCGCTGTCTGGGAAGGCACGCTGGCCGACACCTGGATCGAGCTGACTGGCGAATCGACCATGATGGGCTGCGTTGTGGAAGCACTGGATGGCCACACCGTCGTCGGCGCGGAAAGCAACTACATCTCCTCCATTGACGACCTCAAGGAGCAGCAGGGCGGCTCGATGTCCGGCTGGATGGGCACGCTCAACGACTGGTTCACAAACTTTGGCTTTGGTGAATTTACCGTTGCAAAGGGCACGCTCCATGCGGGCGATGAGATCCGCATCATGTACACCCGCGATTATGGCGTCGATCTCGGCGGCGACTGGAACAATTCCGATACCCGCCTCAAGGCGCTCACATTCAGCACCGGTAAGCTGGCGCCCAAGTTCAGCGGCGACACCTTCACCTACACCCTGACTATGCCGGAAGGCACGACCCGGCTGCTCGTCACACCGACGGCGGCAAACAAGAACTATCAGGTCCGCGCCTATCTCGGCACGCAGGCTACGGGCCGCGAATATTCCCGCACGTCCCTGATCCCCATCGCAAATGGCAGCGTCATCACCGTCGTCTGTGCAGACGACAGCTGGCCCACCATGAATGAAACGAGCGACGGCAAGCGCACTTACACCATCAACGTGGTGTTCGGCACAGCTCAGTCCTCTGACGCAGGCGTTGCGTCCGTCAAGGTCGCGGATGTTGAGGCAGCCGCGGGTGAAAACAACGCCTACACCGTCACTGTACCCTACGGCACGGCTATCACGGCAGACAGCTTTGTTATTGCGCTCTCCGACAACAAGGCCGGCGTCACCGCAGGCCCGACCGAGGGCGAAGGCGGCGTCTGGAGCTTCACTGTGACCGCTGAGGACGGCACCGCTGTGACCTACTCCGTCACTGTGACCGTCGCGGAAGCGCCGAAGTCCTCTGACGCAGGCGTGACCTCCGTTTCCGTCGCGCACACCCTGGCCTCGAAGACCGGTGAGACAGCCTACACGGTCAAGCTGCAGACGAACGCCGAGGTTACGGCAGACAGCTTCCAGATCGTTCTGTCCGATGAAAAGGCCAGCGTCTCCGCTCCCACAGCCAACGGCGATGTCTGGACGTTCACCGTTACCGCCGAGGACGGCACGACCACCGCAGCGTATACCGTCACCGTGACCCGCAGAAGCGCATCTGAGACGACCCCACTGCGGACGGTTACGCTCTCCATGCTCAAGGCAAGCCTGGAGGATACGACAACGCGCAGCTTTACGCTGCATCAAACAGCGGGCAGCAATGTGCTGACTTCTCCGTATCGAATCGTTTCTGGCGCATCCGGGATTCAGTTCCAGGTTAAGGTATCCTACAATACGGCATATTCCGCCGTATATGCCTTCACGACGACCGACGGAACTGCAAAAGCAGTGGACGCCCCGCACGCGAAGAATGTTGCCATCATCAATCCCGATCTTTCCGGCAGTCTGGTCGCGGTCATTACACTGACGAACAAGACCGACGCCTCCGACGTCTGGGTCTACGAGCTGCGTATGCCGACCGAGGCGAACCATGCCCCCAGGCTGAAGGACGGCGTAATCACCCCGGCTGCGGCCTCGATCAACCTTGGCGAAAGCTATCAGTTTGATATGACGCAGATCTTTGAGGACGAGGACGCCTACGATAAGCTCACCTACCGCGTCTGGCGTGATGCTGAGAATCCGTTCTATGTACCGGTCCCCTACACATATACGCCCAGCGCTGCCGGTACGTATACGCTCGTCTTCAAAGCAAGCGACGGCAAGGCAGAATCTCCGGAATACAAGTTCGTTCTTACTGTGATCGACCCGAACGCGAAGTCCTCTGACGCGGGTGTTGCGTCCGTCAAGGTCGCAGGCGTTGAGGCAGCAGCCGGTACGGCTGAAAACAGCTTCTCCGTAACGCTTCCGGCAGGCACGGAGGTCACGGCAGACAGCTTCGAGATCACACTTTCCGACAGCAAGGCCACGCTTACCGGCCCGGCCAAGGGTGAGGACGGCGTCTGGACGTTTACTGTGACCGCTGAGGACGGCACTGCCGTGACCTACTCCGTCACAGTCACGGTGAAAGAGGCCAAGACGATCCACGCGACCATTTCCATGCAGGCAGAAAATATGTTTATCATGGTTCCGACCCGCGTGGAAGTCTCCAGCGATCTCGCCGAACGCTATGGCTACGCTGATGATGTCACAGACGGCGTTTCCGCGCTGGACGTGCTCGTCAAGTACCATGAACTCACCTTCGGTGAGGACTTCACGAAGGACAGCAAGAGCGATTATCTCGTCGTCAGCAACGGCACGATCACCACGGTCAACGGAGAAAAAACCTCCGCGTTCAGTTTCGCGGTCAACGGCGAGTTCCCCTGCGACAAGAACGGCGAATACAACACGCAGTACGGCTACACCGGCTACACCATCAGCCAGACCCCCGTTGTGGAGGACGGCACCGTTGAGTTCTTCTTCTATCAGGACACCAGTATGTACATGGACTACTATACGTGGTTCACGGATACGGACGGAAACCGTCTGGATACCTTTACGGTTCAGGCCGGAACCGACTTCACGCTCGGTATGGACGGCTATATGTACGCCTACGGCGGCGGTCTGAAGCCCGAGGACCGTGTAACGCACGGTGCGGCGCTCGATCCTGAGGACATCCAGATCTGCACAGTCGGCGAAGACGGCACGCTCACGCCGGTCGAGGGCAAGGTCATCGGCGAAAATGGGCAGGTCACGCTCTCGTTTGCCGCCGCAGGCAGCTATGTTCTGTCCGCAATGGGCGACGAGCTCACCAACATTTTCTCCCCGTGGCTCCCCGTCACGGTCACAGCGGCCCCGAAGTCCAGCAATGCGGATGTCAACAGCGTCACTGTCGCAGGCGTTGAGGCCACTGCTGGCGAGAACAACACCTACACCGTTACCCTCCCCTACGGCACGGACGTTACAGCGGGCAGCTTCGTGATCGTCACAAGCGACGCAGGCGCGACTGTCGGCGCTCTGACGAATGAAGGCAATGTCTGGACATTCACCGTCACCGCTGAGGATCGCGTGACCTCCAAGACCTACACCGTCACCGTTTCGTTCACCGAAGCCCCGAAGTCCAATGACGCGGGTGTCAGCAGCATCACCGTTGCGGGTTTCAAGGCTGTGGCCGGTGCGAACAACAGCTACACCGTCACGGTTCCCTATGGCACGGTCGTCAAGACCGGCAGCTTCGTGATCGTCACGAGGCATCCGCGCGCGACTGTCAGCGCTCTGGCAAACACCAGAAATATCTGGAGCTTCACCGTCACCGCTGAGGACGGCGTGACCACCGCAGTCTACACCGTCACGGTCAATACCGCCGCGCTTCCGGAGCCGATCACTCCGGGTGTCGACAATAAGAAGCCCGCTTCGAAGCCCGAGGTCAAGCTTCCGTTCACCGACGTTTCCACGTCCGACTGGTTCTATGACGACGTTGCGTTCGTATACAAAAACGGCCTGTTCTCCGGCACGGACAGCAGAAGCTTCAGCCCGAACGCGTCCATGACGCGCGCCATGCTCGTCACGGTTCTCTACCGGCTCGAGGGCGAACCCACCGTCACAGGCAGAAGCAGCTTTACCGATGTGCGTTCCGGCGCGTATTACGAAAAGGCTGTCATCTGGGCAGCCGCCAACGGCATCGTCACCGGCACGGACAGCACCTCCTTCTCCCCCGACGCCAAGGTCACGCGCGAGCAGCTTGCCGCGATCCTGTACCGCTATGCGCAGTACAGGAAGCTGGACACCGATGCGAGCGCAAAGCTGAACAGCTTCACCGACGCGGACAGCGTTTCCGCCTATGCCAGCGAGGCGCTCGGCTGGGCTGTCTCGGAGGGCCTGATCAACGGTGCTTCCGGCAAGCTCATGCCGAAGGGCGACGCGACCAGAGCACAGGTCGCCGCGATCCTCCACCGGTTCGTGAAAAATGTACTGAACTGACCTCATAATCCCATTTTGCAGCACAGGACTGCCCCCCTTTTTGGGGGGGCAGCCCTGCGTGCTGTATTTCAGAGCATATCTGAAAGCCGGTAAACCAGACCGGCAGCAGCTATTGCGCCACTGGACAGATTACCGGTTTTCAGATATACTTGAAATGATACAACACATATGGAGTTGAATTGCGTGAACGTCTGGAAAACAAATAAAAAGGCCGCCGTCTGGGTGGTGCTGGCGCTGGTGCTGACGGCTGCGCTGCTGACCGGGTGCGGAGCGCCGCAGGCCGGGCCGAGCTATCACTGCACCGTCTCCATTTCCTGTGCATCGATTCTGGAGCACATGGAGCTTTGCAGCGAAGAAAAGCGGGAGCTGGTGCCGGAGGACGGCTGGCTGCTGGAGTCTGTAGAGGTCAGCTTTCAGGAGGGCCAGAGCGCTTTTGACGTTTTGCAGCAGGTCTGCCGGGAGAATAAACTCCATCTGGAATTTTCCACGACGCCGGTTTACGGCTCGGCTTACATTGAGGGCATCGGGAACCTCTATGAATTTGACTGCGGGGCGGAATCCGGCTGGATGTACGCGGTGAACGGCTGGTTCCCGAATTACGGATGCAGCCAGTATGCGCTGCAGGACGGAGACACGGTCACGTGGGTTTATACTTGTGAGCTGGGCAGGGACGTCGGCAGCGGCGGCTGGACAGAGGGCGAATGAGAAACAAAGACGCTTTTTCGGGATATCATCCCGTGATCAATTTTCTATATTACGCACTGGTGCTGCTGTTTTCGATGTGCCTGATGCACCCGGTCTATCTGGCGGTTTCGCTGACGGGGGCGCTGGCCTACGATATTCATCTGAAAGGCCGGAAAGCGGTGCGGTTTGCCGTCATGGGGCTTCTCCCTATGGCGGCGCTTGCCGCGCTTCTGAACCCGGCGTTTAACCATGAGGGCGCGACGATTCTGACGTATCTGCCCTCCGGGAACCCGCTGACGCTCGAATCCATGCTCTATGGTGCGTCGGCAGCGGTCATGCTGGCAAGCGTCGTATTGTGGTTTTCCAGCTACAACGAGGTTATGACTTCGGACAAGTTTGTGTATTTATTTGGACGCGTGATTCCGGCGCTGTCGCTTGTTTTGTCCATGGCCCTGCGGTTCATTCCGAAGTTCAGGGCGCAGATGCAGACGGTTTCGGAGGCGCAGGCTTGTATCGGACGCGATACGAAAAACGGAAGCGTATTCCGCCGCGTTGGGAACGCCGTCAAAATCTTCTCAATCATGGTCACATGGTCGCTCGAAAATGCCATTGAAACGGCGGACTCCATGCGCTCACGCGGCTATGGCCTGCCGGGGCGCACGGCATTTTCGATCTATCGTTTTGACGACCGGGACAAGGCCGCGCTTGCGTGGCTGGTTTTCTGCGGGGCGTATCTCATTTCCGGCTGGATGGCGGGCGGAACGTATTTCCGGTATTATCCGACGGTGAAGGCCGCCGCATGGACGCCGATGACGGTGAACTTTATGCTCGTGTATCTTGCGCTGGTGCTGACGCCGGTGATTCTCGACCGAAGGGAGGACAGGCTGTGGAACTCTTTGCAATCAAACATCTGAATTTTGCGTATCCAGAACAGGCAAAGAACGCGATCTCCGATTTCTCGCTGTCCGTCCGGCCGGGAGAATTTCTGGTGGTCTGCGGTCCGTCCGGTTGCGGGAAATCGACGCTGCTGCGGCAGTTAAAAACCGTCCTTGCGCCGCACGGACGAAGGAGCGGTCAAATTCTGTTTGACGGAAAGAATCTTGATGAACTTTCCCAGCGCGAACAGGCTGAAAAAATCGGCTTTGTGCAGCAAAGCCCGGAGAATCAGATCGTCACGGATAAGGTCTGGCACGAGCTGGCGTTCGGGTTGGAATCGCTCGGCTATGACACACCGACGATCCGCCGCAGAGTGGCGGAAATGGCGTCATTTTTCGGCATCCAGACATGGTTTTATAAGTCTGTTACAGAACTGTCCGGCGGACAGAAGCAGCTTCTGAATCTTGCGTCTGTGATGGTGCTTCAGCCGAAGGTGCTGATTCTCGACGAGCCAACAAGTCAGCTTGACCCGATTGCAGCGTCGGACTTTTTGGCAACGCTCGGCAAGATCAACCGGGAGCTTGGCACGACGATTATTCTGACCGAGCATCGCTTGGAAGAAGCGTTTTCCTTCGCGTCGCGCGTGGCGGTCATGGACGGCGGCAGACTGCTTTGCAGCGGAACGCCTGCCGAGGTGGGCGCGGAATTAAAATCCAGCGGGAACGCGATGTTTTTGGCCATGCCGGCCGCCATGCGGATATGGGCGGCGACGGATTCCAAGGCAGTTTGCCCCATTTCTGTCTGTGACGGGCGAAACTGGCTGCTGGAATACGCAAAAACGCACGAGTTGAAGCCGATTCCGGAAGAAAATAAAAACGCGCCGGACACGGAAACCGTTGTCTCGGCGCGGGAAATCTGGTTCAAATACGATAAGGACTTGCCCGATGTGGTCAAGGGTTTATCCTTGGAACTGCACAAAGGTGAATTTCTGGCCCTGCTCGGCGGCAACGGCACGGGCAAGACCACCACGCTCAAGCTGCTGGCAAGTCTGAAAAAGCCGTATCGCGGGGGACTGAACATCACCGGCAGCGTCGGAATGCTGCCGCAGAATCCGCAGACGCTGTTTGTAAAAGCCACAGTGCGCGAGGACTTATTGGAGATCATACCAAAATCCGAACGGAAACCTGAGCGTCTCGCACAGGTCGTTTCGCTCTGCAAGCTGGCGGAGCTGCTTGACCGCCATCCCTACGATCTTTCGGGCGGCGAACAGCAGCGCGCGGCGCTGGCGAAAATCCTGCTTCTGAATCCGGACATTCTACTCTTTGACGAACCGACGAAGGGACTTGATGCGGAATTTAAGCAGACGTTCGGGCAGATTTTAAGGACGCTGCGAGCGTCCGGCGTGGCGACTCTGATGGTCAGCCATGATATCGAATTCTGCGCGAAGTATGCCGAACGCTGCGCCCTGTTTTTTGACGGCAATATCGTCACCGAGGCTGCGCCGCGCGTGTTTTTCAGCGGCAACAGCTTTTATACGACCTCCGCGAACCGCATTGCGCGCGATGTGCTGCCGGAAGCAGTCACGCCGGAGGATGTGATCGCGGCCTGCGGCGGAGCGGTCGCGCCGGAACCGGCGCTGCCGGAGTATCAGCGTATTCCGCCTGCACCGGAGAAGGAAGCGCAGGTTCTGAAAAAGCTCCCGGTCTGGCGCAAGGCGCTTGCCGCCGTATCCGGTATCGTGTCGCTGGTGCTGATGATCCAGGCCATCGGCATGACCGATCTGACAAAGCTTGTGGACGCAGGCGGACTGACAGGTCTTGCGGGCAGCCAGATGAGGCTCTACGGCATTCTGCTTCTCTCGCTGCTCGTGTTTGCGCTGTCCATTGGCCGAAAAGCCGACCGCCCGGATTATCTCATCCAGACGCCCGTGGAAAAGCGGAAGCTGAGGAACCGCACGATTTTTGCGACGGCTTTGATCCTCCTGCTCATTCCGCTGACACTGTTCATCGGTGTGTACTGCTTCGGCGGGAAACGGTATTATTTCATTTCGCTGCTCATTCTGCTCGAATGTATGCTGCCGTTCTTCCTCATCTTCGAGGGGCGAAAGCCGCAGGCACGGGAGCTGGTGCTGATTGCCGTGCTCGTTGCACTGAATGTGGCAGGCCGCGCCGCGTTCTTCATGCTGCCGGAATTCAAACCGGTCGTGGCAATGACGATCCTGGCGGGCGTGGCCTTTGGCGGCGAAACGGGATTCTTAGTCGGCGCGATGACCATGCTGGTTTCGAATATGCTGTTTTCCCAAGGCCCGTGGACACCGTGGCAGATGTTCGCGATGGGGTCAATCGGCTGGCTGGCGGGAGTTTTGTACCGCAAGGGCGTCCTGCGGCGGTCGAAGCTCAGTCTGTGCATCTTCGGCGTGATCGCCTCTACCGTGATCTTCGGCGGTATTATGAATCCCGCGTCCGCGCTCATGTGGTCAGAAACGATCAGCTGGAAGATCATCATGAGCTATTACATCACCGGCATTCCGGTCGATCTGGTACGTGCAGTCGCTACGTTCGTCTTTCTCTGGCTCGGCGCGGAGCCGATGCTGGAAAAGCTGGACAGGGTCAAAACAAAATACGGCCTGGCGGAGTAAGCTCCGCCGGGCCGTTCGGTCTGTCAAAGAACTGCTGTTTTCCTATTTTGCGCAGGCTTTCCAAGGCCAGCGTAGGGGCGGACGCGGTTTTTATTCATGTCCGGCAGCGCTTGGGATGTCCTGAAGCGCAAAGCGGTATTCCTGCTCTGCGTCCGGATACTTCTCCCGGTCGACCTTGCTCAAAAACATGGCAAGCGGACGGACCCACAGGCCGCCGTCGCCGTAGAGCTTTCGGTAGATCACGCAGGGCTCACCGCTCTCGGAGTCCTTTGCAAGCGCCTCCACGAGATAATAATCGCCTTTGAAATGGCGGTAGACCCGCCCGATCTGAAGCTGCTGCATACCGCTTCTCCCCTTTCGCATAAATGTCCCCCCGGGCGCCTTTTAAGGGCGCCCGGGGTTCTCTTTGG
>ERZ859738.664-NODE-664-length-21136-cov-5.643233_pt1 | contig 21136 bp, 15 predicted proteins | sample MGYA00510122_ERZ859738 | MGnify/ENA primary metagenome ERZ859738 (study PRJEB30046, sample SAMN00715139) | human gut metagenome | study: EMG produced TPA metagenomics assembly of the A metagenome-wide association study of gut microbiota in type 2...
CAAACGGTGACTCTGCCGTAACTTTGTTCGGTCCGGGTGATTATTGTGCGCTTACAAAACAAGTATTGGGCTATACTGCTTCTCTGGAAATCATCTAGGCTCTCAATTTCCCCATTAAAACGAATCTCCGTCTGATCAATGCTTTCGACACAAGGCTTCAGCCACTCAATTTCTTCAAACGAAAATCCATATCGAAGCATCCATATCTCGGTTGAATCCTCTGTTCCATACTTGATATATTTTGCCAACCTTTCAGCCCGATTGTCTTGATATGCAAGATAGTACTGATGAAAAATCGCATAGAACAAATCGCTCAATTTAAATCCTATAAGTTTATCAAGAAAATCATATGTATCGCAGACAATACGGTCGTAATCAACATCCTTCCCCTTTGTCCCAACCGGAAACAGAGGATAAGCACGTAATTCTTTATCCGGGATATCGCTATAACCCGCAATGTACCGAACTGGTAGATTATCCGCACGATTTTGCTGACCCGCTTTTGCTAAAAATCGCCGCTGGGCAACATTAGAAACATAAGTATATCGTTCTTGACAGATTTTGCTAAACGTTTTGCCATGCACTTTCCAAATCATTATTTTAATTGCTGAATCAAAAACATACTTCTCTGCCGCAGTTAGCTCTCGTCCCAGATACTGCTTATATAAGCATTGAAAATCTTCATATACTTCTTTTGCCACCGCATTAGGCAATACAAAATCTGCCCCGGTAAACATCATATCCAGCAATGTGGGGACAACAGTAGTAACGCTGTCGGACTTTAGTTTCTCAAGATCTTTATTCGTAAGGTTATACTCATCTGAGAATTCTCCGGTTTTAATTGCTTCTTTGTATTCCTCATATTTCTCATCCATTTTATCATCTGTGATATCCAATCGAGATTTTGACGAGAGAATGTTCTTCTTTTGATACACTTTTCGGAATCTGCTCATTGCATTCGGTCGCAAAATGACACTTCCAAAGTCAAATATGGGCTTGGCTGTAGATCGGCCAGCTCTGCCTATCAGGTTTTTTACAGAAAGCGTTTTGCTTTCTTCAAAGCGGTCAAGATAGACTACATCGAATGGCATATTGATACCTTGCTCCAGCGTAGAAGTTGCAAAACAGATTTTACAGAAGCCTTGTTGCGTAAAATGCTCTAATATCAAACGAGCTGTCAAGGGCATTGAGCCATGATGAACTACAATGCCGCACCTCAGTTTTTCAAGCATATCCGAGTTATAAAACAGCTTATCTGTTGTTGAAGCGCCTATGTAATCCTTTAGCTCATCTATCATTTTTATTGCAATTGGATCATCAATGGGTTGGCACATAGAAATATACTTTTGAAATTGACCATATATCTGTTTGCTGTAAATATGGGACTTTGGAACATAGATCAGCACGCTGCCGCCTTTTTTCAACGCCGATTCAATGGGATCAAAGTCTGCTTCTAACTTGCGCTTTCCTAATGTTGTAGGATCACTTCCAAAATGATAGAATTTCTGGCTTGTGATGTCGTGGGTATAAAATATTTGTCCAACATTTTTTAATTCATAATTGCTGTAAGTTGCAGTTGTATTGATGATTTCAATATCATTTTTCTGCAATTGCGCCTCAGGGTTTTCAATAAACGGATGGGCAAAAACGAATTTCGAATTCGGAAAATACTTAAGTGCCCGTCTCACAATACTATCAAAGTAAAGGCCACGGACCGAATGCTCATCACTGAGTTGGGCTTCATCAAATAGTATCAGATCAATTTTTAGCCAATCCATGTTTTTAAACAGCTCTTTCGCACGCTCAGGTGTCAATATAAAAATATTTCGGTGAACGTGTTTGGTGTTTATCCTGTCAACAAATGTTAAAACATTTACACTCTTTCTATCTACGAGGCGGTTCAATCGGTCATAATATTCGTTAATAAGAGCCCTTGATGGAACAATAACAACCACATCATTGGAACATTCAGAAATAAGATGTCGAAACACAAAAGATTTTCCTGTACTTGTTGGCGCTGAAAAACTGAAGTACTGCAAATCTCTTATCTTTTTAAGAATATCCGCCTGCATCGGCGTATAATCACTGCCGAACTCACCCTTGAGTTCTTGATGATACATTTCGAATACTGATCCTGCAAGGTTTTCAATTTGAGGGTGTTTGAAAAACAGCCCCATCGTGGTAATGATCTCTTGCTCATACTTTTTAAAATACTCTGGCTGAAATAATTTGAAGTATGACGCTATTTCTAAAACAACCGAGCTACGGGGCCCATTTTGATAGATTTCAGATTTGACATAGTCGATAATCTGATTCAAATCTTCGCCTCTTCGAATTTTTGCAATGATATTGCCCTTTTCCAAAACAGTATTCATAAGTCCACCGCCACCAAAATGAGTTCTTCATATTGAAGTAGAGCTTGAAAGTCAGAGCGTTTTTTGATATTAGCAATTATTCTATCTGTGCTGGTAGTTTTCGCCGAAAATGCCGCAGAAAATCCTTTGATGCCATTGGCTGCTCTTTGTAAAGCTGATGTTGTGCAGAAAGGCTTTAATTCCGGAAGATCCTCAACATCTTTTTCATCCCCGATAAAATCCACAATTTGTGGCAATGCTGATGAATACGCTGTTGTAGCAGTAACGTACTTTGCTTCCCCAAATATAACCGTGTCCGTGGTTTTATTCTGCGAATGGAAATCGAATCCAGGGTTACCTGACCGCTTTTTCCCAACAAGTTCAGCAAGAGGAATGTCCAAATAATCCAGTTCAGAGATCATAGTTTCTCTGGCCAATTCAGATACTACATACTCGCCAGCATCTTTGGTGATACCGTCATCGACACATTGATCGAACTTCGCTTTTATATCTTCTATGGTTTTAGTTGCCCGAGATTCAAACGCTTTTTGTTCAAAGTCTTGATCGAATTTACTGAGCCAAGAGAGATCCATGAGCACACGCAAAATACTTTTTAAAGTGACCGAGATATCTTCGGGATCTATTCTAAAAAACTGAACTTTTGCTGGAGAAAACTCAATTAGCACTTTATGGTCAGTTATCTTCAAGACTTTCACCTCATTTCAAAATATCGCTCAATACGACCCAACTGTCACTGTTAATATCCTCAGAATAGTTGTCCATACAAATACACAGCTCTTCGCTTTTCTCATCGTAGCGGACAATACCGCCCTTTAATCTGTAGCGGTCCAAATAATCTTTCAGAACAGCAAACTTTTTCGGCGTAAAAATGTCAATATCTTGACTGTTGCCGCTACGGTCAAACCCACCCTTGGTTTCCACAATCCAAACCTCGTCGTTTACGCCAATTATAATAGTCAGGATAGAAATTCTTTTGCTTGTCGGAATTATCCGCATAAACAATAGATAAATACTCATTACCTTTGTCACCGTTTTTATATACCCAGTTCACGGTGTCGCACTTTTCGCAGAATTTTTCGAATTTGCGTTCCGAAGAGGAGCGGACTTCCGCTGAAGAAAGGTAACCCTGGTATACATTTTTCTTCATTTCCAACTGTGTCTTTGCCGTACCATCATAGGTGAAGAGGCAGGATTGTGGAATATGAAACGGCACCTTGGATACCTGACTGATATCGAGGGTAAGCTGCTGAAGTTCAGCTGCCATCGCTTCACGCACGGTGTGGCGTAGTAAATCGGCATTGTTGATAACAAAGGCATAAACCTCTCTCGGCTCCATTGCGAGGATCTTGCGGCTATATGTAAAATTACGATCGAACAGTTTACGAATGATCGTGTTCATATAGCTATATTCCATTCCGATCTCCATACCAATCTTGCCCACCTTCTGATGATACATATGTCCGTGGTCGTGGGTGTTCAGCTTTTCGGTAATGACGATTGTGTTCATATCTGCCGAAGCAAAGTCTAAGGTTGCAGTTTCACCCGAAAAGGTATGGCGCAAAATATCAGCACTAAATTCAAATCCTGCCGCCTGTAATCGTGCCTGGTTCTCTGCTTTATTCGTGCCAGTCTTGAATGTTTCTTCAAAATACTTTGCGACGGAAAGTAGGGCCTTCTTCGGATTGCGGTGATCCGTTACCATCGTTCTCTGCTCAGATGTCAATGTGATGTTCTTATACTCATTTTTGAGGAACAAGGTAACTGCTTCCAAAGCCCCTTTGCCAAGGCTCAATTTGACACCGGCAGTGAATTTTTCATCGAAAGTATAGAGATAACAGCTATCCAGCAAATCCTTGCCATAATGGTGCGCCTCAGGCATACGACGAATACGCCCGATGGTTTGAATTTCGAAGGTTTCATCCATATTGTCACGAAGTTTTACCAAGATAGCAGCTCTCGGGCAGTCCCAGCCTGTGGCAACAGCTTGCTTGATGATAACAGCAACAGAAGGAGCATTGGTTTCTTCAATGCCATCCAAGTTTTCGTGCATATCAGAGAGCCATACTGCAAGCTGGCCATTCTCATAGGTTACGCCTTGCGTTTCAAACCAGCGTTCCACATCATCCTGCAATTTCTCCGATTTATTTGGAATCTGTACTACGATCAAAGGGTTAATGTCCTTCCCGGCGGAAAGAAATTCTGCACGAATTTCACGCTGCTTGGCATAGGCCTGCTCTAGCAGATAGTTGGCTGCATTCTCCATTTCCACCTGCTGCGGAAAATTCTCATTGATAATGAGCATTTTCTTGATGAGCCCCTCGGCAATAACATCTGCTTCTGGAATTTCTATGATTTCCGCATTTTTAATACCTTTCGGAGTAGCAGAGCAGCGGATAATCTTATCCGCATGGAAGTATTGGATGATTTCATCTGCTTTCACTGTGTTGTTCTGATGGCTTTCATCCACAATAACGATAAAATGTAATCCGGCGCCCAAAGCGTACTCAATATGTTCAAGGAAATTGGTGCATTCGCTCTCTTTTAGCGCATTATTGCCTTTCTTCGTCAACTTTTCCCAGTTGATAAAACAGTTGTCGTTTTCTTCAAAGCCGCCTGGCATTACATCGGAGAGCAGTTTTGTTTGAGCAGAGTGAATATATCTATCCATCTTTTTCTTACTCTGCTCCTCCAAATTGCCCTTGCCCGGGGTGAGCCACACAAATACGGTATTGCGGTAGGACTGTACATACTGATGCATAAAATAGGTAAGAATTATCGTCTTTCCGCTGCCCGTAGGGCTTTTTAGGATGATATTACGGGCAGGCTTGTCCATCGCATCAAAAAGCGATTTTACGGCCGACAATTGAAAATTTTTCAGCTGCACGGTTTACACCTCCTGCAAGTCCTGATAGTAATAATCGGGAATAATATTGATTTCAATGCCGTGCTCCACAAGAGACTGTTCCTGCTCCTCATCAGGCAACAGATCGTGTCCCATATACAGTTTGCGGCACTTGCCATAAGCTCCGATATTTGCCATAAAATCGGCAAGCTCCGCATCGGTCAACACAATGGCGATCTCGGAATTGCCTGTGAAACTGATGCCGTTTTCCAGCTCAACAAGTTCACGAATATGCAAAAGCAGCTCGTCGGCGTATTCGTAGTACATACGATCCGAAATAGGAATATAGTCAACCTTGTAATATTTCAGACTGGCAGCATAGTTTTCCTTGTCAATGACACGGCGGATACGCTCATAGGTCACATCCCGACAAATGCCGTTTTCGTTGTTGGTGCAGAGGATAAAGCGGCGACTGCCATATGTTTCTCTGTTGAGAAGCATTGCAGCTTCACCTGTAGTACCTGAGCCAGCAAAGAAATCAACAATCAAGCTATTATCTGTAGTAGTCGCTCTCAAAAGCTCTACAATGAATTCAAGTGGCTTAGGGTATGGAAACCTCTTATCTCCAAATAGGTTCCGAACATAGGTGGATCCTTTTGTTGTGAAAAAGTCTTTTTCTGTCCAAATCGTCGGTATTTCGCTTCCGACAGTTTCATTTTTTCCAAGCTTTAATGTGGGTAAATTATCCTCTCTGCCAATTATCTCCAGAACACCGGCTTCGATTTTTCGAATTACACCATCGGGTAGATACTGCAAACTATACTCGTTGGGGCATGCCTTTGATTTGTTTTTGCTTACTTTTATATATCCTAGCTCCCAGTCGTGCAACAATCTTGTGGAAATCAATCTCCAAACACAATCTGCACCTTTGCTACTGATAGGCCAAATTGCCACAGCACCTTCGGGCGCCTCATCAAAATCGAATGTAAAATCTCTCGGGTCCCCAGTATAAGAACCATTAGCAATCCTCTCAGCTAGAGATTTACCAACTCCGACAATTTTCATTGTGCTTTTTTCTATAAAGATGGGATAGGTTTGATTTGGACGAGTTATTTTATCGAATGTACTTAAGGTTAACCCTTCAAACGGTGAACGCTCAATTCCCCCTGTAAAGTTCATTGCACTAGGGGAAAAAGTTACTGGTACAACGAACAGAAGATATTCTTGTGTGTAATTGAATCCACCATTTGGCTTTCCGCCAGATGTTTGAACTGTAACCGTAACAATTTGCCGATCGAAGAATATGTCTTGGCAGAGCAAGTTAAGATTGTGAATTTCTTGGTAGCCAATACTGATAACCAAAGCCCCCTGGGGAGAGAGAAAGAGAGAAGATGTCGCGCCATTTTTAACCGCTCATTCATAAAGGATATCCACTTTGAATGAATAAAACCGTCGGTCTTATCTACAAAAGCATCGTCATAGATGAAGTCTTTATTGCCCGTATTATACGGAGAATCAATATAGATGAGGTCAATCTTACCACGATGAGTCTTTTCCAACAATTTCAGTGCGGCAAGGTTGTCCCCTTCAAGCAGGAAATTCATCTGCCCGCCGTGGTCAATAAACAGATCTGCATCCTCGGTCAGCACCGGCGTATGGGTATCCAACACCTCATCGATTTCCTCCCGATGCTCCTCGAACACGAGACCGTACTTTTTCCCGTTCACATCTTTTTCGAGTTCGGACAGGTAGGAAAGCAGGTTGCCCGTATTCTCATCCTGCGGTGCTGCGGTGATAAAGGCACGAATCTGCTTGATTTTGTCCAGCAGATCGTCCCGCTTCTTTTTCGAAATATTGGTGCTCATCGTGCATCCTCCAATATGGTTTTATTCATAAGTTCATGCCCAAAGTGCCAATTTGGCACTTTGGAACCACCGTGCTGGCACTTTGGGATTTCGCCAAAGTATCAATTTGATACTTTGGAATTCTCACTCCTCATCCAACTGCCACTTCAACCTTTTTACCGCTGAAGGCCACGCCGTATTTATAAATCGTCCTGACCCCGGCGGTCGTCAGCTCGGTTTCGTATTTCTTATCGTTGATCTGCTGCAAGGCCGTCTCGGACAGCTTTTTCAGCTTTTCGTCGCTGCAATTTTTCTCCGCTTTCAGCTCAATCAGGATGCCCGGAAGACCCTTTTGCGTGGGCTTCAGCTGAATGTCATAGCGCCCGTCGCCGGATTCCCGGTTGGAGGTCACGAAAGCGCCGCCCAGCAGGGCGCACAGTCCCAGCATAAAGCCGTGGTAGAAATTCTCCCCGGCAGTATCGAAGGAACTGACCGACTGTGTCAGCAGCGTTTGAATCTGCGCTTTCAGCCGTGCGTTATCGCCGGAGAAGATGGCCTCCTGAACGGAAATCGCCGTGGACGGCGGGATCAGATTCTCCAGCCGCTGCAAGATCTCCTTGTTATACACCAGAGAAATTTCCCGGTTGGGCAGGGAGACCTCGCACATAAAATCGCCGCTGAAGGAGGGCGTGGTTTTCAGCGCCTTCAGATAGCCGGTCACCAGCAGGAAACTGTAAATGGTGGAGGGATTGCTCTTGATCTGCGGATAAATCACGCCGGTGTCGATGAAGGTTGTGAAGGTCTCGCCGTTGACCAGGGAGGTCAGACGGTTATAAATCTCCTCATCCGCCTGGGCAAGCACTTCCCCGATAATATCGTTGCTGCCGGTGGAGACCCAGAAGGGTCTCGGCTCGCACTCGTTGCTGAAGTAGTTGACCACCGACCACGGGTTGAAAATTTCCGTCTTGCCGAAGCGGTAGCCGTCGTACCACTGGCAAATTTCGTCGTACTTATCGGCAGCACCGTAGTATTCCGCCATCTCCATCACCTCGTCGGCAGTGAAGCCGAAGTAGGCGCTGTATTTGTTGTCCAGCACGGAGTTGATGGACAGGTTGTTCATCCCGCTGAAAATACTCTCCTTTGCCACCCGCAGAATGCCGGTGAGGAAGCCGAAGGACAGGTGCTGATTATCCTTGAAACCGCCGGAAAACAGGTTCCGCATAAACCGGATGACCTTGTCGTAATAGTCCTTCTGGTAGCCCTGCTGGATGGGGGTGTCGTACTCGTCGATGATGATAATGGGCGCAACGGCATAGTGCTTGTGCAGCATAGCGGACAGGTCCAGCAGTGCAGAAGCCAGCTCTACCTCGCTGACTTTGCCGTCTGCCAGCTTTTCATAGGTCTTTTTGCTGTACTCGTCGCATTTATCGCTAACCAGCAGTTCTTTGTGCCGCCGGGTCTCCTTTGCAAAAATATCCCGGATGGCCGCAAAGGTCTCCTCCCAAGTGTCGAACTTCACATCCTTGAAGGTCAGGAAGATCACAGGGTACTTGCCCTGATAATCCTGGTACTTCTGGCCGCAGGCCCAGATCTTCTTATCCTGGAAGTAGACGGAAGTATCCTTGTCGCTCTTTTCAAAATAAGTGCGCAGCATATCCATATTCAGCGTCTTGCCGAAGCGGCGGGGACGAGTGAACAGCGTCACCATCGGACGCTCGTCGATGAAATCCTTGATCATCATCGTCTTGTCGATGTAGTAGTATTCCGACGAGGCAAGGCAGTAGTTGGACACACCGATGGGCAGGGGCAGCTTCGGCGCGCGCTCCGTCTTGCGAAAAGCGCCCGTCTTGAGCCGCTGATCCGCCGGCTTCTGCGTATCAGCGGGGATCAGCCAACGATTGCCCTGCTTTTTCGCACCGGCGATTCTCCCATTCTTGCAGAGCGTCGCAACTCTCCGCTCCGTTATATTCCAGCGCACTGCTACCTCTCTTACCGAGATCATTTCAGCCATAGGGGATACCTCCACGCATAAAATCACAAGTACATTATACCCAAATAAAAGAACAATGTCAACAAAGTTCGGAACAATGTCGTTTCAAAACAGCATTGTTCTTTTTCTGCATATAAAACAAGCGGAGGTCATAGGCCCCCGCTTGCTCGTTACCCGTATACAATTTCCTGCATCACGGCCTCGTTTGCCCGATGTCGGATGCCGTTCATCTTCCGCACCCACGCCATCGGGTCATCGGCTTTCAAGGCCTCCGTCACGCCCTCGGTGTCTGCGTATTGTTCTACCAACTGAAGAAAGAGCTCCTGCGCCTGCTCCTCGATGTCTGCAAGGTGCCCATCCAGCGTCCCGGCGGTCAGCAGGTTATAATACAGTATCCGGTGATGCTTCTTCAGATAAACTCGCCGCCGCTGCCCGTAAACGCCAATGGGGCGTTCTTCTTCGGGCGGTAAGCAAACATCTGGCAGGCAGTAGTCGCCCTGCCTTGTGTAAGTGCCACCCAACTGCTCAAATAGTGATTCCATATGTGATCCTCCCATTCAAAATTTCCCCGGCAGGTCTGCAACGCAAAATGCACCCGCCTTTCGGTTACAGTCTACCAAAACCGAAAGGCAGGTGCGAGTGTGCGAATTTCAGAATCGCACATTATTTCTTCATCTTCCTGCTGAATTCATTCAGCGTCTGGATATGCCAAAGGCTTTTACGGGTAATGGAGCGAAATGTCAGGGAGCAGAAGAAGTCAACGAGAAAGATCTTTGGAATACAGAACTTCAGTCCCTTTTGAAAGGCTTTCAGCGACCCGCGGCTGCACCAGTTGTGGACGGTGGTCAGGGTGTAGCCGGTCAGGGTTACCACATCCTTTACCGTGACCACATCCGGGTACACAGCGATGCGAGACCTATGATCAAGAGGGCTCTGAATCGAGCGGCTTTACAGCTCGATCCTCTGCTCCGGCTCCCACAAAGCCTGCACGCTTTCAAAGTCCCTGCTGTACTTCGTCAGGCACTGGCGGGTCAACGTCCGCAGGGAAATGGAATCCTCCCCGGCAAAGGGGATATGGTACAGCACAACCTGCGGCGGCGTCCACCGGCTCAACAGCGCACGGCCCGCCGGGTCGTAGAAAAACAGCGGGTTAACGAACACCGCACGGGGCCGGATATCCGCTATGGCGTCATAATAAGAGGGATCGTTCCAGCCGCAGTCCCCGGTGATAAGATAGTGCTGGCCGTGTACCGTCAGCAGCAGGCAGAGGCAGTCCAGATGGGCGAACATCTCCCCCTCGTGGGGGGTAGACAGCGCCGTGAGATAGACCTCCGGCGCCAGCAGATACGTGTGGCGCTGTCCACGGTGCAGGTCTGCCTGCCACCACGGGATATGACGGGCCGTCATGTCCGCCGTCAAGGCGTCCTGCGCCGGGCCATCCTTGCTGCGGGGCGGCAGCAGCACACGGCGAACGCGGTTGGCCTGAAGATACGCCTGCGTCAGAGCAGGCGACCAGTGATCCGGATGGTCATGGGTGAACAGCAGAAAATCCGCGTCACGAAACGGCCCCTCTCCCCGCAGCATTTGATCCAGCATCGCCTGCGGAACGGGGCTGAAGGGGTATTGGCTACTGTGGTGCAGGCCGTCGATCAGAAATCGAATGCCGTCAATTTCCAGCAGAATACCCGCGTTGGCGATCAGTGTGGCGTGCGTCATAAGCGTTCTCCTTTCAATGGGGTCACACCGCGCGAAATAGCGCGAAATGTTCAGTTGACTTTTATGTTTTTCAAGGGTATACTCGAATTATTATGTGCGGGTACCATCGATTAACAAGGGCAAACACGCCTGACAGCGTGTCTTTCCGGCGCTTTTTGCCCTTTTCTCCTTGGCGGACGCCAGCCCGCCTGCGTCTCAAAAGGCAAAAATCACTCGAAAATACATCGCTGGCAGGTGCTTTGCAGTTTTGTCGGAGCAGAAATGTGTCCAGGCAAGAAAAGGCCCGCAGAGAATACTTGCCGTATTTTCAAGGGACTTGACGCAGTATGGGCGCATTTCTGCCCGCCAAAACCGTGTCTGCCTTTGTCAATCGATGGTATAGCAAGCAGAAGCAACGGATATGCGGGAAAAATAAGAGAGAGGGCAAACAGTGTGAAGCTGAGGGGAGTCATACGATATAAACCTGTCGGGGCGGCGGCGGAGCTGCCCTGCGGCAAGGAGCAGATTTCAGAAGCATACGGCGGCCATTATCTGGGGGCCGCCGTGCAGGAGCAGATGTGTACAGCACTGGAGCAGTTCTGCTCTCCCTCCGGGGGGGTATTGTACATACAGGGCTGTTCCGGCACCGGCAAGACCTGCACGATCGGCTATTTGCTGGGACTGCTGACGCTGCCAAAGGAGGACACAAAGCCGCCCAAACGGCTGGCCGCCGCGTTGGTGGGAAAGGCGGCGGAGTACCACGTCGTAACCGCCGATCTGTCCGACGCCGGAGAGTCTCTATGCGACATTATCGGACAGGCGCTGGACTGCACCACGGCGTTTCAGGTGGGGCCGGATATCAAGCGCACCAGAAGCCTGTATCAGCGCCAGCTGTCCACCAGAATGGACGCCTTTGCTTCGGCTCACCCCGGTGCCTGCCGTCTGCTGGTGCTGGACGGCCTGGCCGAATTCTTTGAAAGCCGCAGTGAGGACGACATTCAGGACGATCTGCTGTTCTATACGGCGCTGTGCAACATTACGGAAAAGAGTCCCCTGCGGATCATCGCCGGGGTCGACGCCCGTCTGTTTGACGAGGACAACGGCTGCCGTGCCCGGAAGACCTTGCAGCAGGACAGCGCCAACACCGCCCGCATCACCCTTGACAGCGCGGTGGTGATGGAGGTCTTGCAGCACTGCTGCATCCGAAAGAGCAAAACCCAGCAGCAGGAGATCGCCGCCTATCTGCAGCAGTTTGCCATGCAGTTTCCGGAGCTTCGGCTGCATCTGGCCGACTATGTGGCGGCGTATCCCTTCCACCCCGGTCTGATCACGCTGCTGAATGACTATCCGGTTCTGCGGGAGCTACCGTTGCTGGAAACGTTGTCATCTCTGGTGGAAAGCCGTCTGGAGCACGAATTGGCGCAGAACAGGCCCTCCATCCTGACCTACGAGGATCTCTGGCGCAGCTGTGTACTGCCCATGGCAGCCGACAGCGCCGACCCGGCGCTTCACGCGGCGGCGGTACGCGCCTCGGAGCTGGAGCAGCGCATCGCCGCGCTGGCGCTGCCGGCGCAGGAAAACGCACTGGTGACGCAGGTGGTAAACGCACTGCTGCTGCGGCAGCTGCTGTTCCGGAATCCCGCAGCCACCGGAATGACGCCGGAGCAGATCCGGGACGACCTGTTCCCCGCCGGAGATACCGCCGTCATCCAGCACGCCATCACCGTAGAGCAATATGTGGAGCAGATATTGACGCGGATCATCAGCTTTTCGGCGCAGCCGCTGCTGTGGCTGGACAGCGCCTGCGGCTGCTACTGTCTGGCGGTGGAAAAGCGGGACAATTATAACAAAAAGATCACGCTGGAGCAACTGTCCCAGCTCATCAACATCTCCCGCACCACCATTTACAAGGTCATCAACGGCAAGGGCCGTGTGTCGGAGAGCACCCGCGCGCTGGTGGAAAAGGCCCTGCTGGAATACAACTACGTTCCCAACTTCAACGCCCGGGATCTGGCCTATCACAAGACCTACCGCATCGGCTATATCGGCATGGCCCACTATGGCTCCACCTTCTTCTCCAAGCTGATGCAGGACGGCATCCGCAAGGCGCTGGCGGAGCTGGAGGACAACGGCTTACAGATCGTGTCCGCCATCTCCTACATTCTAGAGCCGCAGCAGCAGATCACGGATATCGAGCGGATGCTGCAAAGCGGCATCCGGGCCTTCATCATCGTGCCCTGCGACCCCAAGGTGCTGGAGCCGGAGATCAAAAAGCTGCGGGAGCTTCACTGCGATATCATCTATCTCAGCCGCTATGTGGAGAAAAAAGACCGGGTGTTCGTGGGCATCGACTATCCCCAGAGCGGCCGTCTGGCGGCGGAGATGATGTCCAAGATGCTGCCGCAGGGCGGCAACATCGCCATCACCACCAGTAACTTTCTGGAGGACGACCTGTGGGTCAAGCAGCGGTACGACGGCTTTGTGGACTATCTCAAGGGCCGCAGCAGCTACCGTATTCTCGGCCTGTGGGACACCATTTCCGACGAGAAAAGCGCCGAGCTGATCTGTCAGGAGCTGATGGAAAAGCATCCGGATATCAGCGGCATCTATGATATCTCCTATAAATCCGAGGCCATTGCCCGGCGTCTGGTGCGGATGCGGCGAGATCAGGACATTAAGCTGATCGGCTTCGACTACTACGACGCCGTAAAGCCCTTTATCCGCTCCTCCGCCATTGACGTTATCATCGGCCAATCCCTGCCGAATCAGGCATACGACGCGGTAAAAATGATGTTTTACCACCTTTGCTACGGCGTGCCGCTGGTCAACAAGGACTACAATTCCCGTCTGGACGTGATCGTGTCCAGCAACATGGATTACTTTGAGGGATAACAGAATACGACACACTTTTCGTCACCGGACGCCAGCAGGCGCCCGGTGATTTTGCTTATCGCAAAATTCGACAAATTAATACGTGTTAAATTTCGACAAAATTCGTCCGTATATGAGGCTGAAATAACACGCGCTTTTTCGGGATAATCGTGCTTTTTTCAAGAAATTACCATTTTCTTTGTGCAAAGTGTCATATTTCATCCGTGTAATCCGTGCGTTTTGTCGATTTTTTATTTTGCACGCAAAATTACTTGACATTTTTATAACGCAGGCGTATGCTTTTAATATGAAGTTTACCACGTGTTAAACATTTTTTCAAGTCCTTCATTTTCCGGTATTAATGAATAGGTATAAGAAACGTTCACCGCGTGTAAACCTCAAAAAATCATAACAAATAAGGAGATCGAACATGAAGAAGTTTTTGGCACTGACTTTGGCCCTGCTGATGGCGCTGTCTCTGGTCGCCTGCGGCAGTCAGCCGGCAGCCGACGACAACCAGGATGCGGACAGCACCCCCGTCGACACCAGCAATTACGTCAAGACCGACTACAACCCCACCAAGCCCATGACCAAGGGCATCAACGGCGAGGATCCCGCCAGCCTGGCGGACTTCAGCTTCACCGATGAAGAGCTGCAGCAGCTGAAGGACGGCAACTTCAAGGTCGCCATCGCCTATCACCAGCTGGGCGACCAGTGCAACGTGGTCAAGTGCGAAGCTGCCAAGGCTACCTTCGAGGAGCTGGGCATTGAAGTGCTGACCGTTACCGAAGCCCAGATGAACGACAACACCCAGTACGATCAGCTGGAGACCATCGCAGCCATGAACCCCGACGCTCTGCTGGTCATGCCCTACAACCCCGACGTCTGCTCCCCCGTGCTGAAGAAGATGGCTGACGCCGGCACCAAGATCGTGTTCATGGAGAGCATCGCTACCGACTTCACCCCCGGTGAGAACTGCGTGGCTCTGGTCTCCTCCGACGGTTACGCCAACGGCTACTATGCCGCCACCATGCTGGCCGAGAAGATCGGCTACAAGGGTGTTGTGGGCGCTCTGACCTATGATGGCTTCCATCTGGTGTGCAACCAGCGTGACCAGGGCTTCCGCGATGGTATCGCCAACTTCCCCGAGATCACGCTGGCTGAGAGCCCCTTCACCAAGGAGGCTAACACCGGCTCCAACGCCGACTCCCTGCTGGCTCAGTATCCCGATCTGGCCGGTGTGTACGTTTCCTGGGAAGCTCCCGCCGAGTACGTGATGGCTTCCGCCAAGGCTGCCGGCCGTGAGGATCTGCAGATCGTCACCATCGACCTGGGCGACACCTCTGCCCGCTCCATCGCCACCGGCGGTATGATCACCTGCTCCGCCACCTCCCGCTCCTGGGATCAGGGCACCTGCGAGGCCTACTGCGCCGCTTACGCCCTGCTGGGCAAGGAGCTGCCCTCCACCTTCGTCTGCCCCGTGGCGCTGCCTGTTGACGCCCACAACCTGCTGGAAGGCTACTGCGCCAGCTACGGTCTGGATCAGGCTCCCGAATGGCTGACTGAGCTGGTGGCCGAGTAATTCGACAAACACTCCTACATATGCCACTCTCTCCCGGCATATGAGTGCCGCATAGTATGTTCCGAGACGCCCGAAAGGATCCCCCTCGATCCTTCCGGGGTTTCGGTACTACTGCCGAACCGTGATTCTGAGTATAAAGTGAGATGGTAAATATGCAGCAAAACCCGATCATCAGTTTGAAAAACGTGCATAAATCCTTCGGCGGCGTATCCGTTCTGAACGGCGTTGATTTCGATTTGCAGAAGGGCTCCGTTCACGCTCTGGTGGGGCAGAACGGCGCCGGAAAATCCACCATGATGAAGATCCTTACCGGCGTATACACCTGTGACTCCGGTGCCATTTACATTGACGGCAGCAAGGTGAAGATGAACAGCTATTCCGACGCTGTGTCTCACGGCATCAGCCTGATCTTCCAGGAGCTGAGCCTAATCCCCACGCTGACCGTGGCAGAAAACATTTTCCTGAACCGTGAAATACTGGAAGGCCCATTCTTAGACAAAAAAAGCATGGAGCGCAAGGCTCACGAGCTGCTCCAAAGCCTTGATATAGATGTGGACGTCCACAGCCGTGTCGAAGATCTGGATGTTGGCGTCTGCCAGATGATCGAGATCGCCAAGGCGCTTTCCGTCAACGCCAAAGTCCTGATTCTGGACGAGCCCACGGCGTCCCTTTCCGAAAAGGAGACTGCCCATCTGTTCACCCTCATCAATAGTCTGAAGCAGCGGGGCGTTTCCATGATCTACATCTCCCACCGCATGGCGGAGATCTTTAAGATCTGCGACACCATCACCGTTCTGCGCAACGGCTCCATCGTGACCACCAAGCCCACACGGGACTACTCCCTGACCGGGCTGATTGAGGACATGATCGGCCGCAAGACCGCCGCGCTGACCACGGCGGACGAGGAGCTGGCCTCCAAGTGCACCGGCCGCCCGCTGATGACGGTGGAGCACCTGAACTGCGGCAGCCGCCTGAAGGACGTCAGCTTTGAGCTGCGGGAGGGCGAGGTGCTGGGCCTTGCGGGCCTGATGGGCTCCGGCCGCACCGAGGTGGTGGAATCGCTGTTCGGTCTGAACAAGGACGCCTCCGGTCAGGTCACCATCAACGGCCAGCCCTACGAGATCAAGGGCGTGCGCCACGCCATCGACAGCGGCCTTGCCCTGATCCCGGAGGATCGCCGCCGCGAGGGTCTGGTGCTGATGCACTCGGTAGAGGAAAACCTGATCGTCCCCATCTTCGACAAGCTCAAGCGGGGTCTGCTGCTGGAGAGCAAAAAGGTGGCCGATATCGCCGAGCGCTCCATTTCGGACATGGCCATCAAGACCCATAGCCGGAAAACCCCCGCCTTCAACCTGTCCGGCGGCAACCAGCAGAAGATCGTGGTGGGCAAATGGCTCAACAGCGCGCCCAGCGTCCTGCTGCTGGACGAGCCTACCGCCGGTGTGGACGTGGGCTCCAAGCGCGAGATAATCGACAAGGTGCGCGACTTCGTAGGCGAAAACCGCGCCGCGATCTTCATCTCCTCGGATATTCTGGAGCTGATCTCCGCGTGCGACAGATTCATCGTTTTTTATGACGGAAAAGTGACCGCGACATATGATCGCAGTGAAATTACAGAGGAGGTTCTCCAGTATGCAATCCAAAACGAGTGCTGACACCCTGCTGAAGCTGAAAAAGAACATCAACATCAGCAAATGCATGGTCTACATCATTTTCCTTGTGGTTCTTTCCCTGTTCGCCATCTTCATCGGCGGATCGTTCTTCTCTCTCAACAACATTCTGAACATCATCCGCCAGACCGCCGTGGTCTCCATGATCGCCGTCACCATGACGTTCGTGATCGCCATCGGCGAGATCGACCTGTCCGTCGGCTCCACCATCGGCCTGTCTGGCCTGATGGCGGCGCTGGTTCTGCAAAGCACCGACAACATCCCGCTGGCCATTCTGGCGGCGTTGGCTGTAGGTCTGGTGGTGGGCCTGATCAATGGCCTGCTGATCGTGGCGCTGAACCTGCCCAGCTTTCTGGTGACGCTGGGCATGCAGATGGTTCTGGTGGGCACCTCCATGTGGATCACCAACACCACCGCTATCCCCATCGGCAACACCACGTTCACCTTCATCTTCGGCGGCGGCAGCATCGGCAAGCTCCCTCTGCTCCTGCTGTGGGTGCTCATCACCGGCGCGGTGGGCTACATCGTCCTGAACCGCACCCCCTACGGCAAGAAGGTGCTGGCGGTGGGCGGCAACGCCACCTCTGCCCGCTATTCCGGCATCAACGTCAAGAAGATCGTGGTCTACGTCTTCGTCTACAGCAGTCTGATAGCCGCACTGGGCGGCATGCTGTACGCCGGACGTATGAGTTCCGGCCGCTACACCTTCGGCGACGGCCTTGAGCTGGACGCCATCGCGTCCGTCATTCTGGGCGGCACCAGCATGGCCGGCGGCAACGGCTCCATCGTCGGCGCCATCATCGGCTCCCTGCTGATCGGCACCATCAACAACGGCCTGATGTTCTTCGGCCTGTCCACCGCCCAGCAGACGGTGGCCAAGGGCGCCATCATCATCCTCTCCGTTGCCCTCAGCGCCCTGGTGAGCCTGCGCGACAACAATAACAAGTGATAAAGAAGGAAGGTCCGTCTATGAACCACCAAGTAACCCCTGAGGCCATTCACCTCTGCGACGACAGCGTCAAGCTGTCCGACCGTATTACGCGCCTGATCGAGCAATATCACAGCATCGTGCCGCCCCTGTGCGTGGAGCGGGCCCGCCTGCTGACCGAGACCTACCGCCAGACCGAGAGCAAGCCCCACGCCCTGCGCCGTGCGCTGTCGCTGGAGAATATCCTGAACCATATTGGCATCTTCATGTGCGACGACGATATGCTGCTGGGCGCCATCGCGGAAAAGCGCCGCGGCTCCTCCGTGTTCCCGGAGTTTGGCGTACAGTTTATTGAAAACGAGCTTACCGGCAATCCGGTAGACTTCTCCACCCGCCCCTACGACCCCTATATCGTGGAGCCGGAGGTGCGCCGCGAGCTGCTGGAGGACATCCTGCCCTACTGGAAGGATCGCTGCGAGGAGGCGCTGGTGTACAGCCAGCTCCCCGCCGAGACCATGATGGCCAACGAAAAAGGCGTGGGCGGCTACGACGGCACGTGGATCACCCGCGGCGGCGACGGCCACATCATCCCCGACTGGGAAAAGCTGCTGCGCATCGGTGTTAACGGCGTGATCCGGCAGATCGAGGAGCACATGGCCGCGCTGGATCTGGCCGATCCCAACGACTATGACCGCTACATCTTCTACCAAAGCGCCCTGATCGTCAACAAGGCCGTGGTGGCCTATGCCCAGCGGCTCAGCCGCATGGCGGAGGAGCGGGCCGCCGCGACCACTGACCCCGCCGTGAAGAAGCACCTGCTCCAGCTGGCGGAGATCAACCGCCGCGTGCCCGCCCAGCCGGCCCGCACCTTCCACGAGGGATTACAGGCCATCACCACGGTGATCTCAGCCATTCAGTTGGAGTCCAACGGCCACGGCGTATGCGTGGGCCGTCTGGATCAGCTGCTGTACCCCTACTACAAGCAGGAGCTGGAGGCCGGCACGCTGACGCAGGAGAGCGCCATGGAGCTGGTCTGCGCCCTGTATATCAAGCTGAACGAGCAGTCCAAGCTCCGTGATATCTACGACACCAAGCCCTTTGTGGGCTACATGACATACCCCAACCTGACCATCGCCGGTCAGGACGACGCCGGGCGCGACGGCGTCAACGACCTGTCCTACATCTGCGTGGCCGCCACCAAGAAGTCCCGGATGATCCAGCCTCTGCTGGCCGTCCGCGTGTTCAACGGCACCTCCCACCGCTTCATGCAGGAGTGCGCCAAGTGCGTAGGCACCGGCATCGGCTATCCCGCCTTCTACAATGACGAGGCCATCATCCCCGCCATGATGGCGGTGGGCTATTCGCTGGATGACGCCCGGGGCTACGGCATCGTGGGCTGCGTAGAGCCCTCCATCCCCGGCAAGTGCAGCGGCCGCTACGGCGCCGCCTTCCCCAACCCCGTGAAGGTGCTGGAATGCACCATCAACGGCGGCACCGATCCCCGCACAGGTCTCACTCCGCTGCCCTGTAAGCGCCTGAGCGAGATGAGCAGCTGGGAGGAGTTCTACAACGAGTTCAAGGCACAGGAGCTCCACTATCTGAAGCACCACGTGATCCAGGACAACTGCATCGACAAGGTATACGAGCAATACCTCCAGACCCCCCTGCTGTCCTCCTACGTGCAGGACTGCATCGGCCGGGGCAAGGAGCTGAAGCAGGGCGGCGGCGTATACGCCTTTACCGGCGGCCAGATGTGCGGCACCTCCTGCGCCATCAACTGCCTGTGCGCCCTGAAGCAGCTGGTGTTTACCGACAAGCTGCTGACGCCTGTACAGCTGGAGCACGCGCTGGCCACCAACTTTGAGGACAGCACCACCAGCCCCACTGGCGAGGAGATCCGTCAGCTGCTGCTGACCCGCGCGCCCAAGTTCGGCAACGACGACGACGTGTCCAACGAGATCGGCTCCGATTTCGTGGGCTTCTGGGCGAAGAACAAAATGTCCTTCCACAACACCCTGTATGGCCGGGGCCCCATTGGCGGCCGGTTCGTACCGTCCACCGCCACCGTGGCGGCCAACGTTCCCATGGGCGAGTATGTGGGCGCCACGCCTGACGGCCGCAAGGCCGGCACGCCGCTGTCCGAGGGCATCTCCGCCTTTGGCGGCAGCGACATCGAGGGCCCCACTGCGCTGGCCAACTCCGTGGCGCAGCTGCCCAACGAGCTGATGATCGGCGGCCAGCTGCTGAACATCAAGTTCAACCCCGCCGCCTTCACCTCGGAGCAGGGCATCCAGAACTTCCTGGCGCTGCTGAAGGGCTACTTCGACAAGAAGGGCTTCCAGATGCAGATCAACGTAGTGGACAAGGCCACGCTGCTGGAGGCCCAGCACACGCCGGAGAACTACCGCGACCTGATGGTGCGCGTGGCGGGCTACTCCGCCTATTTCGTGTCCATCGACAAGGATCTGCAGAACGATATCATCCGCCGCACGGAACACAACGTATGACCCATCCTGGAGGCACTGCCGTCGCCGGGGCGGCGCTGCAAAGGAGGATACCGGCATGACCGGCCTAGTCAACAACATCCAGAAATACAGCGTCCATGACGGCGGCGGCATCCGCACGGTGGTGTTCTTTCAGGGCTGCCGCCTGCGCTGCCGCTACTGCCACAATCCGGATACATGGGTACTGCCAAAGGGACTTTCCCTCCCGGACGCCTCCACCCGCACTTCCGGCGCATCCGCTCTTTCCGAAGGTGTTTCTTGTCCATCTAAACACACCAGTTCGCAGGAAATCATCCCGGAAGCACTTCTTCGCCAGGCACTCCGCTACCGGAGTTACTGGCGCGGGGGCGGCGGCATCACCGTCAGCGGCGGCGAACCGCTCCTTCAAGCTGACTTTTTGTGTGAATTTTTCCAGCTTGCCAAAGAACAGCACATTCACACCACACTGGACACCGCGGGACAGCCATTTACCACCGCCGAACCTTTCTTTTCCCGCCTGACCACGCTTTTAGAGCACACCGATCTTGTTATTCTGGATCTGAAACACATCGATCCAGAAAAACATCGTCTTCTGACTGGGCACTCCAACGAATCCATTCTTTCCTTTGCCCGGTTTTTAGACCAGATTCATAAGCCCATGTGGGTCCGGCATGTTTTAGTCCCCGGCATTACCGATGATCCAGCCAACCTGCATGGAATCCGTGCATTTCTGGACACACTTTCAAATGTGGAAAAGGTAGAAATTCTCCCCTACCACACGCTCGGCATCTATAAATGGGAAACGCTTGGCATTCCCTATTCCCTGTCCGGCATCCGTATCCCGGACGAGAACGAT
>ERZ859738.678-NODE-678-length-20767-cov-3.531383_pt1 | contig 20767 bp, 22 predicted proteins | sample MGYA00510122_ERZ859738 | MGnify/ENA primary metagenome ERZ859738 (study PRJEB30046, sample SAMN00715139) | human gut metagenome | study: EMG produced TPA metagenomics assembly of the A metagenome-wide association study of gut microbiota in type 2...
ATGGAAAAGGGCGCACAAGCGGCTGACCTTTCCAAAAAAGAAAAGCGCCGGAAGAATCCGCCGCACACAGAAAAACAGAGCAACCCTCTGTTTGGATACTGTATTAACCCTATTTGCCCATGCCATAAGGTGAGAAGCGGAACTTCTTCTTTGTTTTACTAAAGCAGTATATCATGTATATCCCCTATTGTCAAATATTTTTTGCCGATTTTACGGGATTTTTAAAAACAGGGGGGGGGTTTTTTCCCCCCCCCCCCAGCCACTAGCCACTAGCAACTAGCAACCCTCGGCCCAGCGGGCCGTCAACTCTCACACCCACAGGGCGTATCCATCCAGTTTCTTCTTACTATTCCCAACATCCCCTGTAATTTTGTATAATATAGCCAAAGACGATGTTTCCAAGGGAGGTGCCAAAAATGGAATGTGCTTACTTAAGTAACGATAAGAACTATACCATATTTAAATACGGTCCCTACACGATCCGTTTCAAAGCCCCCTACTCACTGGAACGCTATACTTCCATCAAAGAATGGGACCATGGTTACCTGGTAGTCATGGCCAAGTACAGGCATGATAAAGAAAGTGAAGAGGAATATATTGACCTGATTCCTATCCTCAAAGACTTATATATTTCCCCCGACACATTTTTGAAAGACATAAAGGAGGTACGGTTGAGAAATGCTTAACCTGCGCAAAGTGGCCGATGATGCCAAAAGGAGGAAGAGTCATGAGAACCTGGGAAGATTATAAAAACCATGTCAAGTCCATCAGCAAAGATGAAAAGAGAAACATGGAAGAAATCGAAGAAATCAGTGCTATCGTTTCCTCCATCATTGGAAGGAGACAGGAACTTGGAATGAGCCAGCGCGCTCTGGCTGAGCGCTGCGGCATCCCCCAGTCCTCCGTGGCCCGCATTGAGGCCCTCAAAACAACGCCTAAGCTGGACACCCTCATCAAACTAATGCAGGCCCTTGATTTAAAATTGACAGTCGCCACTGCATGACATGCAAAAAACATCCCGGCCCCTTAGTCCTGGATGACCACAAAAGAGCTGTGAAGAAATAAATGACATTTCCTCACAGCTCTTTTTATCTATGCAGCTTACAGTTTTTATTCCATGCTCTCCTTCATCTTTTCCACCGCTTCAAGGGAAAGCCCGGTTCCGGTCCCGATCCCGATCCCGATCCCGGCCGCGCCGCCTCACACGTCATCTCGAGCGGAGCTCTGAACCGGTATGAGGAAAAAAGTATCAGAGCTCCATTGATACTCTGAGCCGAGAGATCTCCCACCGTAATGCGGCCTGCACCAATTTGCAGTGAGATTTCTCCACTCCACTGCGTTACGGTCGAAATGACAGTGAGGTAATCCGCCGCCAGGCGCCCCGGTCCCGGTCTCGATCGCGCCGTAAGGCACTCCCAGCAACTAGCTGCAAGCTGCCGGCTGCAAGATACTAATCCTTACGCTATTCCCTCTCCGCCGGTGCGTAATCATCGGGCCCGATGGAAACTACGTTTTTTTCCCAATAGAAAAGCTCTATAAAATAAAAAGAAAAGGCGCCAGCCCCCCCACCGAAACGGGCGAAGGTTCTGACGTCTTTCTTTATCTATTTTATAAACGCCTGCCATCCGGATTGCAAGCAAAACTTATAAATAAATTTCTATCTTTTGCGCTAGGACCTCCTATCCCTGGGGCGCATGGAATACAGGAACTTCTTTAACTACCTCATACCTGTTTACGACCTTGAAAGAACCATCTGCGACCTAATCAGAAGCCGCAGCTCCTTTGGAATCCAGGATTTCCAGGCCGCCCTTAAAAATTACGTATCCCGCCCCGACAAGGACCTGAACCGGCTCATGACCTACGCTCCCCTTTTCCATGTGGATACATTAATACGTCAATATCTGGAGGTACTTCTATAATGAAAATGACATCAGAGCAGCTGAAAGGAATGAAACATTATTTACTAAGCAGCCTTCCCGATACTTCCCTATTGACCACTTCCTGTGAACAACTCAAAAAGGCAATGAAGAAATAATTTTCTATTTCCTCACTGCCTTTTTCGTATACACTTTCCACTCCCCTATTCCACGCCCAGCGCTTTATACACCGCGTCTTCCGCTGTCTTATAAAACACCAGGGAGAAACTGCCTATAAGTTCCGGCGGTACCGTGGAAAGATCGGCGGCGCTGGTAATGGGGAGGATGATTTTTCTGGCGCCGCTGTTTAAAGCCACCTGCAGCATGTCCGCCAGGTTTTCAGGGCGGGTGATGGAGCCGCCTATGCTGATTTCGCCTATGACGGCGGCGGAGCTGATGACCGGTTTTCCCAAAGCGATGGAGGAAAGGGAAATCAGTGTGGGCAGGGCCAGGGTGCAGGTCATGCCTATGCCGTTCAGGTCCTGGTAATTGATGATAAAGTTTTTGGTGTCCGTGAAAATGGCACCGCTGATACGCTTTCCATTAGCTTTGAGGTAGTTGAAGGCGGTATTGGCCGCTTCTTTGGCTTCGTGGCTGCTGCCAAGGCCTGTCTTTTCAAATTTCCCGTTTCCTTCAAGTATCTGGGATTCCAGACGGTAGCAGCCTATACGGCCGTCGGCAGAGGTGCCGATGGTGTAGACCTGTCCGGGGCTTACTATACCGTCGGGTATGAGGCTGCCGCTCCCCTCCTCCGGCACGCTGACGTACTTTTCTTCAAAGCTGTCGTTGTCAATGTAAGAGAAATTTACATCGTAGAATTCCATGCCCCCGATTTTCTTCAGCTGTTCCTTGACGCGGCGCCGCATTTCCAGAGATAGTTTCAGGATATCCTCCACTTCATCCTTTGTGAAACGGCCGTCGGGATACATGAGCTTCATGAGGCCGTCCACCATCTTTCTTACAGCGATAGTGTCGCGCTGGTTCAGGTTGCTGCCAAGGTGAAAATACCGGTCCATTTCATCGCCCAGTTCCACTTTCCGAAGCTCCCGCATCACCTCGGCCAGGTAGTCGGTGATGAAGCCGTAACTGTCGGTGAAATGTTCTGGCCGAAATTTGGGTATTTCCCAGCCCGGCACATAGCAGTGCATACGGTCCAGAAAGGCTGTGTCCTCCCCCATTTCCGGAGGGAAGGGGGCAAAAAGGCTGGACGTCTTCAGCAGGGACTCCACGCTCTGGTTGATATTCCCTACGAAAACCATGGACGCCGAGGCAGACTTTTCCTCCTTGCCCCGGGAGAAGGAACCGGAGGCCATATAGTCCTTCATGATCTGGATGCCATCGTGGTCCTTGAAATGGATGCCCGCCACCTCATCGAAGGCCACGCAGTCCCACAGGCCCACCAGGCCTATCTGCTTACTGGCCATATTATAGAAAAGATTGGCCACCGTGGTCTGGCCGCCGGATACAAGGATACTGTTCGGCGACACTTCCTTATAAAGATGGGATTTTCCGGTACTCCGGGGGCCCAGCTCACAGTAGTTGAAATTGTTTTCCACCAGCGGCACCATGCGGCAAATGTACATTCTTTGCTTATATTTCTTGCCTCGCTGCGCATGAAGATAGTCAGAACAATACAAGTTAATATCTTGTGCTCTTGCCTTTAACGAAAAAACAGCCATGGAGGTCATGTATTCCTACCATGGCTGTTGCAATTCTACAAATACAATTCAAGAGGATCTGGCCCGAATCGGTTACTGCCTCTCGTTCCTCTACAAAACAATAATATCAAAAAGAAGATTATATTAATAAGAGGAATGAATATTAATAAAGAAAACCATCCAGAACGATTCAAATCATGCAGTCTTCCAACCATTAATAAAATGGATAACACAAATAGAATGATATGGAAGAACGTGAGGACTCCATTCAAAGATTCTACAAGCAAGGGGCCCCCTGTAGCATACAGAATAAGAGTGGGAGCTATCGAGATGACATTTAATATAAGTAATCGAATAAAATACGGTTTCCGGTTTAAGCGTCCATCGGCATTAAAGTACTTATCAACAAACGATTTCTTTTCCTGAGCAATAGTTTTTTTAGGCAAAGGAGCACTACGTGAAGCAGGTATTTCAAGTGGTTTTTGTTGCACTTGCATTTCATCCGTGTTCATAAAAGGTGTGCTATTGGTGTATACATTTTCACCTTCAGGATATATCAACTTAAAACCACACTTACGGCAAAACAAATCCCCATCATTTACTTGGCTACCACACTTTGGGCAAAACATAGCCTTCCCACCTCTTTTTATTAATTTTGAAATAACGATTATTCACATTGAAGTAGCGTCGAAATCAGAATGGAACTTCGCCTTCACCCACTCAACAACGGTTCTATCCGCCGGAAGCCAGCCCACATCGTCCAGGTGGTCCCTATCAAGCCACCGAGCAACCATATGCTCTAAGAGCATCAAGTGCCCTGATATCACAGTGCAGATATAGCACCTCATGGATAAATGAAACGAAGGATAGTCGTATTCAACGGTTCCCAGGTACTGCTCCACAGAAATCTCCGTAGCTAGCTCCTCTTCGATTTCACGCTTCAGAGCCGCCTCGGGTGTTTCTCCTGCTTCTATTTTACCGCCGGGGAACTCCCAGCCACCTTTAAATTCTCCATAGCCACGTTCGGTCGCATAAACCTTACCATCCTGCACAATGACCGCAGCTACCACATTAACTGTATACAACTAAAAACTTCTTTATATAGATTCCTCCCACAAGAATCAATATTATTAGACAATTGGGTATTTAAAAAACAGCCCAGTCTTCGGAGGTAAAGTGTTCATCCAAGATTGGTACAATCCAGTCGTAATCATCCTTTTCACTATATGGATACGAAAAGTATAAGAATGCAACTACATTATCGCCTACAAAGCTTTTACTATAATAAACATTCCCATTTTTTACACCAGAAACTACATACCAGTTTTCCCCACGGGTTTTATATGTAATACTCGAATCGCTTTCTCTCTCATAAGCACCGTCGATAGAATACCCTGGATATCGATGGAAGCCACTTACCGAAAGAACAACAGTATCATCCTCATTTCTAAAGGTACAGCCATCTCCATTAGTCGGGAGTTGGACCTGATCAAGGAATACTGGTACCCACGAATGCAAATTGAATCGATAGTTGGTATAGCGATAAAAGTCTTCAGAATCGGTTGTCTCCACCCGGACCGAACTCGGAATTCCCATTTCAGCCGCCCGCTGACTGTAGTTTGCGGTTGGAAGATAAAGCACCTCTGCGTTAGCCGTCATAACGCCACAAACCGATGCCGACAGTGCTGCCGCTAATCCGATCACAATTAAACGTTTCTTCATCTTATTTCTCCCCTACTACTGGTTAGTGTCGATATCTTTGACAGAATTTCTGATACCATTAATTTCGCTCTGAAGCTTAGAATGTTTTCTTCTCAACTCGTTGATTTTATTAATGGTTTCCTGACTATGATCTCCTGCTGCATAAGCTTTATATTCTTTTGTCAGCTTAGTCTGAATCGCATTACTATCATTGGCCAGTTTAGCGTATCTTTTCGCAGCTTCCGGCACCTGAATTTTCTCTGCAGCCTCATCAATTTTACTATAAGTTGCTAATATATCATCATACATATCTGACGTTATCACTTTGTTTGCAGGATATTTAGCATGCAAATCATCGTTATAAGGCTTAATGGCTGCAGCCCTTTCATCAATATACTTTTTAAGAGATACCTGTGTTGCTTTCCTCAGTGTAGTGAAGTATTCTTTCAGATTTGAGGCTTCCACAAGCTGCCAAGTGCCATCATCCAATTCTCTCATCTTTAAATCCAAAACAAAATCATCGTTGAGAGACGGTTCATAAATCTTAAGTCCTACTACAGCAACTTTCCCATCTTTTTTAGTTGAAGCAATGCCCTTAAACTGAGCACTCTTCATTCCAGTATTTTCTGCGATGGCGTTGGTATCGATTTTAGGCGCTTGCCCTTCTTTAGGCTTCTCATCCTTCTTGTCGTCACTGTCCCATTTGCCCTCTTCTACAGCCCGGAGAATCTGCTCCTTAATTTCACCTGTAATAGTTGGTTTAAATGCGACAAATAGGCCCTTTGCAAAATTAGCGCCTAACTCACTATAATCACTACTATTTTTATTGTCTTCAATGCTTGCCTCTACTAAATCATCATAACCCCTGGACAAAAAGCTATCCAGATCAACGTGTTGCTTAAATTTATTGACATCGTGCTTCTGTATGGAATCTTTAATAATTCCCAGAGAATAGGCTGGCGTTTTAGTATAGTACCCCCAATACCAACCTGCTCCTCCCAAAACAGCAATAGCTACAATTCCGGCTGCAATTATTTTCTTATCCATAGCGGATTTCCCCTTTCATAAAAGAACGCAAACCGATAGCAATAAATAAACGCTCGTATGAATATGGGCTTTGATAAATTATGATTATCGGGAACGAACAGTTTCTCGCAGTTTAATCGTCCTCGCGAACTCCATCAGGAAAATAAACTTCTATCTTGTATAGGCTTGGATTCATTCTTTTCTCCATTATACAAAATGATGATGTCAACACTTGTCCTTTAAAAAAATATTTTTCTTTTTTAATTATATCCTATTACAAATGAACCGGCTCTATACCATTTGGGTATCAAAAGCATAGAACGCTGTGCCAAACTTAGATAACAAAATAGCCCATAGAGTCTATTTCTCTACAGGCTTTCTGTTTTTCAACTCATCAACTATTGGGCGCACATACTTCTCTACGGCAGCTTTCCTGGCCTTTATTGCATCCTGTATATTCACAAACATGCCAAGCTCATGTGTTTTTCCCTGGACGCAGATGGAAGCCCTCCACTTTTTCTTCCCCTTATGCCAGGAAACACCTCTCACTCCAGACTTACTCCGGGAGGTAGGTCTTTCAGAAGTCAGCAGTGCAATATTGGTTCTTTCGAACATATAGTTTTCTTTGGCTTTTTGAGGTCCTTCTCTCGATAGACAACCACAGGATAAAATATCTCCTCTCAGCAGGTGTTGTTTGTTCACTACCTTTTCATTACCACAGTCACACTGACAAAGAACCTTGCCATATCCAAGTTCTTCTTTTACCACTAACCGTCCAAAACGCTGGCCCACAGTGCTCTTAATAAGTTCCGGCCGCTTATGTTTTCTGCTGCAGCCGCAGGATGTTGAACGACCATGGGTAACATTCCACTTATTGAACACCTTTACTTTTCCACAGTCACACCGACATCTGATCTTACCGCCACCAAGGTCCTCAACAACGGTAAGTTTCCCAAATCGCTCCCCCGTTACATCTATCATTCTCATTTTGTCTCCTTCTCCTCTGCTTGAAGAGGATCTGGGCCATATTTATTTGGACCTTTGGTTCCTTTAATAAATAAAGCAGCTATCAATGGCACCGCACAAACATAGGGAAGAAAAATAAGGAAAAACCACCACCCAGAGCGGTTGAAGTCATGGAACCGTCGTACCATGAGCATAGCACAGGGCAGTAGCGTGATGAAGCCTATTCCATAATTCAATGAATGAAATAGGTCACGCGGCATTAGGACGTGATGGATACCACCATATGCGAATAAAGCTATCAGTGTAATAGTTATCCCTATAACATTGATAACCAAAAGGCGCTTAATATAACGTTTACGATTAAGCCTACCTTTAGTGCTAAAAAACATCTCCCATATAGTTTCTCCCTTTTTAGGCTCTGCGTGAACTGTATTATCATTCATTGCGGGCTGTGGGGTGTCATATTTTTTTAGAAGAACGCCACAATTTTTGCAAACCAAATCATCATCCTGCACTGGCTTACCGCATTGTGGACAAAACATAAGCACTACCTCCAATAGGAAAATACAAAGCTCGTGAGGTATTTAACCTATGCTAGCTTGCTAATAAAAATGCCAATTACAATGATACAATATAATCAAGTATTCTCTATCATATCCGACGTGTTACTCTCATCACACAGATACAAAATCGCTTTTCCATTTTTACCACTGGTTCTTCCTATTGAGATATTCAATGTACTCTGGTTCAAGCGCTATATAGCAACAACCAGCTGCACCATAAGCTAGCTGATAGGGTTGGAACACAATACACACTACTCCACCACCTATCAAGTAATAGTTTTCAGGAACAGACTTGAAATTGGAGAATTTCATTTCATCATATGTCAGTGGTTTTCCCCCCTGTGTATAGCTATGTGCCCATTTATATTCTGCCAAATCATCTACTGTCACATGAACGTAATTATCCAGAGGAATTCTGGCCCCACTATGCTTATCATATACAAGATCAAAGCTATTTGAATGATTACCATTAGCACCATAAGGTAGACGAAGCTGGTAGATAGAAATTGAAAGGACATCGTTGTCTTCATAGTGTACTGTATAGCGTTCCGTACACTTATAATATTGTCCGCTCTGAAACTCCCCTCTAAGCTGTTCAAGGTAGCTATCCAGATCAGCATTAATGGTCTCCTGTGCAGAAGCATTATCTTCAATAGAAACAATAGGGTATGTTACTTCCCAGTTTGTTCCTGATTCATGTCCATTAGTTACATAGGCAAAAGAAGGTATCGTAAAAATAAAAGCAGAACCAGCAAGCGCAAGAGCACAAACTAATCTTTTCATTTCTAAAAAGCCCCCTTATATTCGAATAACCAAAATCGATATTTTTTGCAACTTTATTGTATCGCCGCTTAAATCCGTAGTATACCCCTGTTCCTATTTGGTATAGGATGCATTACCCGCTATGATTTATTGTAATAAAAAAAGGCCGCTTTCCGGCCCTTAGTTTTGTTTACCTGAAGGTTATGCTAAGCATCCCCTCGCCCATCCACCAGCTGATTTCCTGAAGTGAGTCTTCTGTGAAGGCCTTCTTTGCTTCGCGAATCATTCTGTCCATTTCATCTTTCCCGAATTTTTCGCTTGCTGCCTTCTTGCTGATTTTCTTGCCGTCCAGTTTGCACTTGTCAACAAAAATTGGACACGAAACTAAAAAAATTAGGCATAAAAATTGAATACTTGTACAAGGCGCAGTGAATCTTCCAACATCGCCTTGGGAACCGACAGACACTTCATGCCAACTATAACTTGAATAAGTTCAGCAGTTAGAAATATGGCGTTCTCGGTACTGCTTCGGCGTCAGGTAGCCCAATGTATAGGCCGGCCTATATTCGTTAAAGAAATGTATGTAATTATCCACCTCTTCCGCGACGGACTTCTCCCCAGTCACGTGTAAGTCCATGAACATCTCGGCCTTAATCCATCCATTGACAGATTCCATTGCAGCGTTATCTGTCGGCGTTCCGGCACGTGACATCGACCGGGTAATGCCGTACATGGGCAACAGGTCGTTGTAGGCCTTAGATGCGTAGACAGATCCCTGGTCCGTGTGCAGAATCATTTGGTGCTCCGGATGTTGCTCCTTCCATACAATCAGATCTTTCAGCCCACTGATATAGGTCATGCGGTCGCCACGCTTTGCCAAAAGGGAATGGCTGACAATCTCGTCGTTCCAGAGATCCATGTAAAGAGTCAGTTCGTAGTAGGTGCCCTTCACATAAAACGCTGTCATATCGCTCACGATGCACTGCATTGGCCCGTCAATCTGCATCTCTGACAGGAGCAGATTTGGGAATATTCGCGCCGGATCTCCAGCCTTCTTGTAGCGGTAATGCTTGGACTTGCTCTTGATTCTCGCAATCTTGCAACACTTATGAGCATAGGGGTCAGACAGGACAATGTTTTTGTCCAGGCGTATCTTGGCATTCAGCCAGCGATAACCATGCGATGGATACTTCAAGTGGTATTCTTGAAACAGCCTGACATTGCTTGCAGGGTTCTTCTCTCTTTCTGAAGGATGAGAAAGATGCTTCTTCCATGCGTAGAAACTGCTCCGCTGGATGCCCATTGCTTTACATAGGATCTTCACTGGGATTTCTCCTGACAGTTCCATAATCATTTGGTAGTCTTGCTGGCGTATAGAATTACCGTACCATCTCCCTTCACCTCGTATCTTTTTTTAACCTTGCTTCTGTGATTCTGGCTTTAATCAGCTCCTGGATCAATTCCTCCTTTGTCATAGATTTCAGTTCATCCAGCTCTGCCGGCTCTTTCTTGAAAGAGAGTGCGCTGATGGATCTCTGTCCGCGTTTGGGCGGCAGCCGATTGGCATCCCGATACATTCTCATGTAATTCCGTGCGGTCTGCTCACTGATGCCATATTCTTCTGCGGCTTCATACCGGCTTATTTCGCTGTAGTAAATTCGTCGACCGATGTCCAATCTTTGTTCTTTCGTGTACTTCATGGCAAACCTCCTGTCCAGTAAAGGGAAGACACTCTGTACAGTGCTTATTTTGCACTGCCTATGCAGTGTACACTGTATGTCTAAAGATTACCTCCTCTGTGTCCAATTTTAGTTTACCACTTCAGCAAGCACCCATAGTGTCCCCAGCTCCTCCGGGGGTGGCAAAGGAACTGGAGTTACTCCAGCGAACTGGATGCGTAGGGGAACAGTTGCAGCCTGAGAATCCAGTGACACGCTTCCCACCGTGGCGAAAGTGGTGGCACAGCCACCAAAGGGGCCGATCTTCCATCGCCTGAAAGGGCAATTATGATAGTGTGAATACAAGCTCATATCTACACTGGAAACTTCCCCTATACAGGAAGGTATATAGGTCAGTTTCCCTGCCTGCTCTTCATTGATAGCAAAGATAAAAGCACCTGCATTTCTGTAAGTGCTTCTATCGTAAATTATTTATTTTTGAATTCTTCCTCGATTTCTTTCATGCGTTGGTCGTATTCCTCTTTGGTAAGAGCTCCATTCTTAAGTCCCCAGTTTATCCCTTTAATTTTATCTTCCTTACTTCCTCCTACTTTTACCACTCTGTAAATAGGAGGGTCCTTCCATCTTCTTGCTGAGAAAAGTTTTTCGCTCATTTTTCTGCTTCCTCCATGTAATAACAAAGTATATCGCAGCTAAATGCCGTCCTGCTGTTTTCCATTTCTCCGGCAATCTTCTTTAACTATATTATACAAAACGCCAATGTCAAATCCTGTCATTTTATAAAATTATATTTCATTTCTAATTTGCCAATAAAAATAACCTGCACAGTTTTCCCTGCAGGTTATTTGGGAATCAATCACAGATTTCCTTTATTTTACTCATCGCTGTCGTCATCTGCCATGCCCATCTGCCTTGACCAATAGCTGCAGCTTGCCAGTTTTGAAGCATAAGCTGCCTGGTGAATCAGTCCGGCATTGAAAAAGCAGGAAGGATCCAGGGTTCCCAAGGGACGGGTAATGCGCTGATAGTCGGCAGGATTCTTCATCAGAAGGCCTGATATGCGGGGGATATTTCCGGCTGCCTCTTCTGCCATGCGCATGGTTTGCGATATTTCCGCTGCCATGAAAGGTGGTTCCATGGCATGTTTCAAACTTTCAGCAAGTTCAGTGGAAATCAATGGCTTTCCCATGGCATTTCTCAAAATCCCCTGCATTTCTGTGCTGCCCAAGTTTTGCAAGACCGATTTCTGTTGAAAAATGGTTCCCATATCCCTGGCCATTCTGGAAAGCGATGACAAAACGCCCAGGTTTCTTAACCCCTCTGAAATCCGCTGTATGCTTTCCATAACAGGAGAAACATTCACTGCCTTTACGAAGGCATCCAAATGTATGGAATCAAACGCAGGAAATGACAGTTTTTCGTCCCACCCGGTATTGATCCGCTTTTGTGGAAGACGGACCTTCTTTGGTACCTGCACTTCAGGAGACGCTTCTGTGCCATTTCCTTTGACCGTCTCATAGGTCGTATCAGCTGCGAAGACAACGTGAAGCCCGATGCAGGCCATTTCCAACCGGTCAAGGAAGAGTTCCTTTTCTTCGATTTCATCGTCATTCTGTGCATTCTTCAGCATATCCCGCCAGGAGGAAATAAGGGCCTGCACTTCCTCCTTTGTTTTGTATCGGTAATGGCTGGCACAGTCCTTGATGAACTGATTCCACCCCTCATTCTGCATCAGATGGGGTCCCCTTTTCCGTTTCATATACTCATCGACCAGCTTATCTATCGATAAAGCGGAAAGGCTGATGGATTGGTTGTCCAGATTCGGAAATCTGCGAAAAGCCCGGTTTATTCTGTCCATGACTGACTCTGCTTTGCATAGCAGGTGAATGGACAGGGTGTGGTCCCTGTATTCATCATACTGAAGAACAGCTGTAGCATAGCCGTCTCCATCGGTGTATAGGGAACGTACATGGGCCAGGGAAAGGTATCCGGTGTTGTTTCTCTTCCCGGAGCCCATTTTCACAGGCAGAAGGATATCTCCTTCAGGAAGAACCAGTGCCTGTCCTCTCTTCGCCGTGTCAAACAAATTTTCATGGTGAATAGACTGTCCGCTTTTTCTGAATTTTCGATCCATCTTATTCAGATACGTCTTAATGGCCATATATTCCATCTGCGGCACCTGATTGCCAAAGATAAGGATATTACATCCGCAATTCATACCATGATTAGAAAATTCCGGAAAAATACTCAAAATCTTTTGTGTAGTACTCATATTTTTCCTTTCTTAAAAAACGACTTTTTATCTACCTGATAAAATAAACTTCCCCTGCATTCCGCTTTTCTTGATGAACCATCTTCTTTCCCCTGTTCGTAGAACTTTTTCAAAGCATCTTCTTACAACTCTACGGCCCCAACAGATAAAATCACCTGTTATTTCATTGGTTAATTTTATCTGTTAACCATAGGATATCTTATTTATGCAGAAAAGTAAACCATCACATAGTTGAAATCTCATACTATGTATAGTAGATTTGACAGTATATATGCTACATATAGTATTTTATTGTCATGTATAGATATTGTTATTATGCGATAATATGTATAATATTCCCTTTTCTTTAAAAGAATAGATTTATTATGTCTCCTAAAACTCAGGCCTCCATAAAGAATTTGATAGCCGCTAAAATATGCTGGATAACGCTGGATAACGCTGAATTCCTCTTTTTTCATTTTTTGCTCTAAATAATAATCGCCCAGATTCTATCAAATGGGATGTTTACAAAAGTAAAGTTTATGCATTTTTATCAGGCTAGACGCCTGCAGTTATCGTCATAATCAAAGGTTATTGAACTTTTTTATTGATACATATAAAGATGAAGAGGCAAAACCATAGAAAACAGCAAAATAGAATGAAATATCACAACATTCTGCCAAATATGATAGGCGGAAAATTTCTTCATAATCCATAAATCCCTTATTTCCTGCAGGCATAAAAAAAATCCCCGCCCATGGTGAGCGGGGATTTTTTCATGTCTTATCCTGCATCGGTAAGGTCATAGGTATTGACCAGGCGCATGCCGGCGAGACTGGTGGAGAGAAGGCCTGCCACTGCCTTTCCTGCATCCAGCAGCTCATCGTCTGAGGCGGTGAGCTTGATCTGGTTGAAGGAAATGTTCTTGGTGGCTTTCTTACCGCTTGCGGTGGTACCGTTTTCAACGATGACCTGCAGTTTGATATCAGTCATGTTTTTTGTTGCAGCCATGATAGATCACCTCCTTATGCCAACTCTTCCGTGGTGGTGGTAGAAATGGTGGCTTTTTCAAGCTCCGTCACTTCCGCCCCGCTGCGGGTGATAAGAATGGGAATCAGTTTGGCCGCTGCCGCGTTCACTTCTTCCCTGGTGAGGCTGTCCTTGGGATTGGTCAAAGTGACAGTCATTGTGGACTTACCGGATGTTTTGAATACAAGATTGAGCGTTTTCATTTCGCTCCCCTTTCCGAAGGGAACCACTTACAGATTTTTCAACCCCTCGGCCGCCGGGGTTGTTCTGTTTCTCATTTCTCCCTTCTGGTACTACAATCGGGGTAACTTCCTTTTCTAGACCCCCTCAGGCAAAATATTTTTTGAAATTTTCATCATTTCTGGCCAGGGCCTGGATTTTCCGTTTGTGCTTGTACACATTCTTATAGGAAATGTGACAAATTTCACCGATGGTAAGCCAGGAGTATCCCTCCATGCGGAGGCGGAGCACCTCCTCCTGCCTCTTTGTGAGATGGAATCCGTGAATCAGTGCGTTCACTTCCTTTTCGGAAAGGGACGGCTCCCCTATTTCATACCAGTTCTGCCGAACCCCATCCAGCCGGATTTCCCCGGAAAGGAGAAGCTCCTTCGTTTTCCCATCTTTGATGCCGCTGTGCTTCAGGAGCATTTCATGCTGCCGCATGAAATTCAAGGCGGCATAGGTGAGATGTCTCTTCATATAGGCAGGGAAAGGAAGCCCCCTTCCTGCATCATAGAGAGGAAGTTTCTCCAGAAAAACAAGCCAAAGAGTCTGGGCCATGTCTTCGTACTCAATGGTCTCATAGGCCGTTTTCGAAAGCTTGTACACCAGCGGGCAAAAGCATTTGCACAAATCCTCCTTCGCCCTGTCATCGCCCTGCCGTGCTTTCAAAACAAGAGAATCAATATAGTCGTGTTCATATGCAATTTTCATGAGAAATCTACTTTCTCCGAAGCGCGCTCCGGTATGTATTTACCGGCTGGCCATACTATAGCATGGCTTTTTTCGACTTATGGTCGTATTTTTCTCATTTTTTACTCATAAAAATCACTTCGAGCTTCCTGAAGGATAAATTTCACTCTTTCACAAAATCCGAAACTATGTTTTCACTCTTTCCTGCATCTTGAAAGGATAAAAGCATTCAATTTCTTTAACAAACTAAAAAGCTCCGATAAAATCGGAGCAAATGGGCGCTAAAAAATAAAACAGCGGACTTGACAGGTTTTTGAAACGAAATGAAATCAGGCAATAAAAAGACAGAAAAGCCTATCAGGGGAGTATCCAGGTAAGTTCAACCAATGAATCAGGCGTCCGCGCCTTGGCCCTCCCACTTCCGTGGGTGCTGCTCGGATCATGTCGTCAGAGAGAGGAAAGTCCTGCGATCGCTCTTCCTTATTGCTTTTCTGTCTTCATTTTTCTTACATTTCCTTCTGATTCCCGGCCGGGTTTCCAGAAGCAGAGGGATAAAAGGTGAAATTTCCTGATGTCTCTTCTCTCCCCTGCCCTCCTCCTTACCGCGGATATGGAGGAGGGCAGTTTGGAAATCAGATTCATCATCTCATGAGGTCTTTTCATCCCTCTATTATTAATATCGTTGAAAGTTCTATTTCTAGACCCCCGCTTAGAAAATTTTTTTAAAAAATATGGTAGTCCGATGACAATCGATTCCCAACCAGGGACAAAGATGGAGATATGAAATCTAACGGGCGGGGATGGTATGGGTCAGCAGAGCATCCACTTTCTCCCTCCTTTCTTTTATGACCTTCTCCACCCGTTTCCGGATCCTTCCGTCCCGCTGCTTATCTGGAAACCAGGGCCAGCCCCGGGCAAGGCACATGGGCTTATCAGGGCTATAGGTGCCTCTGATAACCAGTGTTTCCGTGCCATCCAGGTCATAAGCTTCCCCGTCCCTAGAGAAAAGGATGGATGGAAAAGCAGCCTCCACTTACACCCTGCCACCGTGCCAGTCTTTCAGACGATAGGCTTTCCTATTTATCCTGCCGCCTCATCCATCCACCTGCATCACCCGGGTGGGCCGCATTTCGTAATTACCGTGGATGCAGAAAAGGGTCATGGAAAACTGCAACAGCATCTGCTTTTGGCGAAGGTCACGGAGTCCATTGGACATAGTGAGCGGCCTAAAAAACTAAAAGGCCGTCTCTTATGGAAAAAGCGTACAACCGCCCTGGCGGTTATACGCTTTTTCCACAGGCGAGAGCCCATTTATAAAGGTTTTATATAATAATCTGGTGCCTTCTATAATTTAGATGCGTCCCCTTTGGACCTTTTGAACCCGGGCACCGAAAGGCGCTTGAACCCTCAATCCCCAAAAGGGGCTTGTCCAAACTCTCAGAAGTACACTTCCGTCACGCCGGCGCCTCCGTTGGTGGGGTCAGCTTCGTGGAAGTCGGTGACGAAGTTTAATGTTCTGAGGTAGTCCTGCACGCCTCTTCGAAGGCTGCCGGTGCCTTTGCCGTGGATGATGCGCACCGGGGAGATGCCGGCCATGAAGCAGTCGTTCAGGAAGCGGTCTACTTCGGGGATGGCTTCGTCCACTGTTTTCCCTATAATGTTCAGTTCTGTATGCACCTGGGCCACGGAGCGAGTCATTGTCTTTTTATGGGCATAGGGCAGGATCTTTTCCTGTTTCTTTGGCTTTTGGGCTTTGAAGAGGTGTTCCGGGGTGACTTTGACCTGGATGAGGCCGCACTGGACAGATACCTGGTTTCTGCTGACGGAAACAATGGTGCCTTCGCTGTCTATGGTGTCGATGTACACGTAGGTCCCCTTCCGGATCTTGTCTTTGGGAAGGGGGGCTCTCCTGTTTTCTCTGCCCGGCACAGCAAGGCCGTCGATCCGGCCGCGGATGTCGGAAATCTTGTCGCCCAGTTTGTTTTTATTCAAAGCAGCGGCGTTTTTCTTCAAATCTTTGATAATGGTTTCCGACTGCACCCGGAGGTCCCGTTTCATATTTTCCGCTTCTTCTCTTGCCTTTTCAAGGATGGAGTCTTTCCGCCGGTAAAATTCGTCTCTGGCGTCTTCCAGGGAGTTTTTCAGTTCTTCCGCCTGATGCAGGGTTTTGTCCACCCGGTCCTTTTCTTTGTTCAGGTCCCGGCTCTGCTGGTTGAGGCGTTCCATGACTTCTTCCATGTTATGGAGGGGCGATTCGTTTTTAAGCTGGATGGCCCTTCCCAGAATCATATCGGGCATGCCGAAGCGGCGGCAGATGTTGAAGGCGTTGCTGTTTCCTGCAACCCCGATAATGAGGCGGTAGGTGGGAGCCAGAGTCTTTTCGTCGAATTCCACGAAAGCGTTTTCGATTCCCTTCGTTTCATAGGCCAGTTTCTTCATTTCACTGAAATGGGAGGTAATGATGGCCGGTACCCCTTCCATCTGGAGGTATTCCGTAACGGACTGGGCCAGGGCAGCGCCTTCCACAGGATCCGTGCCGGAGCCCAGTTCGTCCAGCAGCACCAGATCCTTTGGTCCTGCCGATGGAAGGAAGGAAACGAGCTGTGTAATGTAGCTGGAAAAGGTGGAGAGGTTATCCTGGATGCTCTGTTCATCGCCGATGATGGCATAGATATGTTCATACACGGGGAGCATGGACCCTTCTTCCGCCGGAATGAAGAGGCCCGCCTGGTTCATGAGGGATAGAAGTCCCGCGGTCTTGATGGCAATGGTTTTGCCGCCGGCGTTGGAGCCTGTGATGACGAGGATGCGGAATGTTTTGCCCAGGGTCATGGACACAGGCACCACCTTGTCATCAGGGATTAAAGGATGGCGGGCCTTACGAAGGTCCAGCACTCCTTCGGAGTGGCGGGCCTTGACGGCTTTCATGGAAAGAGCCAGTCTGGCCCTGGCGAAGATGAATTCCATATCCGTAGCCAGGCGGCAGTTATTTTCCGTCACTTCCACCGTCTTCTTCACCTCGTCTGTCAGGTTCTGCAGGATGTCCTGGATTTCCTGCTTTTCCGCCGCCGTCATTTCCGCCAGATCGTTGTTCAGTTCCACGGAAGCCATGGGTTCCATGAAAAGGGTCTGGCCTGTGGAGGAGCGGTCGTGGACGATGCCGCTGAATTTATAGCGGTATTCTTCCTTCACCGGCACTACGTAGCGGCCGTTTCTCTGGGTGATAATGGCATCCTGCAGGTAGGGCGCCATGTCCTTATCCTGAAGGATATGCTGGAAGGAACGGCGGATTCTTGACTTCACCGTTTCCTTCTGGGTGCGGATGCGGTACAGTTTCAAGGAGGCCTGGTCCTTCACCTCTCCGTGCTCGTCAAAGACCCGGTAAATATGGGAAATCAGGCTTTCCTGGGGCACGATAAGGGAGGAAATTTCTTCCAGCGCCGGGTACTGCAGATGGCGCTCTCCTTCGAAATAGTGATGCATTTTCTTGTAGGTGTCCAGGGAATTGGCCAGATCGAGGAACTCTCTTGCCGTGAGAATGCTGCCCTTTTCTGCTTTCTTCAAAAGGCCCGGAATATCATGGGTTTCCCCCAGGGGCGTGGTGATTTCCTTTTCCAGAAGCACCGATGCTTCGTCTGTTTCCTGCAGGCTTTTCTCCACCACTTCCGGCACATAGGAGGGAGTGAGCGAAAGGGCCCTTTTCTTCGACAGCACCGATGGTGCCAGCTCGGCAAGCCTGTCCCTGATTTTATCAAATTCCAGTATTTCCAGTATGTCTTTTTCCATTTATAATACTCCTCTGAAAAAGTGCCCCCGGGTGATTTCCTTCTCCTTTTGGGAAGAGGGAGAGGGTGCTTGTCTTACGCCGCTAAGGATATCCATATATTCGGAAATCACAGGGGCCTGGTCTTTTTCCGCTCTCATATCCAGCACAAAGCCGGTAAGGCCTGTGTGCTTTAATTCATTCAAATAGGGCGCCATATCCAGTACATGGGAATTTAAGATATGCATATGGCACCATTCATCGGTCTTCACAGGGAACCGGCCTCCTTTTCCATCTTCCAGGAAATAGGAGCCTTTCCTGCAGTACTGAGGGCAGTGGTTCTTGTCTTTGTCCCCCATAACGCTGTTAATGACGCAGTACTCGGAAACCATCATTTCCGTCCGGCCATATACAAGGGCAGACAGAGGGATGGACGCCGCCTTCACCATGTCCCGGATCTGGGGCATGGTAGCCTCCTCCGACACCATGGCGCCCTTCATGCCAAAGCCTTCGATTTCTTTCACCGCTTCCCCGTTGAAAAGGTTAAAGGAAGTGCCTGCCAGAAGAGGAATCGTCCACCCCTCTTCCTGCCAGACCTTCAGAACACCGGGATACTCCGCCATCATGGCGTCGGGAGAAAGGGCGGCCAGACGGGTCAGCATACGGTCTTCCTTCTCCCTGTTCTTCTCCCGCACCACCCTGGGCAGGGCAAAAATCATGATGCCGCCCTTTTCCTTTACCAGGGACAGGGCTTTTTTATATTCCTCTACCCTCACAGAGGAATGGTCGTATGTTTCTCCGCCGAAGATGAAATGGGAAACACCCAGGGCCAGCCCTTCCTCCACCTGGTCCAGGGAAACGGTGCGCAGCACTGCATGGGGCTTTTCCTCGGGAAGGGGCGCAGAAATAAGGGGAGAAAAGGTAACCTTCCCCTGCTTTGGGATGTCCCTTTCATGGTCCTTTTCCCGCAGGACAGACAGTTTTTCCACCGCCTCCTGCCTCATATGGTTCAAAAGGCTCTTCGGCACCATGCATTCCTTATTCCTGATAAACGCTTCTTTCAGAGTGAACCAGGTATTTCCCAGACGGCCCAGCTGCTTTTCTATGTCCTCTTCCGCAGTCACCCGGGAATTGGCCTTTTCCGCAATATAGTCAGACGAAAGGCTCACCTTGTGGTCCTCCTGGTCCCATGCAGTAAGGACAAGGGGCTCTCCGGGAACCGCTTTAAAGGAAAGGGACAGAGGTATCTTTCCCTTCACATCCTTCATGGCGGTGGAGTGCTTTTCCCCTTCCACCACAAAGTACACCTGGCCCCCTTCCTTCGGCCTTTCCATAAAGCGGACGGAGAAACGGCCCTCCCCTTCCCGCCGTACATCTTTCACCAGCACAAAGGCCATGGTCTGGTGGTTCGTTTCATAGGAAACCCCCACAGCCCGGGAAAAGTCTCCCCTGCTGCGGAAGCTGAAAAAGCTGCCTTTAACGGACTCCGCCTTTCCGGCATCTACACCGTGGTTGCCCGGCGCCAGGGCTGTCATCATATGACTGCCGATGTGGTCATCTAGATAGGAAGATGCATAGCCGCGGTTGAACTCCTCTTTCAATATATTCACCAGAGGAGCCGTATCCGTCTTTCTCCCGCGCTCCGCCTCATCAATGGCCCGGCGGTAAGCGGATACGGTGTTATACACATACTCCACGCTCTTCATACGGCCTTCCACCTTGAGGGACGATACGCCGGCGGAGAGGAAATCGGAAATCCGCTCCATGCCCAGCATATCCTTCAGGCTTAAAATATAATTTCCCCTATGGTTCAGCGCCCGGCCTTTTTCATCCACCAGATGGTAAGGCATGCGGCAGGGCTGGGCGCAGGCACCGCGGTTGCCACTGCGGCCGCCCATAAAAGAACTCATGAGACACTGGCCGGAATAGCACACGCACAGCGCTCCGTGGACAAAAACTTCGATTTCCACGCCCGATTTTTCCACAATGTTTTTAATTTCCGGAAGGGACAGCTCCCGAGACAGCACCACCCTCTGGAATCCCAGGGACTTCATGAACAGGGCGCCATCCAGATTTGAAATAGTCATCTGGGTGGAAGCATGGAGAGGAATGGAAGGCGCCAGCCTGCGGGCCAGGGCCGGGGGGCCGGGGCCGCCACTCCCAGATCCTGCACCAGAAGCCCGTCCAGCTTGATGGTATCGAGGAAAGAAAGATAGTCCCGTAAATCCTTCATTTCCACATCGCCAATGAGGGTATTCAGCGTCACATAGACACAGGCCCCATGGAGATGGGCCTCCCGTACCGCCTCCTTCAGCTCCTCATTGGAAAAATTACCGGCAAACCGGCGGGCGCTGAAAAGTTTGCCGCCCAGATAGACCGCATCAGCCCCTGCATCCAGGGCTGCTCTCAAATGTTCCGACGATCCTGCCGGTGCCAGTAATTCCATGGTATTCCTCCTGTGTATGATAAAAAGGGTTCTTAAGTTAGACCCCCCCCCCCCCCCCGGGGGGGGGGGGGGGCGCGGGGGCCGGGGGGCGGCCG
>ERZ859738.681-NODE-681-length-20638-cov-7.859641_pt1 | contig 20638 bp, 26 predicted proteins | sample MGYA00510122_ERZ859738 | MGnify/ENA primary metagenome ERZ859738 (study PRJEB30046, sample SAMN00715139) | human gut metagenome | study: EMG produced TPA metagenomics assembly of the A metagenome-wide association study of gut microbiota in type 2...
TTCACCAGCGGGCGTACAAAAAATATTTTGCCCGTATCAGAAGCGGACTGATGACCAAGGGCGAGTTTGAGGTATGGTCCCGTCAGGCAGCGGACCTGCGGGATGCCGCACTGGAACGATACGCGCGGGCAGAGAGCGAAGATGAAAGACAGCGCATCGCGCAGGAGATTGCCGAGGCGCTCAACGCAGAATGATAGAAAAAATAGGAGCGCTATCCGTAAATGCGGATAGCGCTCCGGCTATTACGTTCCAAACAAAAACACGGCGTTTTCTTCCCCAAGAAACGCCGCGCTTTTGTTTTAGGATTGGATTGGGTTGAGCGTATTAACCGATGGCTGTATTGTAGCAGACCGCAAGCCCATTCGGAAGCTCCCCCGGGGGATGCTTTTTGTACGCACATCGCGTGTTTTCATATCCCCACATGGGGTTTTGCGCGGAAAAACGCACTGTTTTTCAAAAAACTGAACCTCCCCACGGGGTTCCGTATCGTGTCATATTTCTCTAAAATGCACAATATAAAGGCTGCAAGTTTTACAGTTTCTACAATCATTTTGACTTGAACCTCCCCGGGAGCTTTTTCTTTCCGATGCGTCGCGCTACACTGATGGTATCCTGAAACGGCGAAAATCGCCAAAGAAAAAGGAGGAACAAACAATGGCATGTTTCCTGGTTCCGACTGCGGAAGCCATCGTCACCGGTGTGGTTTCCAAGGTAGAGAAGAAAAATGAAGCTGCAGTGGAGGGCAAGATCCCGTTCTCCCGCAAGCTCAAGTGGCTCAAAAATATGCTCTGGGGCGGCGCAGCGCTGCTGGCGTATGAGCATGTCTGGCATGGCGAAGTTGTACCCTGGTTCCCGTTTTTGACGGCTGCGGCAAATCCGGAGGATGCGGCAGTTATGCTGCACGAGATGGCGACCGTCGGCGTGACGATGGCACTTCTGGTCACGGCTGCGTGGGGCTGCATTTCGCTCGCCGCGGATAAGATCGTCAAGCGCGAGTCCGGCGTGACGCCTGCCGTTCGATAAGGAGGAGATGCAATGACACTTCTGACCTGTGTATTTGCGGCGATCATCTGCTCGATTCTATGGTACAAGCACGCGCCGGATAACACCATGCGGCTCGGTACACTGAGTCTCATGTACTGGGGCGCGTCGCTTATGTGGCTCGGTGATGCGATTTTTGAATATGCCGAGCTGCATGAAGCGTTCTTCACGCCGGAACCGATCGATATGCTCAACGACTTTTATCTCGGTTTGTCCGTGGTCGCGCTGGGACTCATCATCTGGCTTGTGATCCTGCTCGTCAAGGACCCGAAAGGCGCGGTAAAAGCGTCGCTGCTGAAAAAGAAATAAGCACAAATGCCCGATGCGGTTGCATCGGGCATTTTGTATCCCCTGTATAGGATATTTGACGGGTGCGCCGCTATTTTGAATAAAATACTGTCAGAAATTCAGCTATATTTAACAAGTATTTCTGCGCTTGAAGGGCGAATAGTCCCCGTAAAGCGTTCTATTTACGCAGCTGACCCCCAGAGGGGGTTCCGATTTCTGCGCCGCGCACAAAATTTCATCCCCCGGGGAGGCTTACGAGCCAGCGCGAAATTTTGTAAAATACAAAATAAGAAAGGTGGCGGTATGCGTGGACGAGCTGGAACAGGAGCATTTTCATGAACACACGCATGAACATGACCATGCGCATCCGCACGAGCATGACCATGCGGACGGACACAAGCATCCGCACCACCATGAAAACACGAAATATGTTCAGAACCGGCTGGCAAGAGCCTCCGGACATTTGCAGCACGTCCGCGCGATGGTGGACGAAGGCGAGGATTGCTCGAACGTTCTGATGCAGCTTTCCGCTGTGATCGGCGCGCTGCAATCTATCGCCAAGGTGATTTTAAAAGACCATCTCGACCACTGCGTTGTGGACGCAGTGCAGTCCGGCGATACACAGACGCTTGACGATTTCAAAAAGGCCATTGACCGCTACATTCGCTGAGGAGGAACGCTATGATCGACAGGACTTTTGACCCGTGGAAACGGGTACGGGAATTTAACCCCGAAGCGCTGCTTCAGGAAAGCAGCGATCTGGTGCAGTGGCCGATCAAGCTCTATAAAGCGCCGAAGCTCTCGCCCTACTACCATCACAGCCATCTGCTCATTGCGGCGGACTGCTCGGCATTTTCCTATCCGGGCTTCCATGACGCACTGTCCAAGGGACGGGTGCCGCTGATCTGCTGTCCGGAAAACGACTTTGATATTACGGTGAAGCTGGCGGACATCTTCAGCCTCAACGACGTTGCAAGCGTCACCATCGTCACGATGGACAAGCCCTGCTGCGCTGAGCTCAAGGACATGGTGCTTCGCGCCGTCAAGCAGAGCCGGATGCCGATTCCTGTGCAGATCACAAACCTCTTTGTAGATGCTGAGGAAGTGGACTAACGGAAACGAGCATGACATGCGAGAAAATATCCTGCGTGGACTTGGATTTCTGAAGGATGCGCCCGCCATATCGTATTCCCACACGATGGTACAGAACGGCCGGTATCTGGATGCACCGGCAAGCGGCTGCTGGAATCCGAGGAAAAAGCCCGGTGATCAAATCCAAAAAGGAGAACTTCTGGGCGAGATCCGGAACATTTTCAGCGAGCCGCTTTGCAGGATTCACGCGGAAACTGACGGCGTGGTGCTGTATCAGACAGCGTCTCTTGGAATCGAGGCAGGAGCGCCATGATCGCATATGGAGAATTGGAAAAGGAAGTATGACAATGATTTCTGCAATGGAGCAGCGCGTCCGGCACTATTGGACGCTGCGCTCGCACGACTTTGGGGCAGTGCGAAAAAATGAGCTTGAAAATGAAATGGGGCAAAAATGGCTCCGTGAGATAGAAAGGCTTCTGCCGGAGAAGGAGCATTTGCGGATTCTGGACGTCGGCACAGGAACCGGCTTTTTTGCGGTGCTGCTGGCACAGACCGGGCATCAGGTAGAGGGCATTGATCTGACGCCTGCCATGCTGGAGGAAGCCAGATCGCTTGCCGCACAGCGAAATCTCGATATTGTATTCCGGGAGATGGACGCGCAGGCGCTTTCCTATGCGGAGGAAAGCTTTGATGTGGTTCTCAGCCGCAATCTCACATGGACGCTTCCGGAACCGGAGAAGGCCTACCGGGAATGGTTCCGGGTTTTGAAGCCTGGCGGCTGGCTCCTGAACTTTGACGCGGACTACGCCGCGAATGTGCGCAGCCACAGTATGCAAAACTGCAAGGTCGCGCCGGACAGCCCGTATGGACATATCGGCATGACCGACGCCTTGCAGCAGGAAAACGACGAGATCACCTTGACCATGGACATTGGGCAGCTGCGCCCCGCGTGGGATATGCGTGTTTTGCGCAGGATCGGTTTTTCCGACTGCCGGTCAGATGCAACAGTCGGGCAGCGAATCCTTGGAGCGTTGGATTTGACGCACGCGCCGATGTTCGGCATTTGGGCAAGGAAAGCATAGCGCCGCACGAGAGAGGATGATACCATGAAACAGTTTGCAACCTATGAGGAAGAAAATATCCACTACTGGACGAACCGCGCCTCCGGTTATTCCACAGTCAATCAGGAAGAGCTTGCCTCTGACCAGAAAACAGTCTGGCGCGGTGTAATCTCCGGCAGAATTGCTGCACGATTCCCGGATAGATGCCCGGAGGAAATCCGGGTGCTGGATGTTGGCACCGGGCCGGGCTTTTTCGCGATCATTCTGGCAGAGCTCGGCTATCAGGTCACAGCGGTAGACTATACGGCGTCGATGCTGGAAGAAGCGCGGCACAATGCCGGTGCGCTGGCAAAGCATATTCACTTTCAGCAGATGAACGCGGAAAAGCTTGCCTTTCAGACGGCGTCCTTTGATGTACTGGTCACGAGAAATGTTACATGGAACCTGCATGATCCGGAAAAAGCCTACGCTCAATGGATGCGCGTCTTGAAACCGGGCGGCGTGCTTCTGAACTTTGACGCGAACTGGTATCGCTATCTGTGGGATGAGGGCGCACAGCTTGCCCACGCGCAGGACAGAGAAAATCTGCAAAGCGCTGATGTTCGGGATGAAACGGCGGGAACAGATGTTTCCGCGATGGAAGCGATCGCACGGCAGGCACCGCTTTCCGCGCACCAGCGTCCTGCATGGGATTTGCGGGTGCTGCGCGGACTCGGGATGCAGGCTGCCGCGGATACGGAGATCTGGAAGCAGGTCTGGACAAAGGAAGAGCGCATCAACAACGCCTCAACACCAATGTTTCTGGTGGAAGGGCGGAAATGTCCGCTGCTCCAGTAAGGAGACACTTTGAAAAAATACATTCTCAAACGATTTTTACAGCTCATTCCGGTCCTCATCGGTATCACGTTTTTGTCCTTCGCCATGATGCGAATCGCGGGCAGCGACGCGATCACCGAGCTTTACGGTGACAAGGGCGCGGTAGCGCAGGAGATCATCGATGCCAAGCGCGCAGAGCTTGGACTCGATCAGCCGTTTTTGACGCAGTATCTGGCATGGGTTGGCGGGATACTGACCGGAGACATGGGCATCAGCTATATTTCCGGGCGCGACGTGTTTCAGACCTTTGTGTCCAAGCTCCCGGCGACGCTTCTGCTGACGGTTCTGGCAATTTGTGCAACAGTTATCATCTCTATTCCGCTGGGCGTTTTGGCGGCCGTGCGGCACGATAAATTCACAGACTATTTCCTGCGCTTTTTCAGCTTTATCGGGAACTCCCTGCCCAACTTTTTTGTGGCGCTGCTTCTGATGCAGGTGTTCTCTATCCACTGGAGCATCTTCCCTGTGATCTCAAACGGGACAACTGTGCAGAGCGCCGTACTGCCGACGCTGACGCTTGCCGTTGCCATGTCCGCCAAGTATATGCGGCAGGTGCGCGCCACTGTGCTGGAGGAGCTGAACAAGGACTATGTGGAGGGCGCAAAAGCGCGCGGTGTGCGCGGACGGGTGATTCTCTGGAAAAGTGTTCTGAAATCCTCCATGCTGACAATTATTACGCTGCTGGCGCTGTCCATCGGAAGTCTTCTCGGCGGCACGGCGATCATTGAAAGCATCTTTATGTGGGACGGCGTCGGCAAGCTGGCAGTGGACGCGATCACGATGCGCGATTATCCGCTCATTCAGGCGTATGTGGTCTGGATGGCAATCATCTATGTGATGGTAAACTTAATCACCGATCTTCTTTACCACGCGCTCGACCCGAGAATCAGACTGGGGGTGAGCGAGGTATGAGTCAGCCGACGATCCGCAAACAGAGAATCCGGCGCAGCAGCGTCAAAGTCCGACTGATTGTGTTTGGAACGCTTGCCGTGCTGCTGATTCTGTTTTCTGTATTTTCAGAACAGCTTACCCCATACGATCCCTATTTGCAGGATTTGAGCAATGCCAAAGCCCCGCCCTCGGCAGAACTTCTGCTGGGCACCGACCGCTATGGGCGCGATATGCTCTCGCGCGTTATTGTGGGAAGCCGAACGAGCATTTTCTCCACGCTTCTGCTGGTAGCGGTCATTACCGTGCTGGGAACTGCCGTCGGCATCTTCTGCGGTTGGAACGGGCGCTGGATGGACACGGTGCTGATGCGCATCTCGGATATGTTTCTCGCCTTTCCGGGACTGGTGTTCGCATTGGCAGTGGCCGGTTCTCTGGGCGGAGGACTTCAAAACGCGATCCTTGCGCTGGCAGCGATCTCGTGGCCGAAATACGCCCGTATTGCCCGCAGTCAGACGCTTGCGCAGAAGGAAACCGTCTGGATGAAGGCAGCGAAGCTGTCGGGAAGCAGCTCCGGCAAGCTGATTTTCAAACACATTCTGCCGAATATCATCGGTCCGATTCTGGTGACGGCCATGCTGGATATCGGCACGATGATGATGGAGCTGGCAGCGCTGAGCTTTCTTGGCCTTGGCGCGAAGCCTCCTACAGCCGAATGGGGCAGTATGATGAGCGATACGCGCAGCCTGATGACCACTTCGCCGTGGATCACGTTTTCTCCTGGCATTGCAATTTTTATATCCGTCATGGTTTTTAATCTGCTGGGCGATACGATTCGGGACTATGCGGATCCCAAAAGCCGTGGGAGGTGAGCCAATGGAAGAATTACTGCGATATGACCATGTGGACATTTCCTACAACGGAATTCCGGCAGTACAGGATGTGAGCTTTACGCTGCGCCCCGGCGAGATTCTCGGAATTGTCGGAGAAAGCGGCTGCGGGAAATCCACGCTGCTGAAAGCTGCCATGGGGCTGCTCGGAAGCAGCGGCATGGTGACACGGGGCGACATCTGGTATAAAGGGAGGAACCTTCCAGATCTGCCTGCAAGAGAGCTGCGGAAGCTGAACGGGCCGGAGCTTGGCATGATCTTTCAGAGCGCAGGCAGCTCCTTCTGCCCGATCCGCACGGTGGGCGCACAGTTTTACGAAATCATGACGCAGCACGGCTCTGTAGCAAAAAAGGAATTTGAGAGCTGCGCATTGGAGCTTCTCGAAAAGCTCGGTTTTGAAGACGGCAGGCGTATTTTGCGCAGCTATCCTTTTGAACTGTCCGGCGGAATGCAGCAGCGTGTCGGCATTGCGGCGGCGATGCTTCTGCGTCCCGGCGTTCTGTTTGCCGATGAACCGACAGCCGCGCTGGATGTTTCCGTGCAGAAACAGGTTTTAGAAGAGCTGCTCCTGCTGCGCAAGACCTACGGAACCGCAATTGTACTGGTTGCGCATAACATCGGCGTCATCGGTGCGATGGCAGACCGGGTGCTGGTCATGCAGGATGGAAGAACCGTAGAGTACGGAGAAACGCAGACGGTCCTGCATGATCCGCAGGCAAGCTATACGCGCATGCTGCTGTCTGCCGTGCCGCGGTTAAGGAGGGCGTGAGATGGAGCCGATTCTGCGCGTTCAAAATCTGACAAAAACCTTTACCCGCAGCGGACAGAGCAATTTGACCGCTGTAAATGGCATCAGCTTTGACCTGCTGCCCGGCGAATGTCTCGGCATCATCGGCGAAAGCGGCAGCGGAAAGACAACGGCGGTGAATCTGATCACGCGGCTTCTGGATGCGACAGAAGGAAGGATTTTTCTGGATGGCGAGGACATTACGCTGAAAACGGGAAAATCACTCCGCATGATCTATCGGAAAATGCAGATGGTTTTCCAGACACCGACAGATTCCTTTGACCCACGCCGCACATTGGGTGACGGCATTGGGGAAAGCCTGCGAAACTGCGGGATGACCCGGCATGACGCAGACGCGCAGGCAGCGCGGCTTCTGGAACGGTGCAGACTGCCTGCCGCATTTGCTGGGCGGTATCCGCATGAGGTCAGCGGCGGACAGTGCCAGCGCGCAGCGATTGCCCGCGCCCTTGCTGTAAAGCCGAAGGTGCTGATTTGCGACGAAGCAACCTCCGCACTGGATGTGACAGTGCAGAAAGAAATTCTGGAGCTTCTGAACGAGCTTCGTTGTGAACAGGGCACGGCGCTTTCCATTTTGTTTATCTGCCATGACATCTCTCTGGTGCAGCAGTTCTGCGACCGGGTACTGGTTATGTACCATGGGGACATCGTGGAACAGGGAGCACCGGATGCGGTAATTTATCATCCGCAGAATGATTATACAAAGCGCCTGATCGACAGCGTTTTGTAAGAAGACAATACACAACCAGTTCGACTGGAACAATATTTGAAATCTGAAAGGAACAAAAAGATGAAAAAAGCAGTATCTCTTCTTTTGATCGTATGTCTTGCGATCACGCTGCTTGCCGGGTGCAGCGGCAACGCCAGCCAGCCATCAAGCGAACCGCCTGCCGCACAGGAAACGGCCGCACCCCAGACGGACGCGTCGCAGGGCGAATCCGAACCCGCCGCCAAGAAGACGATGGTCATCGGCGATACGACGTTCAACTCGGAAAACTGGGAAGAGACCGTTGACCCCCACCGTACCTACAACGGCTGGGCCTGCATCCGCTATGGCATCGGCGAAACGCTGGTACACTATACCGACAGCATGGAGCTTGAGCCGTGGCTGGCAAAATCATGGGAAAACGACGGCAACCTCACGTGGACGATCACGCTTCAGGACAATGTTACGTTCTCCAGCGGGCGAAAGATGGACGCAGAAGCCGTGAAGCAGTGTTTCGAGCATCTGCTGGAAAACCATGACCGCGCACCCGGCGACACTAAGATTGCCGACATGCAGGCGGACGGTCAGATTCTAACCATCACCACCAGCGAGCCGAACCCGGCACTTATGAACTATCTGGGCGATCCTTACGGCTGCATCATCGATGTAGACGCCAGTGATTTTGACGTCGGCATTGTCGCCGGTACCGGTCCTTATGTTGTGACAGACATGGTCACGGACGATCATCTGACGCTGACAAAGAACGAAAATTACTGGAACGGTACACCGAAGATCGACGAGCTGATCATCCGCACGCTTTCCAACGGCGATACCCTCTCGGCGGCTTTGCAGGCCGGCGATATTGACGCAGCTTACGGCATGGCGTATGAAGCATATCCGAACTTTGAAAACGGCAATTATCAGTTCTCCAGCATCCAGACCTCCCGCGCGTTCTTTGCCTCCATGAACATGACAAGCCCCATCATCCAGGATGCGGCCGTTCGTAAGGCCATTGCTATGGGCATTGACAAGCAGGGCTTTGTCTCCGCGCTGCTGGACAGTCACGGCGTTCCCGGCAACGGTGCGTTCCCGGACGGGTTTGCAACGTTTGGTGGCGAGAACGTGACGACCGAAACCTATGACCCCGAAGGCGCGAAAGCAGTGCTGGAATCTGCCGGCTGGATTGACTCCGATGGTGACGGCATCCGCGAAAAGGACGGCGTGAAGCTGACAATCCGCTGGCTGACCTACCCCAGCCGTCAGGAACTGCCGCTGCTGGCAGAATCCGCACAGGCAACGCTCAAGGACATCGGAATTGACGTTGATATCAACTGCACAGCGAATCGCCGCGAGTTCCTCGCTGATATGACAAGCTGGGATATTTACGCTTCTGCGATGGTCACAGCGCCGTCCGGCGACCCGCAGTATTTCTTCACATCCTGCTGTGTACCCGGCATGAGCTATAACTTTGGCGCATATGAAAACACGGACGTGAACGCCATGATCGACGAACTGGCAACAGAGTTTGACACCGAAAAGCGCGGCGAGCTGGCCGTTAAGCTCCAGCAGACGATTCTGGACGATAACGCCTATGTGTTCTGCTCGTTCCTCCAGATGAACATGATCTCCAAGAGTACCGTCACCGGCTATACCGCCCACGCCTGTGACTACTATCAGGTCACAGCCGATCTGGATATCAACGGCTGACCGGCGATAATTTTAGCTTTGCAGTATCTCTGAAATGCAGAATCCCTCAAAAATACCCGGCAGCAGTCACTCGACTGCTGCCGGGTATTTGTAACTGCATGTGCAGCGGCAAGCCGCTTGCGGGCGGTGCAATTCCTGCGTAAGAACGGCAAATCAGGAAGCCGTCACATGATGGTGACTACTGTTTGACTCCTATCGCTGAAGAAATCGAAAAAGCTAGTTTTCCTAGTGTTTTCAATGGTTTTCTGGAAATCCAGAGAAACCGGGTGTTGTCGGTAAAAACCGCACAACCCTTGAAAACACAGCATTTTATCAGGATGCGCCTGAAAACTCCGACTCTGTAGGTCGCACGTTCGAATCGTGTCGGGCGTACCAAAAATTCCGTGAAATCATCTGATTTCACGGAATTTTTATATGAATTTGTTTGAATTTCAGCTTTTGAAGCATATCGCAACCGGACAGAGCTTTTTGGGGGATAGCTCAGATCTCCAGACCGCTCTGCATGATCTGACTTGCCGCTTTCTTGTTCTTATCAAAGGCATGGGTATAAATATTCAGCGTGGTCGACGGTTGGCTGTGTCCGAGCAATCCTGCGACCGTGCCGACATCCGTGCCGCTGGCGATGAACAGGCTTGCTGCCGTGTGGCGCAGACTGTGGACGTTCAGGTCGGTCGGAAGATCGCTTGCTTTCAAGATTTTCTTGAATCGCCATGTGAAGGTCGAAGGTGTCATCGGCAGTTTCATGCCCTTTCTGCGAAACACATAATCGTCTTTCATCTGCTTGCACCGGTCATAGCGCTCCGTTTCTGCCGCGCAGAAAGCTTCGTATTCGCAGAGCAGGCTTTTGCAGCCAGATCTCGGTGTACTTTTCCAGCGTGATTGACCGATCGATGCCTGGGTTCAGCTTCTTGCAGCTCATCTCGAAGATCATCGCCTGCTCCTGTAACCACTTCTCCGTCTGCTTTGGCGTAAGACCTGTTGGCGGCTTGACCGTCTCCTGCTGCGGATTGCGCCGCTGTCCGTCGGGTGTGTAGCCCATTGAGACGACGAGCAAATAACTGTTTCCGCGTTTTCTGACACTTGCCATTTGTGATTCCTCCTGTTTTACTCAGTCCTGCTGAGATTTTGTAACAGCAACAATACCAGAAAAATCGGGAATAGCTAGTAGGTTTTGAAGATTCTACGAAAGTGACAATGGTATCAGGAGTATCTAGGCAAACTGGAGTTTATCAATTTACTAACCTGTTTTCTTCGCCCCAGATACAAAGTTGGTCAAGCACTTTCATCAGAGACTTTCCGCGCTCGGACAGCGAATACTCTACTTTCGGTGGAATCTGTGGATACTCTTTCCGCACAATAAGCTGGTCGGCTTCCAGTTCTTTCAGGTTGCTACTAAGCGTCTTGTCTGTAATTACGCCAAGATAGCGCTTCATCTCATTGAACCGCACCGGTTCAAACTCCATCAGGCAATACAAAATGACCATCTTATGCTTGCCGCTGATGAGTGACATGGTGTAGCTGAATCCGGTGTCAGCAAAGTTTGCGTCTTTGATATAGTTCTCCATGCAGGACATGGTTGCACTTCCTTTTTGAATAGTATCTATCTTTATTGACAGTACTTGCGCTTTTCCAGATGTGTGCTAATATGATAGCAGGATGACGGATCGATGTCAATCCAAAGCTCAAACGGAGGTCATTACCCATGAAAAAAGAATTAGGCGTTCACCCCTATCTGTTCCCAATGCCGGTGCTGATGATCGCCACCTACGGCGACGATGATACAGTCGACGTGATGAACATGGCGTGGGGCGGGATCTGCGCGGAGAATATGGTGTCTCTGAACATTGACGAGGGTCATAAAACCTCAGAGAACATCAAAAAGCGCGGTGCGTTCACTCTGAGTATTGCAGATATTCCCCATATCGAGGCCGCTGACTTCTTCGGCATTGCCAGCGGCAACAAGATGGCGAACAAGTTCGAGCGCAGCGGTCTGACTGCTGTGAAAAGCGAAAAGGTGGACGCTCCTATCGTACAGGAGTTCCCGCTGACGTTGGAGTGTAAGGTCGTCGAGGACAAGATGGAGGTCTACGGTCATCATGTCATCGGTGAGATCGTTGGCGTACTGGCAGACGAGTCCGTGCTGGATGAAAAGGACAAGGTAGATGTCACCAAGCTGAACGCTTTCGTGTTTGACCAGTTCCGCAACGGCTACTATGCCATTGGGGAAAAGGTTGGCCAAGCATGGCACACCGGCGCACCATTGATGAAGAAATAATGTATGCTAATAGCGAGGACTTTCAAGTCCTCGCTATTACAACGATGGTCAGCTCATTTGTGGCAGAATAGTATGACCGAAGCACGAGCTTAGAGGATCGTACAACAATATCTTTCCGTCAAGCGTAATGGCATCATCGGCTGTGTGAAACCGATGATGTATCGAAGGAACTCCAACAGTTTTGATTGTATGGCAGTTGAAAATGAACTTTTGGTGCCAACATGTAGAGGTTGACTCACGAAACATCTACTGCTGAAAGTTTAGGCCATATCCAAGTCATGCCGCCGTCGTGCGTATGAAGTGTCATGGTGCGGTCGTTTCCGTCCTTATCGAGCAGTATGATCGGATAGTTGCCGTCATTGCCGGAAAACGTTGGATTCTGCGGCTGCATATTGTATTGCGCGTATTCTTCCGGAATATCCAGTTCCAGCCGCGCCCATGTTTTGCCGCCGTCCAGCGTCCGCGCGATTTCGGGGCCGTTGTCAAAGAAGTAGCGGTAGCTGATAAAGCCGACCATTTCAGACGCAAAGCCAGCGCCGATGACCGTGCCGGTATAAAGCGCGTTCGGGATAGAAATACTCCACGTTTCGCCATTGTCCGTCGAGGTGCAGACGTTCGCTGCGCCTGTTCCGGCTGCGGGCGGCAGCGCAGCGACACACCAGCAGAACGCGCCGATTTTGCCGTAGTAGAAAGTGATGGAGTCCAGATAGCCAAAGGTGAAGGCTTCACTTTTCCTGTCACAGCCGGGGAGCGCCGCAATCAGATCATACGGAACCGTTGCGATTGGCTCCTTGTTGTCCGTGCTTTCGTACAGCTCAATCCACGACGTTTGTGAGTTGCCAACATAGCCAATCAGTTCTACAGTATCCGAAGTTCGCAAAGTATTCTCTGTTTCGGATGTGGATGTTTCTGTATTTGGTGTCGATTCACAGTTTGTTTTGAGATCATATGCAACCTGTAAACAGTTATCTGCGAAAAGCAATTTGCCGGAAGCAACTATATCGTCACTATTATACGCCCTTTTGACGACCCACAGGCATCCATCCGTTTCGTTAAGTCGGAGTGAGTAATCATATTTCCCGCGATCCTCCAACATGTAACTTGCGCCGTTTGCATAGTCGTAGACAATGATACGGCTGTCGATCATGCCGGAGCCAAAGGTGAGCGTGGAACATAGGTCAGGAAGCCCATCACCGGTAAGATCGCAGAAATATGTGTTCCAGATGGGCATTCCGGTATAAAGCTGCATGACTTCGTTTTCCGTCACGGCCTCCATCTTCTCCGGATACCAGCGGAACGTCACGCCCGGATATTCCGGAAGTTCGATTTCAAGGTTTCCGTCCCAGTTCATTTCCTCGGGCTTTTCAAGGTAATCGAACCACGGCTCCGTATGTGCCGAAGAAGTATCCGCTATTTGCGTGAATGTCGCCTCGCGGGTTCCAAAACAAGACAAGCCGTAACCGTCCGACATTCGGAAAACCAGTTTTCCGTTATCCGCACGGAGAGACGCGGTAAACAGAAGATATTTTTCCGATCCGGCCTCCTGTGCCATCTCCGGGGTGCAGCCATAAAATTCGGCCCATCCGGCAGTTCCCCGTACACGGTATCGAATACAAAAATCTGTGTTTGTGTCGTTTTTGACGATCGTTCCGACAACGGAGAGATCGTCCTGGACGGTGAAAGATGCATCCACAGGGAAATCCGCATCATAACCAAGCTGATAGCTCCACGCGGAGCCGGGCGCCAGCAATTCCGTAATATCGTTTGAGCCCTCCGATTTTGGATTCGTCAGAAAGCAGACCGCTGCCGCAGCACAAACAATCACAGATGCCAGAACGATCCAGAACGCGGGCTTCTTATAGTTCATCACGGACTTTACACGCTCCTTTACTCCCACCTCACCAAAAGCAAGCGGACACGCCGCAATTACACGGCGGTTGACGCTGCAAGCCACAAGTGCCTGTGTATAATCGGCTCTTTGTTCATTGCCCATTTCCCTGATAACCTTTTCATCACATGCAAGCTCTATATCCCGGCACAGCAGTATATAGCTGAGCCACATCAGCGGATTGAACCAATGAATTGTCAGCAGCAGAAAACCGAGTGGCTTCCACCAATGATCCTTGCGGCGGATATGCGTCTGCTCATGGGCAATCACATGATCCATCTCGCGGCTGTCCATATGATACGGAAGATAGATTTTGGGTTTGATGATTCCCAGCACAAACGGAGAGCAAACCTTCTCGCTTTGATAGATGTTGCCCCGCAGGATTACCGCTTCGCAGACCTTGCGGTGCAAACGCCAGTAGCTCACAGCAGAGTAGAGGAAAAGGGCTGCTATTCCGAAAAGCCATATCCCCGTTAAAATCGGAATCCATATTTGCAGCGGATTTGCACTTGCGCCCGGTGCGGGCGTGAACGAGCTGCTGATTACTGGGTTGATAACATGATTGAGGGCAGGAACACCCGTCTGGACGGAAGGTGTCTGCTCCATCATAACGGTTGGGCTGATTGTTTCTGCGCTCGGTATCAGGCTCAGTACACTTTCAATCGAAAACGGGAAAACCATCCGTGCAGCGACAATGCCCCAAAGCAGAACATTTACCCATTTGGGAGCTTTTTTCAAGCAAAACCGCAATGTCAAAACCGCAATCACAACCCAGCTTGCGGATATGCTCATATTGACGATTTTTAGAAAGAGTTCGCTCATGTTGCTTCCCCCTTTCGGATCCGGTCGATCATCTGCTGCACTTCGTCAAGTTCGTCATTAGATAAATCCTGCCGTTTGGTAAAGGCAGCGATAAAAGCAGGAAGAGAGCCTTCAAACTTCTTTTCCACCAGTTCATCGATCTCACACGCCTGCGCTTCATCCTTTGATACAAGAGCGGTCACAATACCATCTTCATTTTTCAGTATGCCGCGTTCCCCAAGGCGTTTGATAACGGTATAAGTCGTGGTTCGCTTCCATCCCAACTGTTCCTGACAAAGCTTTACAAGCTGCGCAGCGGAAATTGGTTCATGCTCCCACATAATCAGGCAGAAACGATATTCACCCTCATGAATCTTTGGTATCTCCATATGCAAGCCCTCCTTGTCTACTATGGTAGACTCTGTGTATAGTCTACACGATTAGACATTCAAAGTCAATAGAGTTCATAGAAAAGTTACACAGGCAGCCGCAGAAAAAGCGGCTGCCTTTTTTATCTGGACTTTGCCAAATCGCTCACGTCAGACCGTAGTAGTGGTGAAAAGCGGGCAGGATGATCTATCCCAAACGCTTTATTCGCAGAAGTGGCCAAAAAGCGTTTTTGAGATTGTAGTAAGAATAGAGAGAAAGAAAATCTCAGCGGTCAATGTTCCCAATGGTGTTAGCGATGTTCCCATTGGTACGTCGCAATTCTGTCGCTGCTGCGCTACCATAAAATCAGAAAAAGTCTCAGCGACGAATGACAGACTGCTGTCGCTCGTTCACAGAATGTTTACAAATACATACCCTGCTTTTTGCCGAGGAAATGTCCGTTGTAAAGTGAAGGGAGGTTTGGAGCAGCAGAGAGCAAGATTCTACCGAGGTGCCAGATTTCGCATTTCGCTCATTCTGTCCCATCAGAATCTTGTTGGGGAGTGCCTTCCCCAAACCCTGCTATACGCAGCCTGACGGCTGCGGCAACCTCGCCCAGCGACAGAGCTTTGCAAGCTCTATCGCCGCGCAAGGTTTTGAAAACCGCTCGAACTGCAACCAGCTCCCGCAGCCAGCACAGAAGAATTTTTCTCACCGGCATACTCAACAAACGGCAGATTTCTGTCCGTTGAAAAGTAGAAAGGGCAAAACATGGGACAAAACCGGAGGCTGATTCACTTAGTAAGGTGGAGAGGTTTTCAGAAATTTTTCTCTGACAGTACCAAGTTTTCGAGAAAAAATGTCCGTTGTAAATTGAGGGGCTTCCAAGCCGGAAAGCCCTTCCCGTGCCGGAGCCGGTAACAGTTTGACCCCGGCGGCACGGTGTTCCTTGACAACCGAATAGCTTTTTCAGGCAACAAGCTCTCTGTGATAGCCGAGCCGAAGGACGCGCCAAGACCTCCCGCATGGGAGCGAGCGAGAAACGTCAGCTTCGGGAAAGCCGGGTCGTTTCCGGTGGGCGATGACAGCAGAGGGCAGCTACTCCCCATCCGGGATCGTCCGAGCGTGATAACAACCGTCGCAGACCATCCGATGAAAGGCCGCATCAGTAAATTGCGGGCGTAAAGCGAGTGCCGAGAACGTCAGGCAGTCTGAGAAAGCAGAAGTTATAAAGCAAAGGGCTTTCCGTTTTGGAAAACCCTCGTGAGTTTGAGCCGGTAATAGGGTGCAAATTTGCCCCGAAAACGGCGATAAGTGAAAGGAGATGAAGCCCATGCCCCGCAAAAAGTATGACACGCTCCACCGCAGCCGTGTTGTCAAGACCCGCATGACCGAGGAAGAATACGCGGACTTTGCAGCCCGCCTTGCGCCCTACGGCATCAGTCAATCCGAGTTTATCCGCAGAGCCATTCAGGGCGCAAGCATCCGTCCCGTTGTCACGGTTTCCCCGGTCAACGACGAGCTGCTTGCCGCGCTTGGGAAGCTGACCGCCGAATACGGCAGGATCGGCAGCAACCTCAATCAGATTGCCCGTGCCATCAACGACTGGCACAATCCCTATCCCCAGCTTGCGGCAGAGGTGCGGGCGGCGGCTTCCGATCTCGCCGCTTTGAAGTTTGAGGTTCTGGAAAAGGTAGGTGAAGCCGTTGGCAACGTTCAAACATATCAGCTCTAAAAATGCCAACTACGGCGACGCAGAAAAATACCTGACCTTTGCGCACGACGAGTTTACCATGAAGCCCACGCTGGACGAGCAGGGGCGGCTCGTGCCGCGAGAGGATTATCGTATTTCCACCCTGAACTGCGGCGAGGAAGATTTTGCAGTTGCCTGTATGCGCTCCAACCTCCGCTATGGAAAAAATCAGAAGAAAGAGGACGTAAAGAGCCACCACTACATCATCAGCTTTGACCCACGGGACGGCCCGGACAATGGGCTGACCGTGGACAAGGCGCAGGAGCTGGGCGAGAGGTTTTGCCGGGAGCAATTTCCCGGTCATCAGGCGATCGTCTGCACCCACCCGGACGGGCATAACCAGTCCGGCAACATCCATGTGCATATCGTCATCAACAGTCTGCGGATCGAAAATGTGCCGCTGCTGCCCTACATGGACAGACCCGCCGACACGAAAGCCGGATGCAAGCACCGCTGCACCGACGCGGCGATGGACTATTTCAAATCTGAGGTCATGGAGCTGTGCCACGAAGCCGGTCTTTATCAGATCGATCTTCTGAACGGCAGCGCAAACCGTGTCACCGAGCGCGAGTATTGGGCGAAGAAAAAGGGACAGGCTGCGCTGGATCAGGAAAACGCCGCCCTTGCCGCAGAGGGCAAGCCCACCAAGCCGACACGCTTTGAAACCGACAAAGAGAAGCTGCGTCAGATCATCCGAAAAACGCTGAACGAATCGTTCACCGTCGAGGATTTTACGCAAAAGCTCCTGCAATACGGCGTGACCGTCAAGGAGAGCCGCGGGCGGTTTTCCTACCTCACACCCGACCGTACAAAGCCCATCACGGCGCGGAAGCTGGGTGATAGCTTTGACAAAGCCGCCGTGCTTGCCGCTTTGGAGCAAAACACCCTGCGTCCTGAGAATACCCTCACCTTAAATGATGGTATTCCGCTTGACCGCACCCTATCTTCAAACGAGGGTGCTTCCGGCAAGACTGCCCCGAAGTGGAGCGCACCGCAAGCCTCCTCCGTTGGACGCATGGTTGACCGTGAAGCAAAACGCGCCGAGGGCAAGGGCATCGGCTATGACCGCTGGGCGACGATGCACAATCTAAAGGCGTGGTCGAAAACCTTCATGTACTTGCAGGAGCATGACCTTCTATCTCCAGACAAGCTGATCGCCGCTGTTGATGCAGCCGGTGCGGAAGCACGGGAAGCACGCAGCCGCTATGACGCTGCCGCTGCCAAAGTGACGGACAAAAAGGCAATGCTGGAAGCAATGGACAATTACCGCAAAACCTATCCCGTTATCAAGGAGTATCGTGCGATCCGCAAAGAAAAGGACAGGCAGAAATTCTATGCCGCACACGAAGCGGATTTTATCATCAACGACGCTGCCAAGCGCCAGCTTGACAAGCTGGGCGCACCCAAGCAGCTTCCGAAACGCAAAGAGGTCGTTGCGGAGATTCAATCTCTCATTTCAGAGAAAAACGAGTGCTACAACGATTACCGCGAGAAAAGCGACCGGCTGCATGAGCTGATGACCATGCAGCGCAACTATCAGATGTCGATGCCGCAGCCGAAGCGAGGACACAGCCATGAGCAGGAGCGGTAAAAAGCAAAATGCCGCACAGGTTTCCCCATGCGGCACAATGCTCATTTCCCGAACAGATCGCTATGCGTTCCGGTTCTGGAAAGTGTCAGCACCAGAACATCGCCCTCAACGCGGTAGATCAGAAGCCAGTCGGGCTGAATGTGGCACTCCCGGTGTCCACGCCAGTTGCCGGTCAGGTCATGATCTCTGTTCTCAGGCGGCAGCGTGTTTCCCATTGCAAGCGTTTCAATCACGGTTTCAAGAAGCTCAATTTGCAGTCCGCGCTTGATTGCCAGCTTGTAATCCTTCTTGAATGCCGTGGTCGGCTTGACGGTCAGCTTTGTCTTTCTCACTTTTTCAGATCGGCAAAAAGCTCGTCAAGGTCGTTATAGCCCTTTACAGACGGGTCTTTCGCAATCCTTTCCGCTTCCAGCATGGCGGCAATCGTCTCCTTGTTAGGTTGATTGATGGAGATTTCAAACGGAATCCCGCCCTCCCGGATCGATTGACGCACGAAAATATTGAAAGCCGTTGTGAGATTCATGCCAAGCTCCGAAAACAAAGCGTCAGCCTGTGCTTTCAGGTCGCTGTCCATTCGGATGCTGATGTTTGTTGTAGTTCCAGCCATGAAATCATCCCCTTTCTACTGGCACTATTATTATACGCCATCTGCACGAGAAATACAATACAGCGCACGAAAAAGATACAATTTGTTTTCAAATCCAAAAAGGAGCAAATGCCCCTCCCGAAAGCGCACAGAACGCGCCGAAGGGACTTACCCATACCGCAATACCACCCGTTCTCCAAGTGGAGCGTACAGCGCAAAAAATCTCCGAAAATGATACCGAGATTTACAGTTTGACCGTCTGCCGGAGCATAACGCTTTGGCGACAGATAGGAGTGTAAAAATGCCGAGAATGAGTAAACAGCGGCGGCTGGAATGGTCGTTCTTCCTCGACCACCGAAACCGCATTTCCTACAATCCCCTTTGCCGTGGGTGTGTCCACGGCTGCAAGCAAAGCTTCCGGGCAATCGTTGTTCTTTGTCCGCATTACTGGTCAAAACGCTGGAAACCGCCCGACTGAGGGCTGTCACGATTCGTTATACCTCTAATTTCCACGAAGGAGGTGACATTCCATCACTGAGTACATGAGAGCGGATACCCGGCTGCCGCCGTATCTGCCATATCCCCGTTTCCTGCTGCAAACAGATCTGACCCAGACGGCGAAGCTGCTGTACGCGCTGCTGCTTGACCGGGCGACGCTCTCACAGGCAAACGGCTGGCTGGACGAGGGCGGCAGGATCTATCTTGTGTTTTCCATAGAGAAGATTGCTGCCGCGCTGGACAGAAGCCCCATGATCGTGAAAACCGCTCTTTCCGAGCTGGAGGACGCGGGGCTGATCGAGCGGCGCAGAAGCGGCTTTTCCTTGATAATATTTACAAGAGCCGGCAGCATTTCCCCCCCTGATGACGCTTCGCTTTCAAGCTTACCCTGCGTGCCAATAATTTCCTACTTCCCTAAGCACACGGTAATTGTGAAAGGCTCACGCTGCATCGCCGCTCTTGATGTAGGCGGCAAGAATGGCAATAAACTCCGAAGGAAGAGGTTCCCGCTTCAAGGGATACTTCGTGATGGATCTCAGCGCCTCTCTTTCCGTTTCCCATACCCGGTCCACCGCAATGCAGACGCTGCGCTTTACGTTGAAAATACAGGTGTGATAGTGTCCGGCAACTGCCGGGTACAGCCACCATTCAGCAAATGGCGTCCGGACCGGCTGCCGGGTCGTCAGGTAGACAGCATACGAAACATGAAAAAAGCGAGTGTTTTCCGCAGAAAGGCCAAGCCGGCGCAAAAGCCCGTATATATCCCCCATCTCCATGGATCACTACGCCACCTCTCTGCTCTCGACTTTTTCAATTTCCTCCCGCAAGGGAGATAAGATTTCCTTTATCTCCCCTTCTTCCAGCATGAGCAGCAGGAACACCAGTGCAACAGCGGAAAAGCAGTATATCCCTCGCTCCAAATCGCTATATGCCCGCCCGGTGATGCGAAGCTTCTCCGCCATCTCCTCCTGCGTCAGCCCCCTGCGTTTACGCAGAGTGCTGACATATTTCGAGAAGAATTTTCGGAGTATTTCTTTATATGGATTCATGTGCTAAGACCTCCGTTTCGACAGATTTCTGCATCTTCTACAAAAATCTTATTCCATCATGAAGTACGCTTCCATGTAGTACACTTCATGTCATCTCAGAAACCTGGAATTACTGTCGAAGCCCATCTGTCCGCACCGTGATTGGACGGCAACCATGACCACCAGTAAACTGGTGGTTTGACCTGCCCATAAAAGGGGCTATTACCGGCATAGCCTTTATAATGGGCACTGAATTATATTATCGCATCACACGCACTGCCGCCCGTAAACGGGTACAGGCAACGCTTATTCCTTCAACTTCTCTTTCTCATTCAAATGTTTACTCTTAAGCATTTGCTTTCCTTCAGAAAGCCTCATGCTAAAGCTGTTTTTCTTCCCCCGGTAAAACCGGGGGTTATTTCCACGCCTGAAGGCACCAAGCAGAGCGGCCGGGGAGGGTTTTTTTTCGCCCGCCCCCGTCCGGCGCCCGCTTCT
>ERZ859738.682-NODE-682-length-20624-cov-5.033837_pt1 | contig 20624 bp, 18 predicted proteins | sample MGYA00510122_ERZ859738 | MGnify/ENA primary metagenome ERZ859738 (study PRJEB30046, sample SAMN00715139) | human gut metagenome | study: EMG produced TPA metagenomics assembly of the A metagenome-wide association study of gut microbiota in type 2...
CCGATATGCCGCCCTCGCCGCCGCGCGTCGTGCCGTTCGCCGAGACATAGTCGCCCTCGACGCGCAGGTCGAGCGCGTCCTTTGTGAAGTCGATGGGGCTTTCCGGCGTTTTTTCCGCAACCATGTCGAGATGGCCCTGTAAAATGACGGCGGGCGCAGCTTCGCAGCCTGCTGTGGCGGGCTTTTTGATGATGACGTTGTTGAGCGCGTCCTGATACACCCACAGACCGCGTTCCTTTGCAAAGGCGACGCAGTAGTCGCTGATGGCCTTCGTGTTGCGCGAGCCGTGCGGGATACGGGTCAGATCCTCGAAGAAATGAAAGACCGCTTTCGGTTCCAGAGTTTCCAGTACACGGGACATGATGATCGTTCCTTTCCGTTTATAAGCTTGATATGGTTATTCCGGCAGCTTTTCAAAGTCCTCCGCGCCGTGCTTGCACAGCGGGCAGATAAAATCGGCGGGGAGCGTTTCGCCCTCGTAGACATAGCCGCAGATCTTGCAGACCCAGCCGGTCTGCTTTTTGAGCGCCGACGGCTTGGGCTTGACGTTTGCAAAGTAGAAGCTGTAGGTCATGGACGGCGCGTTGGAGAGCACGCGAGCCTCGGTCACGTCGGCAATGAACAGCGTGTGCGTGCCGAGATCGATCTCCTGCGTGACCTTGCCGCTGACAAAGGCGTTGGTGGAGTACGGCAGGTAATACACGCCGTTCGTCGCGCGGGCCATACCCTTTACATCCGCGAACTTGTCCACGTCGCGGCCGGACTGGAAGCCGTAGTGCTGGAACAGGCCGAACGGCGCGTCGGTCGAGAGCATGGACAGATTGAACACGCCCGTCTTGCGGATCATGTCATGCGTGAAATTCGCCTTGTTGACGGCGATGGAGACGCGCTTGGGTGTGTCGGTGAGCTGCGCGGCGGTGTTGATGATGCAGCCGTTGTCCTTTTTCCCGTCGCGGGCCGTCAGGACGAACAGGCCGTAGGAGAAAGAGAAGAACGCGTTCTTTTCAACCGGCGCGTCGGCCTTGTGCTCTGCCGGGACGGGCTTCGGCATGGAATCGAAGATAGCCTGCGCCATGGTCTCGACGTCCGCCAGCTGGGATTCCTTGAGCGTCGATTTGATCGTGACTGTCTCATCGAGGATCGTGCAGTTCTTGAGCTTCTGGAACTCCGCGCGCATCAGCCCTGCCGCCGTCGGGGCCCAGGAGCCGTTTTCCATGAGGGCGATGGTGCGGTCCTGGAGATTGTGATGGACGATATCGTGCACCAGATTTTCCATCGTCACGAACATCCCCGCGTTGTACGTCGTGGAGATAAAGACCAGATGGCTGGCCCGGAAGCACTCGGAGAGGATATAGCTTGGATGCGTGACGGACACGTCGTACATCTGCACATTGCGCACGCCGAGATCGGACAGCTTCGCGGCTAACACATTCGCCGCGTTTTCCGTGCCGCCGTAGACGGAGGCGTAGGCGATGACGACCGCGTCATCTTCGGGCGTATAGGTTGCCCAGTGGATATATTTGTCGAGGAACCACGCGATATCCTTGCGCCAGACCGGGCCGTGCAGCGGGCAGATCATCTCGATCTCCAGCCCGGCGGCCTTTTTCAGCAGCGCCTGCACCTGCGTGCCGTATTTGCCGACGATGTTGGTATAGTACCGGCGGGCGTCGGTGAGCCATTCCGTGCGGAAATTCACCTCATCCGCATACAGATTGCCGTTCAGCGCACCGAAGGTGCCGAAGGCATCGGCAGAGTAGAGCGTTTTCGTGGCCGTGTCATAGGACACCATGACCTCCGGCCAGTGCACCATCGGGGCCATGACGAAGGCAAAGGTATGCCGACCGGTCGTAAGCGTATCCATTTCCTTGACAAGCTGCACGCGGCTGTCCAGATCGAACGTGAAGAAGTTCTGCATCATCGTGCGCGTCTTGGCGTTGCAGACGATGGTTACTTCCGGGTGACGCAGGACAAGCTCGCCGATGGTCGCGGCGTGGTCCGGCTCCATATGCTGCACGATGAGGTAGTCGAGCTTCCGGCCCGCGAGCACATGGTCGACGTTTTCAAAGAACAGGCCGCTGACAGACTTATCCACAGTGTCGATCAGGACGGTCTTCTCGTCCAGCAGCAGATAGGAGTTGTAGCTCACGCCGTTCGTGAGCGGGTAGGCGTTTTCAAACAGATTCAGCCGCCGCTCACTTGCGCCGACCCAGTAGAGATCCTCGGTCATTTTCTTGACACAGTACATAAATCGGATTCCTTTCAAATATAATAATAATTTCTATTATCACAATAACACGGGACGCGCAAAAAATCCAGAGGAATTTGCGAGGTTTCCGCGATTATTTTCCCTTGTTCTGCCGCCGCAGACGGTTCAGGTGGCGCTCAAAATAGCCCTGCGAGATAAAGCGGGCCAGAACGTACTGGTCGAACAGCGGTACAGAGCAGGAATAAAAGCCGAGCGTCTGCCGGTACTGCTCCATCAGGCGCTCCGGCAGCACCATATAACCCATACGCATGGATGGGGCCAGCGAATGCGAAAACGTGTTCACGTAGATCACACATCCGCGCCGGTCCATGGAATAGAGCGTCTGCAGCGGCTTTTTGTTTTCGGAAAACTCCGAATCGAAATCGTCCTCGATCAAAATCGCGTTCCGCTCCGCCGCCCAGGAAAGATAGTCGCTGCGCTTGGCCGCTGACGTGGTGATGCCGGTGGGGAAGCTGTGAAACGGCGTGATGTGCAGGACGGACGCGCGTGCGTTTTGCAGCGCGCCGGCGCGGATGCCGTCTTCGCCCATGGGCAGCAGCTCACAGACCGCGCCGTTGGCCGCGTAGACCTGCCGGACCTTTTCATAGCCGGGGTCTTCCAGCCCATATACGCGCTCCCGGCCCAGCAGCTGCACGATCAGACCGTAGAGATATTCCGCGCCGGAGCCGATGACGATGCAGTCCGGCTGGGCCAGCATCCCGCGGTAGCGCAGCAGATATTCCGCGATCGCGTTGCGCAGTTCCGCACAGCCGTAATGCGGCGGCTTTTCCAGCAGCCGCGTACCGCAGTCGGCGATGACCTCGCGCATGAGCCGGGTCAGCGCGGAATACCGGAAGCCGTAGCCCGCAGGCTCCTGCGCGGCAGGCGCGTCCGCGGGGAGCATACGCAGGCGCGTCTGCGGCTGCGTGTTCTGCGGCAGGCGGGAGATGGCGCTGACATAATAGCCGCTGCGCGGCTTCGCTGTGAGATAGCCCTCGTCCACGAGCTGCTCATACGCGCCGGAGACGGTCGCGAGGCTGATATGCAGATGCTCCGCCAGCGCCCGCTTCGACGGCAGCTTCTGCCCCGGCGGAAGCTCGGCCCGCAGGATATCCTCGCGGATGCAGGTATAGAGCCGGTAATATTTGGGCTGATCGCCCGCTTGCAGATCGTAGGTCAGCATACGCTTACCATTTGTTTTCGACCTTCTCGGCAAAGCCGAAGAAGTCGCGCACGGGCAGGACCGTTCCGTCGTCAAGCGTGATGCGGCCCGTGAAATGACCAAAGACCTGATGCTGATCGGACAGCACAACGCCTGCGCTCATGAACGCGCTGCGGTCGAGCACCGGTGTAAAATTCATATAGAACCGGTTGTCGTCGCTCGTGAAGACCCAGGGCTTCATGAAGTCCTCAAAACCGTCTTCATCCATGGGAATTTCAAACTTGACCTCGCCCAGCTTGTGGATTTTTCCGTCGTAGAACAGCACGTTCTCCGTCGCGGCGCCGGTGTTGCCGAAGCCGTAGCCGATGTTCCAGCCGAAGGGTACGCCGTCCAGCTCACCGGAGGCGCTGCCCCAGTACCACGTGTTGTGATACGTCCACACGCCGCGGCCCCAGTCGAGCACAGCGAAGAATTTGTCCTTCGTCAGCTCGTACCGGCGGCTGCCCAGCTCGATCCAGCCCTCGGCGCGCATACAGTTGATCTTCTGGTTGTAATAGAAATGTCCGGGCTTGTCAAAGGGCGTGGCGATGACCATGCTCTCGGCCGGATCGTCGGTGAGCTTGACAATGCCCTCGATCGGCTCCTTGTCCAGAAATTTGTCCATGTGGAACGAGAGCATCCGCGCCCCGTCCTCGTGATAGAAGGCCAGGGCATAGCCGCTCCTTGAAATTTCCGACGCGCCCTCCGCGCTCGATTCCGGCAGCTGTGTCCGGCCCAGCGGCAGCGCACGCATCCGGCTGGTCGTTTTTTCCCATTTGCCGTCAAAGTCGAGGAAGGAAACGGAGTCGAGGCCCATATAGCCGTTGTCCGCGATGGTCAGCGCCAGACCGATATGGCCGTCGGTGATGAGATAGTAATCCCATTCCTTGACGCGCATCGCGCCGGCTTTGATGTCCGCGCGCCGGTAGACCGGGAGCAGGGAACGCGCCCAGCCGGGTTCGAGCAGATTGCCGTCGCTGCCGAGCAGCGGGCCGGAAGTGGTGATCTCATGCTGCTGTCTCATTGGATAGCCTCCTGTGATGTATATTTTTCCAGAAACGCTGCCAGCGCCGCCTGCACGCGCGGGCGGTCGACCAGATAGCTGTAGCCGTGCCTTGCCCCGTCGACGAGGATTAGTTGCTTTTCAGACGCACAGACGTCATAGGCGGCCTGCGACATGGCGCAGGGGACGAAGGTGTCCGCCGTGCCGTGGATGAACAGAATAGGGCACTTCGTTTTCGATACCGCGTCCAGCGTGGACGCTTCTTTGATAGAAAAGCCCGCGAACACACGCGTGCAGACATCCATCAGCGCCAGCAGCGGCCCCGCCGGGAGCCATTTTACGTGCGCCCGCAGAACGCTTCGCATGATCGCCTCCGGCGAGGAGAAGCCGCAGTCGGCGATCACGCCCCGCACGGACGGCGGAAGCTCCAGCGCGGAGGCCAGCAGAACGGTCGTCGCGCCCATGGAAAGCCCGCCCAGAAACAGCGGGTGCTCCGGGCCAAAGTGCATGGCCGCGTACTGTGCCCACGTCGCCGCGTCCCGGCGCTCGTGAATGCCGAAGGTGATATATACCCCCTCCGACTGCCCGTGTGCACGCTCGTCGACGGCGAGTAAATTATATCCGAGCGAATAGTAATAGGGAAGGACAATGGAAAAATCGATGATCCAGCTCGACCGGTAGCCGTGGAACAGAAGGATCGTGCCCTTCGCACCGGGCTGCTGCAGCAGCTGCCCGTGCAGGCGCAGGCCGTCATAGGACGGCAGAAAAACATCCTCCGCGTCCCGCATCAGCGCGGCGCCCGCAAGAATTTCCTCCGTCTGGTCTTCCCTGCCCCATTGGGCGATGACCGCGGGCTTTGTAAAATCCGGGACGGGGCTGCGGCGGCAGGCGAACAGGAACAGACCCAGCGCCAGCAGAACGACCGCCAGCAAAACGGCCAGAACGATCATAGCCGCCGTGATGCCGCGTTCCCCTTCCTTCCGAGCTTTGCGAAGAACGGGAACGTAAGTGGCCAGACAATGCCCGCAAATAGGACAAGCAGGAAATACCGTACAAAGCTTTCTGCCTGCGACCCTGCAAAGAGGGCGACGAGCAGAGGCTTCAGTCCCGCCTTGATGCCGACGATCAGCGCAAGGCCCAGCACCAGCTTCAAGACCTGTCCCCAAAACGGCGCGCGCACGTCAAAATGCAGCTTTTTCTCGTCGGCAATGTACACGATCAGAAAGCCCAGCAGCGCGCCCAGCATGGTGTACGCGTTTTTGAGGCCGTGCGTGATATTGGAAAGGTCTTCGCTGCCCGCCGGCCAGTCGCACCGGGCGAGGGACGAGGCGTAGATCAGATATCCGCCGCACAGCACCGCCACGCCAAGTAAAAGCCACGGCACTGTCTTTTTTGCGGCAGATTCTGTCCGGAACGCCGGATAGAGCGCCGCAGCCAGCGCCAGTGCCGTCAGGAAGGCCACGCCGACGTCCAGCGGCGTGTGAACGCCCAGGTACATCCGCGAAAACGGCACCAGAACCATCAACACGATACAGACAATACGCACCCACGTTTCCTTCCGGCTCGCGAAGATCGAGGCCGTCGTGCCGACGATATTCTGCGTGTGGCCGGAGGGGAAGGAATAGCCCGTCGCGTCCGCGCGGGCGGCTTCGACGATCTGAAAGTCCGGATCGAGCACCCACGGGCGCGGAATGCGGAAGGCCAGCTTCAGAAACTGGTTGCAGACCGTGCCGAGCGCACCGACCAGAAAGACATAATAGCCCTGCCGCTTGTCAACGCACCAGAAGATCAGCAGCGCCGCCGCCATGAACGCGATCTCCGAGCCGAAATAGGTCAGACCCGAGAAAAACGTGTCCAGCGCTCCGCAGCGTCCCGCCGCGAGAAGCCGCAAAAAATCCATACCGGAACCTCCTGAATTGAGATACAGAATCAGTATACCACCAAACGCCGGATTTGCCAAGCATCTTGCATTTTCAGATAAATATAGTATGATATAAAAAAAGCAACGAAAGGTGTGCGAACCATGTTTTCCAATGAAGAACGAATGATCTACGCCAAGCGCCAGCTGGTCGAGGTGATCTGTCAGCTTCGTTTCCCGGAGATCCTGTCCATCGACGCAAGCGAACCTGCCGCGTTTCAGGACCGCATCCGCCGGGAATACCCGCAGTATGAAAAGAAGATCGAGCAGCTGCCGCCACAGATGGTGAACGGCAAGCCTGTTCCGCAGGGAACGGTCAACAACTATCAGTTCGTCTCTGCCGAGGGGCAGTGGAAAATCAGTCTCACCAAGGGCTTTATCGCCCTTTCGACCTACGGCTATACCCGCTGGGAGGAATTTGCCCAGCGGCTCGACCGCATTCTCGCGGTATTTATCGAGACATATCATCCCTCGTGGTTCACCCGCGTGGGTCTGCGGTATGTCAACGCCTTCCGCCGAGCGCCGCTCGGTCTGGAGGACTGCCTCTGGAAGGAACTCATCACGCCGGGCTTTTTGGGCCTGATGGGCGATGAGGACGCGCAGGAGCAGGCGTTCATGAAGAACGAGCTGACCGCGACCGTCCAGATGCCCGGCGGCGCGAAAGCCAACGTCAAATCCGGCCCGGGCCTGCTGCGCAAGGTCAACAACCGTACCCGCGAGACGACGGAGGAGCGCGTGTTCATGCTCGACCTCGATCTCTACATGGACAGCAAGATCGAGCTGAACCATACGGCCCCCGCCCTGAACATCGTCCACGACAACGCAGGCAGCCTCTTCCGCGCCGCCATCACCGACACCCTCGCAGACGCAATGGAGCCGCAGAAGGCGTAAACTGAAAAATCCCTCTGCCGCTAACTGCGGCAGGGGGATCATTTTATGAACGGACGGCTCAGGCCGGTTCCTCCGGCTGCCAGAAGATGCGGAAGGCGCTGGGAAGCGCGATGTCCTGCCGGAACCGTTCGCCGCTGACCCAGGTGAAGCCGCCTGTCGGAGCTGACACGCGGATGTCATAGCAGCGCATATGCCACTCGACGTGCGTAAAGATGTGCGTCCGTTCGCGCGTGCGCGTCAGTTCCTCCGGGACGAGGCCCCAGCTGTCGAGCAGCGCAAGCGCCTGCTGCGCGCTCAGCGTTCCTTCCACATTCGGAAGCTCCCAGAGTCCGGCAAGCAGCCCCGTCTCCGGCCGCCTGCGCACGGCATACTGCCCGCCGCATTGGAGAAAGAACACCGTCTTCTCCTCAACGCGGCGGGGCTTTTTTGCCTCCTTAACGGGAAGACGCGACCATGCGCCGCTTTCTCCGGCGCAGCAGATCTCCCGCAGCGGACAGGCAGCGCACTTCGGCGCGCCGTTCGGGACGCACACGCAGGCCCCAAGCTCCATGAGCGATTGCGTCAGCTCGCTTCTTTTTCCCGGATTTTTCTCATAAGCTGGCCGCAGCGCGGCTTCATACGCCTTTTTGACGGCGGGCCGCGTGACCGGTGCTTCGTCCTGCGTTACGCGGGAAAGCACGCGCAGCACGTTCCCGTCGACCGCAGGCTCCGGCGCGTCAAAGCAGATGGACGCGACCGCGCCCGCCGTATAATCCCCCACGCCGGGCAGCGCCCGGATGGCAGCGTAGTCCCGTGGGAACTCGCCGCCGTGCTGCGTCATAATGACGCGGGCAGCCTTCTGCAGATTGCGCACGCGGGAATAATAGCCCAGGCCCTCCCAGAGCTTCGTCAGGCGGTTTTCTTCGCAGGCTGCAAGCGCGGCGATATCGGGCAGCTCCGATAAAAAGCGCGCGTAATAGCCCTTTACGGCCTCCACGCGCGTCTGCTGGAGCATGATCTCCGACAGCCAGACGTGATACGGCTCATGGTCCTCCCGCCACGGCAGCGCGCGGGGTCCCGCCGCGCACCACCCGCGCAGCCGCCCGGCAAGCGAATCCGGAAGCTGCATGGAAATACCCCCTCTCTAATATAGAAAAAACGCCGGAGGATTTCCCTCCGGCGGTTCGCGTTTCTTAATAGCCGGGCTTGCCGAGCAGGTGGAACATATTCTTCTTATAGGCCTCAACGCCGGGCTGGTTGAAGGGGTTGACGCCCTCCATGTAGCCGGACACGCCGCAGGCAAACTCGAAGAAGTAGATGAGCGCACCCAGCGCTTCCTCGCCGATCTCCGGCAGGCGGATCTCGGTGACGGGCACGCCGCCGGAAATGTGCGCGGCCTTGGTCGCCTGCATGGCCTTTTCATTGATATAGCTCATCTCGCGGCCCGCCAGATAGTTCAGGCCGTCCAGATTTTCCTCGTCGGACGGAACAGTAACAGATGTTCTGGAGTTGTCGAAGAAGACAACCGTTTCCTGCAGCATGCGGATGCCATCCTGGATATACTGGCCCATGGAGTGCAGATCGGGAGTCAGATCAACGGAGGCCGGGAAAATACCCTTGCCGTCCTTGCCCTCAGACTCGCCGTAGAGCTGCTTCCACCATTCGGCCATGAAGCGGAACGCGGGCTCGTAGGCCGCCAGGATTTCAATGTTTTTGCCGTCCGCGTACAGCGCCTGACGGCTCATGGCGTACTGCACGGCGGCGCTTTCCACACCGCGCTTCAGCGTATCCTCACGCTCGGCCTGTGCACCGTGCATGAGCGCTTCAATGTCGATGCCGCAGCAGGCGATGGGAAGCAGGCCCACAGCCGTCAGAACGGAATAGCGGCCGCCGACATTATCGGGCACAACAAAGCTTTCATAGCCCTCACGGGACGCAAGCGTCTTCAGCGCGCCGCGCGCCTTGTCTGTCGTGGCGTAAATGCGGCTCTTTGCACCCTCCACGCCGTATTTCTTCTCAAGGGCCGCCTTGAAGATGCGGAACGCGATGGCAGGCTCGGTCGTCGTGCCGGATTTGGAAATGACGTTCACGGAAAAATCGCGGTCACCGATCATGGCGAGGATCTCCGTCACAGCGTCGGAGGAAATGCCGTTGCCGGCGAAATAAATGTCCGGGGTGTTCTTGGGCAGAGCGTTGTAGTTCGGGCTTTTCAGAAGCTCGACCACGGCGCGCGCGCCGAGATAGCTGCCGCCGATGCCAATGACGACAAGCGCCTTGGAGTCAGACTGGATCTTTTTTGCCGCAGCCTGAATGCGGGCGAACTCTTCCCTGTCGTAGTTTACCGGCAGGTCGACCCAGCCGATGAAGTCATTGCCTGCGCCGGTACCGTTTACCAGCGTGTCAAACGCGGCCTGCGCCGCGGTCTTGTCCGGCTGCTTGGCATAAAACTGCTTCGCGCCTTCAAAATTGATGCTTACCATATTGATCGCTCCTTTTATGATGAGAAAATAACAAAAACCGATGTGCGGCGTTAAGCTTCCGCGTCGCGCGCGAGAAGCGCCGCGCCGATCATTCCGGCCTCGTTGCCGAGCACGGCGGGGACGAGCTTGCCGCGCGTGGAATAGAAGCACTTTTTGCTGACCTTGTCCTGCAGGGGGTCAAACAGGAACGGGCCCGCCGCGCTGAGGCCCCCGCCGAGGGCAAGTACCTCCGGGTCGAGAATATTATAGATCGACGCGCAGGCGGAGCTCAGGTGCTCGATATAGTCGTCGAAAACGGCGGTCGCGGCGGGGGGGGGGCCGCGGCGGCCCCCCGCCTGTAAGGCGAAGCCGATCACAGGCAGAACCCTTGGCGCCCAGGGTCGCCTGCCTTGGCGCAGTCGGTGACGAGCTTGGGCGTGATCTTCGCCGGGTCGCTGCCGGTCTTCTCGGCCAGCATACTCTCCGGATGGGCCTGCATGGCTCGGCGGCCCTCCCGCGTGAGCGCGGACGCGGCGCAGTAGGCCTCCATGCAGCCGTGATTGCCGCAGGTACACGGCTCGCCGCCGTCGACCAGATACGCGTGGCCCAGCTCAACGCCGTGGTTCATGCCGCCGTTGAACATTTTGCCGTTCAGAATGATGCCGCCGCCAAGCCCCGTGCCGAGCGTCAGCAGAACGCCCGTTTTGCAGCCGGTGAACGCGCCCTTATAAAGCTCGGCCAGCGCCGCGCCGTTTGCGTCGTTCGCAATATAGACGGGAATGCCGGGGAACTGCTCCTGCAGCAGCTTCCGCAGGGGTACATTGTGGAAATCCAGATTGTGCGCGTCAAGAACCGTCTCGCCGCTCGCGTCGATGCTGCCGGGGACGACCGCGCCGAGCGAGCCGACGTCGCAAAGCGCCGCGTTCTTCTCTTCCAGCAGCGCAAGGACTGCCGCGCGGATCTTTTTCGCCAGATCCGCCGCCGTCGTGTGCGGGAACGGGACAGACGTCTCGGCGGTCAGCTCCAGCGCCTCGTCCAGCAGGCCGATCTTGACGTTGGTTCCGCCGATGTCAATGCCGATCTGATACATATGCAGTGCCTCTTTTCCTTTCAGACTCATCCATGGACACTCCGGGTGTCAGGCCATTTCTTACTGAAAATAATACGACGGTCCAGTCAAAAAAGCAAGAAGTGCTGCAATTATTTTTTCTCCGGCTCCATAAGTCCGCGCTTCTCCGTCATATCCGCAGGAGAAAGTGGCTCTTGCGATATTCGAGGACGCCGTCCTTTTTCATCCGTCCAAGCTCCAGCGACAGGCCGCTGCGCTCGACGCCAAGATAATCCGCAAGCTGCTGTCTTGAAAATGGAATGTCAAATTCGCAGGTCCCAAGCCGCTGCGCCTCTGCGGAAAGGTAGGACATGATCTTTGCGCGCGTGGTGCGCTGGCCCATGTGTGTGAGCTTTTCACCGAACCGCAGGTTCTTTTCGGCAAGCTCGCCGAGAAGATTGCGGATGATGCGGCTGTGCCGGGCGCAGGCGGACGGGCACATGGTCAGCACGCGTTTGACGTTCAGAAACAGCACAGTCGCGGGTGTTTCCGCCGCGACGCTCACCTTCAGCACCGAACCGGGTGCGCAGGCATAGGCGGCGGCGAAGGTCTGTCCCGGCCCTGCCTTGGACAGAATATTGCGGTTGCCCCAGACGTCCTCCTGCTCGACCAGAACGCTCCCGGACAGCACCAGACCGATCGATTCCGCCGTATCGCCGGCACGCAGCAGCAGCGCATCCTTCGGGAAACGCGATGCTTTCGTGCCAAGACAGGCGAGCATGGCCGTAAGCTCCTGTTCGGAAATACCGGAGAAGAGCGTGGAAGACCGGATCACGGATAAAAATTCCTGCATATTTTCCTCTTTCGTTGAAAATTCAACCGACCTGTTGATTTTATTCTATTATAATATAGCCACAAACGCAAGAACCCGAATCATGAAAGTGAGGATCTCAAAATGGAACACACGATGTTTTGTTTTCAGTGCGAACAGACGGCGGGCTGCACCGGCTGCACGGGAAAGGCGGGCGCGTGCGGCAAGAGCGCCGGTACGGCGAAGCTGCAGGACGAGCTGACGGGCGCGCTCATTGGCCTTGCCCGCGCGACGGACCATGCGCCCGGCGTGAATGCAGGCACATGGCAGCTTCTCATCGAGGGTCTGTTCACGACCGTTACGAACGTGAGCTTTCACGATGAGACCATCCGCGCGATGATCAGCCGCGTGCACGCGGAAAAATCGCGGCTCGTGCCGGGCTGCGCGGCCTGCGCTGCCGCGTGCGGACGAACCGGCGATTATGACATGGCGCAGCTCTGGGACGCGCAGGAGGATATCCGCAGTCTCAAATCGCTCATTCTCTTCGGCGTGCGCGGCATGGCCGCGTATGCGCACCACGCCTTGGTGCTGGGCTATGCCGATGAGACGGTAAACCGGTTCTTTGCCAAGGCGCTCTTTGCCGTGGGCGAGGATTGGGACATGGAGCAGCTGCTGCCCATTGTGATGGAGGTCGGCGAGAAGACCCTCCGGTGCATGGCGCTTCTGGACAGGGCCAACACCGAAAGCTACGGCACGCCCACGCCGGTCACGGTTCCGCTGACCGTGGAAAAAGGTCCGTTCATCGTCATCTCCGGCCACGATCTGCACGATCTGAAGCTGCTGCTGGAGCAGACCGAGGGCAGGGGCGTCAACATCTACACCCACGGTGAAATGCTCCCCGCGCACGGCTATCCGGCACTTAAAAAGTATGCCCACCTCAAGGGCAATTTCGGCACAGCATGGCAGAACCAGCAGAAGGAATTCGCGGCGCTTCCTGCGCCGGTGCTCTTCACCACCAACTGTCTGATGCCGCCGAAGGCCAGCTACGCGGACCGCGTATTTACCACGTCAGTCGTATCTTACCCGGAACTCGTCCACATTGGCGAAGAAAAGGACTTCACGCCTGTCATTGAAAAGGCGCTGGAGCTGGGCGGCTACGCCGTGGACAGGCCCTTCACCGGCATCAACGGCGGCAGCACGGTCATGACTGGCTTTGCACGCGGCGCGGTGCTCAGTGCGGCAGACACGGTCATCGAGGCCGTCAAGTCCGGGGCCATCCGGCATTTCTTCCTTGTCGCAGGCTGCGACGGAGCACGCCCCGGCCGTAACTACTATACGGAATTTGTCAAGCAGACGCCTGCCGACACCGTCGTTCTGACGCTTGCCTGCGGCAAGTACCGCTTCAACGACCTCGATCTCGGCACGATCGGCGGACTGCCGCGCCTGATGGACGTCGGCCAGTGCAACGACGCCTACAGTGCCATTCAGATCGCGCTTGCGCTTGCGAACGCGTTCGGCTGCGGCGTGAACGAGCTGCCGCTTTCCATGGTGCTTTCGTGGTATGAGCAGAAGGCGGTCTGCATCCTGCTGACGCTGCTGCATCTGGGCATCCGGAACATTCGTCTCGGCCCCACGCTCCCGGCGTTCCTTTCGCCCAACGTACTGAACTATCTTGTAGACAACTTCGGTATTGCGCCCATCACCACGCCGGAGGCAGATCTGAAGCAGCTTCTCAAATAACAGCGGCTCACGCGGCGTATGCGTTCCCCTTTTTCGCCCCGCAGCGCAAAACGGCGGTCTTGAACTGTTTTACATTCAAGCCGCCGTTTTCTTTTTTGACAGGAACCGCTCAGTTCAGACTGACCTCCTGACGGGTGAACAGAGCCTCGACTCTTGCCTTGAGTGGGGCAAGCTCCGGGGCGTTCAGGCTGTCCGCAGTCTGAATGACGGCAGCTGCGGCCTGCTGGGCGTCGCGCAGCGTTTCCATATCCATCTGCAGGCTTGCGACCTTTAAGAGCGGAAGCCCGTGCTGGCGGCTGCCGAAGAAATCGCCCGGCCCGCGCAGGGCCAGATCCTGCTCGGCGATCTTAAAGCCGTCCGTCGTCTTGCAGAGCGCCTGCAAGCGCTTTTTTGTCTCCTCGTTTTTCGTCCCGCTGACCAGCACGCAGTAGGACTGCGCGCTGCCGCGCCCGACGCGTCCGCGCAGCTGATGCAGCTGACTGAGGCCGAAGCGCTCGGCATTCTCAATGACCATCAGCGTCGCGTTCGGCACATCCACGCCGACCTCCACGACCGTTGTGGCGACGAGAATATCGTAGTCTCCCGCGCGGAACGCGCTCAGCGCCGCGTCCTTTTCCGCGCTTTTCATCCGTCCGTGCACCAATCCGACGCGAAGCTCCGGGAACGTCTCGTCCCGCAGCGTCTGCGCCCAGCCCTCGGCGGATTTCATGGCGTTCTCCTCGCCGTCCTCCACAGCCGGGCAGACGACATAGACCTGATGGCCCCCGGCGCACTGCTTCCGGATAAAGCCGTTCAGGCGTTCACGCAGAGCCTCGCTGACCAGAAATGTCTCGACCGGCCGCCTGCCCGGCGGCAGCTCGGCGATCACGGACACGTCCAGATCGCCGTAGGCGATGAGGGCCAGCGTGCGCGGGATGGGCGTGGCGGACATGACGAGCAGATGCGGCGCATCGCCCTTTTCCGTGAGTCTCGTGCGCTGCGCGACGCCGAAGCGGTGCTGCTCGTCGGCCACAACGAGGCCGAGCGCGTGGAACTCCACGCCGGTACTGATGAGCGCGTGCGTGCCGACGATCAGCTGCGCCTCGCCGGAGGCGATTTTCTCCCGCGCAGCACGCTTCTGCGCCGGGGTCTTTGCGCCTGTCAGCAGCAGGACATGGACGCCAAGCGGCCCCAGCAGCGCGGACAGCGTCTTTTCATGCTGCTCGGCCAGAATTTCCGTCGGCGCCATGAACGCCGCCTGCTTCCCGTTTTTGACCGCGCAGAAGCAGGCCGCCGCCGCGACCATCGTCTTGCCGCTGCCGACATCGCCCTGCACGAGCCGGTTCATCACATGGCCGGAGGACAGATCGCGCAGGATCTGGTCAATTGCGCCGCTCTGCGCACCCGTCAGCCGGAAGGGCAGCGCGCGGAAAAACGCGTCCATGCAGGCGGTGTCATACGGGATGGCATGCAGCTCCGTTCTCGACGCGCGAAGGACGGCCAGACCCGCCGAGAAAATGAAAAATTCCTCAAAGACGAGCCGCTTCCGCGCCCGCTGCAGCGCGTCCCAGCTCTCCGGCGCATGGACAGACGTATACGCCTCCGTCACGCCGCACAGGCCGTACTGCTCCCGCACCGTCTCCGGCAGAAGCTCCGGCAGCGCGCCCGCCGCCGAAAACGCCTGCCGGATGCAGGCGCAGAGCGTCCGGTTGGACAGCCCCGCCGTCAGCGGGTACACAGGCAGCAGCCGGTTCGTAACGGTGCCGGGCCTGCCCGCCTCCTCAAAGGCAGGATTCGCCATCTGCATCCCGCGCTCCAGCAGCGTCCCGTAAAAATAATAGCTTTGCCCGTAATGCAGCTGGGTTTTGATATAGGGCTGGTTAAAGTAGTGCAGCGTCAGCTTGCCTGTCTCGTCCGCGACGGTGAGGTTCGTCACGTCGCGGCCTTTTCCGATGCGCCGCAGGACCGGCTGCGAGACGACCAGCGCCTCAAAGCACGCCGGGACCCCCGGCTGCAGCTGCGCGATCTCGACCGGATTCGTCCGGTCCTCATAATCGCGCGGAAAATAGGCCAGCAGATCATAGAGCGTGAAAATCCCAAGCCTCTGCAAAGCCGCCGCCCGCGCCGGCCCTACGCCGCGCAGATCGGTCACGGGGGAAAACAGGTCCATGGGTCCACGCTCCTTTCTGATATGTTGCTGCAGCCCTTGTAGAGCCCAATTTTATGCAGATTTTCGGCGAATCCGTACTGCTTTGCAAATCTTGACTGCAAAGCGTTTTTCCCGCAGCCATTCAAACGCAGCCGCTATCAAATCCGGTCGTACCGTGACAGGCGGCGCGTACCGCAGCGCCCGTAAGGTGATTATGTGTGTTCGCAGCGGCTACAAAGCAGGTGCCGGCCTGAATTGTACCTGCAGGATGCACCGAACGTAATCAGCGCCCCTTTTCTCCCCCTTCTTTTCCGGCAAGGCGGAAAAGAAGGGGCCGCCGGAGGCATGACCAGCCTGCTCATAGCGGCGGTTATTTATATTATATAGTATTTTAATGTTCTTCCGCAAGGCAATGCCTAAAAAAGTGCGCGAAAAATCCCCCCGAAGAGAAACTCCCGAGGGGCATTTATTTCGCAGCATTCGGCATCAGGCCAGCTTGTTCATCTTCAGTGTGATCTGGCTCTTCTTGCGGGCGGCAGCATTCTTATGAAGAATACCCTTGCCGGCAGCCTTGTCGATGGACTGAACCGCAGCCTGGTAAGCGCTATCGGCCTGCTCACGATTGCCTTCCGTGACGGCAGCTTCAAACTTCTTCAGGGTGGTCTTCAGGGCGGACTTGTCAGCCTTGTTGCGCTCGTTGTTGACCTTGGCAATCAGAACTCTCTTCTTTGCAGACTTAATGTTGGGCATAACTACACCTCCTCCAATAGCGTGAATATAGAAACAGATACCGTTTCATGCAGAAATATATTATAGCGGCATGGTCCGATAAAATCAATCTTTTTTTCGGATTTTTTCAAAAAAATTTTTCACATATTCCCCGACTTTCCGGAAAAACTAGCCGGGAGGTGAGTCTATGCAGCCAAGAACGGATCTGGCGATGGAAGCCAAGGCGCTGTATGAGCGCTCCGCGCAGGAACAGACGCAGCTTTCCGGCGTCGCCGCGCGCGAACAGGAGCGGCACGGTGTACGCATGACAGTCGTGAAAATCACAAGCGCCGAGGGCGAGCAGGCGCTCGGCAAGCCGCGCGGCACGTATATCACAGCGGAGCTTGAAGCGCTCTCGCGCCGGGAGCCGGGGAGCTTTTCAAATGCCGTGCGCACCGTGAGCCGGGCGCTGCGCGAGCTGCTGGGGCCGTGCAGGCAGGCGCTCGTCGTCGGGCTGGGCAACCGGGACATCACGCCCGACGCCATCGGCCCGGAGGCCGTGAAGAATCTGATCGTCACGCGTCATCTGCAGGCGGGCCCGGATGAAGCGCTGCCAGGCCTCATGCGCGTCGCGGCCTGTCAGCCGGGCGTACTGGGCCAGACGGGCATTGAAAGTCTGGAGCTTGTCAAATGCGCCATGCAGACCGCGCAGCCGGACGTTGTGATCGTGATCGACGCGCTGGCGGCGGCAGAGCCGGGGCGGCTGTTCCGCACTGTCCAGCTTTCGGACAGCGGCATCGTGCCGGGCTCCGGCGTAGGCAACAGCCGGCAGGAATTTTCCCGGCGGACGCTGGGCGTGCCGGTCATCGCCGTGGGCGTGCCGACGGTCGTGGACGCGATCTCCCTGTTCCGGCAGGCGGAGCTGGAGCTGGACGTGCCGCGGGGCGTGCTGGTCACGATGCAGGATGTGGACACACGGGTGCGCGAGATGGGCAGGCTCGTCGGCTACAGCTGCGATCTGGCGCTGCACCGGGGATTGTCGCTGGGTGAAATTCCGGCTTTTTTGTCATAAAAGGTCGAATTATCGTTATGTAAACTGTATTATGTCCCCACCGGAACAAATCGCCGCAAACAGGCGGGTGTTGATAACGATGTGGAAATGTGGAAAAGCGATTGGTGTTCAAAAGTTTTTCACACTGTCAACAGAGTTGTCAACACCCGTATTTTATGAACTTTTCCTGACCAATTTCGGTTCCCAATAACAGGCCTTCGCTTTTTACGTCGACGGGACGGAAGGGATTATCGTCAACTGCGCACGGACAAAATCCGCGAAAAAGTTCGGAATCTGCCCGGAAGTTTTCCGTATCAAATGGGAAAGCCGGGAAATACTGACGATATATCCAGAAACAGAAGATGGAGGTAGCAGATATGCAGGGAAAGGTCGAGATCTGCGGCGTCAACACATCGAAGCTGCAGACGCTCTCGAACGCGGAGATGATGCGGCTGATCGAGCGCTCGCAGCAGGGGGATATGGACGCGCGCAGCCGTCTGGTGGAGGGAAATCTCAAGCTGGTCCTGTCTGTGGTGCAGCGGTTTCTGAGCCGGGGCGAAAATCCGGACGATCTGTTTCAGGTCGGCTGCATCGGGCTTTTGAAGGCCATCGCCAACTTTGACACCACGAAAAACGTCCGCTTTTCGACCTACGGTGTGCCGATGATTGCCGGGGAGCTGCGGCGGTATCTGCGCGACTACAGCCCCATCCGCGTCAGCCGGTCGCTGCGCGACACGGCCTACCGCGTTCTGCAGTGCAGACAGCAGCTGACCGACCAGAACGGCCGCGAGCCGTCCATCGACGAGATCGCGCAGGCGCTCGATCTGCCGCCCGCGCAGATCACCGCCGCGCTCGACGCCATCACCGCGCCCGTCTCGCTCTACGAGCCGGTCTATTCCGAGGGCGGCGACGCGCTGACGGTCATGGACCAGGTGCGCGACCGGAAAAATACCGACGAGCAGTGGATCGAATCCATCACGCTGCGCGAGGCCATCTCCCATCTGTCGGAGCGCGAAAAGCGCATTCTGGCCCTGCGCTTCGAGGCAGGCCGCACGCAGATGGAGGTCGCGGGGCAGATCGGCATCTCGCAGGCGCAGGTGTCCCGTCTTGAAAAAAGCGCCATCCGCTCCATCCGAAAGGCAATTCTGCCCTCATAACGCGGATATCAGCCGCATATACTTCCTGCAAAGGGGGCTTGTGCGATGACGAACCGGTTCCAGGAGCTGCGGGACAAGGAAGTGATCCATGTGTGCGAGGGGGCGCGGCTGGGGTATGTGAACGATCTGGTGGTCGATATCTGCTGTGGGCGCGTGACGGCGCTGATCGTGCCGGGGCCGTGCCGGTTTCTGGGGCTGTTCGGCCGGGAGGACGACTATGTGATCCCGTGGCTGTGCATCAAGCGCATCGGAGACGACCTGATTCTGGTCGACGGGCCGCTTTCCGAGTGGCGCACGCCGCGCAAGAAGCGGAGCCTGTTCTGACATCGGCGGAAAGCGCAAAAAATGCAGGGGGTTTCGCGAAAAAACACTTGCATTTGGAGCGCTTTTCCGCTATAATGTCAAGGCGCTGTGCGAAAACGGCGACAATACTACACCACACACCGGGCGGTGGCGCTTTCTCGTGTCCTTCGGGATGGAAGCGGTCAGCCCTGTGGAGGTCAAAAACAAAAGGAGAACACACAATGGCAGTCGTATCCATGAAGCAGCTTCTCGAAGCTGGCGTCCACTTCGGTCATCAGACCCGTCGCTGGAACCCGAAAATGGCCCCGTATATCTACACGGAGCGCAACGGCATCTACATCATTGACCTGCAGAAGACGGTCAAGAAGCTCGAAGAGGCTTACAACTTTGTCCGTGAGCTGGCAGCAAACGGCCAGTCCATCCTGTTCGTCGGCACCAAGAAGCAGGCGCAGGACGCCATCAAGGAAGAGGCCGAGCGTGTCGGCCAGTACTACGTCAACGCCCGCTGGCTCGGCGGCATGCTGACGAACTTCCGCACCATGCGCACCCGTATCGACCGTCTGGCCCAGCTGAAGAAGATGGAAGCCGACGGCACGTTCGCAATGCTTCCCAAGAAGGAAGTCATCAAGCATCAGGGCGAGATCGCCAAGCTTGAGAAGTATCTCGGCGGCGTCAAGGAAATGAAGAAGCTGCCCGGCGCGCTGTTCATCGTTGACCCGCGCAAGGAGCGCAACGCCATCGCCGAAGCCCGCAAGCTGCACATTCCCATCGTCGCCATCGTCGACACCAACTGCGACCCGGACGAGGTCGACTATGTCATCCCCGGCAACGATGACGCCATCCGCGCCATCCGCCTGATCGCCGCCACCATGGCCAACGCCGTGACCGAGGGCCGTCAGGGTGAAGAGAACACCGAGGCTCCCGCAGCCGAGGAAGCTCCCGCCGCTGAATAATCCGTACTATTTATAGCGCCCGCCGCACGACGGGCGCTTTTCAAAAGATAAAAACAGGAGGAATTTACAATGGCATTTACTGCTGCTGATGTGAAAAAACTGCGTGAAATGACCAATGTCGGCATGATGGACTGCAAGAAGGCACTGTCCGAGACCGACGGCGATATGGACAAGGCTGTTGAATGGCTGCGCGAAAAGGGTCTGGCCAAGGCCGCCAAGAAGGCCGGCCGCATCGCGGCTGAGGGCATGGCTTACGCGACTGTCTGCGAAAAGTGCGGCGTCGGCGCCATGGTCGAGGTCAACTGCGAGACTGACTTCTGCGCGAAGTCCGCTCCGTTCGTTCAGTTTGTCAAGGATATCTGCCAGGTCGTTCTCGAGAACAACCCCGCTGACGTCGAGGCCATCAAGGACTGCACCTACCCCGGCACCGAGCTGAAGGTCTCCGAGGTCCTGCCCGAGAAGGTCATGTCCATCGGCGAAAACCTGCAGATCCGCCGTTTCGCCCGCTTCGACAAGAACACCACCGTGTCCTATGTCCATGCCGGCGGCAAGATCGGCGTTCTGGTCAACCTTGCTGTTGAGGGCGGCATCGACGCCACCACCATCGGCAAGGACGTTGCCATGCAGATCGCTGCGCTGAATCCCCGCTTCTGGGACAAGAGCCTCGTCACCGAGGACGTCATCGCCGAGGAGAAGAAGGTTCTCGTCGCGCAGATGGACAACGACCCGAAGATGGCCACCAAGCCCCAGCAGGTCAAGGAAAAGATCGCTGCCGGCAAGCTGAACAAGTTCTACGAGGAAAACTGCCTGCTGCAGCAGGCCTTCGTCAAGGACGGCTCCATGTCTGTTGAGCAGTACATGGCCTCCGCAGCCAAGGCTCTGGGCGGCAAGGTCACGTTCGTCGACGCCGTTCGCTTCGAAAAGGGCGAGGGCATCGAGAAGAAGCAGGAAGACTTCGCTGCCGAAGTCGCTGCGCAGATGAACGCCGGTCACTAAGCTTCAATATTTCAAAGCGCCCGCTGCCGGATG